>Ga0182016_10008347_pt1 | contig 10476 bp, 13 predicted proteins | sample 712S2MmetaG_FD_120491 | JGI IMG/M metagenome (GOLD analysis project Ga0182016, IMG submission 120491) | Permafrost microbial communities from Stordalen Mire, Sweden - 712S2M metaG | ecosystem: Environmental > Terrestrial > Soil > Wetlands > Permafrost | place: Sweden: Stordalen | collected... | reverse complement strand
GTCGTGTACGGACAAGCTCAACCGCTGGGCGCGAAACAGCAGTTGTCCGCGGAAGTCGTGGACCAGCTTTTCTCCCGTGTAAGTGGAGAGCAGCCAGCTTGCCAGCGACAGGAAGCAGTTGAGCAGCGCGATGGTAATCAGCAGGGCGGCACAGATCGCCAGCCCGCTGTTGGAGGCGCGCAGCCATTGGGCCGGCCACGGCAGGGCTTGCAGCCAATTGGGCAAAGCGCGCTTGCCTAGAACACTGTCCACCACAATCTTCAGCGGCAGAGGAGCCAGCAGGGTGAGTGGGGTTGCAAGCAGACAGAGCAGGCTGATGCCGGCCAGATGCGGCCAACAGGGACGCGCCACCTTCAGAGCCTTCAGCATTACGGACGAATTGGCAGTTTTCTTATCACCTGATGAGAGCATGGCAGCAGGATTGCCTTAAACACAGGATGGAACCAGCATAGGTTTAATGCCGATCCAGCACAATCGGGCTGAACTATTAGCTCTCATCCCTTCGTTCTTAATCCTCAGACCTTAGATTCTCAAACGTCGGAGATCATTCGGTGGTTCTGCCCATCGCATCGGCCTTAGATATTCCGGCCAAGCCTTGTGGACTTGCACGGGTAGCGCCCGTGCAGAGTTGCCAGCGGCCGTTCGCCTTTCTAGCTGCGCCCGAAAAGTTTAATCGTAACGGGAACGAGTTCGTGAACGGGAACGAGGCTTCGGCACAGCTGCAGAAAAGTGAATGATTACTAACCTTACGATCCAGAGCACGTCATTCTTATCTCACGCAATGTTGATCGGAGCATAGGGAATGCGAATTCTGGTAGTCGAAGACGACGCGGCGCTGGCCTCGTACGTACGCAAGGGGCTCGAAGCAGAACACTACGCAGTTGACGTTGCGCTCGATGGCGAGCAGGGGGCGCTGATGGCATCGGACCTCGATTATGACCTATTGGTTCTCGACCTGAATCTCCCCAAACTCGATGGCATCTCCGTGCTGCGCAGCGTGCGTCCCGACAAACCGCAGCTGCCGATCCTGGTGCTCACCGCCCGCCCACGGGTGGAAGACCGGGTCCAAGCCCTGGACAGCGGCGCCGACGATTGCGTGAATAAGCCCTTCTCCTATTCCGAGCTCTCCGCCCGCATCCGCGCTCTGCTGCGGCGGAGCCGGCCCGCGGTCGAATCGATCCTGCAAGTGGCCGACTTGCAGCTTGACCGCGTGGAGCACAAGGTGCAGCGTGCCGGCCGCAAAATCGATCTCACGGCCAAGGAGTTTTCGCTGCTGGAATACCTGATGCGCAACGCCGGACGACGGATCACGCGCTCCATGATCATCGAGCATGTGTGGAATATCAACTTCGATACGAGCACCAACGTCGTCGATGTGTACATTAACTATCTTCGCAAGAAAGTGGACGAAGACATCTCTCACCGCCTCATTCACACGATTCGCGGAGTCGGCTACGCGCTCAGCGAGACGCGCGAGGAGGTGGCATGAACCCGCAACAGGAATTCATGGATGAGACTTTCCATATGCTGGCGCAGCCCATAACAGTGCTGCGCGCTACCCTGGAGTTGGGGCTTGGCCAGGAGTTGAGCGGAGCCGAGGCTCATCGGATGCTTGCGGATTGCCTGCTCGTGGTCGATGGCCTGATGCAGGAGATGTCTATCTTCCGCGAGTACGCCGGCCTCGATGAGCAACCCATGCTGCAGACCTGCGATGGCCAGGCGCTGCTGGTGCAGGCAGTTGATGAGATGACGCCGGTGGCCCACGCCAGCGGGGTTGCACTTCACTTCAGGGCGCAAGCAGCGCTGATCGAATGCAACCAGCCAATGTTGCAGCGGGCGATCTTCGTTCTGCTCGATCAGATGATCGCGCGCGCGCCGGATGAGGGCAAGAAAGTTTCCATTGCCCTAAGCCCGTGCGACGACGGATTCCAACTCGAGTTGCGCCCCGGCGTACCGCCCGGGCAGCGCCAGAAACTCTGCCGCAAACTGATCCAGTTTGCTGGCGGCAAAGCCGTCCGTTTTGCCTCCGGCTGCACTTCCATCACCTTTCCTAAAAGTGACTATCGGTACATTCCGCCAGTGTCTTCAGCGGGGGAACAACTACTAGCTTCGCTCTAACCTGTTTCCAAGAATTGAGGCGCAAGAAAGCATCATGACCGCAGCCCGCACTTTTCTTCCACCGATCTACGGCGCCGCATCGATTTTGATTGCCACGCCCGATGCCCCTCTGCGCCGCCGCCTTGGCGACAGCCTGCGCAAGGTTACCTCCGTGGAGGTCGCCAGCAGCGGAGCCGAGGCTCTCAGCATGCTTGAGCGTCGTGGCGCACGCATCGTGGTGCTGGACCGCAACCTTCCCGACCTGAGCAGCGACGAGCTGATCGGCGTGGTGGAACGCCAATTCCCCTGCACCAATGTGGTGTTGCTCGATGCCGGACAGATCGATCTGCCGGAGGAGCTGCGCGACAACGCCGCCTATTGCTGGTTCCAGGAATTCAATGACAGCGGCCCGCAACCCGCGGAAGCGCCATGCAAGTTGACCCGCACTGTCTCCAACCCGTGGATGCCGCTGCCTGGGATGGTCGGCACCAGCCCGGCGATGCAGCAACTGGCCGCGCTGGTGCGCGCCGTTGCCCGGCACTCCACGGCGGTGCTGATCACGGGGGAGACCGGCGCCGGCAAGGAGCTTGTCGCCGAGGCCGTGCACAAGCTCAGCGGCCGGGCCGACAAACCTTTCATCACCATCAATTGCGCGGCGATTCCGGAGGCGTTGGTGGAGGCCGAGCTGTTTGGCCATACCCGCGGTGCGTTCACCGGAGCGGTGCAGTCGCGCCTGGGTAAGATTCACGCCGCCCAGGGTGGCACCATTTTCTTCGATGAGATCGGAGAACTCCCGCTGGCGAGCCAGGCCAAGCTGCTGCGCTTTTTGGAGTGCGGCGAGGTGCAGAGGTTGGGGACCAGTGACGTCTTCCGTCTCGACGCCCGGGTGATTGCGGCAACCAACGTTGACCTGGAGGAGCGGGTACGGCTGCGGCTCTTCCGTGAGGATTTATTTTATCGCCTCGCGGTTTTTCCCATCGAGTTGCCGCCGTTGCGTGAGCGCCTGGAGGATGTTGCTCTGCTGGCGCGTCACTTCCTGGAACGGCTGACCGGCGACTCGGCCAGTTTTACCGCGGAGACCGAGGCGAAACTGGCTTGCCACTCGTGGCCCGGAAATGTTCGCGAATTGCGCAACGTGGTGGAGCGCGCATTCGTCCTCGCCGATGGCAGGGCGATGATCGCACCGGAGCAGATCCTGCTGCGCAAGCCGTGCAACTCGATTTCGGCTCGATCAGAAAGTTCTTAATTCGCGCGCGACAATTTGGCAGCCCCCGTGCACAGACAGCCTTTAGTGAGTAACCCGGATTGCTTGAGGATACGCAAATGACAGACTGGCATATCATCCCTGAGATTGTAGGTTGCAATGCAACCCTGCGAATGGCCGCCATGCAGGCGGTGGACGCCGTCGAGCAGGGCCGCCATTTCCTGGTGGAAGGTGAAGCGGGAAGCGGCCGCCGTCTGCTGGCGCGCAGCGCGTGGTGCCGCCGAAGTCCCGGCGCACGTTCGCTGTTTACCATGGACTGCCGCATGTTTCCCTCCGATGGCGCCGAGGCGCTGCTGTTCGGAGAGCGCTCCTCCAGCAGCGCCCACACCGCGGCTCATCCCGGCAAGCTCAACCTGGCGGTCGGCGGCGGACTTTTGCTGCTGCACACCGAGTCGCTGCCGCTGAAAGCCCAGAGCCGTCTGGCCCAGGTTCTCGGCGATTCTCTGTTCCGTCCGCGCAGCGAGGCAACACAGGTGATGATGACCACGACGCCCTCCAATCACACGCCGGAGTCGTTCCATCCTGACCTCGTCGCGCTGCTGCTGCGCATTCGCGTTCCGGCACTGCGCGAGCGCGTCGAAGACATTCGATCCATTGCGGAGACCTTCCTGCACAACGCATTGCCCTTCGACCGGGTTCGCTGCTCGCAAGCCCTGATCGACAGATTCTGCGCCTATCACTGGCCGGGGAACGTCACCGAACTGCGCGGTGTTCTGCGTCGCCTTCTGCTGGAGCCGCACAACGGCCTGCTGGACGTGCGCCATCTGGCTGACCTGATGTGCCGCGACGATAGCTGCTTTGCCCTTCTCCAGGGCGGCCATCGCCCTCCGCAACTGCAAGCCGGCTTTATCTTCGGCGATTCCTCCACCGCCAGCCGGAGTCTGCAATGAACCTGATCGGTACGCCGCTGATGCAGCGCCTCAGCCACTTTCTGGACGCTACCGCCAGCCGCAGCGGCGTTATTGCGGGCAACATCGCCAATATTGACACTCCTGGGTATCATGCCCGCGACCTCGACTTTCGCAGCCAGCTCACCGCGCTGACCAGCGAGGATGCGCCGACGGCGGCGCCGCGGGTGATTGAAGTGGCTGGACTCACCGAGCGTCCCGATGGCAACAACGTGAACATCGACCGCGAAGGTCTGGCGCTGGGGCAGGCGCAGTTGCAGTTTCAAACCGGCATCGCCTTGATGAAGTCGGAGTTGCACCGCCTCAACCAGGCGATTCACGAAGGAGCCCAGCAATGAACCTGTTTGGCGTGATGGGGATCAGCGCCTCGGGCTTGAGCGCCGAGCGCACACGAGCCGAGGTGGTGGCCACCAACATGGCCAATGCCGAGAGCACGCACACCGCCGAAGGCGGCCCCTACCGGCGCCAGGAGGTGGTCTTCCAGAGCCAGGCACCCTCCAGCTTCCGGATGCAGTTGGCCGGCGCCAGCGGTTCGCTGACCTCGGCGACGGCCGGCGGGGTGGCGGTGCGCTCCGTCGTCGCCGACACGGCTGCGCCCATCATGCGTTACGAACCAGGCCATCCCGACGCGGATGCCAGCGGCTTTGTCGCTTATCCCAACATCAATCCGGTGCTGGAGATGACCGACCTGATGGGCGCCGCACGCGCCTACCAGATGAACGCCTCGGCTGTGCAAGCCGCCAAACAGATGATTCAGCAGTCCATCGAACTGCTGAAATAGGAGATCCGAATTGATCGCTATCCCGCCAACTTCACTGGGCAGCATGGCTGCGGCTGCCGGCCACTCGCTGACCAGCCCGGCACAACCGGCCACCGGCTTCGCCGGAACGCTGAGCTCGGCGATGCAGCAGGTCAACGACCTACAGGGAGCCGCCGAGCAGAAGGTCACCGATCTGATCGCCGGAAACGGCCAGGACATTCATGCCGTCGCGTTGTCGGTGGAGCGCGCCTCGATGGCCTTCGACCTTATGCTGCAGGTGCGCAACAAGGTCGTTGGCGCCTACCAAGAAATCTCCAAGCTCCAGTTTTAAGGCGCCCTCATGAGCGAATCCAAGAGCTTCGGGCAAGTGGTCACCCAGTTGCGCGAATTCGCGTCCAGCCTGACCTCGGGTCAGCGCATGCTGCTGATTGGGGGAGCCGCGCTGGTGGCGGTTGTTCTTTTCACATTCGTTCACCTGCTGGGCAGGGACGAGATGACCAGCCTGTTCTCCAACATGGAGCCTGGCGACGCGCAGGCGCTGGGCCAGCGGCTGACCACCAAGAACATCCGCTATCAGCTCTCCACCGACGGCAAGTCGGTACTGGTCCCCGCCGATCAGCTGCAGTCGGCGCGCCTGGAGATCGCATCCCAGGGCGTTCCCCGCAGCGGCCGTCTGGGCTTTGAGTTGTTCGATAAAACCAATTGGGCGAGCAGCGATTTTGACGACAAGGTGAACTATCAACGCGCCCTTGAAGGCGAGCTTGAACGCACTATCCAGGCGATGAGCGGGGTGGAGGCCGCACGGGTCCATCTGGCCATTCCGCCCGACTCGATTTACTCAGGGCAGGAGCGCCAAGCCAAGGCCGCAGTGATCCTGAAACTACGGGATCATCGCGCACAGGCCGCTTTGCGCTCGGCCGTGCAGCGCCTGGTCGCCAGTGCCGTGGACAAGCTCGATCCGCAGAACGTCACGGTGGTTGACGCGGAAGCCGGTGAGAGCTCAAACGGGGCGGGAGAGCAGTCGGCCAGTGGCGAGCGCAGCGACGAAGAGGTTCTCGCTGCCCGTCTTCTCCACACATTGGAACCGGTGGTTGGGGGCGATCACGTGCGCGCTACCGTGCACGCCGAGTTTGACACCAGTAGCGTGGAGGAGCAGCAGGAGAGCTACGATCCTGAGAAGACGGTTGCCCTCACCATGCAGCGCACCGAGGAGAATAACGGCGGTACCCAACCGGGCGGCGCCTCCGGCACCGCCTCCAATGTGCCCGGCGGCGGAACTCCAGCCAAGAGCGCAAGCGATACCATGGCGCTCTCGAAATCGGAAAACGGAACGTATGCGGTCAACAAGATCGTGCGTCATTCCATCCAGCCCTCCGGACGCCTGAAACGCCTGGCGGTCGCCGTGCTGGTGGACGACCTATACAATCCCGCCAACAAGAGCAACCCGCGCCAGAAGCGCACCCCGGCGGAGCTGACCAGCATTGAAGAACTCGCCAAAGCCTCGGTCGGCTACGACAGCGCGCGCGGCGACATTGTCACCGTGCAGAACATCAGCTTCCAGGTGGTTCCTCCCGAGACTCCCTTGCCGCCGACGCGGCTGGAGAAAACCCGTACCCTGGTCATGGATTGGATCGCCGCTATCCGTATCGCCGCCTTGCTACTGCTGTTCGGAATCACCTACCTGGTGGTCCTGCGCCCGGTGAAGAAGCAGCTGATCCGCTCCTTGAACGCGCCGCCATCGAAAAATGTCGCGGACCTGGCTCCCCCGGACTCGGTCGCCAGCCCGGCGCTGCCGGAGAGCGACGAACCGGTGCACGAGCGCCCGGCAATGACACAGCTAAAGGATGACATCGCCACGCGCGTCAAGCAGGAACCAGTCAGCGCCTCGCGCCTGGTCCAGAGTTGGATTCGGGATGGAGAAAAACGATGACTCCCACTCTGCCAAGCGCCCATTCGGGTACGCGGAAAGCCGCCATCCTGCTCGTTTTGCTGGGCGAGGAGATCGCCAGTCTCATCTTTAAGAATTTGAATGAAAGCGAGTTGCAGAAAATAACCCAGGAGATCTCCGACATTGGCGCGGTCGATCCGAGCGAAGCCTCAACAATCCTGAATGACTTCTACAACCTGAGCGTCACGCAGGAATACATCGCACAGGGCGGCGTGGAGTACGCGCAGCGCCTGCTGGTCAAGACCTTGGGCGAAGAGGGCGCGCGGGCGATGCTGGAGGCGGTGAGCCGGGCCCAGGAACTCAGTGCCAGTAAGTTGGATTCGCTGCAAAAGGCCGATCCCCAGCAGTTGGCCAAATTTCTGCAGGGGGAGCACCCCCAGACTATCGCCCTCATCATGGCCCATCTGGATCCCAAGCAAGGTTCGGCACTGCTGATGAAGCTGACGGAGGAGACTCGCGCGGCCGCCGTCAAGCGCCTCGCCGAGTTGCGCCAATTCTCGCCCGAGATGGCGCAGAAGGTCTCAGTTGTTTTGCATCGCCGCCTGCAGGCCCTGGGCGAGCAGAGCCGCCGCGCCTATGCCGGCTTCAAAGGCGTCGCCGACCTGCTCAACCGCATGGACCCGTCCTCGGGCAAGGTGATATTGGAACTGATCGAGCGCGATGACTCCAAGTTGGCGATGAGCATCCGCAATCTGATGTTCACCTTCGACGATCTGCTCGGCGTCCCGGAGACGGGGATTCGCGAGTTGCTTGCCCAACTCGACAAGAAAACCCTCGCCCAGGCGCTCAAGGGCGCCTCCAACCAGCTGCGCGATCATCTGTTCAAATCCATGTCATCGCGCGCGGTAGACATGCTGAAAGAAGACATGGAATCGCTGGGCCCGGTTCGCGGCAAGGATGTTACCAAGGCGCAGCAGGAGTGTGTAGCGGTAGCGCGCAAACTGGAATCCCAGGGAAAAATTCAACTGAAGCAGGATAACGAAGATGAACTCGTCCTCTGATTTCGCGGCGGCTCAGCCCCCGTCCTATCTCCCACTGGAGTATCACGAGGCCGGAGCGTCACTGCCTTCTGAAGATGCCCCGGAGGAGAGCCCCGATCCTACACCGCCGCCAGAGCCTGTGCCCGATCCCGCGGAGGTAATGGCGGCACGCATTGAGCAGGAGCGGCGCGCCATTACGGCGCAGGTGCGGCAGGAGGCCGAGCGCGAGATCCAGCACGCCCGCGCCGCGATTCACGCCACGATCGAACAGTTCAACCAGCAGCGCGATGAGTATTTCCGTGAGGTGGAGGACGAAGTCGTGCAACTGGGGCTGGCGATTGCCCATCGCCTGATCCGGCGCGAATTGCAAATTGACCCCCGCCTGTTGGCCGGACTGGTTCGCTACGAACTCGAGCAACTGGAAGCCGCCACCAGCGTGCGCCTGTTCGTCTCTCCGGATTCGCTCGGCGCGTGGAGCGAGGTGCTCGGTTCGATGCCGCGTCCGGTTGAACTCAGCGGCGACAAGGCGCTGACGGCAAGCGAGGCTCGCATCGAAACCGCTCTCGGCTCGACCACCGTCAGCTTCGAGCGCGAGTTGAAGGAGATCGAGCGCGGGTTCTTCGATCTGCTCGGCCACCGTCCGGCTGCAAACGATGCGACGGCGGCGCGGTTGCAATGATTCTGGACCGCTATCACCAGGCTCTCGGGCAGATGCCGCGGCGTCTGTGGAGCGGACGCGTCTCCAAGGCGATTGCGGGATTGATCGAATCGGTTGGTCCGCATTGCGCCCTGGGCGATTGCTGCCTGATTCGCGACCACGACGGCAACACCGTGGAAGGCCAGGTGGTCGGCTTCCATGGTTCTACGGTTCTCTCCATGCCGCTCTATCCGGCAAACGGAGTCCGCTTCGGCGACACCGTATCCACTGGAAACGTGCGTCCCAGCATCCGCGTCAGCAGCGGCATGATTGGCCGCGTCATCGATGGCCGTGGGAAGGCGATCGATGGCGGTGCTCCGCTGCTGGGAGGCGACGTGATGCCGGTGGTGCGCGCCGCGCCTACTCCCTTCGAGCGCGTTCCGATCAAGTCCGCTCTCGGCTCCGGGGTTCGCGCCATCGACGCTTTTCTCACCTGCGGACAAGGCCAGAGGATCGGCATCTTCGGCGGCAGCGGGGTGGGCAAGAGCACTCTGATGGGCATGATGGCCCGCGGGACATCGGCCGATCTGACCGTGGTCGCGCTGATTGGCGAGCGTGGCCGGGAGGTGCGCGAGTTCCTTGAGGATGCGCTGGGTGAAGCCGGACGGCAACGCTCGGTAGTGGTGGTCTCCACCTCCGACCAGTCGCCCCTGTTGCGTTTGCGCGCGGCGCAGTCGGCCCACTCCATTGCCGAATACTTTGCGGCCCAGGGCAAACATGTGCTGCTGGTGCTGGATTCCATCACCCGCTTCGCCATGGCGCAGCGCGAGATCGGACTGGCCGCAGGTGAGCCGCCGACCGCGAAGGGCTACACGCCTTCGGTCTTTACCCTGCTCTCCCAACTGGTCGAGCGCGCCGGAAATTTTCGCACCGGTTCGATCACTGCTTTTTATACCGTACTCATGGAAGGCGACGACCAGATGGACCCGATCGTGGATGCAGTCCGCTCGCTGCTGGACGGACACATTCTGCTTGACCGGCGACTCAGCTCCGAGGGTCACTTCCCGCCCATCCATCTGCTCGATAGCCTCAGCCGCCTGATGCCCGCCATCTGCTCCGGTGAACACTTGGCCAAGGCGCAGCGGCTGCGCCGGATGCTGGCCGACTACACCCGCTCGGAGGACCTGATTCGCATTGGAGCCTATCAGAAAGGCTCAGACCCCGACTTGGACGCCGCCATGCAGGTGATGCCCAATCTGCGCGCTTTTTCATGCCAGGGGCCAACCGAAATTCCGCGTTTAGAACGCACCATTCAGTCTCTGCTCTCGATTGCCGAGTGATGCGATTCCACTTTCCGCTCGAGGGACTTCTCCACGTCCGGTCACTCCTCGAGGATCAGGCGCGCGACCGGCTTGAACAATGCATGATGCGGATCGGGGCTCTCGAACACAGCCTTGCCGAAGCCCACGAGTGGAGCGAAAAGACAGCGAGGATACGCTCATCCAAGAAACGTCTTCCCGCCACGGAACTGCAATTTATCGAAGCCGTGCTGCGCCAGACAGAGACGGCGATTGGCCAATGTCTGCAACAGAAGCAGCAGGAGGAAGAGCGTGCCCGTGTGCTTCGCGCCGCTTATCTGCTTGCCCGGCGCGACCGCAAGACCGTGAGCACGATACGCGATAACGCGCTGCGCCAATATGAGATCGAACAATCCCGCCGCTTGCAGTCCGAGATGGACGAAGTCTTCCTGGGGAAACTGTTGCACCAGCACAATCGCGTGCGGCTGGCCCCGACCGAAGCCAGCGCGGAAGAGAATCAATGACAGGAATCTAACGTGCGAAGCGCATGGTTGGCGGTCCAAGTGCATCGACCCTTCATGCAT
>Ga0182016_10008338_pt1 | contig 10484 bp, 11 predicted proteins | sample 712S2MmetaG_FD_120491 | JGI IMG/M metagenome (GOLD analysis project Ga0182016, IMG submission 120491) | Permafrost microbial communities from Stordalen Mire, Sweden - 712S2M metaG | ecosystem: Environmental > Terrestrial > Soil > Wetlands > Permafrost | place: Sweden: Stordalen | collected... | reverse complement strand
GCGACCCCATCAAAGTGACGGCGCCAGTGCCGGAGCATATGCGCGAGCAATTGAGGCGATGCGGGTGGGAGAGCGATGAAATTATACTCCCCCGCGAGCCCGCGGCGAAGAGCACTCAGTAAATGGTCGCCTTGACGCGCTCGGGCGCCAGCCGATCGTGCTCAGGCCCGCCCATCTTGCCGTCGGTCAATTCGGCAAGGATCGACCCAGGCGTCGGCAAGGTTTTGCGATCGACGACGCTCGCCGGATCCCAAAGTTTCGAGCGGATGATCGCCTTCGTGCATTGGAAATAGGCCTTCTCCACCGTCACCACCAAGACGCATTTCGGCGTCTTGCCGTTGACGATGAAGCTTTCCGTGAGTTTTGGATCGGTCGATATTTTGGCGCGGCCGATGATGCGCATGGTTTCGCCGACGCCGGGAATGAGGAACAACAGCGCGACGCGCGGATCGCGCACCAGATTGCGCAAACTGTCGATGCGGTTATTGCCGCGGCGGTCCGGGATGTGGAGCGTATGCGCGTCGACCACCCGCACGAAGCCCGGCGGGTCGCCGCGCGGCGAACAGTCAAGGCCTTCGGGGCCGCAGGTCGCCAGCACCGCGAACGGCGCGGCTTCGATCAGCTCGCGGTATTGCGGCGTGATGTAATCGGCTTCCTTGAAGACGGCGGGACCGTAGGGCGCGTCGCTGTAAAGCGCTTCGAGCTCGGCGGTGGTCGTTATCGTGTGGTCCTGCTTATTGCCGTCCATCGCGCGGTCTCCAAAAAGCAGCGCGGCCGATCAAGCCGCCAGCAATTGCTTGCCGTCATGCGCCGCCATTGTCAGATCGAGAATCGTACCCGGTTCGGCCGGCGTGGCAAGCCTCACCGGAGTGAACTGCTCGGTGCGGCCGAGGTCGTTCGATTCGGCCAGCACCCGGCGCGTAGCGCCGATTTCGCAGTCGAGATGGCGGCTGAGCGCGAGTGCGCCGCGCTCGCGCAGCCGCCGCGCACGGTCTTTGACGACACTGCGGGGGAGCTGCGGCATCCGCTCCGCCGGCGTGCCCGGCCGCGCTGAGAACGGGAAAACGTGCAGATAGGTCAGCCCGCATTCGCCGACGAGATCGAGAGAACGGGCAAACATGTCCTCGGTCTCGGTCGGGAAGCCCGCGATCAGATCGGCGCCGAAGGCCGTATCGGGCCGCAGCCGCCGCACTTCCGCGCAGAACGCAATGGCGTCGGCGCGGAGGTGGCGCCGCTTCATGCGCTTGAGGATGAGATCGTCACCCGATTGCAGCGACAAATGCAGATGCGGCATCAGCCGTGCGTCATTCGCCAAGACATCGAGCAGATCGCGGTCGGCCTCGACCGAATCGATCGACGACAACCGCAGCCGTTTCAGCTCCGGCACGTGTTTGAGGATCTGTTTCACCAGCGCGCCGAGTTTCGGCGCGCCCGGCAGATCCGTGCCGTAGCTCGTGATGTCGACGCCGGTGAGCACGATCTCGCCATAGCCGTTTGCGACCAGCCGGCGGATGTCATCGACCACGGACCCCATCGGCACCGAGCGTGAATTGCCGCGGCCGTAAGGGATGATGCAAAAGGTGCAGCGATGGTCGCAGCCGTTCTGCACCTGGACGAAAGCGCGGGTGCGGCCGGCGAAGGCCTCGATCAGATGCGCCGCGCTCTCTTTCACCGCCATGATGTCGTTGACGATCGCCTTCGGCGAATCGTGAACGTCGAGATGCGCCCAGCCATCCGCCGACAATTTCTCGGCATTGCCGAGCACGTGATCGGCCTCCGCCATGGCGATAAAGGTCTGCGGTTCGGTTTGGGCGGCGCAGCCGGTGACGACGATTTTCGCCTGCGGCCGGTCGCGGCGCAGCGCCCGGATGGTCTGCCGCGCCTGCCGCACCGCCTCCGCGGTCACCGCGCAGGTGTTCACCACAACGGTATCGGAAAAACCGGCGCGTTCCGCCTCGCGGCGGATCACTTCGGATTCGGCTGAATTGAGCCGGCAGCCGAAAGTGACGACCTCGACGGTCATTTCGCGCCCGCGCCTGCAGCCGCAACCAACGCCGCGTCGAACCGGCCCTTGTGTTCGTATTCGACCGGCCCGGTCATCAGCACGTGATCGTCGCTCTCGCGCCATTCGATAAGAAGATCGCCGCCGGGGAGCGTAACCGTCACCTTGCGGCCGGTCCGCTCGAGCCGCGCCGCGGCGACGGCCGCCGCGCAGGCCGCCGAACCGCAGGCCTTGGTGAGACCGGCGCCGCGCTCCCAGGTGCGGATCACGATGTGATCGCGGGACGGCGTCGCCGCGAGCGTGATATTGGCGCGCTTCGGAAATAGGGGGTGGTTTTCGAGGAGCGGCCCGATCTTGCCGAGATCATAGGCCGCGGGATCGTCGACCCAGAAAATCGCATGCGGATTGCCCATGCTCACGACCGAGGGCGAATGCATGATCGGGGAGCCGCGCGGCCCGATTTCGAGCTCGATCCGCCTTGTGTCGGCGAATTCCTCGGCGAGCGGAATCTGGTCCCAGCGCAGCCGTGGCTTACCCATATCGACCGTGTAGAGCCCGCCATCGCCGCGCCAGCAGGGGATCAGGCCCGCCGAGGTTTCGAAGTTGAGCTTGGTGCGGCCGGTTTCCTCGCTGACCAGCGCCGCGACGCAGCGCATGCCGTTGCCGCAGGCGCCGGCTTCCGATCCGTCATTGTTGTAAATGCGGATGAATGCATCGATCGAGGAATTTTGGCCCGCGCGCGCCGGATAAAGCGCCATCAGCTGGTCATAGGGCTCGCGCTCCGCCGCCGCGCGCGCCTCGGCCTCGGCGATCAGGCCCGGTGCGCCGCGCAGATCGACGATGACGATCTCGTTGCCGAGGCCGTTCATTTTGACAAAGTCGCGGTTGGCCAGCGCACCCATCACAAACCCGCAAGCAAGACTTGCATGGAAGACTGCATGGAAGTCTTGCAAACATGGAAGCTTTGCAAAAAAAGTCCAAAAGCGAGGGACTTATATGAGGAATCGTTGCCTCAGCGCCAGTAGCCGTGACGGCAATTTGGGCAAGGCAGAACGTGCTTGGGCGTGTTAAAATTCCATCGGGGACGATATCGATGCGATGCGTAGCCGGTTCGACCGATTCGCCCGCGTTTGTTGCCCACTAAGCAGAAGGTGAGACCCGATGTCGTTCCTGTCAGCCCCGCGCAGCGTCGGCGCGGTCGCCGCCGCCGTGACCCTGGCACTGTTCCTCACGCCCTCGACGCCGCAGCTGTCCTGGGGTCAAACCGCACCGCCGCCGGCAGCAACACCCCCCGCAACGCCGCCCGAGGCAACACCCCCGGCCGCGGTGCAGCCCGCCCCGGATACACCCCAGGCCGCTCCGGCTCAGCCCGGCGACGCCTTCGGCCAAGACACCGCGCTGACCGCCAAGACCATCATCTACGTGAAGGGCAGCGGCACCTGGGACAAGGCCTTCGATACGATCACCGGCTCGTTCAAGAAGGTCAAAGCCTATCTCGACAAAGAAGGCCTCAAAGCCGACGGCATGCCGATGACCATCTTCACCGCGACCGACGATACCGGCTTCGATTACGAGGCCGCGATCCCGATCGCCGAAGCGCCCAAGAATCCCCCGCACGGCGAAATCAATCTCGGTCAGTCACCCGAGGGCCAGGCGCTGAAATTCGTCCACCGCGGCTCCTATGGCGATCTCGACAATACCTATGAGGCGATCACCAATTATCTCGACGACAAGCGGATGGAGGCCAAGGACATGTTCATCGAGGAATATGTCACCGACCCGGTCACGGCCGACGCCACCAAGCTCGTCGTCAATGTCTATGTGCTGATCAAGGCTGGGCAAACTTCACCTGGCTAGATTGGCCTCTCCAGGCTGAGCTTCACAGTTCGCGCACCTGCCCCGGCCGCAGCGCTTGGAATCGCTCGGGTGAAATCCCGGCAGCCCGCAGGGCTACATCAAGCGCGATAAGCGGCGCATCGATCGCTTCGTCGGTAAGCTGGAAGGTACCGAAATGATGGGCGAGCGCTGTCTCGGCGCCGCTATCGATCAAAGCCTGCACGGCTTCCGCCGGATTCATATGCTGGTCGCGCATGAACCAGCGCGGCTCATAGGCGCCAATCGGCAGGATCGCGAGCCGGAACGGGCCGTGGCGCTCACACGCGCGGCGGAAATGCCCGCCGTCGCCATAGGCCGAATCGCCGACGAAATAGATCCGCCCGCCCGGCGTTTCGATCACAAACGACGCCCACAGCGACATGTTGCGGTCGGTCAGATTCCGCGCCGACCAGTGCCGCGTCGGCACGAGCGTTATCGCGACGCCGGGACCGACCTCGACCCGATCGTCCCAATCGAAACCTTCGGCTGCGATGGCCGGATCGTGGTTGCGCATGATGGTGTCGTTGCCGAGCGGGGTAATCACGCGCGGCCGATGCGCCGCCGCGAGCCGCGACAGCGTCATGACGTCGAGATGATCATAGTGCCCGTGTGTGACGAGTACGAGGTCGATCGGCGGCAAATCCGCAAAATCGATGCCCGGATCGTTGACGCGTTTGGGCCCTGCAAAACTGAACGGTGATGCGCGCGGCGACCAGACCGGGTCGAGGAGGATGTTGAGACCGGCGGTCTGAATGAGAAAGCTCGCATGCCCCACATAGCTGACGCGACAGTTCGCGCCCTCGACCCGCGCCGGTGGCCGATCCGCATAGGGCGACGGCGCCGAGGACGGCCATTTCGCCCGCAACGCCCGCGACCGGCGGCCAAAGCGCCAGCGCAGGAGTTCGCGCCGGCTCTTCGGTGCCGCGCCATGCGGGTCGAAAAACCGCTCGCCGTCGAAATGATCGGAAACCGGGCCGTTGTAATAGCGCGACATTGGAACCCAATAATTGGGAACCCAACAATGCAGCCTTAAAGGGGTCCCAGCCCGCCCTGACGCCACGGTTGACGGGAGCAGCCCCTACCCCTATTTTCCGCGCGCTCTCGTAAGAGATCGACATTACCGACCGCCGACCGGTCCCGGAGACCGGAGGCAACCGCCCGACAGCGCGATGCGCCCTCGGGCGCTAACTGCCATTTCCGGGCAAAGGGCGCCATGTTCGACAGTCTTTCGGAACGGCTGAACGGAATTCTCGACCGGCTGACCCGGCGCGGCGCGCTGTCGGAAGCCGATGTCGATGCGGCACTGCGCGAGGTGCGCCGCGCGCTGCTCGAGGCCGACGTCGCGCTCGATGTGGCCAAGAGCTTTACCGATCACGTCAAGCAGCACGCCGTCGGCGTCGATGTGATCAAGTCGGTCACGCCGGGCCAGATGGTCGTGAAGATCGTGCACGACCAATTGATCGCCATTTTGGGCTCGGACGCGTAGCCGATCGATCTCAACGCCCCGGCCCCGGTCGTCATCATGATGGTCGGTTTGCAGGGCTCCGGCAAAACCACCACCACCGCCAAGATCGCCAAGCGCCTGACCGAGGTGCAGAAGCGCAAGGTGCTGATGGCCTCGCTCGACACCCGCCGGCCGGCCGCCATGGAGCAGCTCGCGGTTCTGGGCCAGCAGACCGGCGTCGAGACGCTGCCCATCGTCGCCGGACAGACGCCGGTGCAGATCGCCAATCGCGCCCAGCAGGCGGCGCGGCTCGGCGGCTATGATGTGGTCATCCTCGACACCGCGGGCCGCATCACGCTTGACGACGAGTTGATGCAGGAAGCGGCCGATGTGCGCCGCGCCGCAAATCCGCACGAAGTGCTGCTGGTCGCCGACGCGCTGACCGGCCAGGACGCCGTCAATCTGGCGAAAAGTTTCAACGAGCGGCTCGACCTCACCGGCATCGTGTTGACCCGGATCGACGGCGACGGCCGTGGCGGCGCCGCACTGTCGATGCGCGCCGTCACCGGCAAGCCGATCAAGCTGATCGGCACCGGCGAAAAGCTCGACGCCATCGAGGATTTTTATCCGGCCCGCATCGCCGATCGCATTCTCGGCATGGGCGACATCGTCTCGCTGGTCGAGAAGGCCGCCGCCACCATCGACGCCGAGAAGGCGGCGCGCGTCGCCGCCAAGATGCGCAAGGGCTCGTTCGATCTCGCCGACCTGCGCGAGCAGCTGACGCAGATGCAGCAACTCGGCGGCATGAGCGGGCTGATGTCGATGATGCCCGGCATGGCCAAGATCAAGAACCAGCTCGCCGAGCGCAATCTCGACGAAAAAGTGCTGAAGCGGCAGATGGCGATCATCGATTCGATGACGCCGCAGGAGCGCAAGAATCCCGACGTGCTCAAGGCGAGCCGCAAGCGCCGCATCGCCTCGGGCTCCGGCACCAAGCCCGAAGACATCAACAAGCTTCTGAAGATGCACCGCACCATGGCCGACATGATGAAAGCCATGGGCGGCGCCAAGCGCGGCCCGATGGCCGGGCTTGCCAATATGCTGGGTTTCGGCGGCGGCATGCCCAGCCCCGAAGAGATGGCGAAGCTTGCCGAAAAGCTGCCGGGGGGTCTCCCCGGAATGCCCGGCGCATCGGGACTGCCGCAAGGCCTGCCACCCGGCTTGCCGCCGAATTTTCCCGGACTCCCCGGCAGGATGCCGGGGGGATTACCCGGACTGCCGGGCCTTGGTCCGAAATTCCCGGGCGGCCTGCCCGGACTAGGCAAGAAGAAGTGATCTGACACTAACAGCCGCAGCAGCTGAACGAGAGGAAACTCAATGTCTCTCGTCATCCGCATGGCCCGCGCCGGCACCAAGAAGCGGCCGTTCTATCACATCGTCGTCGCCGACAGCCGTTCGCCCCGCGACGGCCGCTTCATCGAGCGGCTCGGTTATTTCAATCCGCTGTTGCCAAAGGAGAAGACCGAGCGGCTGCACTGGGACGTCGAAAAGGCCAAGGCCTGGATGGCCAAGGGCGCGCAGCCGTCGGATCGCGTCATGCGCTTTCTCGACGCCGCCGGCGTGCTGAAGCGCGAGAAGCGCAACAATCCGGAAAAGGCAGTCCCGCGCAAAGAGCGCAAGGCGAAGGCCGAGGCCGCCAAGACCGCGGCGGAAGCGGCTGCGGCAGCGGCCAAGACCAAGGCTGCGGCAGCGGCTGCAGCGCCGGCAGCGTAAGCCGCCCCGCAGCAGCTAACGGGCACGTGCGATGGCGGGCGGCGGGCGAGTCTGTCTCGGGCAAATCGGCGCCCCCCACGGCGTTCGCGGCGAGGTGCGCTTGCGCTCCTTCACCGCGGATCCTGCGGCGATCACCAGCTATGGTCCGCTCGAAACCGAGGACGGCCGCGTGCTCGAAATCGAGGCGCTCCGCCCCGCCAAGGATCATTTCGTCGCAACGCTCGCCGGCATCGCCGACCGCAATGCCGCCGAGCGACTCACCAATGTGAAGCTCTATGTGCCGCGCGAGCGGCTGCCGAAGCCCGAGGAGCCCGACGAATATTATCATGCCGATCTGATCGGGCTTGCGGCGGTCGATCGCGCCGGCAACCCGCTCGGCAGTGTCATTGCGGTCCATAATTTCGGCGCCGGCGATCTGATCGAGCTGCGGCGCGGCGAAGGCGAACCGACCGAGCTTCTCCCGTTCGATGCAGTGACCGTGCCCGAGGTCGATCTCGCGGCCAGACGCCTTGTGGTCGAACTCCCTGCGGGGCGGAAGTGAGATGTGGCGGGCGAGCGTTCTCACTCTCTTCCCGGAAATGTTTCCGGGGCCACTGGGCATAAGCCTTGCCGGCAAGGCCTTGGCGGGCGGCGCCTGGGCGCTCGAGGCCATCGATATCCGCAATTTCGCTACAGACCGGCACCGCAGCGTCGACGACACCCCGGCGGGCGGTGGCCCGGGCATGGTGATGAAGGCCGATGTGCTGGCCCGCGCCATTGATGCGGCGGCCGCCGACGCAAACTCCGTCGACAGCCGGCCGAGGCTTCTCTTATCGCCACGCGGGGCGCCGCTCGATCAGGGCTGGGTCGAAGAACTCGCCCGCGGCGCAGGCGTCGTCCTGGTCTGCGGCCGTTTCGAGGGCGTCGACGAGCGCATCGTCGCGGCGCGCGGCCTGGAAGAAGTTTCGGTCGGCGATTATGTGCTGTCCGGCGGCGAAATCGCCGCCATGGCGGTGCTCGACGCCTGCGTAAGGCTTCTCCCCGGCGTCATGGGGGCCGCCGCCTCGGGCGCCGAGGAAAGCTTTACGGACGGCCTATTGGAATACCCGCACTTTACCCGGCCCCAGGTCTTTGAGGGCCATTCCATCCCCGAGATCCTGACCTCCGGCGACCACGGCAAAATTGCCGCCTGGCGGCGCGCCGAGGCCGAACGGCTGACCAAGGAACGGCGGCCGGATTTATGGTCCAAACGTCGCTCCGAGGCGCCGGCGAAGCCCGCCGGCCCACGCGGGGCATCCCGAAACGACGACAAGTGACCGGAGGGTGACAAAGCCCGCGCGGTGTAATAGAAGCTCGCCCAACCCGCGTAACACCGGTCGGAAAACGGCGCGAGCGAAGCGCGCAGCCGATGGAGAATTCGCCATGAACCTGTTGAAACAACTCGAATCCGAACAGATGGCGAAGCTTTCCGCCAAGCGAGCGATCCCCGAATTTCAGCCGGGCGACACCGTCATCGTTAACGTCAAGATCATCGAGGGCGAGCGCACCCGCGTGCAGGCCTATGAGGGCGTGTGCATCGGCCGCGCCGGCGCGGGGCTGAACGAGAATTTCACCGTGCGCAAGATTTCCTACGGCGAGGGCGTCGAGCGCGTGTTCCCGCTCTATTCGCCGATGATCGACTCGATCGAGGTCGTGCGCCGCGGCAAAGTGCGCCGCGCCAAGCTCTATTATCTGCGTGGCTTGCGCGGCAAGTCCGCTCGTATCGTCGAGCGCCAGGACCATGCCGCAGACGCGGCCCGCGCCGCGGACAAAGCGGCGAAGTAATGTCTCCTCGTGCGGCATCGCGAAAGAAATCGCTATGCAGCGGTTTGCTTTTAGCGGCTGCCATCACGGCTTCGACAATCGCCAGCGCTTTCGCACAGACGCTTCAGATTGAGGTCGCGCAGGCCGAGCCAGGCTATGACCCGCGAACGGGTGCTCCCGTCGTGAACTTTCGGATGACACCCGGCTCTGCGCGCGCTTTTGCCGAATTGACCCAAAAGAACGTCGGGCGGACAGTGGCCGTCATAGTAGACGGACGCGTGATCTCGAAGCCCGTTATTCTGCAGCCGATCCTCGGAGGCGCAGCTGTGATCGAGGACCACCTCGGTGTTGAGGAAGCCCGCACAATGGCTGCCGGTCTTTCCGCCGGGACATCCAAATTAGAGGTCGAGGTCGTTCAAGCGGGCATGTAGCGCGATGCAGTGTCGCGCCGCGCCACTTTTCCTCCCGTCGCCAACCGACTAAATAGACGCCAAGAAAATATCCGAGCAGGTATCGCCAATGGCCAAGCCCCGCACGCTCTACGACAAAATCTGGGACGAGCATCTGATCGAGGAGGAGCCGGACGGCACCGCCCTAATCTATATCGATCGCCACATCGTCCATGAAGTGACGAGCCCGCAGGCCTTCGAGGGCTTGCGGCTCACCGGCCGCAAAGTGCGCGCGCCGGACAAAACTTTGCTGGTGGTCGATCACAACGTGCCGACCACGGATCGGCATCTGCCCAATCCGGATCCGGAAAGCGCCACCCAGATCGCCTACCTCGCCGAGAACGCAAAGTTCTTTAATCTCGAATATTACGACGAGTTCGATAAGCGCCAGGGCATCGTCCACATCATCGGTCCGGAGCAGGGCTTCACGCTGCCGGGCGTGACGCTTGTCTGCGGCGACAGCCATACCGCGACCAATGGCGCGTTCGGCGCGCTCGCCTACGGCATCGGCACCTCGGAAGTCGAGCACGTCTTGGCGACGCAGACGCTGGTGCAGCAGAAGTCGAAGAACATGCGCGCCGTGGTCGACGGCAAGCTGCCGGACGGCGTCACCGCGAAAGACATCATTCTCGCCATCATCGGCGAGATCGGCACCGCGGGCGGCACCGGCTATGCACTGGAATATGCCGGCGAGGCGATCCGCGCGCTGTCGATGGAAGGCCGCATGACGGTGTGCAACATGTCGGTCGAAGCCGGCGCCAAGGCCGGCTTCATCGCGCCGGACGAGAAGACCTATACCTATCTGAAAGACCGGCCCAAGGCGCCGAAGGGCAAGGACTGGGACTTGGCGCTCGCCTATTGGCACACGCTGGAGTCCGACGACGGCGCCCATTTCGACCGCGAGATCAGGCTCGACGCGGCAAAGCTGCCGCCGCTCGTCACCTGGGGCACGAGCCCCGAACAGGTGATCTCGATCACCGGCCGGGTGCCGAGCCTCGACGGCATCACCGACGAGGGTAAGCGCGAGGCGATCGGGCGCGCGCTCGCCTATATGGGCCTGCAAGGCGGCGAGAAGATTTCCGATATCGCCATCAACCGCGTCTTCATCGGCTCCTGCACCAATGCGCGGATCGAGGATTTGCGCGCGGTCGCCAAAGTC
>Ga0182016_10008335_pt1 | contig 10487 bp, 10 predicted proteins | sample 712S2MmetaG_FD_120491 | JGI IMG/M metagenome (GOLD analysis project Ga0182016, IMG submission 120491) | Permafrost microbial communities from Stordalen Mire, Sweden - 712S2M metaG | ecosystem: Environmental > Terrestrial > Soil > Wetlands > Permafrost | place: Sweden: Stordalen | collected... | reverse complement strand
TCGTTTTCGCTCATTGCTTACATTCTTTTGTATTGCGGTTCAACCATAACTTCTTCTATTTCTGCATCACCCCAAAGTTCTTCTAGGTTATAAAAACTTCTTATCTCGGGTTGAAAAACATGCACTACTACGTCTACATAATCCTGTAAAATCCATTCGGCATTTTCGTGTCCTTCGCTATGGTAGGCATATTCTCCGGTTAAATTATAAACCTCTTCTTCTATCGCTTTCGCTATCGCATTAACTTGTACAGATGAAGTGCCTTCACAAATAACAAAAAAATCACAAATATTGTTCTTTACCTTCCCCATGTTCATACAGACAATATTTTTAGCTTTTTTATCTGCCATGCTGCGTATAACAGCATCTTTTACTTGAACAGGAGTTATTTTTTCTGCTGCTTTCTGCGCTTTTTTATTTCCGCTTTTTTTAGTGATTTTAACTTGTCCTTTCAAAAAGTATTATGTTTAGTACTGCAAAGTTATTAATTTTATACTTCAAAATGAGGCTACAAACTTTATTCATAGGGCATCCAATCAAAATGTTAGAGCAAGTGAACTCTACCAATAGTTTCGCTTTTGACCTCATACGGGAATCTTCTCCCGCCGAAGGGTATGTTGTTTGGGCTAAAGAGCAGTTCGCCGGACGAGGTCAGCGGGGTACTGCTTGGAGCAGTGAACCCGGCTCCAATCTTACGTTCTCCGTCATTTTGCGTCCTCATTTTCTTCCCATAGATCGGCAATTTCAACTCACCAAGGCTATTGCATTGGGTGTTGCCGGTTTTATATCGCATTGTCTGGAAAATCATACGGATGTTAGTATTAAATGGCCTAATGATATTTATGTTAAAAATTGCAAAATTGCCGGTATTCTCATTGAAAATGTTCTGGAACAGTCAACCATTAAATATTCGGTGGTTGGCATAGGTTTAAACGTTAACCAAATGGTTTTTGACCCTTCATTGCCTAATCCCATATCCCTAAAAATGCTTACAGGTAAGGAGTTTAACCTGGAAGACTGTTTAATGCAACTTTGTTCTTTCATTGAAAAGCAATATCTCAATTTACGTGCTACCGGTTACCAGCAAATAGACGAGGCATATCATAATTTACTTTACAGGAAGGGCATTTGGAGCGATTTTAATTTTAAGGATGAAATTATACAGGGCCAAATTAACGGTGTAAATGCCACAGGGCACCTGATTTTAAAGAAAAGGAATATTCTTAACAATTCTTATGATACGGTTGAAGTGGCAGATAGCAAGCAATTGATATTTTTGTGAAAAGTTATTCAGAAACTTACATGCTTTCTTAAAAGTGTATTATATTGCACGCTAATTATAGTCCAAATGACATTTAGCTACACTACATCGAATCAGAAGGGGATTACCATTTTTAAACTGGAAGGTGAAATAATTGATAAAAATCAGACCACCGGACTTATGGAGCAAATTGACAAATTGATTTCCTCCGGAAAAAAACACATTGTGCTTGAACTGGCGGGGTTGCGTTATATGAATAGCAGCGGGCTTAATGTATTGGTGAATATACTCACCAAGGCACGCAATGTAGGAGGCGATGTATCGGTTTGCAGCCTTTCGGCAAAAGTGAGGGACTTGCTGGTGGTTACAAAGCTGGACACCATATTCCATATTTTACCCTCGGTAGATGAAGCCATTGAAAGGCTTAAATCCGAATAAATAATTTTTCATTTAATTTGAGCAATATTTTTTTCAATCATGAAAGTTGACATTTTATTAGGTTTGCAATGGGGCGATGAAGGTAAAGGCAAAGTGGTGGATGTGCTTGCCCCGAAGTATGATATTGTAGCCCGTTTTCAGGGGGGGCCCAATGCCGGGCATACCTTGGAAATTGGCACCGTGAAATACGTGCTTCATACCATACCATCGGGTGTTTTTAACAAAAACATATTAAATGTAATTGGTAACGGGGTAGTTATTGATCCCATAAGTTTTCTGGAAGAAATAAGAGGAATTGAAGCCTTGGGCATTGATATTTGCAAACAGTTAGTTATTTCTACCCGTGCACATCTGATATTACCCACGCACCGCTTGCTGGATGCCTCTTCAGAAGCACTGAAAGGGAAAGAGAAAATAGGTTCTACACTGAAAGGAATTGGTCCGGCTTATATGGACAAGACAGGGCGGAATGGTTTACGCATTGGCGATATTTTAGAACCTGATTTTAATAAACGGTATGGCTTTTTAGTGGAAAAGCACAAGCAGATGCTTGCAACAGCAACCGGATTTACTTACGATGCAGCAAAATTAGCCGCAGATGAAAAAAAATGGATGGAGTGCATAGAGTTTATACGTACACTGCGCTGCACCGACACCGAATATTTGTTGAACGATGCCTTAAAAGCAGGGAAAAAAATATTAGCCGAAGGTGCACAAGGCTCCCTTCTCGATATTGATTTCGGTTCCTATCCTTTTGTTACTTCTTCTTCTACCACATGCGCCGGGGCATGTATTGGGCTGGGTTTGGCCCCATCCGCCATTGGCGAAGTAGTTGGCGTTTTTAAAGCCTATTGCACCCGCGTAGGGTCCGGTCCTTTTCCTACGGAGCAGCTAAATGAATTTGGCGACAAAATGTGTACAATAGGAAAGGAATTTGGTTCTACTACCGGACGGAGAAGAAGATGCGGATGGCTTGATATTCCTGCATTGAAACGGGCTATTATACTTAACGGAGTTACCTGCCTCAATATGATGAAAACGGATGTACTCAATTCGTTTGACGAGATAGAAGTCTGCACGCATTATTTGATAGGCGAAAAGCTAACCGATCAGGTACCCTATGATTTAGGCGCGGCGAATTTAAAACCGGTATACAGGAAATTCAAAGGCTGGGGAAATATTACCGACATCAGTTCTTACGACAAACTACCGGAGGAACTTAAACAATATATCCATTTTATAGAAGAATCTGTGGGTGTTCCAATAAATCTTATTTCCATGGGTCCCGAACGAAATCAAACACTCATCAGGTGATACCGGCACCAAATGAAAACAGAAAATAGACCGATCATTTTTATTCGTAAGATTTTTTTATTATCTTTTCTGCTTTGCTTGTGTTTCTCAACTTATTCCCAACAAAAGCGCACCATACAGCTTGTTCACGCCAATAGCGGCGAATATGACAAGCGGCTTGGAGATGGTGCGCAGCGGCTTATCGGTAATGTAGAACTTGCCGACGACAGCACAACACTATATTCCGACAGCGCTTATTTCTATTCCGATAATTCTTTCCGGGCATTTGGGCATGTGCATATGACGCGCAAGGATACGATGGACCTTTACGGCGATTCATTGCATTACGATGGGAGCACGCGTGTTACGGAAGTATATGGCAAAACTATAAAATGCGTGCGTAAAGGCATGACCTTAACCACCAAACATTTGCTTTATGATATTAATGCGCATGCAGTGAATTACTGGGACGGAGGAACTATTGTAGATAGCAATAATACATTGACAAGCGCAATTGGAATTTATAATACGGAACAAAAAATGTGCTATTTCAAAGAACACGTTGTGCTCGTCAATCCAAAATATGTTATCCGGTGCGATACCATGCTATATGCCCCTCAAAGCCGTGTTGCCAATTTTATAGGGCCGACTAGAATTACCAGCAAAAGTGATTTTATGTATTGCGAAAAAGGGTATTACAATACGGAAAAGAATTATTGCCAATTTTCACAGAAACCCTATATACTTAATAAAAAAGGCGACAGCCTAAGCGGTGACTATATTTATTATGATCGGGAAAAAGAGTATGGGCAGATATTAAACAATTTTTCGCTGGTTGATACAACCGATAATATTATAATGAAAGGGGATTATGCCGAATATAACGGGAGTAATGAAACTATACTTGTAACCTGTAAAGCCTTGCTGCTACAAGTATATAACAAAGACACACTTCACCTTCACGGCGATACTTTATTCGGAAAAAATATTTCTATGACCGATACCGATAAAACAGGAAAACCAAAACTGTTACTGGCCTATCACCATGTTAAATTTTTTAAAAAAGAGTTGTCGGGTAAATGCGATTCTCTCACCTACGATGAAAAAGACTCTATAATGCATATGTTTTATAACCCCATATTGTGGTCAGATGTAAACCAGCTCACGGCAGATTCTATGAAGCTGCATTTTAAAAATAAAAAGATGGATGTATTGGATATGCGAGGGCATGCCTTTATTGCATCAAGAGATACCCTCGCTTCAAAATTACTGGAGCAGGATTCGGCTGCTAATGCTTCATCAACTAAGGATTCTCTTCAACCCAAAAAGCATGTTAAAGATAGTATAATCTCCGTTCATCATAATTCGGCAGCGAGTCCCAAGGATTCTCTTCAACCGAAAAATCTTGTTAAAGATACTGCTGCCCGTGTTCATCATGATTCGCTGGCTAAAGACAGCCCACCTTCTCATAATGATTCATTGGCTATGCATCAAAGTATTCACGGTAGCGATACAATGCAGTTTAATCAGATAAAGGGAAAGAACATGAAAGGATATTTTAAAGATAATAAGATGTATAAAGTAAACGTGTTTGGCAATGCGCAAACTATTTACTATAGTTATACCGATAATAATACCAGTTTGCTGGGTGCAAACAGAACAGCCAGCAGTAACATGATCATTTTTATTGTGGATAATAAGGTAAACAGCATTACATTCTTGCAGAAACCCGATGCTACGCTATTTCCGGTAAAACAGTTGAAACCTATAACCGATTTTCTGCTTGGAGGATTCCATTGGCTTGAAAAAGAAAGGCCGAGAACCATTGCCGATATTTTTAAGGGAAGCGAATAATTACTTTCTGCTCAGCACAATCATGAAAAGGGCGGAAAAAACGACAATAATTCCGATAAATATTTTCCAGGTGCCTTTAAAATAACTTGAATCACGCTTAAAGTCCTGCTTGTATAAGAAAACCATAATAAAGGCAAAAATACTCATGGCTATTAGAAAAAATAAAGCCTGCCCTTTTGTAATCATTTCACCTTCCAGAAGTACCATATAAAGATATTTTGAGGTGCAATTTATACCGTAAACTGATACGGATAATAAAATTAGGGAAAATAAAACACTCCTTGTAACTTTTCACAGGGTGAGTCCGTCTTACGCAAAAGTGTACATTAGATTTCGATATAAAGCGACATGACCATAGAAGAGTTTAATACTTGTGTAGATATGTATGCGGATAACCTTTACCGTTTTATACTTAAAAACGTGAAGGATACCGATAAGGCTAAGGATATAGTTCAGGATACCTATGAAAAACTGTGGCTGAAAGTGAATGATGTATCCAGTACGAATGCTAAAAGCTATATGTTCACTACCGCTTATCGCACCATGATAGACCGCTTCAGGAGCGATAGCAGGCAGGAAAGATTGGAGGATTCGCATTTATACAGCCATAGTCATACCAGATCGTACAGCGATTTGAAAGAGGTTTTAAATGAGGCGGTGGGTAAATTGCCGGATATACAACGCTCTGTAATTATGCTGAGGGATTACGAGGGCTATAATTACGATGAAATAGGAAAAATAACGGGATTAAATGAATCGCAAGTGAAGGTATATATTTTCCGTGCAAGGAAATTTTTGAAGAGTTATATTGGTTCTATGGAAGCTGTAATATGAATGGAAAGATGAACATCAATTTAAATAACTACGAGGCTTATTTTTTAGACTACCATGAAGGTAGGCTATCTTCGTCTTTGGTAAAAGAGTTGATGGGATTTGTAGAGCTGCATCCTGAGCTTAGGGAAGAATTTGAAAGCTTTGAGCCTATAACTTTGCAAGATGCGGAAGGGATTAAATACGATGGAAAAGAAGCATTAAAAAAACAATTGGTGGTCATTAGTTCTTCCAATTTTGATGAGTATGCCATTGGATGTATGGAAGGGACTTTAACTGTTTCACTGCAAAAGGAATTAGAAATATTTATCCGCCAAAATCCATCTTACCAAAAGGATTTTGACCTTTATTCAAAAACCAAATTAACCCCCGATAGATCTATTATTTTTGAGGATAAGCTTTCACTAAAAAAAACAAGAAGAAGGCCTGCGGTATTTTATTATTGGTCTGCAGCAGCATCGGTGGCAGTAATTATAGGGGTATACCTATTATTGAATAATAGTGGAATACCTAATGGAAATAATATTGTAAAGCATGATAAACTAGGTGATAGTAATACCGTGGCCGCACATATTGTAAAACCTATTGATTCGGCCAAGATTATGCCCACAATTCCAATTGTTAAAGCCTTAAAAAATTCTCCGTTTGCTATCATAAAGAAGCAACTTCCCAAACAAGATACAAGCGAAAAAAGGGTGCAGTATAATATGCAGAAGGATTCTTCTTCTATAGTATTAAATAAAGCGACACCTTATGAACATGTTGTGCCTGTCAAAAAGGAAATTCCTGTTTCCACGCATTCAGGAAATGATACAGTGGTATTAAATGAAAATTCAAATGACGATGGTTGGCAGGTAATACAAAGGCCAAAGAAAAAGAAAAAAGAAAAGGCACTTGTTCAACTAGCTACGATTACATGCCGGGGCCTGCATGCAATTACAGGCCAACATGTTGAATTGGAAAAACGCTACGGTTCCGATACTACCACCATTATTGCATATCAGCTTGATTTGGGCAATAAAAAAATCGGGTTCCCTGTAAAAGAATAGCCTGACTGTAACTTATTGAAGGAGTAGCACGTCATACGTCAAATTAACCAACACAAAAGGCCATTATGAAAAGAATAGTTTGTCTTGCAATTTCCCTGGTATTTCTTGCAAAAGGGGAAGCACAATATGTAATTAAAAAAAATCTTGGCGATTTTAATGCCATCGAAATTAGCTCGGCAGCCAAAGTAAATATAATTCAATCGGACAGTAATTATGTAATTGTTTCTGCCAAAGATTCTATTAAGAAAAAACCCAAGATAGATCTGCACGATGGAGTTCTCCGGATTACCTCATCTTTCAAAGGCTCTATAGATTTGCATGTAAAAAACATAACATCAATAAAGGTGAGCGAAGCTGCAAGCCTTGAATGTAAAGATACATTGAGAACAGATAATTTAATGGTATATGCTTCAGATGCAGGTTCTGCCGATATTTTGGTGCACGCTAAAAATGTTAAAGTACGTGCCGATGATGCAAGCTCTGTTAAGCTGAGTGGCGCTACTGACTCCTTAGATGTAAAAGCATCCGATGCATCTAATATTCACGGTAGTTTATTAAAAGCCGGGAGTGTATGGGCTAAGTCTACCGATGGTTCTAATGTAATCGTTTGGGCAACGAACAGCATTGATGCAAATGCAACAGACGGAAGCTATATTCATATTATTGGAAATCCTCCCCAAAAAAATACAACTTCTTCCGATGGCGGGTCAATTAAAATGGATTATACAGAGGAGCCTGTTACTCCCAGAAACCAGAGGATAAACATAATGCAAATGGATACCGATATAACAGGGAAAAAGAAATTAGTTATAACCGGAGATGCCTTTATAGGCGGAGGGTTTGTAGTAGGTGGAACTCAAGCCGGAGCACCTGTAAAATATGGTGCTTCAAGAGAATTTATTGTTGGCTTTGGCTGGGAAAGAAAATTAGTGAAATGGAATGGTATTGGATTAGATGTTTATTATAAATCTACTGACTTTTATTTCAATGAGGATTCGGCTAAAACATTTCCAACTAAGGTGCAACATCAGCAGGAGAAAATAAGTTTTCAAAATTTTGGCGGGCTTATTTATGATCGTTTTCACTTTGGAAAGAATATCTATTTAGATGGTGGCTTTTATTTAGATTGGACTTTTCATTCAAAATACATTACCTGGGATGGTAATACCTCCGATGCTTCTTCAACAAAAACTATTGAGCGTAACTTTAGCTATGTTAGCCCTGATAATTATGGACTTACTTTTAGGTTTGGAAGTACAAAAGGACTATCCATATATTTCAATTACCGTTTATCAAATCTATTTAAAACCATCCAGGGTCCTGCTCTTGGGGCTCCGGTAGGGAATATTCTTGGGGCTCCGGTAGGGAATATTGTTTCAAATTATCCTGAACTGCCTGCTTATGTTATCGGGGTAAATTTTGGAGGATTTTAATGGAAGCAAATTAACGAACACAAAAGGAGGTATGGGTTTATATTAGGATAAAGTGTTTTGTTAAAACAAACAAGCCATCCCGCAGAAATGGGGATGGCTTTTCTTTTATAATTTCCTGGCAACAATCGTATCTCCGTCAATCGTATAATATGCTGTAGGGAGGGTATTCCGCAAGGTGATAAATTTCCTGTAGAGGTCGTTATAAGAAATACGGTCCGCTAATGTTTCGTCATATCTTCCGGTAAGCCCTATAAGTAATTCTACAACTTCCCGCACTGCATGATTATTGCCATCGTTTGCCGTAAGGTAATCGGCTAAATTCCTGTTTTCAGCATACTTAATAAGTAGTGGATTTGCAGGGCGCTGAACCATCATTCGAATGCCAACTTTTGCTGCTACATCCAAATCTAATATATCATCAAAAACAAAGAGGATTTCTTCCGGAGCAATGTTGTGCTGCTTGCAGAGATGTTCGAGTGCAATGCTTTTATGTTTAATCTTATAATAAACAAAATCCATGTGCTCTCTATCCGAAAAAGTATGTGCTGCAGAATTTCTTTCTCCAGTAACAATTCCGAAGATAGGCATAACGGCACCCTTTCGTTTATAATGATTAAAGCGCAGCATATTTATGCCCATTGCATCAATCTCATTAAAGAGACTGGTATTCCCTTCATCTTTCTGGCCATTATTAAAAACGCCGTCCCAATCGAAAATATAGGCTTTTATTTTTTCGAGCTTTGCCTCTATATTAACAGGAGGAGTAAGGAATCTGCCTTTAAATAAATTTTCTATTTCTTTATAATCCAAACCCACTTATTATAAAATCAATCGTTTTTCAAATCCTGGATATCCAGCATGCCGACAGGTTTTCCGCCCTCGGTCACCATTATATTATCTACGTTAGTTTTCTTGAATAATGCTGCTGCTTCATTCAAAATAACATTGGCATCAATACTAATGGGGGTTTTATATTCCAGTTCTTTCAGCTTCTTATTTAAGATATGTTCTCCATCTTTTTGCAAAAGTCTGCGTAAGTCCCCATCGGTAAATATACCTTGTACACTGCCATCTTTATTGGTAACTATAACCGTTCCAAAACCATATTCCGTCATTTTTATAATGGCATCTTTTATGGTTAGTTCGTTGCTTACGGAAGGGTTTCCGGGACGGATGGCTTCTTTTACTTTCACCATCATCATGCGCGTATCGCGGAAGAACTGCTCCGTTCCAACTTGTGTAAAGTTATTTTCGGTGAGTGATTTTAATACTTTCAATGGTACGGTAATCGTATGCACTCCTATATTGATAGCATTACGAACATGCTCGTTATGGCGCACCGAGCTGAACATTATTTTGGTATCGTATCCGTAATAATCAACCGCATCTACGCATTGTTCAATAAGGGTAAGGGCATCATGTCCCTGGTCTTGCAAGCGGCCTACCAATGGACAAACATAAGTTGCACCGGCGTGCATGGCCATATATGCCTGTTGTAGGGTATACACCAGATGGACATTTACTAAAAGCCCGTCATTGCGCAATATTTTGCAGGCGCGAACCCCTTCGAGCGATACAGGAATTTTAAAAACCGTTTTCTTCGGATCTAGCCCCAGCTCCAATTGGCGGTAAGCTTCTTTCTTTATCTCATCTGCATTGGAACCCAAGGCTTCTATTTGAAGAACAGGAACTATTTTACTTAGTTTAAGAATAGTACCGTCAATGTCGGTAATACCTTCCCGTTGCATAAAGGTAGGTGTAGTAGTTAATCCGTCAAGGAAACCGAGTTTGAATCCTTCTTCAATCTCTTTCATGTTTGCTGAATCAAGGTATAGCTCCATTGTGTTATTTATTTGTGGGTGTAAAGGTAAGAAACCCTTCGGAATCAAAAGCAATCTAAAAGATGGCCAATCTGAGATTATGAAAAAAACTGTAATATTGTTCAGCTTATTCAAATTAACTGTTCCTTAAAATCGACACGCCTAACAACCAGCTATTTAGCAAATGAAAAGGATTTTTAATAGTTTGTCATTTTTGAAAGAATGGTTTAGTTTCATTAAACAGAATGGTGCCTATATATTTTTTATTGCATTATTCTATTCTTTAGGAATCTGTTATTATTATATCGAGAACTATGACTTGAGCCTTCATCGTTTCCCGGGGAGGATGATAGGATTCGCTACCATAAAAGGTATTGATATAGCCAGAAAGACCTCTCTTTTTTACAATTCAATCTTTCTGTTTCTTGCGTTAAATGCTATCTTTTATCTATTTGCCTTTTTATTTACCCGTAAAAAGCAAGGAATATTGAAGGCACTTAACATACTC
>Ga0182016_10008333_pt1 | contig 10490 bp, 7 predicted proteins | sample 712S2MmetaG_FD_120491 | JGI IMG/M metagenome (GOLD analysis project Ga0182016, IMG submission 120491) | Permafrost microbial communities from Stordalen Mire, Sweden - 712S2M metaG | ecosystem: Environmental > Terrestrial > Soil > Wetlands > Permafrost | place: Sweden: Stordalen | collected... | reverse complement strand
CTGGCCACACGGGTGCTTGAGGTCGAGGGCGGAAACGTCATCAGCTACGAGGGGAATTATGAAGATTATTTAAGGCGGAAGGAAGCGCAAGCTGCAACCCCTCAAATCGACCGTCATCCTGAGCGAGCGCAGCGAGTCGAAGGACCTGCGGTTGTTTTAGCCCCTCCCAAACCATCTGGCCCATCCAATGGCGTGATCGCATCGCCCTCCCCTTGCACAACGTTTGTCATCGAAGGCGGCTTCGATCCCGGGCCGAAAGAAAAAGCACGCCGCCTGAATCCCATCAAGCAGAAACAGATGGAGGAGCGCGTCGCATTTCTTGAAGAGGAAACCCCACGCATTGAAGCCGCAATCGCACACACCGAAGAGCAGTTGGGCACCTATGTTTCCGCCGCAGAGACAGCGCGTCTGACAGCCTTGTCCGAAGATCTGCGTAATCAGCTTTCCGCGATGACGGCCGAGTGGGAAGACCTGATGGGGCAGCTGGAAACTTAGACCACCCCCCTGAGACCGCCCTTATCTCGCATCGTGCATAATCGAAAGACGATGGCACTTTTATGGAACCCCGAATCGTGGTCGCAGCGGCTGGCGGAACTCGAAGCCCAGTCCGGCGACCTGAAGGAAGCGCCCTTACGGCGCGATGTGCGCTCGCTCGGCATGCTGCTGGGCGAGGTGCTGCGCGAGCAGGCGGGTGACGAACTGTTTGCCCATGTGGAAGCGCTGCGGCAGGGCACCATTCGGCGGCGCGATGCTGAAGCCCGCGGCAGCGAGGACGAAGCTGCGACCCATGCGGCTACAGCGCTCGAACTGGTCCATTCGCTGCCTGTGGAGCGGGCACTGCTGTTGACGCGTGCGTTTGCGTTTTACTTCGAGCTTATTAACCTGGCGGAAACCAACCACCGCAAGCGGCGGCGCATTGCACTGCGACTGAGCGGGCAGATGAGGCGGCAACGCGGATCGCTGGCGGGGACGCTGAGCGAGATGAAGCGCGTGGGCATTCGTTGGAATGAAGCCCTGGACTGGCTGAGGCGCGTGCTGATTGTGCCGGTGTTTACGGCACACCCCACCGAAATCGCACGGCGCTCGGTGATGATCAAGCGGCGGCGCATCGGCGAGTTTCTCCAGGCGCTCGACCAGGTTCCGGTCCCGACGCAGGATCTGGCGCGGCTGGAAGAGCTGGTGCTGGCCGAGATCACCAGCCTTTGGCAGACCGATGAGGTCCGTTCGCGGCGGCCGACGGTCTATGACGAAATCAAGATGGGGCTGGATTACTATGACGTCTCGATTTTTGAGACGCTGCCAAGCCTGTATCGCGAGATCCGGGAGGCGATCCACGAGGCTTACGGGGTTGAGATCGATACGTTGGCGCTGCCGCAGGTGCTGGAGTTCGGTTCGTGGATTGGGGGCGATCGCGATGGCAATCCGTTTGTAACGCCGCAGGTGACGCGCGACTCCATTCAGTTGGCGCGGGGGCACCTGTTGCTCTACTACCAGGACCAGATGAAGCAGATCATGGACCTGCTGACTACGAGCGCGCAGCAATGCAGCGTGAGCGATGGGCTGCGCACGCGGCTAGACGCCTACATCGCGCAGGTGCACACGCCGGAGGCGCAGGTCTTCGGTGAGCAATACGAGTTTGAGTACTACCGGCGATTCATGATCTGCCTGCGGGCGCGGTTGCTGCGGACGATGGAACAGCCCGGCCCCGTGGACGCGCGGCTGCCCGTGACCAGCTACACGCTTTCGCAAGGGCAGGAAAAGCTGGCGCAGGTGCTGCCTGCTTATTGCTCGGTGGATGAGTTTCTTGACGACCTGGGAACACTGCGCGCTTCGTTGGCCGAGAATCGCGGCCTGCGCATCGCGACTACTCTCATTGATCCGCTCATCTTGCAGGTGCGCACGTTTGGCCTGCATCTGCACACGCTCGACATTCGCCAGCATGCCCGTGTGCACGCTACCGCGCTGCAGGAGTCAATTTCGGACACGATTGCGCCGATGCTGCCGGGCGAGCTTTCCGAGGAAACGGCAAGTGTGTTGGAGACATTCCGCGTGGTTGCCGAAGTGAAGGAGAGCTGCTCACCTGAGTCGATTCGGCAATATGTGATCAGCGGGGCAGCAACAGTAGAAGATGTGTTGGCCGTGGTGCGGCTGGCGCGGCTGGGCGGGGTAAGGGTGGAAGGCAGCGGGCGCGACCCGGGACTGATGCCGGTGCCGCTGTTTGAGTCGATTGAAGATCTGCGCCAGGCGCCGACGGTGTGCCGCGAGCTGTGGGGCCGCGCGGATTATCGCAAGCTGATGGCTACCTGGGACAACCACCAGGAGGTGATGCTCGGCTATAGCGATTCGAATAAAGACGGCGGCATGCTGACCTCGACGTGGGAGATATTTCGCGCGCACCGCGACCTGCACACCGTTGCGCGAGAGTCAGGTGTGAAGCTGCGGCTCTTCCATGGCAGGGGCGGAACGGTGGGCCGGGGCGGCGGCCCGACGCATCGCGCGATCTTTGCCCAGCCGATGGATTCGTTTGAGGGACAGTTGCGCATTACCGAACAGGGCGAGGTTCTGAACTTTAAATACGCGGATGAGGTGCTGGCCGAACGCAATCTTGAGCTGATGATTGCTGCCTCGCTGGATGCGCTGGCACGGCCCAATGCACGCGACCCCAAGGGGCATTTCACCGGCGTGCTGAAGCCGGAGTGGGAAGCAGCGCTCGACGAACTCTCTGAGATTTCATTCGGCTGCTACCGCGAGCATATTCTTAACGATGAAGGCGTGATCGCGTACTTTGAGCAATCGACACCTGTGGGCGAACTCGAGAACGCGAAGATCGGTTCGCGGCCATCGCGCAGAAAGGCGTCGATGGCAATATCGGACCTGCGGGCCATTCCATGGGTTTTTGGTTGGACGCAGTCGCGGCTTCTGGTTCCGGCATGGTTTGGAGTTGGATTCGCGCTGGAGCAGTTCCTGGGAGAGAACGAGGAGACGCCCGGACAGCCTTCTCGGCTTGAGCTGTTGCAAACCATGGCGCGCGAGTTTCCGCTGTTTATCGATCTGTTGCGCAATGTGGAGATGGCGCTGGGCAAGGTGGACCTGGCGACGGCGCGGCTGTATTCGTCGCTGGTTACTGATAGCGCGCTGCGCGAGCGCATCTACGATATGTTCGACGCGGAGTTCCATCGGACGGTCCGCAATGTGCTTCGGATTTTGCGTCAGAAAGAGCTGCTTGAGACCAACCAGGTTTTGGCGCATTCGATTAAATTGCGTAACCCCTACGTGGACCCGATGCATCTCATCCAGGTGGACATGCTGCGGCGCAAGCGGGCCGGGGAAGATACTCCGCAGGTGAACCGGGCGATTGCGGCCACCATCAGCGGCATTTCCGCGGGCCTGAGAAACACAGGTTGATCAGGCCGGAGCATCCATGATTCTGCATCAACCCAGAACGCGTCCCGCGGCGTGGCCGGTGCGAAGGCAAGCCGCCAGCGCCGAGTGGCAGAAGCCGTTTATCGCCTTCGAGTGGTGCTGGGAGTGGCTGGCATACATCCTTAGCAACTGGTCGTTTCTTGAGGTGCTGGAATACCTTGGGACGTTTTCGGTTCTGATCGGCGTGATCTTCTACTTTTCGGAGTCGGGGGACCGCGTGAAGCAGCGCCATTACCAGGCGTGGCAGGTAATCAACACCGCGCAGGGCAAGGGCGGCAGCGGCGGAAGGATTGAGGCGCTTCAAGAGCTGAATGCTGACAAGGTGCCGCTGGTCGGCGTGGATGTATCTTCTGCATTCCTTCAGGGGCTCAATCTGACGGGCGCGAACCTGATGCGGTCTGATTTTTCCGCCGCCGATCTGCGTAACAGCGACCTGATCGGTGTGAACTTCACGCTCGCCAATTTGCATTCGGCTAATCTCAGGGATTCTTCGCTCGATCATGCGATTTTTGCAAATGCTAACCTGACCGATTCCGATTTGGCCGGCAGCAGCCTGGTTGGAGCGGACCTTACCGGCGCATTCCTTGATAGCGCCGATCTGCGGCAGGCGGACCTGAGGGATGTCGTTTGGCAGCGGATCGAGAGCATCAAAGGGGCAAATATTGCGGGCGTGCGCAACCCTCCCGAGGGGTTCCGGGCGTGGGCGATGGGCCACGGGGCGGTAGACAATCCTGAAGCCAACGAGTAGGGCGGACTCTATTGATCATTCTGCATAGCTTGAATGCACATGCCATGGCGGGGCTTTGACGGCTATTCTTCGAGCTTTCGCTTGCCATACGGCGGACGCGGGGTCTAACCTGTCTGCATGCGTCGATGTTGCTAACACCGAACTGGTGACAGCTCCGATGCAAACGTGCGCCTGTTCGCGCGCGACTTCCTCGCCTGATGGCGTCACCGCATCCCACAACAACTTACGACCAGGGCCTAAGAGCCCCAAAAAAGAGGAGAACACCATGGCGCGCATTGCCGCGAATGTAACTGAACTCATTGGCAAGACCCCGCTAGTGCGGCTGAATCGGATCGCAGCCGGTCTGCCCGCTACCGTTGTTGCCAAACTGGAAAGCCAGAACCCCATGAGCAGCGTCAAGGACCGTATCGGCCTGGCTATGATTGAGGCAGCCGAGAAGGCTGGCAAGATCACCCCTGGCAAGACGGTGCTGATCGAACCCACCAGCGGCAACACCGGCATCGGCCTTGCATTTATCGCGGCCGTCAAGGGCTATCGCCTGATCCTCACCATGCCGGAGACCATGAGCCTTGAGCGCCGCGTGCTGCTTCTTGCATTTGGCGCGGAGATCGTGTTGACTCCCGGCCCCAACGGCATGAAGGGCGCCATTGCCAAGGCCAACGAGTTGCTGAGCCAGACGCCGGATGGCTTCATTCTGGCGCAGTTCGATAACCCTGCCAATCCCGCGATCCACGTGGCCACCACCGGCCCCGAGATCTGGGACGATACCGACGGCAAGGTCGACATCCTGATCTCCGGCGTCGGCACGGGCGGGACCATTACCGGCGTGGCTAGTTACATCAAAGGGCTCAAGCCGGAGTTCAAGGCGATCGCGGTTGAGCCGACGGACAGCCCGGTGCTTTCCGGCGGCAAGCCTGGACCGCACAAGATTCAGGGCATTGGCGCGGGATTTGTTCCGAGCATTCTCGACACCAAGCTCATCGACGAAGTGGTCCAGGTTTCGAACGACGATGCCGTGGCCACAGCTCGCCGGTTGCCGCTTGAAGAGGGCCTCTTTGTCGGGATCTCCTCCGGGGCTGCCGTGTATGCGGCACTCCAGGTGGCTGCACGGCCAGAGAACGCAGGAAAACTTATCGTTGTGATTCTGCCCAGCTTCGGCGAGCGCTACCTTTCCAGCGTGCTGTTCGAGTCGCTGCGCCAGCAGGCTCTGGCATTGCCCACTCACCCGGTCACGCTGTAAGGCAGGACCCGCCACAAAGGGTGGTCTGAGCCAGCGATTCCTGCGGGCCAGACCACCCAACTCCGATCGCAGCCATGTTTATGTTCTCCCGCATCGCCGAAGATATTGGCTCCGTCCGGGAGCGGGATCCGGCTGCGCGTTCGTCGCTGGAGATATTTCTCTGCTATCCGGGTCTGTGGGCGGTCTGGTATCACCGAGCCTCTCATTTGCTCTGGCGTGCTCGGCTTCGGCTTCCGGCGCGAATACTTTCGCAGTTCGCGCGGTTTCTAACTGGCGTCGATATTCACCCGGGCGCACTGCTTGGTAAGCGGCTCTTCATCGATCACGCAACGGGTGTGGTGATCGGCGAAACCGCAATCGTGGGCAGCGACGTGACGATCTACCAGGGAGTCACGCTGGGTGGAACAGGAAAAGGCCATGGCAAGCGTCACCCAACCATTTGCGATGGCGTGTTTATCGGCAATAATGCCAACGTGCTCGGCAATATTACGGTCGGCCAGAACTCGCGCGTCGGAGCTGGATCCGTGGTTTTGTCGGACGTTCCGCCCAACTCGACTGTGGTGGGCGTGCCCGCGCACATTGTTTACCGCAATGGCGAACGGGTTCTAATCACCGATCCCCACGACATCAAGGATCCGCTTTCAGATGCCTTAATAGCCCTGTCAGCTCGGGTTAAAGAGGTGGAGAAGTGCCTTAGCCTGGTCGACAGCCAGACCCAGGTTCGGGAGCCCTTTGCCGCGGAAGCAGCGGAGCGCGAGGCCTATCGCGAGGAACTCAACCGCCTGCAAGAGTACGTCTCGATGGGCGAGGGCATCTGACGTCCCCTCCGCCCGCCCGAAGTGCTACATTGGTTTGTTCCTCCATTCGAATCCGGGTTGGTTTCCTTGCCGCGCATCGTTTCGCAGCTTAGCTCCACGCTTGCGTTTTCACTGGCTGTACTTGCGGCATCTTTGTCTTCGTATGCCGCGTCCCGGGTTTACCCCGTATCCGTTCCAGCAGAGATGCGCTCCACCGCGTTCACAGTAACAGTGAATGGCGTTCCGGTAGACGTTGCGCACGCGGCTGCCAGCTATGAGTTTGTGAACTTCGACGTGACCGGCCCGGTGGACGTGGCCATTACGGCTGCTGAACCCGGCTTTTGGGATCGCGGAGTGGACGTGCAGCCGTGGCGGCTTGGGATCCGGCCGAATCGCCAGGGCCAGACGATTCGCTTCCGTCTCTCTGGCCCAGTAAAACTCTCAATCTCACGGCCCCGGGATTTTCTGAATCATGCAAAGATGCTGTTTCTGTTTGCGGGCACGCCTCCGCCCCCAGCGCCGCGTGGGGCGGCCGTGACCGTAATCCCTGCTGGTGTTCACAAAGGAAGCCTCAACCCGAAATCCGGCGAGACCATTTACCTCGCCCCGGGCGCGTTCGTCTTCGGCAGTCTGAACTTGTGGAAGGTCGAGAACGTGAAAATCCTGGGGCGGGGAACGATCGTTTACGAAGGCACTCAGGACCCGAACTCCGACGAAGGCTGGATGCAAAAGCCGGACTGGCATTGCATCGGCTCTGTGGAAGCCCACAACGTGGAGATCGACGGGGTGACATGCATTGTTCGCGCGCGCACGTGGTCGATCCAGATGAAGGATTCCACGGGGTTGAACTTCGACGATTTGCGTGTGATCGGTGGAAACCCGGGCAACGCCAACCAGGACGGGATGGATTGGATTGGCGGCGGAGACTCGATTGTGAATGACGCATTTATTCGTGCATCTGACGATGACTTCGCGCTGATGGGCAACTGGGATGGCTACACCGATGCGGATATGCTGCGGCCCGGCCAGGATGTGCACGATGTGCTGATCGAGCACAGCGTGGTTTCAACGAGTATTTCAAATGTGGTGCGCGCAGGCTGGCCGCGGAAGATTTTCAACTCGCGCAACTTTACGCTGCGCGACTCCGACATTCTGCACGCGGGAATTGGCGCTTGCGGGCAAACGTTTGGCCTGCTTGGATTTTGGGGCGCAAACGGATCCAAGGGCGACCACTCCAACTATACGTTTGAGAATCTGTTCCTTGACGACTGGTATTCGCTGGTGCAGATGGAGCAGGCAAACCCCAAGCTGCACGGATTCACGTTTCGCAATATCTGGGCGCTCGACCAGCCGCAGTTGGCCGACTCGACGATTACTGGGGACGTTTCGGACGTGACCTTTGACAACGTAAAGAATGGACAGGACGTGGCATCGAGCGATGCCGGGCTTCCCTTGATTGTGTCGGGAGGGGCACAGGCGCCGCTATTTGTTGCAACTCATACGCCGGCCGCGCGATTCAAAATCGAACCACCGATCTTCGGACCGGGGGATAAGGTCACATTTATTGCGGATGCAGCTAAGGGCGCGCATTACACATGGCTCTTTGGAGATGGAACCAAGGCCAATGGCCGCAAGGTGACGCACCGCTTCGCAGACGCGGAGGGCACCGAGTTGGAGGGTGGGGCAACGGGCGCAGGCCGATTCAGAGTTCTGCTGCACATTACGGGCGAGTATGAAGGTCAGGACTGGGCCTCGCAGAGCATGGTGGTGGTGGGCAAATGGCGGGATGCGGTTTCGGTTGCGGGTCCAACGGTTGCCGGCCTTGCGTGGAAGATCTATCCCGGGACCTGGACCGAGCTGCCCGATCTGACGAAAGCGAAGGCGGTGTTTAGCGGGGAATCGCCCAACCTGCATGTGGATGCGGAGGGATACACGGGATACGTTGCTGTCTGGGATGGACTGATCGACATTCCTGCGGATGGAGGCTATACCTTTCACCTGATCGACGCGGACGGTGCGCGGCTGGTGATTGACGGCGTGCAGTTGGCCAAGACCGGTCCTCCATTCGCGCAAGTTTGCGGCGCTCCGGGGAATGCGCTGCAATATGATCGCGGTGCCCTGGGGCTGAGAGCAGGCAGGCACACGATTCACGTGGAGGGCCTGCACTCCGCGAGCAATGGGGTGCCGAGGGTTCTGTGGGAGGGTCCAGCGTTGCCGCTCAGGGATGTGCCTCCCGCGGCTTATTCCCATCTGCGCGGGGACGTTGTGACCCAATAGTGCTGTTGCAGGCTCAAAGAAAGTCCTTCTTTCTCGATTGCAGGAAAAAAGCCATGCCCAGGATCAAAGCAATCAAGGCAAATTCAACAAGCAGCAATATGGTTGCCGCAGGGGTCCACAGAATGGTCGTGCCCCACATTCCATTCTTGATGCCGGGAACGTGAGCGACGATATAACCGACGAGACTGATGGAAACATTGCCCGATACGATGGCAGAGGTCGACCAGCCCTTGGACTCGGTAACAAGAACAACCGCGATCAACAGGCAATTGCTGACGAGCATCTCAACGGCCATGATGACGGTAAACGCGAAAAGGCCATGAATTGCCGGCGCGGCCAGAATTAAGCCCAGGCATCCTGCGACCATCGCCAGCCAGAGTGGAACGAAAATCAGCAGCGCGCCCACAATCTTCGAGGTGGTGTACTCAAGATAGGAGATGGGCAGGCTCATCGCAAACGCCAGCGTCTGATTCTCGCGCTCTCCAAGCACGTTACCCATCACCGTTGTGGCGCTAATTATGGCCAGGATGGAAACGAGAAAAATGAGGCCGATGGTAAAACCTGGTTGCCCGCCAAAGGCGACAATCAAGAGCGACACAGCACCGCCGGCCAGCGAAAGTAGAATCGCCCTGCGTTGAAAATACCAATCCTTCCAGATAAGACGGCCGACCATGGAGTAATTCATGCGGCACCCCTTTCTCTCCTGCTATGCACGTTGGCAACAAAAATCTCTTCCAGGGTCATGGTGTCGATCGCCTGGACGGTGGCACCCATCTCGTTGCATGCTGAGACCATGGCCGGCTCGAAACGATTGGTGGTGAGTACCGGCAGCCGGCCGCTGCCGCCAACCTGCACGACGCCGGGGAAGCGCGGTACCGCTCCATCCGGCGGTAGCACCAACCGCAGCCTACGCCAACGGTCAAGAAACACCTCTTTGTTGTCGGAATCGATGATCCTGCCCCGATCGATAAAGGTGATCTGATCGGAAATCTGTTCCACATCGAGAGTGTTATGTGACGAGAACAGAATCGTCCGATCTTCATCGGCGAGCACGGCCATCAGCTCTTCAAGCACTTCTGTGCGCGCAACCGGATCAAGCCCAGTCGTTGGCTCGTCTAGCACCAGCAGGCGCGGACGTCGAGCCAGAGCCAGCAGCAGCGCGGCCTTGACCCGCTGCCCGTGTGACAACCCCTTGATCTTTTGCTGCGGCTTCAGGTCGAAGCGTCGCGCCAGGGCTTCGGCATAAGCCTGGTCCCAACGTGGGTAGATTGGCCGCAGAAAGTCCATGTGCCATGCCAGCGTTGCCGGCCCATAGAGCCGCATGTCTTCCGAGACGAATCCAATATCCAGCTTCGCTGCCGCCTGGTCCCCCGGCATAGAATGCCCGAGCACACGAACGGTTCCGGAATCCTGGTGAACAAGTCCCATGAGTATGCGGATCGTTGTCGATTTGCCCGCTCCATTTGCCCCGATAAAACCCATGATGCTGCCGGTGGCGAGCTCGAGGCTGATGTTGTCGAGAGAAAAGTGAGGGTATTTCTTGCAGACTCCATCAAGGTAAACAGAGATGTCGTTCATGCAATCTCCTTTTTTAGCTGGATTGAATCGGTCCGGTTCATGTCGAGCTGTCTTGAGGCTTCCCGCAGGCGGATCGCAATCTCCTCGCTGCTGAGGCCAAGCAACTCTCCAAGCCGGGCGGCTTGATCGAGATGTTCCGCGAGTTCTTCATTACAGAGCCTCGGGATCAGGTTGGGGTTGGGAGCAACAAACGAACCCTTCCCTTGCTGGGTCAGGATGACGCCATCGCGCTCTAGTTCAAGGTAGGCGCGCTTGACGGTGATGACGCTGACGCGGAGATCGATAGCGAGTTGGCGAATGGAGGGGATCTCCGTCCCCGGCGCCCACTCCCCCACGGCAACCCGTTGTTTGACCTGCTCCATGATTTGGAGATACATGGGGCGAGTGTCGGTTTGCGAGATGACAATACCACTGTGCATGTCAATAT
>Ga0182016_10008332_pt1 | contig 10490 bp, 6 predicted proteins | sample 712S2MmetaG_FD_120491 | JGI IMG/M metagenome (GOLD analysis project Ga0182016, IMG submission 120491) | Permafrost microbial communities from Stordalen Mire, Sweden - 712S2M metaG | ecosystem: Environmental > Terrestrial > Soil > Wetlands > Permafrost | place: Sweden: Stordalen | collected... | reverse complement strand
GGGTTGAACCGGACGAGCCCGTCGAGCCGGACGAGCCCGAGGACCCGGAGGAACCCGTCGGTCCTGTGGATGCGGCGGTGCCGGTCGATCCGGTCGAGCCCGCGGCGGTGCCCCCGCTCGGAGCACCCGTTGAGCCGCTCGAACCAGGTGAGCCGCTGGACCCCGCGGAGCCGCTCACACCGGCGGAGCCCGAGGCCTGCGAGCCGCGTGATCCGCCGGCCCTCGGGCGCGTCGTCGGCTTGGACGGCGGCACCCGCTGAAGGGTGACGCTGAAGGCCGGCATGGTCCGCTGCGCCAGGGCGCGAATGGTCAGGGAGCGTCCGTGGATCGGTAGCCGGACGCGGACGACCGCGGCATGGCCGGAGTTCACCCTGGCTGCGCGGCGGACCAGCGAGCCGAATTGAAGGTCCACAACTCCTGCTGAGGCCGCACCCGGATTGATGGCGACGCGGACGTCGAACATGCCCGCCGAACGGACGCGCTCGTGCAGTAGCACCGGCGGCGACGACGTCCGCGCGGCGCCGGCGCCGGCCGCTGGCGGCATGAGTGCCGCCGCGCCGACCGGCAGTGCGGCCCCGGCGAAAAGGAACGCAGCGAGAACTTTGAGTGTGGCTCTCCTCCGCAGCACACGCGCCGCATCGGTTCGATGCTTGAGGGCTGCAATGGATGCTGCAAACCTTGGACGCCTGTACTAGCACCCCGCCGGGCGCCCGCAGGCGGGATCCGCGAAAGGCCGATGGCGCGACTCGCTCGGGGCGAGCGCCCGCGGGAGAGTGGAGTGTCGGGTGCCGGTCTGGCGCCGGGGACGACGCGGTGGCCGGGGCGCCCTTGGCGGCGTTGGTGGCAATTCTCCCCGGTCGGCGTGACGTTTCGACCGGCGCCTCCCGCGTCTGCGGCCCTAGTGTGCTGTGGACTAATCTGCACGGAGTGTCACGGAGGCGCGTTGCGAAGCGGACAGGGCACGTTCATCAATCGGGGTAGTCGCCTTGTCGTAGCGTCGGCACCACCCAGCGCGGCGTGCCCGATCGCCTGCGCGCCGCGATCCACGTCGCGGCGATGAGCGGGCCGCGACGCTTGTCCAGGCCCCGCCCGCGCAGACGCAGCCCAAGCGCGCTGCTGCTCTCGCTCTGCGCCCTGCTGGGCGGCGTGTTCGCCATCGTCGCGACCACGCAGGCAGCCGTCACGCTGCCCGCCCTCGCCGGCCACTGGGCCATGGACGAGGGCAGCGGCACAACGACGGCGGACTCCTCCGGCAATGGGAACACCGCCACGCTCGGAACCGGAGCGTCGTGGAGCACCGGTCCGGGCGGTGCACCGGCGATCGCCCTGAACGGCACCTCGGCCGCCAACGTGACGATTGCCAAGGCGGTCGTGAACACCTCGCAGAGCTTCACCGTTTCCGCGTGGGTGAAGCTCAACACCACCTCCGGCTGGCAGACCGTCGTGAGCATGGACGGGACCGCCGTGAGCGGCTTCTACCTGCAGCTGAACCAATCGAGCGGGAAGTTCGAGTTCATCCGCCCCGACTTCGACAACTCGCTCGCCGCACAAGGACAGGCCAACTCGGGCGTCGCACCGGCGGCCGGCACCTGGTACCACCTCGTCGGGGTCGACGACACCGCCACCGGCCAACTCGAGATCTACGTCAATGGCACCGAGGACGGTACCGCCGCCTTCACCGGCAATTGGCAGGACAGCGGCAAGACGGTGATCGGGCGCGCCCTTTCAGCCGGCCAGCCGAGCAACTTCGTCGACGGCGTCGTGTCCGACGTGCAGCTCTACCAGGCCGCACTGACCGCAGCGCAGGTCGCCGCGCTGGATGGCACACCCGTCGCGATCACGGCGGCCAGCGCCGGTGGCGGGAGCGGCACGGCCGCGGTGAGTGACTCAAACCCGGTGGCCGCCTGCACGGGCTCCGCGAAGTGCCTCACCTACACCGGGGACGCCGTCACGGTCACCCCCACCGCCTCCTCGGGCAGCCGCCTCAGCGGCTGGTCCGGCGGCTCCTGCGCAGGCACAGCGACGCCGTGCACGTTCACAGCCGCCAAGACGGAGACCGACACCGCGACCTTTGCCAAAGAGGTGACGATCTCGGCTGCGACCACCGGCACCGGCGCCGGCACCGCCACGATCAGCGACCCGGGAGTTGCCAACTGCAGCGCCGTCGCCACGTGCGTCGCCGACGTCGGCGACGCGATCACCATCACGCCCGCAGCCGCCGCCGGCAGCCGCCTCACCGCTTGGTCAGGCGGCAGCTGCACGGGGACCGCGAGCCCCTGCACATTCGCGGCGCCGAGCGCGGCGGAAACCGACACGGCGACCTTCGCGAAGGAGGTCACGATCTCCGCGGCCGCCAACGCGTTAGGCACCGGCACGGGCGCGCCGACGATCACTGACACCGGGATCGCGAACTGCAATGCCGTGACGAGCTGCCTCGCAGACGACGGCGACGCCATCGTCATCAGCGCCAACGCGGCCTCGGGCAGCCGTCTCACCGGCTGGTCCGGCGGCAGCTGCCCCGCCACCACCGATCCCTGCAAGTTCAGCGCCGGGGCGAGCAACGAGGCCGACACCGCAACCTTCGCCAAGGAGGTGACGATCGCGACCGCGACGAGCGGCACCGGAAGCGGCACAGCCACGATCAGCGACGCGGGGCTCGCGAACTGCAGCGCCGTGACGAGCTGCCTAGCCGACGAGGGCGACGCGATCGTGATCACCCCGACGGCCGCCGCGGGCGCCAACCGCTTCGCCGGCTGGTCCGGCGGCAGTTGCACCGGAACGACCGACCCTTGCAAGTTCACCGCCGGCGCGAGCGGCGAGACCGACGGCGCGGCGTTTGCGAAGACCGTGACGATCGCCGCGGCAGCGACGCCGTCCGGCAAGGGCACAGCGACGATCTCCGACGCGGACGCCGTCGCCGGCTGCAGCGCAGTCGCGAGCTGCCTCGCCGATGTCGGGGACGCGATCACCGTCACAGCCTCTCCACTCCCTGGCTTTCAGCTCGGCAGCTGGTCGGGAGGCACCTGTGCGGGCGACACGAACCCCTGTGCATTCAAGGCGGCGATCGCCGAGACCGACACGGCCGCGCTGCTCGCCGTTCCCACCGCCACGATCACAGCCACGGCGGGGCCTGAGGGGACGGTCGGCATCACGGACACCAACCCGGCAACAAACTGCACGGGCGCCGCGAGCTGCCTTGTCCCGACCGGCGACACCGTCACGATCAAGGCCACGCCCGCCGCGGGCTACAGCGTCGCCCAATGGTCTGGCGGAGGCTGCTCCGGCACCGCGGCGACGTGCGTGCTGAGCGCCGTCAGCGCCGACGCGGCCGTCAAGGTCGCGTTCGCGCTAACCGTGTCCGGGAGCGCAAACTCGGCGATCTTCGTCTCTCCGGCCGGGCGCGACAGCAACCCGGGCACCGCAGCCTCGCCGGTACTCACACCGCAGCATGGCCTCGCGTTGGTGGAAGCGTCGGGCGCGGTCAAAGATCAGCTGCGACTCGCGCAGGGCTCCTACGGCGGAGGGCTGTCGCTGACGAGCGCCGACGACGGCGTGGCGATCTATGGCGGCTTCGACCCCGCCACCTGGACAGCCGAGCTGAGTCCCGCGACGCCGACGACGATCTCGGGCGCTCCGCAGGCCGTGCTCGCCGACCACGCGACGTCGGTCTTGATCCAGGAGGTCGACCTGGCCGGGGCGGCCGCTCCGGCAATCTCCGAATCGGTGTACGGCTTGCGCGCGATCGACGGTTCGCAGGTGACGCTTTCCGACGTGGCGGTCCAGGCGGCGAACGCAGTGGGCGGAGCGCCAGGGACAACCGGGAGGCCCGGCCTCGCCGGGGGCGGCGGGGGCGCCGGCGGCGCTGGACAGACCGCGGCGCAGGTCGTCGCGGCATGCCTGACCTCCGGGGGCTCGAGATGCACGGCCGCGCAGGCACCGGGCGGCGCCGCGGGCGTCGGCGCCAACGGCAACGACAGCTTCCTGCGCGCGGACGGCACCTACCGGCGAAACCCGCTCCTCCTGGCCCGTGCCACGACACTCGCCGCGCCGGCACCCGGACCGTCAGCCGGCGACGGCGGCTTTGGGGGCTGGGGCTCGACGGCGCAGGCAACCGCGATCGAGGGCTGCTTGGGCGCGGGCGTGTTCGCGGCCTGCGGGCCGGAGCGCATCGGACCCGCCGGCAAGCGCCAGATCACCGCCCTCTGGTACGGCTCGCTCGGCTCAACCTCCTTGGACAGCCCCTACGTTGCGACCGCGGGCCGAGGTGGCGCCGACGGCTACTTCAACGCCGGCGGGGACGGCTACCCGGGCAAGGACGGAGGCGCCGGCGCGAGCGCCACCGCCGGGGCAGGCGGCAGCAACGCCCTCAACCCGACCAGCCCAGGAGACACGTGGACGCCCGGCAACGGCGGGTCGGGCTCCGCGGGCAACCCGGGCGCCGGCGGCGGCGGCGGTGGCGGCGGAGGCGGCGGCATCGGCAGCATTGAGATCGCGGGCGACCAGGTCGTGTACGGGTCCGGCAACGGCGGCGGTGGTGGTGGCGGTGGCGGCGGCGGCGGCGCGCCCGGGAGCGGCGGCGGTGGCGGCGGCGGGTCCTTCGGCGTCTACATCTCCGGCGCGTCGAGCGTGACCGCGCAGAGCGGCAGCTCAATCGCCGCGGGTAACGGCGGCGCGGGCGGTGGGGGCGGCGCGGGCGGAGGCGGCGGCAAGGGCGGCGCGGGTGGCGTTGGTGGCGACAACGGAGTCCCGGCCGACGGTGCCGGCGGCGACGGCGGTCCGGGCGGATCTGGCGGTGCAGGTGGTGGTGGCGGCGGCGGCGCGGGCGGTCCGAGCCTCGCCGTCTTCGAGGCCGACAGCGCGTCGGCGTGGCAGCCGCTGGATGCGACGCTCACCGCCGGCACGGTCGGCACGGGCGGGAAGTCCGGGGCTGCGGGCGGCGGCAGCGCACCAAAAGGCGCCGGTGGCGCAAGCAGGCCATGTTTCCCCGGCTGCGGCTTCGACGGCAAGATTCCGCTTGAGCCACCCGCCTACGCGCTGGTTGAGGGCAAAACCGTGTCGATGGAGCTCGAATGCTCCGCCGCCTGCCACGGCAGCGGCGTGCTGCGCGACATCGCGTCCGGGCACGCGGCGGCCGCCTCCCGCGGGGCGGTCCTCGCGAGCTTCAAGTTCAAACTGCGAGCGAGTGGAGCGATGACGATCAGGGCGAAGCTCACCCCGTCGGGCCGCAAGCTGGCGAGCATCACGCGGCCCCTGATCGCCGATGTGACGATCGTCTTCAGTGCCGGCAGCGGCCGGCCTGTCACCTTCGTCAGCGCCCTTGACGTCACGCGCACAACGCCCGCGACGGCCAGGAAGGCCGGGCTGCGCCGCGGCACGATCGTGCTGCACCGCCTGCCGGGTTGATCAGCTGGCGCCCGCCGAACGCGGGGCGCTGTGCAGAGTCAGTCTGGTTCCCGGGTCTGCGTGAACTGGCGCGGGTGGAACGCCCATCACAACCTCCCTGCTTCGTAGGGCGACTCGAGAATGGGACTCCTGCGCGCGTACCACCCGGGGACCCGCGTCCCGGGCGCCAGCGGGTCAGCGACACTGGCCGCGCCTCGCAGCTGCGTGGACCCAGGCGATCAGCGCCAGCTGGAGAGGAAGGCGGGCGATCAATGCCGGCGTGCCGCCAGGGACGCGCGCGGCATAGCGCTCCGGATTGACGGCCATGTTGACGTTCGCCGGGAACACGGCAGCGAGGGTCGCGATCAGCCACCGGCCGGCCCAGACGCGCGAGCGCGGGTGCATCAGGCCCAGTCCGCCGGCGATCTCAGCGACACCGCTGGCGTACACGAGCTCGCGGTGGGCCGGCAGGTAGCGCGGCATCATCGCGATGTAGGTCTTCGGAGTCACAAAATGCAGAGTGCCGGTGAGGACAAAGAGCGGGCCCGGGAGACGCTTGAGCATGTCGAACATCATGACGTCATCCCAGGCGCCGGCGAGGGGTCATCGGGTACGCTCAGCCCATGAGTGAGAGCGTCCGGATTGAACGGGGCTGGATCTTCGTCCACGGCACCCGGCAGGACGATGGAACGATTGAGCTGGGGACCGCGAGCGAGCTGCGCTTCAGTCCGTTCGAGGCGATGTCACAGCGCCAGGAGACGCCGATCACCTGGAGCCACATCCTCACGGCGTCGGTGCAGCGGCTCGCATTCTGGCGCCGCTAGACAGCACCCTCCATCCCCCCAGCGTGCGGAGCACAGCAGCGATTCTTGCGCCGGCCCGTGCCAAGCGTCGCCCACAAGCCGGGGATCTTCACAACCAACCTGCGTTGCTGGTTGGCGCGACCAGCAGGACATGCGACCGGTGACGCAGCCGGTCACCCTCAGCCAGTTGGCCTCGGGCTATTCATCGAAGTAGATCTTGAAGCCCTCAGCAACCGCGTTGAGACTCATGCTCCGGTAGAAGGCGTGCGCCTCGGCGCGATGCTTGCCGGAGATAAGTTGGAGCTTGTAGACGCCGGCCGTGCGGGCCAGCTCGATGAGGTGGGCCATCAACGCCTTCCCGACCCCTGTCCTTCGAGCCGCACCGGCGACGATGACGTTCTCAACGATTGCCCACGGCTCGCCGCGATGGGTCAGGTTGGGGACGATGAGTAGGTCTGCCGTTCCAACGAGGTGGCCGTCGACCAACGCGACGGCCAGCTCGCGCCTCGGATCAGTGAGGATCTCCGCCAGGAGCCGCTCCGAGGTGGCGCGATCCCCGGGGGCCGCCGTGGTCTTGTCGCCCGCCAGCTCGTCATACAGCGCCATGAGGGCGCCGAGATCCGCCTGCGAGGCGCGGCGAACGACGACACTTGCCATGCTCGCAGTCTCCCAAAGTCGCTGCCGGAAAGGCCTGCGCGGCGGCGTCCGCGACACCCATCACCACCTCGGACACGCGGAAAGGATCTCCGTCCTGGCTCGTCGCACGCCGCTCGGGACGAAAAACAGGCTGGGCGCCCGATCCGGTCAGCGCGACGGCATGCCGATTCCGGCTCCTATCGGCGGAGCTCCGCGCCCATCCGGGAAGCGAGCCGCGCGGAGGCCTCGATCTCGACCTTGCGGATCGAGACGCTCTCGACGTTGAGCCCGAATGGAACGCCGACGCGTCGACAAAACGTGACCAGCTCCACGGCCGTCGCGACAGCCTGATCGTAGGACGCGCCGAGGGTATCGTCGGCATGGCGCAGATCGTTCTCGATCCAGCGTGGGACGTCGACACCGAGCCACTGCAGGAACTCCAGTGTCTTCACCGAGCCGCAGACCGAGAACGTAAAGACCATCGGCACCGGCTCCAGGCCGTGCGCGGCGCACTCGTAGCGATAGTCAGAGACCAGGTCCTTCGCGGCGTTGACGTCGTAGACGACCTGAGTTACGAAGAAGGAGCAGCCTGCAGCCTGTTTCGCGACGAGCCGGAGATGCTCCTTGCCCGTGCGCGCGTGCCGCTCGGGGATCGCGACCCCGCCGAGTGGCAGCTCCGGCCGCACCTCGGTTCGCAGCTCGTAGGCCCGCGAGAGCGATGTCGCGACCGCCTTCTCGCGGGAGGAGGCACCAACGAAGACGGATAGGACTCGGGCCGGGTCCTGGCCTCGGAGCCAGGAACGCAGGCCGTCCTCGCTGTACTTGCTGACCGCGCGGTACACGATGGCGGGCACGTCCAGGCCCGCGAGGTCGCGGGCGAGATATTCGGCCGGGTCCATCGTGGGCAGAAACGGAAACGGCCGCTCGTCGGGATTGCGGTCGCTCTCGTCATCGATGTCGTAGAGGACCAGGCCGTCCACCCCCACCGGCCGTAGTCGCTCAAGGGTGACTTCGGCGATCTCCCTGCTCCTCCCCGGTCCGGTCGCCAGCCGCGGTGGCGTCACGGCGAAGAGCAAGAACTCACCCGTTCGATCGACGATGCGCCGCGGCAGCTCCACGCGGCGGAACCGTAGCCGACCGCGTTGCGCAGTGGGCAGCGAGGCAGCGGCTGTTCGCGAGCGGATCCGGCCGCGGCGCAGGTCGTCGCGTCATGTCCGGGGTCCGGCGGCTCAAGATGCACGGCGGCCGCAGGCACTGGACGGCGCCGCCGGCGTCGGCGCCAACGGCAACGACCGCTTCCTGTGCGGCGACGGTACCTGTCTGCGGAACCGCCCTCGTTGGCGAGCCGTTCACAGAAGCGCGCTCCCGGCGGGCGTTCGTCACAGTCCGACGCCCGCCGTTGCTAGCTGGTTTGACTGGGCCGGCCAGGACTCGAACCTGGGCGCTGCGGATTATGAGTCCGCTGCTCTAACCAACTGAGCTACCGGCCCTCGCGGCGGACAGACTAACCAGCCGCCGCCCCGCAGCGACGGCCCGCACCCGCACCCGCTCTCTACGGGGCGCGCCGCGCGCGCGTGCTGGCAGTGGACGCCGGGCGTGGAGGCGTTAGGCTCCTGTGGCCGCGTCTGGCGGTTCGAGCGTTCCGCGGGCTGACGCGGCGCTCTTCACAACAAGGAGAGGGGCCGCATGCGCGATGATCGCCGACGACTTCGACTGGGTGCCCTGGTTTGGCTGCTGGCGATGGTCCTCGTACTCGCCGCGGCGACCGCGAGCGGTGCGGCTCTGCTCAAGTCCGGCGGGCTTGGATCAAAGGCCACGATCTCCTTCCCGCAGCCCGTCGACACCGCATTCTGGCTGACCGCGCGCAAGGGCGGCGGCCCGGCCCAGATCCGTACGCGCGGCTCGGTGCGGCTGGTCAGCGTGCGAGGCTGCGCCCGGCCCGCGCCGACGGGCCAGCTGCCGCTCACCCAGATCCATATTCAGACGCTCACCCCGGGCCCCGGCAGCACGGTGAGCGTGAAGCTCACGACCGGTCCGCTCAACATGCCGATCTGCGGCCATGGCGCTTCGGCGTCCACGGTCACGGCCTTCAAGCTCGCGCACCTCTGCGTCGTCAAGGGCGACTACGTCGATTTCAACGTTGAGGGCGGGTTCGGCCCGGGCTTCCCGAATGGAGTCCGCTACGAGGTGTTCGGCCCCGCCGGCGGTGCCGTCACGGACTCCTTCACGAGCGCCAACGGGACCAATAACGGCCAGACGCTGACTGGGACCGCTCACGCCGGCGTGCGGCTGCTGATGGCGGTCGTGATCGGCACCGGGCGTGACGGCGGGGGGTGCGGCTGAACCGCCGCCGCCGAGCGCAGTTCCGCCCGCGCCGGTCGCGACGTGGACCTCGTCAACGTCGGCGCGGCGTGAGCTCCGGGGGTGGGACTCGAACCCACAACCTCTCGATTAACAGTCGAGCGCGTCTGCCAATTGAGCTACCCCGGAATGGGCCACCCGGGAAGGCCGGCAACACCCGCCTCCGCCTCGGCGGGACAATTAGACCACACAACCGCGCCCTCGCGCAGTCGACAGCGGCCCGCGTTCGCGCTCGATGCGCACCCGCCGGCCGCGACGGATCGCGTTTGCGGTGTCAGTCGCGGGACTCGTCTGTTTGCTCCAGCGCTTGCGCCAGCCAGAGTTCAAGCTCCTGCTTGAGCGCCTCGCGCTCGAGCTGAAGCGCGGTCACGCCTCCCCTGCCGGCGCCGCGAGCGGCCGCGATCGCGCGCCCGACCCGCGCCAATTCGAGCTGGCAGCGCTCGACCTCGAGCTCGGCCGCGACGGGCGTCAGCACGGCCGCCCTGACCGAGAGCTCCGCGAGCAGCACCGCGAGTTCGCCGTCGTCGATCTCGGCCGTCGGCGCGCGCAGATGGGTTCGCAGGTGCGCGGCGGCGGCGCGGACGAGCGGGCTCTCGAAAACGGTGTCTGCGTCGAGTCCGGCAAGCAGCTCCCCCCCGCGCTGCGGCAGCGCGATGCACAGTTCGAGGAACGCACGCTCGGTGCGCTCCCCCGCGTCGAGCTGGGCCAGCTCCGGCGGGCGCTCGCCGTTCTCGCCGGACCGCGGCCGGCCGGCAAGCAGACGCTCGACGAGCTTCTCGGAGATGCTGAGGCGGCTGACGACCTCCCGCTGCAGCTCCTCGCGCATCGCGCCCGGTCCGAGCTCGTCGAATACGGGCCGCAGCTGCTCCAGGATGCGATCGCGACCCTCGGCTGAGTCTCGGTCGCCACCGCCGAGGATCCGCTCGACCCGGAAGCGCACGAAGGGCACAGACGCGCCGAGCAGCGCCCGCACGGCGTCAGACCCGTCGCGCTCGAGCACGTCCGCCGGATCGCTGCCTGCAGGCAGCGCGGCGACGCGCAGCTCGAAACGCTGCTTCGCCGCGACGTTCGCTGCTTTCATCATCGCCTCCTGACCGGCCCCGTCGGCATCGAGCGCCAGCACGACCGTGGGTGCCAGGCGGGCGAGCGCCGACACCTGGTCCTCGGTCAGCGCGGTGCCCATCAGGCCGACGCAGTTGCGCACGCCCGACTGGTGCGCCGCGATCACGTCGGTATAGCCCTCGCACAGCACGATCGAGCCCGCTTTGGCGGCGTGCGAGCGCGCGAGATGCGTGCCGAACAGGTGGC
>Ga0182016_10008326_pt1 | contig 10494 bp, 9 predicted proteins | sample 712S2MmetaG_FD_120491 | JGI IMG/M metagenome (GOLD analysis project Ga0182016, IMG submission 120491) | Permafrost microbial communities from Stordalen Mire, Sweden - 712S2M metaG | ecosystem: Environmental > Terrestrial > Soil > Wetlands > Permafrost | place: Sweden: Stordalen | collected... | reverse complement strand
CATCTTGATGACCCGCTCCTCGCGCGGCGTGAGCGTGCGCAGAACTTGCGAGGTGTATTCCTTCAGGTTCACGCTGATGACCGCTTCCGAAGGAGACACGGCCTGACGGTCTTCGATGAAATCGCCAAGGTGCGAATCTTCTTCTTCGCCGATCGGCGTTTCCAGCGATATGGGCTCCTGCGCGATTTTGAGCACCTTGCGAACCTTTGCGACAGGGATGTCCATGCGGCGCGCGATCTCTTCGCTCGAAGGCTCACGGCCAAGCTCCTGCACCAACTGACGCGAGGTGCGGATGAGCTTGTTGATGGTCTCGATCATGTGCACCGGGATGCGAATCGTGCGGGCCTGGTCCGCAATGGCGCGGGTGATGGCCTGACGAATCCACCATGTTGCATAGGTCGAGAACTTGTAGCCGCGGCGATATTCGAACTTGTCGACCGCCTTCATCAGGCCGATGTTGCCTTCCTGAATCAGGTCGAGGAACTGCAGTCCGCGGTTGGTGTACTTCTTGGCGATGGAGACGACGAGACGAAGGTTGGCTTCAATCAGCTCGCGCTTGGCCTGCTCGGCGTCCATGTCGCCCTGGATCATTTCGCGCTGCGTGCGCTTGAGTTCGGCAATGGAGACGCCGGCGTCGCCTTCGATCTTCTCGAGATCGACTTTGCAGTTCTTCTGCTGGCGGCGATACTCCTTCTTCAGCTCCTCGCTTTTCGAAGCGTCGAACTTCTGGTCGAGCGAGCGGATCTGCCGCTCCAGCGTGCGCATGGTGTCGACGGTCTTGTTGACCTTGTCGAGCAGGCGCTTGCGTTCAAGAGCGGTGTACTTCAGTTCGCGGACGATGCGCGAGATGAATACCTTCTCGCGCGCAATGAGCCAGCGGGTGTGACGTGCCGAAGAGGTCTTCACCTTCACGGTGGGGGGCACAACTTGCTTCTCTTCGAGCGCAGCAATCTTCTTCTGGTGCTTCACCAGCGCATCGATGCGGGTTACCGTGGCCTTGACGCGTGCCTGCACTACATCTTCAGTGAGTTCTTCCTCGTCGAAGATGACCACTTCTTTTACGTTGCGCACGCCGCGCTTCAGGTCCTCGCCCAGGGCCACGATCTCGCGAATCACGATCGGCGAGCGCGAAATGGCTTTGAGTACGCGCAGTTGGCCGCGCTCGATGCGCTTGGCGATTTCGACTTCGCCTTCACGCGTGAGCAGCGGAACCGTGCCCATCTCGCGGAGATACATGCGGACCGGGTCGTTGGTTTTTTCCAGCGTTCCAGGGGTCAGGTCGAGCTCGACGTCTTCGCCCTCTTCCAGTTCAAAGTCCTTGTCGGCACCGAACTTGGGGCTGTCCAACAGGTCAATGCCCTGGGTGCCAATGGTTGTAATCAGATCGTCCAGATCGTCGGCGGAGCCAATCTCATCCGGCAGAATGTCGTTGACATCGCCGTAGGTGAGATAGCCCTTCTCTTTGCCAACCTCGATCAGGCTGTCAATGTCGTGTTCGAATTTGTCGTCAATCGCCAAATTGTTCCTACTCTCTTTCGCAATGGAGATTCAGCACCGTATTGCGCACCGGTGCGTGGTCTAACCCCGAATGCGCAAAAAAGATTTTCCATTGTGGAAAACCTGTGCATATGCGGAGATGGACCTGCGGTCACCCGCAAAAAGAAGCGGTCTCAGGTAGTTGCTCGGATCAGGATGACAAGCGCTTCAGGTTTTGCCTGGGTCGCCCGCGAGCCGTAGCTCATGTTTGGGGCAGAGGGGCGCGCATCCTCACAGAGATCAATAGATTACCACAGCCGTTCCCACGAATGCCAATACTAAATTTGGTTTAGTAGTGGCGTTTGCAGGGCGTCTTGCTGCTGGGCCGGGTGGTTTTCCGCCTCCACCCGTTCCTTTTCCTTTTATTTAGACGCAGTTTGGGGGATTTTCGATGCACAGTTGCCGTTCGAACCGCAGCCCAATGATGAGAATTTCCTCATCGGACCCCTGACTCCTCAAGCAGGGCCTTCATGTCTCTCTTTCCGTGAATTACCGCAATAACCTGCAAGGGATTTCCATCGGGACGATAGACCACAATGAAGTTGGGAAACTTGGTAACCGTCCAAAATCGGACCGGCAATGAAGTAATCTCGGTTCGTTTGGCGCCAAGCAAGGGACGTCTGGCCAAGGCATTGCAGGCCGACAAAATTGCTGATTCCACGCGGTTTGCCGCATTCACGCTGTCTTCAGCGATGTAGTTCCAGATTTCTTCGAGGTCGATAAGTGCCTGCGGCGTTAACTGGAATGGGGTCGGGACTTCTCAGGCAATTCGCCGATTTGTCCGGCGGGCTTGAAGAAGCCGAGTTGCCTCCTCGGCATCGATAAGTTCGCCCCGCTCAGCTTGCGCAAAGCCCTCTTCGATCTGGGCAGCAATTGCATCCTTCTCCGCCAGCATCCAGCTTTCATTCAAATACTGTTCGTGAATGACGGCAAAGGCCTGATCGAGTACATCTTCAGGGCTCATACCGGACTGGGCAGCCCTATCGAGTACTTTTTGCTGTTCGGGCTTCAGTTCCAGTATCATGCTGCCCTCCTGAGGCGCAGAGAGACGCCCGTTGCTGGATTATACCCCGTCCCTATGCAACTGCTGCAGCGCACGGTCCAGATCGAGCTTATGCCGCAATAACGTCGCCAATTCAATATTGTCTCCTCGCCGGGATGCTTCGGCTAGCAGATGACGTACGTCGCGGAGCCTGTTCTCGATTGTCCGTTCCTGAATCTCTTGGATCGCACTTGCAACCTCTCTCTCCTCAGGCGGCCTGGTCTCAGCGAGAAGGGCTTCGGCCAGAAGAGCCCGCTGTGCCTGGTCTTCGACCACTTCCATGGGATCTTTTGCTTGGCGGGTCGCGAGGGATTGAAGGGCGAGGAACGCACCAAGGTGCTCAAACAATGCTGGTTGCTTCATTAGTGCATCTATTACCAGGCGGCGCGTTCGCTCGTGTTCGGGATCTGTAACGGCAAGCGCACGCAGCAACAGCTTCTCAACCCCGGTAAGCGTTGCAGCTCGAACATCCACGTGATCGCGCCTTTTCAGCGCCGCCTGCCGCAACTGGTCCCGAAGCACTGCCGAGTCAATGCCCAGCTTTTGAGCCGCATCCCCCGCAAACTGTTCGCGTGCCAAGACATGAGGGATTCGGCTGATATGCGGTAACAGGTAGTTCATCCGTTTCAACTTCTGCTCGGGTCCACTACCGGGAAATAGATGCCTGGCGCGCTCAATCAGGAAAATGTCCAGACCGTGTGCGTTCCTAACTTCATCGACGTACGCTTGCACACCGCGCTCTCGGATAAAGCGATCCGGGTCGAGCCCAGAATCCAAGCTCACGACTCTGATCGAAAACCCCTCCTCGATCAACGGGGCAATCTTGTCGGCGAATTTCTCTACAGCATTCTCACCGGCAGTGTCCCCGTCAAAGTTCACCACAATATTGGAGGTATGCCGGCGAAGGATCGCTACATGTTGCTGAGTGAACGCGGTGCCGCTGGTTGCCATTACATTTTGAATGCCACTCAAGAAAACCGAGATGCAATCCATCTGGCCTTCCACGAGAAGCGCAAAGCCCGCTTGGCGGATTACGCTGCGAGCCTTATCGAGATTAAAAAACACATTGCTTTTCGAATAGAGCGGGGTCTCGGGCGAATTGAAGTATTTGGGACCGGCTTTCTCTCCGGTTTCCAGCGTGCGGCCGGTGAAGGCAATGACGCGGCCGCTTTCGTTGGCAATGGGAAACATCACACGTTTGCGGAACTTGTCGTAGATATGGCCGAGGGTGCCATCGCCCTGCTCCTTGGAACTGAAGAGGCCGGAAGCTCGCAGCGTTTCGTCGTCCGCCATGCCGCTGAGCCGGTCGCGGAGGGCGTTGAAGCTGTCCGGAGCCCAGCCGATGCGGAATGCCTTGATCCCCTCGGGCGTTAGCCCGCGCCCCGCCAGGTACTCGCGCGCCACAGCCCCTTCGGGTCCCCGCAACTGCTCCTCATAGAAGGCCGTAGCCGTCTCATGCAGTTCCAGGAGTTTCACCCGCTGGCGCGATTCGGCCGCCTGCTCTGGGGACGAGAATTCCCTTTTCGGCAGCGGAATTCCGCATTTCTGCGCCACAATCCGCACCGCCTCGGAAAAGCTGACGTTCTCAATTTTGCCGACGAAGCTGAAGACGTCGCCCGACGCCTGGCAGCCAAAGCAGTGATAGAACTGCCGTACCGCATGGACGGAAAATGAAGGCGACTTTTCCTTATGAAACGGGCAAAGTCCGGAGTAATTCGAGGCGCCCGCTTTGCGCAGGCGGATATACCCCTCGACGATCTTTACGATGTCGGCCTGCTGCTTGACGGTTTGGGCGAAGTCGGACACGAGGTGGGCTGTATAGAGGATAAGGCCGAGAGAAGGGACAGGCCTTGTGAAGAACTCGCCAGGACTCGTGCAGGGATCCATTCTCTGGAGCTTTGAGAGCAAGTCAGGCAGCGCGAGAATCAGTTTGCAAAGGTTGCGGTCGGAATGTCTGGATGAAGAGCCAGACAAGTTCAAAAAGGATAGGCCAAAAAAGCACGATCGACACCAGCCAGCCTGATCTTGTCGATAAATTCCCAGTCGCTCCGCCGTAAACGACCAGGCAAAGTGCCAGATTGGCAAGATAAGCGGTGTTGAGTCCCGCAAGACAGGCCCGCGTCGGAGAAATGTGATTTCGGCGCTTCAACAGAAAAATCGCACTCACGATTACGATGCCGAATCCCAGGCTCAGAACCGAAAGACGCTGCCACTCGCTGGTTCCAGCCAGATGAAACAGGAATGGCGCCTCGACCAACACAGTTCCGCAAATCGACGAGCCAATCGCCGCCCAGAGCAGGCGTCGTCCAGCCCTCGTCGAAAGCCGTTTCGAAAAGAGCGCGCGTAGCCGGAGCCAGATCATTGGGTAGGCGAGGAAGAAGGGGGCTCCGACAAGCACATGCCACCAATTGCCCTGATTTCCAGGGACCCGTAACGTCACAGCGTCCCAGGGCGACGTATCAAGGGCAAAGGGAAGAAAGGCAGTGGTTCCCGCCACCAGCGACACAAATAGCATGACGGCGTTGACCCAGGATTGACCCCGGTATTCTCGTGCGGGGTCCACTGTAATGCCTTCCGCATCCGTTGCTTGAATGTCCACAATTGCTCCCAAAGCGAGGTACGCAATGCGCCTTGCAAACGTTCCACGACGACGTCATGAGCTTCGGGCGAGCAATTTGTGAATCCCTTACGGGAGGGCCGGACGGTCAGTGATAATACTTGTTGCAACGAATGTTTTTTCCGTGCATCCAACGTGTGAAAGGAACAAATAACCATGACCGCAACCACCTCCGCTCCCGGCACTGTATCCACCTGGAACCTGGACCCGGCACACTCCGTTGCCGAGTTCAAGGTCAAGCACATGATGATCTCCAACGTAAAGGGCAGCTTTACCGGCCTATCCGGCGTGCTGAAACTCGACGAGACTGACTACACCCATTCCACAGTCGAGGCTTCCATCCCCACCTCCAGCCTGAAAACGGGCGATGACCAGCGCGATGGACACCTGAAGAGCGCCGAATTCTTTGAAGCCGACAAGTTTCCCACCCTCACGTTCAAGTCCACCAATATCGACTTGATCGGCGGCGCCGATTATGCCGTAACCGGCGACCTGACCCTGCACGGCGTTACCAAATCCGTGACCTTTGCCGTGGAAGATGTCAGCGAGCCTTCCAAGGACCCGTGGGGAAATCACCGCATCGGCCTTTCCGCCACTACCAAGATCCATCGCAAGGACTTCGGCCTCACCTGGAATTCCCCACTGGAGACCGGCGGCGTGCTGGTCGGCGAGGAAGTGACGATCAACCTGGAAGTGCAATTCATCAAGAGCTAACTGCGGCTCGAAACCGGGCGCCCCTGGGTCTCGCTTCTGTAGGCTGGGGAAGCTGTGTCTCACGCCGCACTCCGTTCGCGCAAATACTTGTTGCAACGAATATAGTTCTTGCGCATCGAATAAATGTAGCCCCCAGGAGGTCAACCATGTCGCTTCGCGCAGTCAAACAGATGATCGAAACCACACCAACTATCGAAGGAGCCGGCGTGAAGCTGCAGCGGGCGTTCGGATTCGGCAAGACCAGGGAATTCGATCCGTTCCTGTTGCTGGACGATTTCCGCAATGAGAATCCCGCCGACTATCTGGCTGGATTCCCGTGGCACCCGCATCGCGGCATCGAGACGATTACGTACGTTCTTGCCGGCGAGGTGGAGCACGGGGACAGCCTTGGCAACAAGGGCAAGATGGCCGCGGGCGACGTGCAGTGGATGACGGCGGGCAGCGGCATTTTGCACCAGGAGATGCCGCGCGGGGACGCTCACGGCCGCATGCACGGGTTCCAGTTGTGGGCCAACCTGCCCGCAGCACTGAAGATGACCGACCCGCGCTATCAGGACATTCCGTCTGCCGCCATACCCGAGGTCACCGAAGACGATGGCACGAAAGCGCGCATCATCTGCGGCGAGTTCTGGGGCAAGCAGGGGCCGGTGGAGGGTGTGGCGGCGGACCCGCGCTACGTCGACATTTCAGTGCCGCCGGGCAAGAAGAAGCGCATTCAAGTGGAGACGACGCGCAACGCCTTCGCCTATGTGTTCGCCGGATCGGGAACCTTCCGCGATGCTTCAGACCCACAGGCTGTTTTGACCGAGTCGGCTGTCGATCCGAATGCGGCCGCGGTCTACGATGCGAAGAATCACTCGCTGGTTCTGTTCGATCGCGGCGATGAGATCGTGGTGCAGGCGGGACCGGAGGGGATTCGCTTCCTGCTGGTATCCGGCAAGCCGCTGGAAGAGCCGGTGGCGTGGTATGGGCCGATTGTGATGAACACGCAGGCTGAGCTGCGGCAGGCGATGAGCGAGTTGCAGACTGGGAAGTTCATCCGGCATCAGTAATCGCCGGGTTAGCGAATTGAACCGGTATTACATGCGGAATTTGCTATACTCTGCTTAATCCCGGAAGGAGTGTGGACCTCCCGGGAGTTTGGCTACTTCATCAGCAGCGCCAGGACTAGGATTACGAGTGCCATTACGAACCGCCAATCAACGGCAATTGTGATGGCCACTCTCATCCAGGACGATTTCTCATCCAATCATCCTCACCTCCCTTGCGTTGGCACGATCCGCAGGTCGTCTCAGCGGCCTGCGGATCGACGGCCCATTCTTCCGGGCCGATCTCCACTGCTGCCGCTCCCACACACGCAAAAGAAGCGCACTCAGTCTACAGCTTGAATCCCATTTTGATCTGTGGCATGGATTACACCTCTACCGGCAGTTCCGCGGACAGAATATTCATCGGTGTGAGTCCCCGTTGGCGCAGGGCGCGCAGGCTGAGCGAGTCGTGACGCTTGGCGAGACGGCGGCCGTTATGATCCACGACCAGGCGGCAGTGGAACCAGGCGGGATTGTCGTATCCGAGAGCGCGGTAGAGCAGGATCTGGCGGGCTGTTGACTTCAGCAGATCGGCGCCGCGGACAACTTCTGTGATGCCCATGGCGGCGTCGTCGGCGACGCAGGCGAGCTGGTAAGCGGGAACGCCATCGCGACGCCAGACTACAAAGTCGCCGAAGTCGACGCCGGCTATGAAACGCTGCCGGCCCAGGTTGCGGTCTACAAATTCGATAACTTCGCCGTCGGGCACGCGGAAGCGCCAGTTGCAGCCATCCGGCGTATCAAAATCGCTTGATGTCGGGCCGGGCAATTGCGTGGGAAGCGCGAGTCGGGGGCGGCAGGTTCCGGGATAAATAGGCTCGTCGTCCTGCAGGTCCCACTTGCCCGCGGCAACAGAGCTATTTGCTGCGGCCCTTTCATGCGGCGCACTGAGAGCGGATTCAAGATCCTTGCGTGAGCAGCGGCAGGGATAGATGTATCCGCGCCGCAAAAGCCTGCGCCATGCGGCCAGGTAGATCGATCGCCTCCTGCTTTGCACATAGGGTGCGAACGGGCCACCTTTGTCTGGGCCTTCCTGCCAGCGGATACCGAGCCAGCGCAGGTCTTCGTAGGCGGCTTCGGCAAAAGAGGACTTGCTGCGATCGGGGTCGAGGTCTTCCATGCGCATGACCAGTGCGCCGCTAGCATCGCGCGCGCGTTGCCACGCGGTCCAAAAAGTGCGCGCGTGACCCACATGGAGATAGCCGGTGGGTGAGGGCGCAAGACGGCCGCGATAACTCGACGTCGGCGTGGGTGCGAGGCTGGCCATACTACGTTCAAGTGTAGGAACGATGAGCCTCGCCGCATAGGTACAGCTTGATTCTCGTGACTTACTTGATTCCCGTCACTGGCTTGATTCCTGCCGCGCTGGTTTGCGCCGGGCTAATTCGAATCGCCGTCGCTGTTGTTGTCCTTGTCGGTGTCTTTGTCGTCGTCCTTGTCGCCGTCTTGATGATGATGCCGATAGTGGCCGATGTCGTCGTCCAGATGCTTGGGGTCGACTGAGACTTGCACGACGTCCATCTCGTTGCCATCCATATCGACTACGAACATGCCCATGCGGTCGCCGCCTTCAGGATGAATGAAGACGAGCGTCTGCTCGTGACCTTTCTTGCTGGTTTCGCGGATCATCCGCTCCCAGCCTGCGCCGAGCTTTTCCTCGACCATGGTGTTCAGCTCGTCGCCGTCTACCGGCTCTGAAAAGTTCTCGATCTCCGCGACGTGAAGGCCGCCAACTCCGCCATGCGTAGCCTTTTTCGAAATCAGGCTGATGAGGCCGAGAAAGGGAATCCGCGTCGCATGCACGTGATACCGGCCTTCAATTGAGTGCACTACACCGTCAAAGCCGCCTTCGCCGCTGCCCGCCAGAACGGCCACGGGAATCGCCAGCGCTACAAATGCAATGAGAATCATCGATAGCCGTTTCATTTGCCTGCCCCTTTCTTGTCCTTGGTTTTATCTTTGTCTTTGCCGTCCACATCACGGGAAATATCGCCGAGCACATCGAGCCCGCCGATGACCCTCAATCTACTCAGATCGTCCGTGTGGATGGGGCCCAGGATCAGCACGATGGTCAGTTCTCTCGGACCGGCATCGAGGATGAACATGCCGTGCGACTCGCCATTCACAAGCTTGACCATCACGTCGGTGCTCTCGCCGGTCTTGCGCTGGCGTTCCTTCACAATCGGCGACCACTCGCTGGTCTCGAAGTACTTGCGCAGTTGATCAACTTCGTCCGGCGAAAACTGCCCGTCCTTGTCGAACTCGTACTCGCGGACGTAGATGCCGTCGAGGCCTTCAATCAGGTGGCGGGCTTCCGCATCGTCATCATTTTTGCCGTTCATGATCTTGGCCGCGAAGGCCAGCATGTTCTTGCCCAGCGTGACTTCGGTTACGCCGGAGGCGCGGGCGGCCAACTCCTTTTCAATGGGCGACGGGGCGGGCAGCTGCGCTGTTTGTGCCAGAGCTGGTGCGGCTGAAATGCCCGCTGCCAATATGAAGGTAATAATGCTGCTTCGCATACGACTTTCTCCTAGAACGAAAACTTGGGATTCCCGATCCTGTTATGCCTACGACGTGTCTCATAAATTGCCGTGCACTCTTGGCGTTCATCCGCGCAGGGGTTAAAACCCATTCTTCTCCGAGGCATCTTCGGCACGACTGAAGTCGTGCCCTGACACCTCTTGCCTCTTCCGTTGAGTTTTCCCGCAAGCTGTAGAGTCGTGCCCTGACACAAAGCAGGTTTATGAGACCCCCCTAATCCTGTGTGCCGCGGCGGCGGGACGCGAGTCTTGCATTCATCCGGTTCAGCGCGTGGCTGGTAATGCGCAGTGCGGTCATCACCTGCTCGCGAGCCGCCTCTTCCTTGCGCCGCTCCTGGATGTTGCGCCATTCAAAGCCGCCGGCTAAAACCGCGGTCAGCACAAGCGATGCGGCTAGACGCTGCCAAGTGAAGAATGAATCGTAGGATCTGCGCGTGCGCCTTTTCTCCATCAGCTTGCGCTTCAGGCCGGGCGGTGCGGGACGGCGCTCAAAAGCCTGCCGGATATCGCGTTCAAATTCGTCCATCGGTCAACCCTCCCGCGTACTTGTTATTCCTGACGTATTCCTTCAAATGACTCTGCGCCTTGGCCCGCAGCAACTTCAGTCCTCGTTGCAAATGGCTCTTCACCGTGGCCAGCGGCGCATCGAGCGTGTCCGCAATCTCTTCCGGCGTCAGGTCCTCCTGATAGCGGAGGATGAGCGCCGCGCGTTGCGGTTCTGAAAGCGTGGCCAGCAATTGCTCAAGGCGCGCGCTCAATGGAGTGGTGCGATCTTCGGTTGGTGCGCCGTGAACGTCTTCCATCTCCACCCATAAATCCAAGCCGCGGACTTTACGCCTGCGCATCGCGTCTGTCGAACGGCTCATTGTCACCCGCCGCAGCCAGAAGCAGGCATGGTCGGCGTTCTCGATTCTGCCCAGGTTGCGATCCATTTCAAGAAAAACATCCTGCGCTATT
>Ga0182016_10008323_pt1 | contig 10496 bp, 8 predicted proteins | sample 712S2MmetaG_FD_120491 | JGI IMG/M metagenome (GOLD analysis project Ga0182016, IMG submission 120491) | Permafrost microbial communities from Stordalen Mire, Sweden - 712S2M metaG | ecosystem: Environmental > Terrestrial > Soil > Wetlands > Permafrost | place: Sweden: Stordalen | collected... | reverse complement strand
GCCGTGCAGCGCAATTGGCGCAGCGGATTGCGTTTGGGCATGACCTACGCTCTTGGGCACGCATTTACCGTGGCGGCGCTGGGCATTGCCGTGCTGGAGATGCACATCGGTTTGCCACAGGGCCTGGACCACTGGGCCGAGCGCCTGATCGGCCTGACGCTGATTGTGCTCGGCATTGGCGTAGTGGCTGGAATTCTCAGGAAAGACGCCCACGGCCACACCCACAGCCGCATCGAGAGCCGGCTTGCCATCGCCATCAACGGCGTTCTGTGGCTGGCCTGGCGGGTTCGCCGATGTTGGAACCGGGAGGCTCCCAGACCCGAGCGTTTCCAGTGGATGTACAACGGAAAATCGGTCTTCATTATTGGGGTTTTGCACGGTGTGGGCGCTGAGACTCCCAGCCAGTTGGCTCTTTTCTTCCTGACCGCCAACCTGGGTGGTACATCGCGCGGGATCCTTGGCCTGACTGCCTTCGCTGTGGGCCTGGTAGCCATGAATGCGCTGATGACGGCGTCCATGGGCGGCGCTTTCAGCGCCAGCGGCCACCATCCGCGTTTCTACCACGCCATTGCGTGGACCGGCGCCGCTTATAGTTGCATTATCGGGATTATTTTTCTCTTTGGAATCTCGGACCATCTTCCCGCTCTGGGATAGGGTGCCGCTTACGGCCGCAATGGCCGGGTTTTGCCAAAGTAAGTCGAGGGGAAAGGCCGTGTGGAGGGCAAACGCTTCCCTGCTTTCCTTCGGCGGCCTTCCCGAACGCGAACTGAACGAAACCCAGTGTCACAGCATGGGATCGGCTTCCCATACAAGTGACCACTATCACGAAAGAAATGTGGCTCCGGCAAGTAAAACTACGGGTAGAGAAGGAGCGAGGCGTGCCAGGCTCACAGCGGCACGCTTTGGTCCGCCAACGGAGGAATTGTGCCAGCTTTCACCCCCCCGCCGCTGCCAAGCGACGACAAACGATGGAAGATCGTGAACGGCACCATGCGCAAGAATGGTTTTGCCCGCCACGCGCTGATTGAAACGCTGCATACCGTACAGTCGTCGTTCGGTTACCTCGACGACGATGCGATCCGGTTTGTTGCCCGCTCCCTGCGTGTGCCGTTAAGTCAGGCCTATGGGGTGGTCACGTTCTATCACTACTTCAGCCTTAAGCCGCCGGGCAAACACACGATTACCGTCTGCGCCGGCACCGCCTGCTATATCAAGGGCTCTGACAAGCTGGTTGCCGCTGCCGAGAAGCGCCTGGGCATACCTCAGGGGCAAACGACTAAAGACGGCCAGATCAGCTTGATGACAGCCCGCTGCGTGGGCGCTTGCAGCCGCGCGCCCGTGGTGCTTTGCGATGGAGAAGTAGCCGGTGAGGTCACTGCGGAGCAGATGCTCGAGCATCTGGAAAGGTGGGCTGTGGCATGACAATCGAAGAGCTTGAACAGATAGCCAAAAGCGTCTGCCAGGAGAACGATAAATACGACTTCGAAGTCAACGTCTGCATGGACCTGGCTTGCGCGAGCCAGGGTGCGGACAAGCTGCGGGAATCGCTGGTGAAGGCAGTAGAGGCCTCCGGCAAGAATGTGCTTGTTCGCCGCACCGGGTGCATGGGGCCTTGTTCCTCCGGTCCGCTGGTGCGCGTCGATCCGGAAGAGCACCTCTATCACCATGTGAACGCCGCGAACGCGGAAGCGATCGTCTCCAGCCTGGGCGGCGATCCCGTGCCTGAGCTGCAGTGCGACTTGAACGAACACTTTGACAAGCAAGTGCGGGTGGTACTGGAGAATGCCGGCCACATTGACCCGGAAAAGATTGACGACTATATCTCCCGCGACGGCTACAAAGCCCTGTTGACGGCGCTCACCGAGATGACGCCGAGCGGAGTGGTGCATCGCATTACGGAGAGCGGGCTAAGAGGACGAGGCGGCGGCGGCTATCCCACAGGATTGAAGTGGGGAACCGTAGCCAAGGCCGGCGGCGACCTGAAGTATGTAGTCTGCAACGGCGACGAGGGCGACCCCGGCGCCTTCATGGATCGCAGCGTGATGGAGGGCGACCCACATCGCGTGATCGAGGGGATGGCCATTGCGGCCTATGCCGTGGGAGCGAGCAAGGGTTACATCTATGTGAGGGCCGAGTATCCGGTTGCGGTCTCCCGGCTGACCACCGCGCTGCGAGATGCGCGACGCCGCGGTTTGCTTGGAAACGGTATCTGCAACACGCCGTTCAGCTTCGACGTGGAGATTCGACTGGGCGCGGGCGCTTTTGTCTGCGGCGAGGAAACGGCGCTGATTGCCTCCATCGAAGGCAGGCGCGGCACCCCCAAGCCGCGGCCTCCGTATCCGGCCGTGAGCGGCCTATGGGGCAAACCCACGCTCATCAACAACGTTGAAACCTATGCCAACATCGCGCCCATCGTCCGCAACGGCGGCAAGTGGTTTGCCAGCATGGGCTCGGAGAGAAGCAAAGGCACCAAGGTCTTCGCGCTCACCGGCAAGATTGCCAATACCGGCCTAGTGGAAGTTCCCATGGGCATCAAGCTGCGCGAGATCATTGAAGTGATTGGCGGCGGCGTACCGGGCGGGCACACCTTCAAGGCTGTGCAGACGGGTGGTCCTTCCGGCGGTTGCATTCCCGCCGAAATGCTCGATGTGGGCGTCAGCTACGATGCTCTGGTCCGGCTCGGCTCCATCATGGGCTCGGGCGGCATGATCGTCATGGACGACACCTCCTGCATGGTCAACGTGGCGCGCTTCTTCGTCGAGTTCTGCATGACCGAGTCCTGCGGCAAATGTATTCCCTGCCGCGCCGGCACAGCTCAGATGTATACGCTGCTGAGCCGCTTCTGCGCCGGCAAGGGAACCATGGAGGAGCTGGATTTGCTGGTGGGCTTGTGCGACACCATCAAGGAAACCAGCCTGTGCGGACTGGGCATGACGGCGCCCAATCCTGTGCTGAGCACGCTCAAGTACTTCAGAAATGAATACATCGAGCATATTGTCCACAAACGCTGCCCGGCTGGGGTCTGCAACATCGAATCGCCCTCGCCCGTCGCCGATCAAAAAGAGGTGTTGGCATGAGTGAGACCGTAGTGAACGTCAAAACTCTTCTAATCGACGGGCAGGAAGTCAGCGCTCGCTCCGGCCAGACCATCCTTGAGGTGGCGCGGGAGAACGACATCGATATTCCCACGCTTTGCCACCTTGAGGGCCTGAGCGACGTTGGCGCATGCCGCCTGTGCCTGGTGGAGATCAAAGGCAGCAACAAGCTGTTGCCCGCCTGCGTAGCCACTGTGTATGAAGGCATGGAGGTGAGCACCAAGACCGAGCGGCTCCAGAAGCATCGCCGCACCATCCTCGAACTGCTCTTTGCCGAACGCAACCATATCTGCTCGGTGTGTGTGGCCAACGGCCACTGCGAGCTGCAATCGCTGGCCCAAGACCAGGGGCTGACCCACATCAGCCTGCCTTATCGCAACCCCGAGTTGACTGTGGATGCGTCGCATGAGCGCTTTACCGTGGACCACAACCGCTGCATCCTTTGCACACGTTGCGTGCGCGTCTGCGCCGAGATTGAAGGCGCGCATGTGTGGGACGTGATGGGCCGCGGCATCAACTCCATCGTCATTACCGATCTTCACGATCCCTGGGGAAGCTCCAGTTGCACGCGCTGCGGCAAATGCGTGCAAGTGTGCCCCACCGGAGCGCTCTTCGACAAGAGCAAGGTTGGCTCCGATCACCCCAAGTATCCCGATTTCCTGCCTTACCTGAACCTCATGAGGGGAGCGCAATGAGCAAACTGAAACTGGCGACAGTCTGGCTGGACGGATGTTCCGGCTGCCACATGTCTTTTCTCGACATGGACGAACGGCTCATCGAGCTTGCTGAGCTTGTCGATGTCGTCTACAGCCCCATTGTCGATGCCAAGGAGTTTCCCGACGAAGTGGATATCGCCCTCGTCGAGGGAGCCGTAGCTTCGGTGGACGACGAGAAGAAGATCAAGAAGGTACGCGCCCACTCCAAACTTCTGGTCGCGATGGGCGACTGCGCGGTAGCGGGCAATGTCCCGTCGATGCGCAACCCCATCGGCCCTGAGGCGATTCTCGAGCGCGCATACATCGAGAATGCCACGGCGCAGCAGCAGATCCCCTGCGTCGTGGTGCCCAAGCTGCTCAATGTCGTGCGGCCTATCCACGAATTCGTCAAAGTGGACGTCTACCTGCCCGGTTGCCCGCCCTCGGCAGACACTTTTCACACGGCGCTGACTGCGCTGGTAACCGGTGAGCCGGTGGATATTCCCGCCCTCACCCGTTTTGGAGCCTGAGCCCTCCAGGAGCCTCATTTATGACCCAGACGATCATGATCGATCCCGTTACGCGCCTCGAAGGCCACGGTAAAATCACCATCCAGCTCAACGACCTCGGCGAGGTTGCGGACGCGCACTTCCACGTCACGCAGGTGCGCGGCTTTGAGCGGTTCTCCGAGGGCCGGCCGTTCTATGAGATGCCGAGCCTGATGGCGCGCATCTGCGGCATCTGCCCCGTCTCGCACCTCATCGCCTCGGCCAAGGCCTGCGAAGCCATCATGTCGGTCCGCATTCCTCACACCGCCGCGCAACTGCGGCGCATGTTGAATCTGGCCCAGATGGTGCAGTCTCACGCGCTCAGTTTTTTCTATCTCGCCTCGCCCGACCTGCTGCTGGGCATGGAGTCCGATCCCAAGGCCCGCAACGTCCTCGGCGTGGTAGCCGCGAAGCCCGAGTTGGGCCGCGCCGGGGTGGCGCTGCGTCGCTTCGGCCAGCACATCATCGAACTGCTTGGTAAGAAACGCATCCATCCCGGATGGGTTGTGCCCGGCGGCGTCACCGAACCACTGGAGTCCGCCAAGCGCGATGAGATTCTGGCCATGCTGCCCGAGGCTTATGCCAACATCGCCCTTGCGCTGGCAGCCTACAAGCAGATCGCCGGCAGCTTCAAGCCGGAGATCGAAGTCTTCGCCAACTTCCCGTCCAACTACATGAGCCTCATCAATGAAGATGAGTCCATCGAGTTTACCGACGGCGCGCTGCGCGTGATCGACCCCCAGGGGAAGATTCTGGACGACGGCATCACCGCCGACAAGTTCAGCCAGTCGATCGGCGAAGCCGTCGAGGACTACAGCTACACCAAGTTCGCTTATTACAAGCCGCTCGGCTATCCCGATGGCAGCTATCGCGTGGGCCCGCTCGCCCGGCTCAACATCGTCAAGTCCATGGGTACGCCGCTGGCGGAAAAAGAACTGGCGGAGTTCAAGCAGCTCGGCAAGGGACCGGTGGAAAGCTCGTTCCACTATCACCACGCGCGGCTCATTGAGATTCTCTACGGCATCGAAATGATTGAGCGCATCCTCACCGACCCACTTATTCTCGACAAGCATGTGCGCGCCACCGCGGGCGTCAACCGGCTCGAAGGCGCGGGCCAGGCCGAGGCTCCGCGCGGCACGCTCATGCACAACTACAAGGTGGATGAGAACGGCCTGATCACCTGGGCCAACCTCGTCATCGCCACCGGCCAGAACAACAACGCGATGAACAAGGGCGTGTTGCAGGCCGCGAAAGCCTACGTCAAGGATGGCAAGTTCACCGAGGGGACGCTCAACCGCATTGAGGCTGTGATCCGCACCTTCGATCCGTGCCTAAGCTGCTCTACGCACGCCTTCGGACAAATGCCGCTGGCAATCACGCTGCTCAACGCCGACGGCGAGGTTGTCGACCGGATCATTCGCTAACACATCTGTAGCCGTGCCCTTTCAAAGCGGCGCAATTATTGATGATTCACATTCAACCCCGATGTCTCATTCTCGCCTGCGGCAACACGCTGCGCGGGGATGACGGCGTCGGGCCGTGGCTGGCCGAGTGGGCTGAAAAGCGATTCGCGTCAGAGGCCGGTGTCCGAGCCGTTTCCCGCCAGCAATGGACTCCTGAACTCGCCGAAGAGATCGCCCGCGCTGAGTCCGTGCTGTTCATCGATTGCTCGGTCAATTCCCCACCCGGATCGGTCAAGCTGACACCCGTCGAGCCGGCCGCTGCAAAGCAAGGACTCGCCACCCATCACCAAGGCGCCCCCGAACTGCTCGCCTTGGCGCGGGATCTCTACAATTCCCTGCCCCGCAATGCCCTACTGCTGACCATCGGCGGGGGATCGACGGAGCTTGTCGAGCAATTCAGCGAAGCTGTCACCGCTTCCCTTCCCGCTGCCTGCCGCCTGATCGAAGAGACCGTCCAATGCATGCTTGGCGGCCGGGAACTCTCGCTGTAGCCTTTGCGTAACCAACTGCGAGGTCACCGGACTCGGGCTGGAGGCAGCAGGCCCGGAGTCCCTCCGATTCAGTTGTATGATTCCCCGGAAAAAGAAGTGCGTCGAGTTGCGCTAGACGATACTACCTGCCCACTTCAATGATTTACGATTCCTTTGCCATGATTCTAGTTGACACACAACTCACCGCCAGCGAGGTACTGAGGGCGTTTCATCACGATGAGCCCTTCCTGTTTCTCGGTGCGGCATTCACGACTGTGGGCATTGTTTCCATCGCGTTTTGCGTCTTACGGCGACGGTTCGATGCCCTTCTGGTCTGGATGGCGATCTTCGCGGTCCTGTATGGCCAGCGATTGTGGATGCAGTCCAACCTGCTGCACATGACCCTTCCCGATGAGAATTTCTTGGGGTTGCTCGGTTCGGTATTTGATTATCTTGTACCGATCCCGGCATTCCTGTTTTTTCTGTCCGCAGGGCTTCTGGGCCGGAGAGGCAAAGTTGTAACGGCTGTGCTCATCTCGATGTTTCTCAGCCTGCTGGCGGCGACGCTCATTTTTGGACCCATCCCCTCATTTCATTTGATTAACAATATTCTGATCGTTATCACGCTGCCTTCCTTGGTTGTGAGGTCGTTCCTGCAGCGTTCGGCGGATCGCGACTTCGTTGTGATCCGGCGCGGGTTGATCTGCTTTGTCGTGCTCGCGGTATGGGACAACACCATCGGCGCTTATTTGGTTCCGTCCAGGATCGAGCCCTATGGATTCGCCGTCCTTCTAGCCTGCCTGGGATATGTGGCCGCTCGCCGCTCCCTTGCGAGGGATGTGGAACTGGGCGAGATCCACCGTGAACTGGAACTGGCGAGACGCATTCAGCTTTCGATTCTTCCTGGAGCATTTCCTGAGTCGCCCGATTTCTGCGTAGGGGCGCGGTACGTTCCCATGACATCGGTTGCCGGCGATCTCTATGATTTCCTTGCGACCGGCGACCGGCAGGCCGGACTGTTTATCGCGGATGTTGCAGGGCACGGCGTTCCGGCCGCGCTCATTGCTTCGATGGTCAAAATGGCCGCCGCATCGCAACGGGACAATGCCGCCAAGCCAGCACAATTGCTCGCTGGAATGAATCGCGCGCTGTGCGGCAACACCCAGGGACAGTTTGTGACCGGCGCGTACGTACATCTAGATGCTGCGACGCGCGAGTTGCGGTATTCTGCGGCTGGACACCCACCGATGCTGCTGCTTCGCAATGGAATTGTGACCAGGATTACCGAGAATGGGTTGATCTTGGCGGCCTTCGAGTTTGCAGCCTATTCCGACAAAACGCTCCAGATCGAATCCGGAGACCGGTTGCTGCTCTACACAGATGGGCTGACCGAAGCAACGAACGCTCAGGGAGAATTCTTCGGAGAGGAATCGCTCAAATCTGTTCTGCGGAGTACCGCAGGGCTGGCGCCGGCGGAGGCGGCCAACCAGATCGTTGCTTCTGTCGAACGATGGGCTAAATCGCAAGAAGACGATCTGACGGCGCTGGTGTGCGACTTCTACGCCAACTGATTCATTCAAAACAAATTAAGCGCGATGGACTGGCGGCCCATCGCGCTTAATTTGTCGTAATCCTAGCGTGACCGACACTTGATGCGCGGAGAAACCGAATGTTCCAGATCGCGTTTCAGAGACCGGGAACTCGGCTGAACGCTCAGTTCTTAGAACGCCGCCACTGTTTGACGCAGGCTGTACGAGCTGAGCGTCTTGATGTAGTTGCCGCGGTCGAAGGGCGAGGTGTCTGGCACGGACCGACGGCTCAGGCAGCCGCGCGTCTCCCATAGCGAGCTATATTCGCGCTTCTCAAGCCAGTAGCGCAGGTCGGTGAGCACGCGGCCAATGTGGTCGATGCCGTGGATGTGCAGGGCTGAAGCCATCATGGTGATGCCGGCCCCAGCCATGATGCACTTGAGCACATCTTCGGCTGAATGAACGCCGCCCGTAATGGCGAGGTCGATGTTGATGTTCCCGTAGAGGATAGCCGCCCAGTGCAGGCGCGGCAGCAGTTCCGACGGTGTGGAGAAGTGCAGCGTGGGCCGCACTTCCAGGTTCTCGATGTCGAAGTCGGGCTGGTAGAAGCGGTTGAAGAGCACCACACCCTTTGCCCCCACATCCTCAAGCCGCGCAACCAGATGCGGCACGCTGGTGAATGACCGGGAGAGCTTGACCGAGACCGGAACCTTGACGGCATCGGTGACGGCGGCAACCAGATCGAGAAGCTGCAACTCAAGCTCGGACGAAGTCTGGCTGCGGTTGGTCGCTAGCGCGTAGGTATTCAACTCGATGGCGTCGGCTCCGGCCTGCTCCATATCCTTGGCGAAGCGAACCCAGCCGCCGGTCGTTGCGCCGTTCAGGCTGGCCAGGATGGGAATCTTCACGGCTTCCTTGGCGCGCCGCAGGTGCTCGAGATAGCCCTCGTGCGACATGCGGTAGTCGTCGAGATCGGGCAGGTAGCCGAGCGACTCGGCAAAGGACTCGGTGCCGCGCGAGAGGTCCTCATCGAGCGCCCTCGATTCAAGCTCCAGTTGTTCTTCGAAAAGTGATGTAAGCACAATCGCCGAGGCGCCTGAATCTTCCATTCGGCGAACATTGTCCAGCGATTCCGACAGCGGCGTAGATGACACCACAATGGGGCCGCTCAACTTCAAACCAAGATACTGCGTTGAAAAATCGATCATTCGGCACCTCCGGTAGGTACAACTGTCTGCTTTTCTTCGGCTTTTTCTTCTGGCGCGATGTTGGGCGTCTCGCCACGGCCCGGCATGGCGGCCCGAGCGGAGTAGACGCGCCACTGGCGCTCGACATCGTCCTGCGCTTCCACGAGCAGCTTGGCGGCCAGATCCGGGTTGCTCCGCGCCAGCATGGTATAGCGCGCCTCGCGATAGGTGTACTCCTTGAGGCGGATCGCGGGCGCCTTCGAGTCGAGCTGGAACGGGTTCTTGCCCGATTCACGGAGATCGGGGTTATAGCGCATGAGCGGCCAGTAGCCGGACTGCACGGCCAGTTTCTGCTGCTCCAAGCCATGCACCAGATCGTAGCCGTGCGCAATACAACTGGAGTAGGCGATGATGATTGACGGCCCGTCGTGGGCTTCGGCCTCATGGAAGGCCTTGACCACGTGGCTGTCGTTGCCGCCCAGCGCCACCCTGGCCACGTATACGGAGCCGTAGCTGACGGCCTCCATGGCCAGATCCTTTTTGCTGTTGCTCTTGCCGCTGGCGGCAAACTTGGCTACCGCGCCGCGCGGCGTGGACTTGGACATCTGGCCGCCGGTGTTCGAGTAGACTTCGGTGTCCAGCACCAGCACGTTCACGTTCTTGCCGGAGCCGAGTACGTGGTCAAGGCCGCCGAAACCGATATCGTAAGCCCAGCCGTCGCCGCCCAGAATCCAAACGCTCTTGCGAACCAGCGAGTCGACTATGGCAAGCAGGTTCTTTGCATCCGAGCTGTCGTTGCCGGCCAGCCGCGCGCGCAGCGCCGCCACGCGCTCCCGCTGCTGGTTGATCTCTGTCTCCGTCTTCTGCGAAGCGCCAAGCAGGTCCGCGACCAGCTCAACGCCAATCTCCGGGGCTAGCTTCGTTACCAGGGTCTCGGCAAAGATCTTCTGCTGGTCGAGGGCGATTCTCATGCCGAAGCCGAACTCGGCATTGTCCTCAAACAGCGAATTGGCCCACGTGGGTCCGCGGCCCTGCGAGTTGCTGCTGTAGGGCGTGGTGGGCAGGTTGCCGCCATAGATGGACGAGCAACCCGTGGCGTTGGCGATATACAGCCGGTCGCCGAAGAGCTGGGTCAGCAGCTTGATGTATGCCGTCTCGCCGCAGCCCGAGCAAGCGCCCGAGAACTCAAAGAGCGGCTGCAAGAGTTGAATGTCCTTGACCTGCGTATGCGACAGCTTCGAGCGGTCTACCTCGGGCAAGTCCAGGAAGAACTCCCAGTTGTCGCGCTCGGCCTCGCGCAGCGGCGCTTGAGGCGCCATGTTGATGGCCTTGTGGCTGGCGTCGCTCTTGCTCTTCACCGGGCAGATTTCCACGCAGACCGCGCAGCCTGTGCAATCCTCGGGGGCCACTTGCAGTGTGTAACGCTCCTGCTCCATGCCCTTCCACTTAGGCTTGGCCCACTGGAAGGTTGCGGGCGCCTTATCCGCCAGATCGGGCGAGTAAACCTTG
>Ga0182016_10008319_pt1 | contig 10499 bp, 6 predicted proteins | sample 712S2MmetaG_FD_120491 | JGI IMG/M metagenome (GOLD analysis project Ga0182016, IMG submission 120491) | Permafrost microbial communities from Stordalen Mire, Sweden - 712S2M metaG | ecosystem: Environmental > Terrestrial > Soil > Wetlands > Permafrost | place: Sweden: Stordalen | collected... | reverse complement strand
GATCGCTGCTGTTTCACAACAACGGCGATGGAACATTTACCGAGATGGGCGAGGAATCGGGGCTGGGCGATCTTGGATTTGTGAAAGGCGTGGCGTGGGGCGACTATAACAATGATGGGCGGCCAGACTTGTATGTGTCGGTGATGTACGGTAAGGATCATTTGTTTCGCAACGATGGGCCAAAGGATGCGAAGGATATTCGCAAAGGATGGAAGTTTACGGATGTAACGGACGCGGCGGGTGTGGCGAAGCAGTCAAATACATTTGCGACGTGGTTTTTTGATTATGACAATGATGGCTGGCCGGATTTGTTTGTTGCGGGGTACTCGACGGAGGCTTCTGGGGATGTAGGCGCGTTTGAGATGGGAATGCCCGTGAAGGCGGAGAAGACCAAGGTCTACCACAACAATCACGATGGGACGTTTACGGATGTGAGCGCAGAAACGGGGATGGATCGTGCGATTCTGACGATGGGCGCAGGCTTTGGCGACCTGGACAATGATGGTTGGTTGGATGTTTATCTGGGGACGGGGGATTCGACCTATCAGGCGTTGTTGCCGAACCGAATGTTTCGAAATGATCATGGGGTGCGATTCCAGGACGTGACAACGGCGGGCGACTTTGGACATTTGCAGAAAGGGCATGGAGTTGCGTTTGCAGATTTGCATCGGACTGGGTTTGAGGATGTGTTTGAGGAGATGGGTGGAGCACAGCCGGGAGATTCGTTTCAGAGTGCGCTCTACAGGAATCCCGGGAATGGGAACCATTGGATTACGATGCGACTGGAGGGCGTGGGGTCGAATCGAGCGGCATTTGGCGCGAAGTTGAAAGTGACAATAGTGGAGAACGGCAAGCGGCGGTCAATTTATCGGACGGTCGGATTTGGATCGAGCTTTGGCGGAAATCCACTGGAGCAACATGTGGGTATCGGGAAGGCTGGCAAGGTAGAAGAAGTGGAAGTGGCGTGGCCTGCTTCAGGGATTGTCGACCGTGTGCAAGACGTTCAAGTAGATAGACGTTACACGCTGCGCGAAGGGGAGGGAAAACTGATTCCCGAAGCAAAGGGGCAGACACCATGAGTTGGACACGGCGCGGATTTATACGATCGCTGTCGCGGACGGCGCTGGTGTTGGGTTTGGAAGACGTTTTGAAGCTGGCGCTGCCAGCACAGCAACCGCAGGGGCAGGGTCAGACAATGTCGCGGCCAGACTACGACGTGAAGCCGCGCAAGGCACAGGCGCTTCCCTCGCCAGTTGCAGGGAATCAGCTGGGGTATAGCTTTGTGGACGATGCGAAAGAGAGCGGCCTGAACGCGAAGACGATTTTTGGTGGAGAGCATAAGAATCGGTATTTGCTTGAGACTACTGGATGCGGGGTTGCATTCTATGACTTTGATCATGACGACTGGGTTGACATTTTTCTTGTGAATGGGACGCGGCTGGAGGGATTTTCGAAGGGCAACGAGCCGATCAGCAGGCTTTTCAAGAACAATCGCGACGGCACGTTTACCGACATCACGGCGAAGAGTGGTATGGTGCGCAGCGGTTGGGGACAGGGATGTTGCGTGGGCGACTATGACGACGATGGGCTCAATGATTTGTTCGTGAGTTACTACGGGCAAAACATTCTTTATAAGAACCATGGAAATGGAACGTTTACCGATATGACGGCGAAGGCTGGGCTACTGCAATCGCGGGTGCGCTGGAACTCGGGCTGTGCGTTCCTGGACTACAACAAGGATGGGCACCTGGACCTTTTTGTTGCTAACTATATTGACTTCGACATCAAGACTGCGCCGCTGCCCGAGGCGGCAGGCTGCGCGTACAAGGGGATTCAGGTTGCGTGCGGTCCGCCGGGGTTGGATGGAGGGAAAAACATTCTCTACCGCAACAATGGCGACGGAACGTTTACGGATGTCTCGGAGAAGGCCGGCATTTGGGAAACGGTGGGGACTTATGGGCTAAGCGTGAGCGTTGCGGACTTTGACAACGATGGCTGGCCGGACATCTATGTGGCAAACGATTCGACCGCGGCAACGCTCTATCAGAATCAGAAGGACGGAACTTTCAAGGATGTGGCGATCGAGGCGGGCGTGGCTTATTCGCCGGATGGCAAGCCACAGGCGGGGATGGGCGTATCTGTTGGGGATTTCAATCGCGACGGACTGCTGGATATTGTGAAGACGAATTTTGCGGGGGATACGGACTCGCTGTATCAGAACCTTGGGGATGGGACGTTTGACGACCGAACTTATCTGGCGGGCCTGGGCATCAACACGCGTTACCTGGGGTGGGGCGTGGGTTTTGCGGACCTGGATAACGATGGGTGGCTGGACATTGTGGTTTCAAATGGGCACGTGTATCCCGAGGTGGATGGATCGAGCCTGGATGCATCGTATGCGCAGCGCAAGTATGTTTATCGCAATCTGCGCAATGGTCAGTTTGAAGATGTGACCAAGCTGGCTGGGCCGGGGATGAATGCGGAGGTTCCGGCGCGGGGCTGCGCGTTTGGCGACTACAACAACGACGGCAATTTGGATATGGTGGTGAACTGCGTGAATGCTGTGCCACAGCTTCTGCGGTGTGACGCGAGCATCCAGCGGAATTGGGTGAAGCTAAGATTGGTGGGGAAGAAGAGTAATCGGACGGGGATTGGCGCGCGTGTGATGGTGACTGCGGCGACAACGACACAAGAGATGAGCGGTGTGGGCAAACAGCCGCTGAAGCAGGTGGATGAGTTGCGCAGTGGAGGAAGCTACTATTCGCAGAACGATCTTCGGATGCACTTCGGACTGGATCAGGCAACCAAGGTTGAGTTGGTGGAGATTGTGTGGCCGAGTGGGGTGAAGGATACGCTGAGGGATCTGGCGGCGAACCATTTGTATGTTGTGGAGGAGGGCGGAAAGATTCTGAAGACTATGGCGATGGGCGGGGCTGGGGCGAAGTTGGCGGAAAAGGTGTCGAAGTGAGTGAATGCCTCAAGGTGTGGGCAGCGGCTGTGGCGGTGTGTGTATGTGTCGGTTCTGCGGCGCAGACTCCTTACGCGCCGAACGCTGCACATCCGACGCCGGCGTGGTTTGTCGATGTTGCGGCGCAGGCCGGGATCACGGTTCGCAACGTGAATGGCGACGCGGAGAACAAAAGATACATTGTCGAGTCGACCGGATCGGGGGTTGCAATTCTGGATTACGATCGTGACGGTTGGATGGACATTTTTCTGGTGAATGGCATGGAGCTTGACGCGAAGTCGCGCAAGGGCGAAGCGCCTACCAATCACCTGTTCAGAAACAATCACGATGGGACATTTACTGATGTGACAGTGAAGGCGGGGTTGGTGTCGACGGGATGGGGCCAGGGTGTGTGCGTGGGTGACTACGACAATGATGGCTACGACGATATTTATGTGACCGGATACGGGAAGAATCGGCTTTTTCACAACCACGGGGATGGGACGTTTCGCGAGGTGGGCGAACAGGCGGGAGTTGCGGGGACAGGGAAGGAGTGGGGAACGGGTTGCGCGTTTGTTGACTACGATCGCGACGGAAAGCTTGACCTGTTTGTTTCCAACTACGTGCACTTTGATCTAGCTGCGACGCCAGCACCGGGAGCGGAAGCTGGGTGCATGTGGAAGGGAGCGCCAGTGATGTGCGGGCCGCGCGGACTGCCGCACGCGCCGAACATTCTGTATCACAACGAAGGGAACGGCAAGTTCAAGGATGTGAGCGCGGCGAGCGGGATAGGGAAGACAGAGGGGCATTATTGCTTTTCGGTGACGACACTGGACTACAACGAAGATGGCTGGACGGACATATATGTGGCGTGCGATTCGACGCCGTCGATTCTGTATCGGAACAACCACGATGGTACATTTACGGACGTTGCATCGGAGGTGGGTGCGGCTTACAACGAGGACGGGCGCGAGCAGGCGGGCATGGGGTCGACTGCGGCGGACTACGATGGCGACGGTCACATAGATTTGTTCAAGACGAACTTTTCGGATGACACGGCGACGCTTTATCACGCGAATGGGGACGGGACGTTTACGGACATGACGAGCGCGGCTGGGCTGGGAATTCATCAGGAGTCGCTGGGGTGGGGCACGATGTTTGCCGATGTGGACAACGACGGATGGCCTGACCTGCTGGTGGCGAATGGGCATGTGTATCCGGAAGTGGATACGGCCAAACTGGGAGCAACATTTCGCGAGCCACGCTTTCTTTACTGGAACGAAGGGAACGGGAAGTTCAAGGATTTATCGGAGAGCTCCGGGCCGGGCCTGAAGGAGCCGATGCCCGGGCGAGGAATGGCGATCGCGGATTTTTGGAATGATGGGCGGTTATCGGCTGTGGTGAATAACCTGAGCGATCGTCCGTTGCTGCTGGTGAACGAGGCCAAGAACTCGAATCATTGGCTCGGGGTACGGCTGATCGGGACAAATTCAAATCGCGACGGGATTGGGGCCCGGGTGGTGTTGCATGGGGCAGCAAGGGATTGGGTGGATGAGGTTCGAAGCGGGTCAGGGTACGACAGCTCGAGCGATTTGCGGCTGCATTTTGGGCTTGGAAACTCGTCTTCGGTGAAGGGGATTTCAGTTCGCTGGCCAAACGGACAGAGCGAGTCGTTCATGGTGAATGGGGTAGACCGATTCGTTGAGTTGACGGAAGGCAAAGGGAAGGCGCAGTAGGCATAAAGCAGTGTTGACCGATTGCAGCAGACCGCAACTCGCGGAGTTAGGGCCGTTGAGGGGATGGGAAATGGAGGCGAAGGCGAAAGCCGCAATCGATTGCGCATTCGTCATCAAGTTAAACGATTTTTCTTCGCAGAAAACGCTTTCTTTTTGATCGACAAGACAGCATTCGTCTTATATGCTACGAAATGTATTGACCGATTTGTAATTTCCCAAACATAATCGCCTTATCCCCAAAGGAAACACAGGAACAACTGCACCACTTTTCGGGCCTCGTGATGTACTCCGTATTTCAAGGTTCGGCCATTATCCCATTTCCGGGATGGCTGGAGGTCTTCGATGTGCCCGCAATCGCACCCTACAAAGGAAGGCAATTCCAAGGGCTCAGACAGAGGCGAAGTGGAACGCGGGAGTATTCCGCGCCACCGGGCCATCTATGAAGAGCTGCTGAGCGAGATTCAAACCGGCGTGTACCAACCGGGGGAGCGACTTCCCAGCGAGGCGCTTCTTTGCGAGCGATTCAATGCCTCGCGCATCACTGTCGCCAAAGCATTTGAAACCTTGCAGCGCGCGGGATTGGTAGTGCGCCGACCTGGGTCTGGGACGTATGTTGAGCGGCCTCCGCAAGGCGAGTCAATGCGCTTTGGCGTTCTGATTCCCGAGCTTGGCACGACAGACATTTTTGAGCCAATCTGCCAAGGTATTCTGAGCACGCCGTCAGCCAGATCGCACTCGCTGGCGTGGGGCAATACTTCGGACTTGGCGCGTTCGCCGCAAGACGGCGCGGAGAGCCTGTGCCGCCAGTACATTTCGCAAAAGGTTAATGGGGTGTTCTTTGCGCCGGTGGAGTATGCGGAAGACAGAGATCGGACCAATCGGCGGATTGCCGATATGTTCAGCCGGGCAAATATTCCAGTAGTTCTATTGGATCGATGTCTGGAGCATTATCCGGACCGTTGTGAATTCGACCTGGTGGGAATCGACAATCAGCGTGCGGGGTTTATTCTAACCCGTCATTTGCTGAAGGCAGGCGCAAAGCGGATTATTTTTGCGGGACGGCCAAACGCCGCACCTACGGTAGATGCCCGCGCGGCTGGTTTTCGAGAGGCGCTTTACGCGCTACGGGATGACAGCCATGGCAAAGTGGTTTTGGCTGATTTCGAGGATACAAAGGCCGTGAAGCACATGCTGGATCGCGAGCGGCCCGATGGAATTGTGTGCGCGAACGACGTGACTGCTGCCAAGTTGATGGGAACAATCATTGCTCTTGGCAAACGCGTGCCTGAGGACATCCGGATGGTGGGGCTCGATGACGTGAGCTATGCGAAATATCTGCCGACTCCGCTTACTACCATGCGCCAGGACTGTGCCGAGATTGGCGCTGTTGCGATGTCTGTGATGCTGGAGCGCATCAAGCGCCCCAATCATCCGGTGATGGACGTCCGCGTGAAGACGGAACTTGTTGTTCGCGCTTCGTGCGGAACGACGGCCTGAGCGGTCAGGCTCCGAGGGCGCGGAGATCCTGGAGCAGCGCGGGGGGCAGTTCCGGCGTAGCGCCTTGCTGGCTGGCCACGAAGCTGCCGCAGGCATTGGCGATCTGGCTGATTGTTTCGAGTCCAAGATCCCGTAGATAGGCGTGGGCGAGGCCGGCTGTGAAGGCGTCGCCTGCGCCAACTGTATCGACTACCTGGGTGGGAATACCGGGATGGCGACAGATGGAATTGCGGTCGGCCAGAAGGCTGCCGCGTGGGCCGAGGGTGATGGCAACAAGGCGGCAATGGGGAGCGAGTTCGAGAAGCTGCGTGGCTGCTCTGGCAGCGGCACTTGTGAGTTCGTCCCCGTTCTCGTCGGGGAAAATTGCGGCCAGTTGATTATGGCCGAGGAGACTGGCAACCTCAGGCAATTCTTCGTCAGATATCTTCAAGACGTCGGCGTGGTTGATGCACCATGCGAGAGTTTCGCTATTTGCAAACGGCGAGCGGAGATTAACGTCGACGATGCGAACGCAGTCGGGACGCAAAGCCTGAACAAAGTTGCGAATGGCATGCCGAGAGCGGACGCCTCGCTGGGCGAGCGTGCCAATGCAAACGGCTGATGCGGTTTGAGCAAATGCTGAAAGTGATGGAGTGAGCTCGATGGCGTCCCAGGCAGCAGGAGCATGGATGGTGTAGCGCGGCCTGCCCTGCTGGTCGATGATTACGCTGACGGTCCCAGTTGGAATCTCGGGCGTGGTTTGAATTCCGGAGAGCTGAAGGTTTGGTCCGGCTTGTGAGCCGGTGGCGGCGAGCGCATGGAGCTGGTTAATTGCCTTTTCGCCAAGATAGTCCGCACCAACAGCACTGACGAGGGCTGCATACCCGCCCAGGCGAGCAGTCAGGACGGCAAAGTTGGTTGTTGTGCCGCCTAGCCTAGGGCCAGTGGGCAGCAGATCCCACAGCAACTCGCCGATAGCGACAATCGGTGAGACAGGGCTTGTGACCATAAGACCCCCAAGATACGAGTGAAAACAGGCGGAGAAGTTGCCTCAAAAAGTGTACGGGATTGCCGGTGGAGATGTCATGTCAAATAACGCCGGAATATAGAGATATTGTTATGCGTAACTCAGGATGCTGCGATGCACGGTAATGCGGCAAGCTGGGCAAAGATCGCTGCTGGGCGCAGAGTGAGGTGAATGCGGGTGGCACTATTGTCGATTGAGGCGGGCAAGATTGGCGCGCGCCTGGGCGTGGTTGGGAGCGAGTTGAAGAGCGTGCTGGAAATCGGCGCGGGCTGCTTCGGTTTTTCCGGCGCGGGCTTCGAGGACGCCGAGATTGTTCCATCCGTCGGCATCATTTGCCTGAAGTTGAAGGGCTTGTTTCTGTTCTTCGACGGCTTCGGCCAATGAGCCAGCGCTGGCCAGGAGCTGGGAGACGAGCGCATGCAATGCGGGGTCGGATGGGGCGATCTTCTCTGCGGCGTGGAGTTGGGTGAGGGCGTCAGCTGTGCGGCCGGATTCTGCGAAGGCCATCGCGAGGTGCTCAAGGGTGTCGAGGTCGTCGGGCCGTTGCGCTGAGGCCTTCTGGAGGAAGTCGATGGCGCGGTCAAGCGAGCCAGCCTCAATTGCATTTTCGCCGAGATGGTAGAGGGCAGTGAAGTCGGAGGGGTCGAGTGAGAGGGCTCGCTCAAACTCTGCCTGCGCAGCGGCGGAATCGCCCTTGCCGGCGAGCGCGAGACCCAGAGCGCTGTGCGCAGAGGCGTCGTCGGGGCAGTGTCGGAGGACGGCGCGCAAGTGAGACTCTGCCTGGTCGAATTGCGAGAGCTTCAACTGGAGGCCGGCAAGATTGAACTCGGCATCGCAACTGTCCGGTGCTCGATCGATGGCCTGCTGGAATGCAGTCTGAGCCTGGATAAGGTCGCCTGCACTTTGCAAGGCTGCGCCGAGGCTGTTGAGGGTGCGGGCGTCGTTTGGATGGACGGCGAGAACGCGGCGATAATCCGCTGCTGCAGCGGTGTATTCGGCAAGTGCGGCCTCGGCCGCGGCCAGATTGTAGCGGGCGATGACATCGTCGGGGCCACGTTTAACGCGATGTTCCATCCAGGCCTTTTCGAGGAGGATGCGCGGATCGGGCCCGTCTTTCGGCGTGTTAACGGGGAGAACCTGAAGCCAGAGGTGGGCCATCTCGTCGATGGAGCGGTTGCCGGAGCGGACACGGACGGGCGGGCTGGTGGGATTGTGGATGTTGTCCGCGGAGTTGTCGTAAACGTAGCGCATGTGCAGCACGGTTCCGCGGGGAAGGAGGATGGGCTCGCGATAGTGGTAGACGGATTGGCGATCGATGTCCCAGCTGGGAATGCGGATGAGCCACTTCTTCTGCTGGTTGGGCAGAATGGCCCACCCGGCCAGCTTGCGGCCGAGGTAGTGCGCGTGGGGATAGACGCCGAAGACTTTCACGTCGATGGGAAGGGTTAGCTCGTCTTCGACGACGAAGTTGCGCGCGCCGGGCGGAATGTCCAGGTCGCGGTCATCCTCAAGCTGGAGAAGCATAGGATGGTCGACGGCGGGCTCAGCAGAGAAGTAGAGGCCGATCTGGGCGCTGACTATTTCGGGCTTGCCGCTGGGCTTGAGGTGCATATTGAGCACGAGATCGTTGCCTGGGTCGAGATGCCATGGCATGCCGTCGGGCTCTTCGAGGGCCGGCGTGTCGGGCTTCCAGAAGAGGAAGTGGCTGTCGGGGTCGAAAGAGTTGCCGGCATCGAGTTGAATCTCCATGCCAGGGATTCCATCTTGCCAGTCGGTGGGATGAGCGCGGCGGAACGAAGCAGTGCGATCGATGAGGATGTTTGCGTGGTGGACCGCGGCGGGCACGCTGGGCAGAATCTCAACGGCGCGAATGAAGTGGGTTTGACTGAGCGTGTAGGGGAAGACGAAGTTTTGGAAGACGTCGGTGCCGGAAGCGGCGAGGGTGAATGGGCGGTCGATGGTGAGGACAAGATCGGGTTTGCCCAACTGCCAGGTGGTGTCGAAGTGAGGCGGGGTGGGGGCTTCGGCGGGATCGCCTTCCTTCATGCCTGACTCGACCCATTTTCGTATGAGAGCAATCTGCTCATCGGTTAGACGACGGGTGCCGGCAAAATCGCCGTAGCCTGGGGCTGGCAGCCAAGGCGGCATGTAGCGCGAGCCGGTGACATCGGCAATCTGGCGGCTCCAGCGCAGTGCGTCGCGAAAACTGAGCAAGCTGAACGGGCCACCACCACCCGGATGATGGCAGACAGCACAGTTGCGATAAACGATGGGAGAGATGTCGTGATTCCAGGTGACGGGGGCGGATGCGGCGCTTGAATTCTGCTGCGCGGGCTTGGCGGCCGAGAGCATGCAAGCGAGCAGTGCGATCGCGAGAGTGTACGCAGGGGACCTCATTGGGCGTTGAGTGGCACGATTGCGCAGCCAACAGCTGGGCCGCCCGGTTTGGGAACGAGTTGATGGGCAAGGACGGCATGGATTGCAGACTGCAGATCGTGCGTTGTTGCGGCAGGTCGCTCCTGACCGAGGGCGATGTAACGATTGTCGATGCGACCGAGGTAGACTTCGCTCAACTGAGAGGCTGCGGGCACGAAGATGGCGACTTCAGGGGTCATGGCGGCGTGGGCCATCTGGGTTAGCCGCTGGCCGGTGTCAAGAATGATCTTTGCATGGAAGTTGAACTGCTGCTGGTGTCGGTGAACCACTTCGGCAGTGTCTGTGGGGTTTGGGTAGACCCACCAGAAGGCCACGCCCTGCGAAGCGAACTCTTGATTGAGGCGCTCGATCTCGGGGATGTAACGGTTGGATATGGGGCAATCAGAGGCGGCGAAAAAAAGCACAACTGCTTTGGTGCCGGGGGGAGCGAGCTGATGAATGGGATTCCCGCTGAGGTCAGTGCCAAGGTTCTGCGCCGCCTGCGGAGGGAGGAGCAGGGAGGCAAACAGAAGGATGGCAACACGCAATGCCATAGCGGGAGATGGAACCACTCCTCATTATAGAGACGCAAGTGGCGTGGATCTTCGGTGAAATTGGCCGCATTTCGTTATCGGCAGCGAGAAAAGAACGAATTCATCCTCAATGCCTTAGCGATGATTGGAGGGCAAGCTCATTGGCGAGTCCAGCCGGCTTGTATCCCTTGGAAGGTTGGCGGGCGACGTTTGCGAGGCTGAATTAGCCGGCGCGATACCTGTACCGACGAGGGTCGTAGTCTGGGGCGAGCCGGTAGCGCTGTCAGCTACTGAGAGGGCGGCGGAGAAGCCGCTTACTCCTGTTGGGGTGAAGGTGATGTAGTAGTTGCAGCTTGCGCCGGCGG
>Ga0182016_10008318_pt1 | contig 10499 bp, 7 predicted proteins | sample 712S2MmetaG_FD_120491 | JGI IMG/M metagenome (GOLD analysis project Ga0182016, IMG submission 120491) | Permafrost microbial communities from Stordalen Mire, Sweden - 712S2M metaG | ecosystem: Environmental > Terrestrial > Soil > Wetlands > Permafrost | place: Sweden: Stordalen | collected... | reverse complement strand
CGCAGCGGCCCAGGGAGGACACGCCGTGGGATTCGACATCTCCGGCACGCCGCTCGAGAAGTGGGGTGACAAGGAATGGGTCGAACTCGGTGTGGAGAGCCAGAATTGGACCCTCTCCCAGTTCCTCCACGGTGAGCAGGGCGCGCTGATCTGCACCGCCAAGATCGTCGAGTCGGTGCCGTGGATCGACGCCAAGTACTACGCCTCCACCCAGGTCATGGACGAGGCCCGCCACGTCGAGGTCTTCGCCAAGTACCTCGACGAGAAGCTCTCCGGGCACTACCCGGTCAACGCCCACCTGCGGATGCTGCTCGACGACATCATCGCCGACTCGAGGTGGGACATGACCTACCTGGGCATGCAGATCATGATCGAGGGCCTGGCCCTCGCCGCCTTCGGCTTCATGCATTCGATGACGCCGGACCCGCTCCTCAAGCAGCTGCTCCGCTACGTCATGGCCGACGAGGCCCGCCACGTGGCGTTCGGTGTGCTCAGCCTGCAGGAGTACTACCAGGAGCTGACCACGGCCGAGCTGCGTGAGCGTCAGGAGTTCGCCTTCGAGGCGGCGGTGCGCATGCGCGACCGTTTCCTCCAGCAGGAGGTGTGGGACCGGATGGGCATCGACCCGAAGGAGATCCTGCCGACCGTTCTTTCGGCCCCGGACCGGAACGAGTTCCAGGCCCTCCTGTTCTCCAAGATCGTCCCGAACTGCCGCAAGCTCGGCCTTCTGGACGCCGCGGACGGGTGGCTCCGCACCAAGTTCACCGAACTGGGCGTGATCGAGTTCGAGTCGGCCGTCGACACGTCGGAGGAGTACGACGCCATGGCTGCCGTACCGCCCACGCAGCGCGATCTGGTCTGATCCGGGTCGCCGGGTCTGCCGGGTCGCCGGGTCTGCCGGGCTGCCGCGGTCGACTCCGGTCGACTCCGGTCGACTCCGGTCGGTCCGGTCGGGTCCGGCTGCCTGAAGGTGGACTCGGGCGACATCGGGTAGGCGGTGAGCGGGCCCACCTCCGGCGCTCCGGGAGCGGGCCGCGACGGTGCTGGTAGCCTGCGTCCCTGTGACCACTCCCTGCACCGCTTCACCGCCGAGCCGACGATGACGTCCGCCCGATTCGGGTCGGTCGTGACCGCCATGGTCACCCCCTTCGCCCCCGACGGCGCCCTCGACCTCGATGCGGCGGCCTCCGTGGCCCGCCACCTGGCCGACACGGGCAGTGACGGCCTGGTCGTCGCCGGCTCCACCGGCGAGGGCTCCGTACTGACCGACGCCGAACGGATCGACCTGTTCCGAGCCGTCGTCGAGGCCGTCACCATCCCCGTGGTCGCCTCGTCGGGTACCAACGACACGGCCCACTCGATCCTGATGACACGGGAAGCGGCAGCCGCCGGCGCCGCCGGCGTCCTGGTGGTCACTCCCTATTACAACCGGCCTTCGGCAGCCGGCCTGTCCGCCCACTTCCGGGCGGTCGCCGCAGCCAGTGCGCTGCCGGTCGTGCTGTACGACATCCCGGTGCGGTCGGGACGCCGGATCGGCCCGGACCTCACGGTGCAACTGGCCCACGAGGTCGCGAACATCGTGGCCGTCAAGGACGCCACCGGCGACATCGCTTCGGCCGCCCGCGTGGTCGCCGAGGCCCCCGCCGGCTTCGAGGTGTACTCCGGCGACGACGCACTGACCCTGCCTTTCGCCTCGATCGGTGGGGTGGGCGTCATCAGCGTCGCCTCCCACTGGGCCGCCCCGCTGTTCGGCGAGATCCTGGCGGCCTACCGGTCCGGCGACGTCGACCGCGCGGCCGGCGCCAACCGCGACCTCCTCGAGTCGTACCGCTTCGAATCGTCTGACGAGTACCCCAACCCGGTGCCGGTCAAGGCGGCCTGCCGGGCGCTCGGGCTCGCGGTGGGGCAGTGCCGTCTCCCGAACGCTCCGGCACCCCAGTCCCTCGACGACCAGGCCCGATCGGTGGTGGCCGAGGCCGCAGCCCTCTTCCAGGCTCGGCAGTCGGTTGGCTGAGGCCCGGCGGTCCCGCCAAGGGGCACAGGACGCGTCCGGATCAGGCTCGGGATCGGGATCGGGTGGATCAGGACGACGCCGGAAGTCGAGCTCGCCCGCCTCCGACCCGGATGGCGCGGCCGCGAGCTCGCGTCCGGTGAAGGCGACCGCGGCGACGAAGGGCACCAAGTCCACCGCCAAGACGTCGAGACGGAAGACCGGCGGATCGTCCGTCCGGGTCGTCTTCCTCGGCGGGCTGGGGGAGATCGGTCGTAACTGCGCCTGCATCGAGGTGGACGGCCGGATCCTCGTCCTGGACGTGGGGATCATGTTCCCCGATCCGGACATGCCCGGCGTCGACCTGGTCCTGCCCGACTTCACCTACCTCCGCGAGAACGCCGACCGGGTCGACGGGGTCATCCTCACCCACGGCCACGAGGACCACACCGGCGGGTTGGCCTATCTCCTGCGCGACTTCCCGCTCGACGTCTACGGCTCGGAGCTGACGTTGTCGCTGGCCCGCAGCCGTGTCGACGAGGCGGGCATGGCCAGCCGGGCCAACTTCATCCCGGTCCGGGACCACGAGCGGCGCCGGATCGGTCCGTGCGACGTCGAGTTCATTCCCGTCACCCACTCGGTGCCGCACGCCTTCGCCACGGCGTTCCACACGCCGCAGGGGATCATCCTGCATTCCGGCGACTTCAAGATCGACCTCCACCCGGTCGACGGGCGCCGGACGGACCTCGCCCGGATGGGGGCCCTGGCCTCGGACCCCGGCATCCGCCTGCTGCTGGTCGACTCGACCAACGCCGAGGAGCCGGGGTTCACCGCATCCGAGTCGACCGTGGGTGCCACCTTGGAGAAGGTGTTCCTGGCCCGCCCCGACCGGCGGTTCATCGTCACGAGCTTCGCCAGTCACATCCACCGGATCCAGCAGGTGGCCGACGCCGCCATCGCCGGCGGCCGGGTCATCGCCACACTCGGGCGGTCGATGCAGAAGAACGTGGCGCTCGCCCGCAAGCTCGACCTCCTGCACATCCCGGACACGGCGCTCGTCGACATCGAGAAGATCGACGACTATCCGCCCGGCCGCGTGTGTGTGATCAGCACGGGCTCCCAGGGCGAGCCGATGTCGGCGCTGTCCCGCCTCGCCACCGGCGAGAACCGGTTCTTCAAGCTCCACGCCGACGACGTGGTGGTCATCAGCGCGCATCCGATCCCCGGCAACGAGTGGTCCGTCGGCCGTGTCATCGACAGCCTGCACCGGCTCGGCGTCGAGGTCATCCACTCGGGCGTCGAGAACGTCCACGTCAGCGGGCACGCCAAGCAGGGCGAACTGGCCATGCTCATGTCGGTCACGCAGCCGGAGTTCCTGATCCCGGTCCACGGCGAGTACCGGCACATGGCCAATCAGATGCGCCTGGCCAACAGCATGGGGATCGAGGGCGACCGGGTCCTGCTCTGCGAGGACGGCGACGCCATCCGGGTCGACGACCAGGGCATGCACCGTGACGGCAGTGTCCCCGGTGGCTACCTCTTCGTCGACGGGAGCTCGGTGGGCGACATCGGCCACGGTGTCCTGCGGGACCGTATGGTCCTGGCCGAGGAGGGCGTGGTCATGGCCGTCGCCACCGTCGACCTCAAGCAGGGTGAGGTCGTGGGCGTTCCGCAGATCGTCACCCGCGGCTGGGCCTACGACCAGGACACCGATGCCCTCCTCGACGAGGCGCGTGCCCAGGTCACCAAGGCACTTGCCCGGGCCCTGTCCTCCGGCAGCTCCGATCACGAGAGCCTGAACCGCGTCGCCCGCAAGGCGCTCGGGAAGCTCGTGGGTGAGCGCACGCGTCAGCGACCGATGATCGTTCCGGTGATCGTCACGGTCTGAGCGGCACCGTCTGGTGGGCACCGTCTGAGCGGCACCTTCTGGTGGGCACCTCGGGGGCACCTTCCGGCGGCACCCGAGGCAGTGGTGGCCTCGAAGCGACCCGATCGGTGGTGTCCCACTCACGGTGGGTGGCCGAGAGTAGCCTTGACCCCACTGTGACGACCGCCACCAAGCGTCCGGCCGGTCGATCCGGGGCATCGCGGCCCAAGGGCAAGGCGACACCCCCGTCTCGATCGCGCCGCAGCGCCCCCGCGAAGAAGACCACGTCGGGCCGGGGCGGGAGCCCGAGCCGGTCCGGTGGACGCGACCGGGCGCACGGCCGGGATTCCGGCGGCCTGCTCGCCTCGATGGGTGCGGTGGCCGCCGGACATGCCACCGATCTCTGGGGCGTCGCCCTGGTGACCGTCGGCATCCTCTGCGGTGTCGCCTTCTACGCCGGCTCACTCGGGCCGGCCGGCAAGGGCGCACGGATCGCCCTCGGCGACGTGCTCGGGTGGGGACGCTTCCTGGTGCCCCTGGTGCTGGTGGCCGTCGGGATCCGCATGCTCATGGGCCGGGCTGACGATGCCGACGGATCACGGGCCGACGACGGTCGGGCCCGGCGTGAGCCCGCCCGGGCCGTGATCGGCGGCACGCTCGTCCTCCTGGCTGTGACCGGTCTGGCCGCACTGGCGGGTGGATCGCCCGCACTGCGCGCCTCCACGCACCAGCTGTCCTCGGCGGGCGGCTGGATCGGGGCCGCCATCACCGACCCACTCGGACATGCGCTCGGCGGATTCGGCGCGGCCATGGTCCTCCTGGTCGTCGCGGGTGTCGGCGTCCTGGTCTTCACCGGGGTGTCCGTCCGCACGGCGGCCAAGGGAACGGCGCGCGCCGTGCGGTGGCTGATCGGCGCCGCTCGCGGGGACCGGGCCGCCGACTCGGTGGACGAGGCGGTCGATGAGCCCACCGACCCGTTCGGCCGGGCACTCGCCCAGGGACGGCAGCCGTCCATGGCCGCGGTGACGCCCACCGCCGATCCGGCCGCCCCGCCGGTCGACGAGACCGGGCTGGCCGTCCATCCGGACGACGGGCCGGACCACGGGATCCTCGAGCCTGTCGTGCTGCCGGACGCGGCGACGCGCCCCGGCAAGGGCGAGCAGCTCGAGATGCGGATGGGCGCTCCCACCGGGGACTGGACCCTTCCGCCCGCCAAGCTCCTGAAGCGCGCCAAGGCCCAGGTCATCGACGAGACGGAGGTCGACGCCGCCGGAGCCGCCCTGGTCAGCGCACTGGCCGCCCACGGTGTGGAGACCCGCCTGGTCGGCCGCACGGTCGGCCCGTCGGTCACCCGCTACGAGCTCGAGCTCGGTGCCGGTGTGAAGGTCGCCCGGGTCACGTCGCTCTCCAAGGACATCGCCTACGCCATGGCCTCGCCCGACGTGCGCATCCTGGCGCCCATCCCCGGCAAGTCGGCCATCGGCGTCGAGGTGCCGAACCGCCGGCGGGTGCTGGTGGCACTGGGCGACATCCTGGCCTCGCCGGAGGCCGCCAAGGCCACCCACCCCCTCGAGGTGGCGCTGGGACGCGACATCGCCGGCCGTGCCGTGGTCGCCAACCTGGCCGAGATGCCGCACGTCCTGGTGTCCGGATCCACCGGCTCGGGCAAGTCGTCGTGCATCAACTCGGTGCTGACGTCGATCCTCACCCGGGCCACCCCGGACCAGGTCCGCTTCATCCTGATCGACCCGAAGCGGGTGGAACTCGGACAGTACAACGACCTGCCCCACCTGCTGACGCAGGTGGTCGTCGATCCGAAGAAGGCGGCCAATGCCCTGGCCTGGGCCGTCACCGAGATGGAGCGGCGGTACGACCTCCTCGCCGAGGTGGGTCAGCGCGACATCACGGGCTACAACGCCGCCTTCGACTCCGGTGACCTGTCCGAGCACGAGGAGGCCCACCGGCTGCGCATGCAGGGCACCGACGAAGAGGTGGACGAGGACGACGATGCCCAGCTGCGGTTCCCCCGGCTGCCGTTCATCCTGATCGTCGTCGACGAGCTGAACGACCTGATGATGGTCGCCGCCCGGGACGTCGAGGAATCCGTCTGCCGCATCGCGCAGATGGCCCGGGCCGTGGGGATCCACCTGGTGCTGGCCACCCAGCGCCCGTCGGTCGACGTCATCACCGGCGTCATCAAGGCCAATGTGCCGTCACGGATGGCCTTCTCGGTGTCCTCGTTGGCCGACAGCCGGGTCATCCTCGACCAGCCCGGCGCCGAGCGGCTGATCGGCAAGGGTGACATGCTCCTGCTGACCGCGTCGTCCTCCAATCCGCAGAGGATCCAGGGCCCGTGGGTGAGCGAGGAGGAGGTGCGCGCCGTCGTCGCGCACTGGACCCGCCAGCGGCCCATGGAGATCGTGGCCGGGATCGAGGAGGTCGTCGGCGCCGAGGGGCCGCGTGCCGGTGCGGGTGGCGGCGACGACGATGACGACGAACTCCTCGCGCAGGCGATGGAGCTCGTGGTGCGGTCACAACTCGGCTCCACCTCGATGCTCCAGCGCAAGCTCCGGGTCGGCTTCGCCCGTGCCGGGAGGCTCATGGACCTCATGGAGCGGCGGGGTGTGGTCGGTCCTTCGGAAGGGTCCAAGGCACGTGCGGTGCTGATGACGCCCGAAGAGCTCGACGCCCGCTGAGCCTGCGGGAATCGTGCCGTCCGTCCGATGACCGCGACCGACGACAGTCCGGTCGCGCCCGATCCCGGCGTGGTGCTGGCCGAGCCCGCGGGCCTGGCCGCCCGTGGGCGCGGTCGGCGCGGGCGTTCCCACCGGCACTCTCCCGACCGGCGGCGCCGCTGGCCGTGGATCGTCTCCGGTGTCGTCCTGGTGCTGATCGGCGGGGTGACGTGGGTGGCGGTCCAGCGCATCAACGCACCCCTCGCCCCGGCCGTGCCCCACGAACCGGTGGCCGCCACCGCCGTCGTGCCCGGCGCGGTCCCGGTGCTGCCGTGGCCGTCGAAGGGGCAGGGTGCCGTCGTCGTGCCCTCGCTCGGATACTCGGCGCAGTCGGGACCCGAATCGCCCGTCCCGATCGCGTCGCTGACGAAGTTGACCACGGCCGTGGTGATCCTCCGGGACCATCCGCTGCCCCCGGGGTCGGACGGGCCGGCGATCCCCGTGACCACGGCTGACGTCGCCGAGTACGACGCCGAACTCAAGGCCGACGAGTCGACGGTGGCCATCGAGGCGGGCGAGACCTTCACGGAGCGGCAGATGCTCGAAGGGCTCCTCCTGGCCTCGGCGAACGACATGGCCTTCAGCCTGGCCATGTGGGACGCCGGCTCCATCCCCGCCTTCGTGGCGAAGATGAACGCCCTGGCGACGTCGCTCGGAACCACGAACACCCACTACGTGGACGCCAGCGGCTATGAGCCGGCCAGCGTGTCGTCGGCCGCCGACGTCCTCAAGGTGGCGACCGCCGGCATGGCGATCCCGACGTTCGCCGAGATCGTCGCCCTCCCGCAGGCCACGCTCCCGGTGGTGGGGACCATCCACAACGTCGTCACCGAGGTCGGCGCCAACGGGATCATCGGGGTGAAGTCGGGGTACACGTCCGAGGCCGGCGCCTGCCTCGTACTGGCGGCGAACCGGGTCATCGGGGGCCGCACCCTGCTGGTCATCGAAGCCGTACTCGGCCAGCCGACCCCGGCGCCCACCGTCCCGAAATCGACGACCACCACGACCACCCGACCTCCCACCACGACGACCACCATCCCGGCGGGTGGCACGACCCCTCCGGCCGGCCAGGCGACCACGACGACCCAGCCCCCGGCGTCCTCGACCACCACGACGTCAGTTCCTCTCGACGACCTGCCCATCGCCGACCCGTTCAAGTACGCCCGTCCGGTGGCGGAGGGACTGCTCGCGGCCACCCAGGCCGGGATCTCCCAGGTCACCGTGGCGACCGCGGGGTCGGTGGCGGGGACCGTGACGGCCACCTGGGGTGGGCAGTCCCACGCAGCCACGTACGTGACGGCGGCCGGGGCCTGGCTCCCCGGTTGGCCGGGCCAGACCGTGCGCTCGCAGACGACGTTCAAGCACGTGCCCCCGGGCAGTGCCGCCGGCACCCACGTGGGCGCCACGATCTACGCCATCGGTGTGCAGTTCCAGGCCGTGCCCCTGAAACTGAACCAGACGGTACCCGAGCCCTCGGTCTGGTGGCGCCTGCGCCACGGCGGGGTGACGGTCACCACGCAGCCGTCGTCGTGAGCGGCCGCCACCGGGAGCGGCCCCGGCCGGTGGTGACGATCGGGCGCGCCGCCTGACGCTGCGGTCCCGGTGCCCGTGGGTCGCTGCGGGTACGTTGTGGACGTGCGAGCACGTGTACCGGCGTCATCGGCGAATCTGGGCCCGGGCTTCGACACGCTCGCCCTGGCGCTCGACCGCTACGTGCTGGTCGACGTGGAGCCCGCCAGCAAGCTGATCGTCCGGTCGGTGGGGGAGGGCGCGGGCCTGGCGGACGACTCGTCCCACCTGGCCGCCCGGGTGGCCATCGACGTCGCCGGCACCGACCACCTCGCCATCACCGTCCGGTCGGACATCCCTATCGCCCGGGGCCTCGGCTCCTCGGCCGCCCTGGCCGTCGCCGCGGCCGCCGCCGCCGGGGCCGCCGATCCCCTCTCCGTCGCCACCGCCATGGACGGGCATCCCGACAACGCCGCCGCGTCGATGGTCGGCGGCTTCGTGGCGGCCGCCGTGGTCAAAGGTGGGGTCCACGTGGTGCGGCTTCCCCTCGACGTCAGCCTGGCGTTCGTGGTGATCGTCCCGGACGTCCAGCTCTCGACCGCGAAGGCCCGCCAGGCGCTCCCGACCGAGGTCAGTCGGGAGAGCGCCTCGTTCAACCTGTCGAGGATGGCGCTGCTCATGGCCGGGATGGCCGACTGCCGACTCCTGATCCCCGAGGCGGCCGAGGACCGCCTGCACCAGGACTACCGGAGCCCACTGTTCCCGGCGGCCCCGAAGCTTCTGGCCGCACTGGTGGCCGGCGGTGCCCTGGCCTCGTGCTGGTCCGGCGCCGGCCCGTCGCTGCTCGGGATCTGCCGGGGCATAGACGCCCCGAAGGTCCAGACCGCGGGCGAGCAGGCCCTCGTCGACGCCGGTCTGCCCGGCCAGGTCCTCCTGCTCCACGCCGACATGAACGGGCTCATGATCGACCGCGACGGCAGCGGCGGACTGTACGACCGCGAACTCTGACCTCTGGCCCATCGTGGGTACCTCGTCAGGTGTCCGCAGCTCGGCGCGGCCGTCACCCGTGGCTGTGGCCGGTAACCTCGCCGCCGTATGCCGACACGACCCAGCAAGGACCTCCACGCGGTCCCGAATCCGCACCCCGGGCGTGACTACACGGTCACGTGTGAGTCGCCGGAGTTCACCTGCCTCTGCCCGCTGACGGGTCAACCCGACTTCGCCACGGTCCGTATCTCCTACGTGCCGGACCGGTCGCTGGTCGAGCTGAAGTCCCTCAAGCTCTATCTCTGGAGCTTCCGCAACGAAGGCGGGTTCCACGAGGACATGACCAACCGGATCCTCGACGACCTGGTGGCGTCCATCGCCCCCCGGCGCATGAGCGTCGTCACGGACTGGCTCGTCCGTGGCGGAATCCACACCGTGGTGGAGGCCTCGCACCCATAGCGGTGATCGGACATCACGGGAACCGGATCAGACGGTCCCCAGGTTCTTGCCGATGAGGAGCACTCCCAACAGGAGGTAGATGACCGCCAGCATGGCGGCACTGTGCCGGTTGAGCCAGGCGCGCCAGCTCTCGAGCACCTCGGTGGACCGGTCCCCGAGGGCGAGCACGGCGACGATCGGCGCACCGACCCCCAGACTCGCGAGGACGACGTATACGGCGACCACCACCGCCTGCTGCGCTCCCGGGAGTTGGCTCGTCGAGATCGCCACCGCTGCACCGAATGCGACGGCCACGTTCTTCGGATTGCCGGCTCCGATCCCGGCCCCGACCGCCAACGACCGTCCCGGCCCGAACCCGGCGATGCCGTCCATCCACGCAGGTAGTGACGGATCGTCATCCGGTCCGGGACGATGGCGGAACTTCCGGATCGCCACGATGACCAGGGCGACACCGAGCACGAGGAGCAGCAGCGCCGCCCCCCGTGAGCGTTCCGTGCCCGGGTCGAGCGAGATCGCGCCGGCGACCAGTATGAGACCGGTGAGGACCGCAGTCACGCCGACGAGGAAGCCGGCGAAGTAGCAGGATGCGTTGAGCAGCGGTCGCTTCGAGAAGAGCAGGAGGATGGCGGCCACGATGTTGATCGGGGACACCATCACGATGACCGCGAAGGGGAGGATCTCTCCGATCGCCTGACGCACTGGTGCTCCTTCTGCTCGACTCCGGGTCAACGTAGCCGAGGGTGGTCGTCGAGCGGCCGGGCGGTGCGCCTGCCGGAGTCCGGCGAGCTCCAGGTCCGGGATGGCCCGGGTGGCGGTGCGAACTCCGCCGGCCACCCCACCCTGTCACCGCCGGGGCACGACCTCGGGCGGTCGGTCGAACAGGGTGCGGTCGTCGGTCGGTGGGTCGTGGCGTGATGCGTCGGTCGGCGGGTCGTCGGTCGGCGGGTCGTGG
>Ga0182016_10008317_pt1 | contig 10500 bp, 5 predicted proteins | sample 712S2MmetaG_FD_120491 | JGI IMG/M metagenome (GOLD analysis project Ga0182016, IMG submission 120491) | Permafrost microbial communities from Stordalen Mire, Sweden - 712S2M metaG | ecosystem: Environmental > Terrestrial > Soil > Wetlands > Permafrost | place: Sweden: Stordalen | collected... | reverse complement strand
CTTGGGCTTGCGATGATCAGTTCAGCTCGCCTTACCGCATTTACCTGCTTTTCCTGCCGCCCGCCGCGTACAACGGCCTGACCGGGCCCTGCCAACACTGAGCAGATGTCAGCCCTGTTGAGCGTCAGGTACGCGTCTGACCGGGAGCAGGCCGCATGGGCCGAACTGTTCCGCCACTTCATGGACGACGGCGTCGACCCGTTCGAGGTGCGCAGGCGCGTCGGCGCCGCGGAGGTTGCCGGGCTCGAGGTGCTCGACCTCACCGATGAAACGGTTTATCCCTTACTCCACATCGGTTACTTCCGCCTCGTAAGGTTCGCCACCGCGCCCAAGACTGACTGGACTTGGAGGCAATCGATGGTGCCGCATTAGACCGGCGGGGCGATAGTCACCGTCAGGGTGCCGGCATAGTCGCCGGCCAGGCTGTTGGCGGGCACGGTCAAACCCAGGTCGAACGCTTGGATGTAGTCGCCCGCACCGGGCCCGGAGGCCCCGACAACAGGGTGGTGGCCGAGCCGATGGAGCCCGTGTTGCCGGGCTGGATGCCGGTCGTGGCCCCGGAGACCGACGCGAGCCCACCGTAGCCGGCGACGCTCAGGTTGCCGGCGGCGATGGTGCCTCCATTAGGCCCGGCCAAGTCACTGGCGACGAGGGTGACATCCCAGCCCGCGTCGGTGCCGGTGAGGTCGTCGACCTCGATACTGGCGGGCTGGTCGGTCGCATCTTCGTTGCTGTGGGAGGCGTTTACCGCCGGGACGGCAATGCTCCCCTCCAGGGTGGCGGTCCGGACGCCGGAGGTGGTAGCGAAGGTGAACTCGGCAGCGGGCACGGCGGCGCTCGTCCCACCCGGGGTGGTGACCGTAATACCGACCAGTCCGGCGCCCTGCGCCGGGGAGGTGGCGCTGCACGTGGTGGTGCTCGCACAGCTGAGCGCGCTGGCGGCCACCAGCCCGAAGTGGGCGCTGGTGGAGCCGGGCACGAAGCCGGTGCCGGTGATGGTGACGACGTCTCCCCCACCCGTACCTCCCGCCGTCGGGCTGATGGAACTGATGGCCGGGACGGCGTCGTGGGTGAACTTGTCAAAGGCATTGGTCGTGCTCGGGCCCCCGGGGGTCGTCACGGTCAGGTCGACCACACCGGCCACCCCGGCCGGAGAGGTGGCGCTGAGTTGTGTGGCCGAGTTGACCGCAATGGTCGGCGCCGCCAATGCACCGAAGCTGACCCCGGTCACCCCGCTGAAGTTGGTGCCCGTGATGGTTACGACGGTGCCGCCGGCCAGAGGCCCGGCCGACGGTGTCGCACCACTTATCGTGGGCGCTGGCACGTAGGTGAACTGATCGGCCGCCGAGGTCGCCGATGTACCCCCTACGGTGGTCACGGTCACGTCGACCGTGCCGGCCACCCCGGCCGGTGAGGTGGCTGTGCAGGTGGTGGTCGTCGAGCAGCTGACCGAGGTCTCCGCCGTTAGCCCGAAGGCCGCCGTGGTCGAGCCCACCACGAAGCCGGTGCCGGTGATGGTGACCACGGTGCCACCCGGGACCGGCCCTATGGACGGGGAGATGCCGGTCACGACCGCAGGGCCGGGCGGGATGCTGAAGGCCCGGCTGGCCGGCGGCGATGGAGCCCCGGTCGTGTCGGTGACGGTCGGGGTGGCGGTGAACGGGCCGGCCGAGGCATAGGTGTGGGTGGTCATCGGAGCCAAAGTGTTGGCGGTAGTCCCATCCCCGAAAACCCAGGCATAGTCGGCGAGGCTCCCTGAGGCCGCGTTCGACGCCGACCCGTCGAACGCGGTGGCCGATCCCTCAGGCGCCGGTGCCACCGTGAACGCGGCCACGGGTACGAGCGCAGAGGTGACGGCGATGATCCAGGCGTCGGTGCCGACGGTGATTGGGGGTGGCGGCCGTGTTGTTGGAGAGGGTGATGGGGGTGACGGAGCCCGAGCCGTAATTGGCTACGTAAGCGAAAGTTTGGCCCCCGAAGCTGTAACGGTCAGCCGGCGAGGTGCCGCTCGTACCGCTGGCCGTCGTGACGGTCACGTCGACCACGGTCCCGGCAGCCCCAGCTGGTTCGGTCATCGTCACCGTCGTGGCCGTGCTGGCCGTGATCGTCGCCGAAGTCCACCGCGCTGGCGCCGTCCAGGTTGGTCCCCTCCACAGTGACCCGCTGGCCGCCGGTAGTGGGCCCCGAGCTCGCTAAGACAGCGGTCACCGTAGGAGGGTTCTCCGCGAAGGCGGAGCTCACCGACAAGATGGTGGTAACGGTCGCCATCGCCAATCCCAGTGCCAGCGCCAGCGCCTTGGTCGTGGTCACGGTGGCCCACCGTCGGCCCGGAGCCAACCGCGCCGCTCGCCCCCGTGCCCGTCTTGGCTCGGAGCTCCTGGCCCCCTAGCCGGTGACCGGGTGCTCACCGTCGCCGCCGCTCTATTGCTATTCGACTCGAGCACTCCCGGCTCCCCGAATAGTGCAGATAAAAAGTCTGTATCGACCGGGCCCGCCCGGGGTGGATGGGCCATCCACGAGGATCACCCTCGCTTTCACCCCGCCGCGTGGACATGCGCTGTTGCTTCATGACGCCGGGGCGATGGTGACCGTCAGGGTGCCGGCATAGTTGCCGGCCAGGCTGTCGGCGGGCAGGGCTCCACCTCAGAGCCAATGTTCGCGAACGCCAACATCTAATTCAATGTTCGCGAACATGGCCACAAGACCGTCGACCCATTTCTGCGCGGCCTACTCCCAGACAACGAGGAGGTCCTGCGCCGCTGGGGCAGACGCTTCAGCGTCTCACCCAACAACCCTTTCGCCCTACTGGCCCACGTTGGGGAGGATGTCGCCGGAGCCGCCCAATTCGTCCGGGAAGACCGCCTTGCGGGCGGCATACAAGCTCGGCAAACAAACCGTCAGACGGGTACACCAAGAGGATTTCTGTCAGGCCCTCCGAGTTCATCCCGACCGGAAGTACCAACGAGGCGACGGTGGCCCCGGTCCAGCCCAGAGGAAATGTTGTTTTGGGTGAACAATGTCGTAAGCGGAGCGCCAGAAGCGTTCTCAGAGGCGGTATCAGAGGAACCCGCGTCGGTCCAGAAGCTTGCCACGGTCAAGGCGCCCCTCGATGGAGTGGCCGCCGCCAAGGAGCGCCTTGAGTTCTTAGAGGCGAATATCGGGCAGGGCCGCAAGAGCAGTAGAAAACCCGTTGAGGGATCAGCAATCTACGACGGGGACCATCGGGTCGAGGACCTTGAGGTCGGCCCGATCGGAGCTGACCACGGTGGCATGATGACGGCGAGCCGCCAGCACGACCGAGGCGTCGATAACGTCGGTCGTCCCGGCCTCCCCGCAAAGTGCTCCCGCCGCCCTGGCCCCGGCGTCGCTCAATGGCTCCACAAAGACGTCACGAGCGTTCAGGAGCCGAGCCAGCCTTGCTTGGCGCCAACCGCCTCTCCAGACCTGGCCTACCACGCCGGCGGGCACAACGACGCGCCGGTGCTCTTGGCGCGCCGCCTCGATGAGCGCAGCCGTCTCCCGGTCAGCCCGTTCGACGGCTATCAGCGCTCCAGCATCAAGGACCAGGCTCAACGCTGCTCCGCCAGCGCCAACCGTGCCCGGGCTCGGGCGAGCTCCTCTTCGGTCACCGGTCCGCCCGTTTGGTCGAACAACTCGGCCAGGACCTCAGCGAGGTCGTCACCCTCGACGCGCGCTTGGCCGGCTTCGTTGAGCCAGGCGCTCAGGGACTTCGCTCTGCCCTCGGCCACATCGCGGCGAGCCCGCTCTGCCACTACCGGGTCGAGGCTAACGGTCACCTTGGTCACGGTCATACTTTTACCTTACCGTCCTCTCCTTCCAAGAAGACGGCGACGCCGAGCTGGGCGACGTGGTCGCCCAGCGGTGTGGGCGGTGTGGCCTAAATCGGCGGGGCGATGGTGACCGTCAGGGTTCCGGCGTAGTTGCCGGCCAGGCTGTCGGCGGGCAGGACCAGGCCCACGTCGAACGCCTGGGTGTAGTCGCCCACCCCGGACCCGGTTGCTGCGGACAACAAGGTGGTGGCTGAGCCGATCGGGCCGGGGAGGCTGGTCTGGATATTGGTAGTGGCCCCCGAGATGGAGGCGAGCGCACCGTAGCTGGCGACGCTCAGGTTGCCGGCGGCGATGGTGGCGCCATTAGGCCCGGTCAGGTCACTGGCGAGGATGGTGACATCCCATCCCGCGTCGGAGGCGCTGAGGTCATTGACCTCGATGCTGGCGGGCTGGGGGGTCGCATCTACGTCGCTGTGGGAGGCGTTTACCACCGGGAAGGCAACGTCGCCGGTCAGGGTGGCGGTGCGGTCGCCGGCGGTGACACCGAAGGTGACGTTCGCCTGCGACCCGTTGTCGGCGGCGACGACTGGTCCGTTGTCGGTGGCGAGGATTGGCCCGGCCGAGGCGGACACGGTGAACTCGTCGGCCGGCAGGACGGTGCTCGTCCCGTCCAGGGTGGTGACCGTGACGTCGACCACACCAGCCGCCAGTGCCGGGGAGGTGGCCGTGCACGTGGTGGTGCTCGCACAGCTGACCGAGCTCCCCGCCAGCAGCCCGAATCTGGCACTGGTCGAGCCGGGCACAAAACCGGTGCCGGTGATGGTGATGACATCGCCGCCGGCGGTGCTACCGGACGAGGGGCTGACGGCACTAACGCTGGGGGCGGCGGCGTAGCTGAACTCGTCAGCCGAGCTGATAGGCGACGTGCCGGTCTCGTTGGTGACGGTGATGTCCACCACTCCGGTCCCCGCCGGGGACGTGGCCGTGACCGAGGTGTCAGAGTTGATGAGGTAGGTCTCGGCGGCGGTGTTGTTGAAGCTAATACCGGTGGCATCGGCCAAGCCGGTGCCGGCGAGGTTGACAAGGGTGCCCCCGCCCGGCGGCCCGGAGCTGGGGCTGACGGCGCTCACGGTGGGGGCGTCGTCAGAGGTGAACTGGTCGGCGGGCACGTCGGTGCTCGTGCCACCCGGGGTGCTCACCGTGATGGCGATAGGGCCGGCCAGCAGGCTCGGCACGGTGACGCTGCACGAGGTGGCCGAACAGAGAGCCGAGATGGCGGGGCCGGTCCCGAACGAAGCGGTGGTCTCGCCGGGCACGAAGCCGGTGCCGGTGATGGTGACGACGTCGCCGCCGGCGGTACGACCGGCGTTGCGGCTGAGCCCGCTGACGGTGGGGACGGCGTCATAGCTGAACTGGTCGGCCGAGCTGGTCGTCGACGTGGACGTCTCGTTGGTGACGGTGACGTCCACCACTCCCGTCCCGGCCGGGGAGGTGGCGCTCATAGAGGAGTCGGAGCCGATGCTGTAGACCGTGGCGGCGGTGCCGTTGAAGTAAACCCCGGTGACGTCGGCCAAGCCGGTGCCGCTGAGGCTGACGACCGTGCCCCCGCCGAGCGGCCCAGCCTCGGGGCTGAGGGCACTGACGGTGGGGGCGGCGTCGTAGGTGAACTGGTCGGCGGCCACGGTGCTGCTGGTCCCGCCCGGGGTGCTGACGCTGAGGTTGGCCACACCGGCGCTCTCCGCCGGGGAGGTGGCCGTGCAGCTGGTGGTGCTGGTGCAGCTGACGGAGGCCGCCGCCACCGTGCCGAACTTGGCGCTGGTGGAGCCCACCACGAAGCCGGTGCCGGTGATGGAGACGACGTCGGTGCCGCCCGTGCCCCCGGCCGACCGGCTGAGGCCGCTGATGACCGGGACGGGGTCGTAGCTGAAGTAGTCGGCCGGGCTGTCGCTCGAGGTGCCCGTCTCGTTGGAGACGGTGATGTCCACCACTGCGGCGCTATGGGCCGGGGCGGTGACGCTCATCGACGTGTCCGAGCTGATGGTGTAAGTGGCGGCGGTACCCGACAAGCTGGCCCCCCTGGCATCGGCGAAGCCGGTGCCAGTGAGGTTGACATTGCTCGTCCCGCTAAGCGGCCCCGAGGTCGGGCTGATGGCGCTGATGGTGGGCGTGGCGTCGTAGGTGAACTGGTCGGCGGCCACGGCGGTGCTGGTCCCGCCCGGGGTGGTAACGGTGACATTGACCTGACCGGCGCTCTCGGCCGGGGAGGTGGCCGTGCAGTTGGTGGTGCTGGTACAGCTGACCGATGTCCCTGCGACGGTCCCGAACTTGGCCGTGGTGTGGCTCACAACGAAGCCGGTGCCGGTGATGGTGACGACGTCCGTGCCGCCCGTGCCCCCCACCGACGGGCTGATGGCGCTGATGATCGGGACGGAGGCGGCGGCGTAGGTGAACTGGTCGGCGGCCACGGCGGTGCTGGTCCCACCCGGGGTGGTGATGATGAGGTTGACCACACCGGCGCCCTGAGCCGGAGAGGTGGCCGTGCAGTTGGTGGTGCTGGTACAGCTGACCGATGTCCCTGCGACGGTCCCGAACTTGGCCGTGGTGTGGCTCACAACGAAGCCGGTGCCGGTGATGGTGACGACGGTGGCCCCGCCGGGCGCCCCGGAGTTGGGGCTGAGGGCGCTGATGACCGGGACGGGTTGGTAGGTGAACTGGTCGGCGGCCACGGTGCTGCTGGTCCCGCCCGGGGTCGTGACGCTGATATTGACCATACCGGCGCCCTGAGCCGGAGAGGTGGCCATGCAGTTGGTGTCGCCGGTACAGCTGACCGACCCCGCCACGGTCCCGAACATGACGGTGGTGGAGCCCACCACGAAGCCGGTACCGGTGATGGCGACGTTGGTCCCCCCACCGAGCGCCCCGGAGTTGGAGCTGAGGGCGCTGATGACCGGGACGGAGTCCCAGGCAAAGATGTCAGCGGTCACGCCGTTGCTGGTCCCGCCCGGGGTGCTGACAGAGACATAGGCCGAACCGGCGCTGTGCATAGGCGAGGTGGCTGTGCAGCTGGTAGTGCTGGTACAGCTGACCGAGGTCCCCGCCACGGTCCCGAACATGACGGTGCTGGAGCCCACCACGAAGCCGGTACCGGTGATAATGACGACGGTGCCCCCGGCGGGCGGCCCGTTGTTGAAGCTGAGGGCGCTGATGACCGGGACGGCGTCGTAGGTGAACTGGTCGGCCGGGACGTCGCTCGAGGTACCCATCTCGTTGGTGATGGTGAGGTTGACCATTCCGGCGGCGTGGGCCGGAGAGGTGACGCTCATCGAAGTGTCCGAGCCGATGGTGTAGGCCTTGGCGGCGGTGCCATTGAAGTTAGCGCCGGTGACATCGGCGAAGCCGGTGCCGCTGACGCTGACAACGGTGCCCCCGCCGGTCGGCCCGACCGACGGGCTGATGGCGCTGATGGTGGGCGTGGCGTCGTAGGTGAACTTGTCGGCCAGGACGTCGCTCGAGGTGCCCGTCTCATTGGTGACGGTGATGTCCACCACTCCGGCGCCGTGGGCCGGAGAGGTGGCGATGATCTGTGTGTCCGAGGTGGCCGTATAGGCCGCCGCCACCGATTGACCGAAGCTAACCCTGCTGGCGTCGGTGAAGCCGGTGCCGGTCATAGTGACGACGTCGTTGCCCGCCGTGCCCCCCGCCGACCGGCTGATGCCGCTGATGGTGGGCGTGGCGTCGTAGGTGAACTGGTCGGCCGGGATGTCGAACGAGCTGGTCGTTTCGTTGGTGACGGTGATGTCCACCACTCCGGCGCCGTAGGCCGGGGAGGTGGCGATGATTTGTGCGTCAGAGCTGACCGTATAGGCCGCCGCCGCCGATTGACCGAAGCTAACCCCGCAATCCCATGCCGCGCACCCTGGCGACCCGACGGTGGCGAAGCCGGTGCCGGTGATGGTGACGACGTCGCCGCCCCCCGTGCCCCCCGCCGGCGGGCTGATGCCGCTGATGATGGGCATGTCGTCGTAGGTGAACTGGTCGGCCGGGACTTCGCTCGAGGTGCCCGTCTCGTTGGTGACGGTGATGTCCACCTCCCCGTCCCCCTCCTCCGTAGAGCTGGCGATGATCTGGGTGTCCGAGTTGACCGTATAGGAAGCCGCCGCGCTTTGACCGAAGCTAACCCCGCAATCCCATGCCGCGCACCCTGGCGACCCGGCCGTGGCGAAGCCGGTGCCGGTGATGGTGACGACGTCGCCGCCGTTGTCGCTCCCCGCCGACGGGCTGATGCCGCTGATGGTGGGCGTGGCGTCGTAGGTGAACTGGTCGGCCGGGACGTCGCTCGAGGTGCCCACCACATTGGTGACGGTGATGTCCACCACTCCGGCGCCCTCCTCCGGAGAGGTGGCGACGATTTGCCCGTCCGAGGTGGTCGTATAGGCCGCCGCCACCGATTGACCGAAGCTAACCCTGCTGACGTCGGTGAAGCCGGTGCCGGTGATGGTGACGACGTCGTTGCCCGCGGTGCCGCCCGCCGACGGGCTGATGCCGCTGATGGTGGGCGTGGCGTCGTAGAGGAAGGGGTCGGTCGCGCCGCCCATCTCGTTCAGGACTACGATGCCCACCACTCCGTCCACAAAAGCCGGAGAGGTGGCGCTGAGTTGTGTGTCCGAGCTGACCGTATAGGCCGTCGCAAGATCAAAATAGCTACCAAAGAGAACCTTGTTGACGTCAGCGAAGCCGGTGCCGGTGAATGTGACAACGGTGCCCCCGCCGGGCGGCCCGACGTCGGGGCTAACGGCGTTGATGGTGGGGGCGGCGTCGTAGGTGAACTGGTCAGCGGGCACGGGGGTGTTGGTCCCGCCCGGGGTGGTGACCCTGAGGTTGACCATACCGGCGCCCTGGGCCGGAGAGGTGGCCGTGCAGCTGGTGATGCTGGCACAGCTGACCGACGTCCCCGCCACGGTCCCGAACTTGACGCTGGTGGAGCCCACCACGAACCCTGTGCCGGTAATGGTGACGACGTCGGTGCCGCCCGTGCCCCCCGCCGACCGGCTGAGGGCGCTGATGACCGGGACGGGATCGTAGGTGAAGTGGTCAGCGGACACGGCGGTGCTGGTCCCGCCCGAGGTGGTTACCAGGAGGTCGACCGTGCCGGCCGTCTCAGTCGGTGAGGTGGCGGTACAGGTGGTGGTCGTCGAGCAGCTGACCGAGGTCCCCGCCACGGTCCCGAACTTGGCCGTGGTGGAGCCCACCACGAAGTTCGTGCCGGTGATGGTGACGACCGTTCCCGCGACCAACGGACCAGCCGTCGGGGAGATGCCGGTAACCGTCGGAGGGCTCGACGCGAAGGCGGGGCTTAGCGACAACATGGCGATACCGGTCGCTATCGCCAGTCCCAACGCCACCGCCTTGGTGGTGGTGACACTGCCCCAGCGCCGGCTCGACGCCGACAGTCGGCTCGGTGCCGTAGCGCTTGAGCAAATGTCCGCCGGAGACGGCGCACCGTTGTTGCGGCTCGGCCCCCTCAGGGCGCCTGCCAGCGGGATGTGTCTCATTTCGTTTCCTAGGGTTTAGGGCGACCGTGCCCAGACTGGCTGGGCGCGGTCGCGCACGGGTGTGGTGTGGTCTAAAGCGGCGGGGCGATGGTGACCGTGAGGGTGCCGGCATAGCTGCCGGCCAGGCTGTCGGCGGGCAGGACCAGGCCCAGGTTGAACGCCTGGGTGTAGTCGCCCACACCGGACCCGGCTGATGCGGACAACAAGGCGGTGGGCGAGCCGATCGACCCGGGGGTGCCGGTCTGGATGTTGGTAGTGGCCCCCGAGATGGAGGCGAGCGCACCGTAGCCGGTGACGCTCATGTTGCCGGCGGTGATGGTGCCGCCATTAGCCCCGGCCAGGTCACTGGCGACGAGGGTGACATCCCATCCCGCGTCGGAGGCGCTGAGGTCATTGACCTGGACACTGGCGGACTGGACGGTCGCATCTACGTTGCTGTGAGAGGCGTCTACCGCCGGGAAGGCAATGGCTCCGGCCAGGGTGGCGGTCCGGTCGCCGCCGGTGACGCCGAAGGTGACATTCGCCTGCGACCCGTTGTCGCCGGCGACGACTGGTCCGCTGCCGGTGGAGCCGCTTGACCCGCTGCCGGTGGTGACGGGCCCGAAGGTGATGGCAATGTCCCATGGCATGTCGTCTGGATACGATCCGATGGGGATGGGCGTGCCCGCCGTGTTGGAGGCGACCGTGATCGGTATCGTGATCGGGGTGTCGGTGCTCGCGCTGTTGCTGACCACGTAGGCGGTCGTGCCGTCCGGGGTGATGGCGATGCCCTCGGGAGCCAGGCCGACGGTGATGGGCGTGCCCGCCGTGCCGGTGGCGACCGTGATCGGGGTGACGCTGTCCGAGCTGGTGTTGACCACGTAGGCGGTCTGGCCGTCCGGGGTGATGGCGATGGCCACGGGAGCGTTACCGACGGGGATGGGCGTGCCCGCCGTGCCGGTGGCGACCGTGATCGGGGTGACGGTGCGCGAACCCTCGTTGGCCACATAGGCGGTCTGGCCGTTCGGGGTGATGGCAATGGCGTCCGGCGTGGATCCGACGGTGATGGGCGTGCCCGCCGTGCCGGTGGCGATCGTGATCGGGGTGACGGTGTTCGAGCCCTCGTTGGCCACATAGGCGGTCTTGCCGTCCGGGGTGATGGCAATGGCCATGGGCAT
>Ga0182016_10008316_pt1 | contig 10500 bp, 4 predicted proteins | sample 712S2MmetaG_FD_120491 | JGI IMG/M metagenome (GOLD analysis project Ga0182016, IMG submission 120491) | Permafrost microbial communities from Stordalen Mire, Sweden - 712S2M metaG | ecosystem: Environmental > Terrestrial > Soil > Wetlands > Permafrost | place: Sweden: Stordalen | collected... | reverse complement strand
GTTGGGGAGCGCTCAAAGTACCTACGGGGCGGCCACCGCCGTCCAGCACGGTTTGGCCAGTTGTGCTGCCGAGCATGGTGTGGGGGTGGATAGCGAGGCTGAGACGGATGCCATCGGGTACCATCGCTCCATCGGGCGCATCATGGGTAGACATGACCCAGATGATCTCTGGGGGGTGCCCTCCTCGAAGTGGACAGAAGACGACGTGAGAGAAGTGGCCGGGGCGCACCCCAAGTTCCGGCGCCTGCGCCTAGCTGCTATACTAGCCCCATGACCCAGGTCCCCTCTCACTACGATCCCGATGAGGTGACGGATGACGCCGTCAAACACCTTGAGAGGCAGTTGGCGACCTGCACCGACCCCACCCACCACCACAAGCATCATCGCCATCATAAAGGCGCCCTGGACAACCCCCGGTGCCCCGATTACTGGGCTCACCAGGAGAACGTCTCCGAACGCCTGTTCTCAGGACAGGACGTACTGGACCAGGACCAGGACGAGCAGGTGAGCCGGGAAGCCGAGCGGGAGTACACGGCCTGTGAGGGCCACGATGTCGGTAGTAGGACGGCTTCATTAGATGAGGTTAGGTCCTCTCAGGAAGACAAGCCTCGAACGAGTGGCAGTCTTCGCTGTGAAGTCTGTGGTGAGTACGGGGGTGGGGTAGCGCGTTCCCGTCAAACGGGCCTGATGACTTGTGATGACTGTTATCGGAAGTCAGGGGAGAAGACTTGGTAGTGGCTAGTGGTGACGTTCTCCAAGGCGCTAGGCTCCCTGATGCCTGACCAGGAGACACCGGCACAACCTGGCCAGTGAAGGGCTACTAGCCCCTAAGAGGCAATGGACCTCTTCGTCGGTCAGCGGGTAGCTCTGGGCCCTCGTACGGGCGCCATCATCGACATCAGGTCGCCCTCGGACGTCTCGGTTCATTTTGACTTCACTAGAGAGGCTTCCAGGACTTCTCATGGATGATTCTACTTACTTGGGCATGGGAGACGCCGAACTCCCTGGCTATACGGAGGTGCTGTACCCAGTTGACGCAGAGCCCCATGTCGCAGGTGTGCAGGACATGCAGGTCACCTGGGTCTCTGACGAAGTGTTTGAAGGCCCAGATATGGGCACCTATCATGTGGCTGCGGCCAACGGGTCCAGGTCGGTAGGTTCCGTCCCAGAACCTTCCGTACTTGGTGTGGGACCCAGTGGTGGTCCCAGTCCAGAGCCAGCACTCGTCAGGAGCACCGATGGTGACTTTACTAAGGAAGCGTTCCTCATCAGTGTGACGGGGACCCCGGGAGCCGATGTTCTTGTTGGCCATGGTGGTGAGAACCTATCAACGTTCGACCCACCTGAGCAACCGGAGCGGTACCACTTGGCTTCAGATGACTACGAAGAGCTAATGGACGCCATTCTTGAGCACCCTTCGCCAGAGAAAACTTTGGACGGAGACCCGTACATAAAGTACCGGGCTTTGTACCATCGGCGCCAGAAGACAGCTACCACCTCGACCTCGCTTCCCTCCTCGGTTACAGGGGACACGGGCCAGATGCACACCGACAACCAGGCCCTGTCCGGTCCGGCTCTGTCAATCGACTTCATCCCTCTGGAGCCGGGGGTCATGTGCAGCTACTGCGGGCACAACCAGGCCGAGTGCACGGTCAACCAGGCCACCCTGTGCCTTGACTGTGCCGAGAACCGTTGGGGCATCCCCGTGCCCGAGGTCATGGCTGACCCTAACCTGCCCGGAGAAGCCCCTCAGGAGCCTTCAGCGGCTACGGAGTCTTCGGCGGAGATGGAGCCTAACCCCGAGATGGTCGATGCCATCGAGAGGACCGGGGGCTTAGTGAACTGGCTCCTGGGCAAGGTCCACCCCCTAGCCCCAGGTGCCCCCCGCTTCGAATCGAACTGGTGTAGATTTCGTTCCGCCGACCGGTGTTGGAAGTCGGGGGTCCTCGACAATATGGCTACCCAGCAGATGGGCTATGCCGTGTGGCAGCCCCGGGACATGGGCCCGTGCGGGAGAGCTACCAAGGCCGCCCAGAAGGCCTGTGGCCATTCGGACTGGGGGCCGGGCTCAGAACCAGGTCCGGGCAGTAATGATCCTCAGTCCCTGACGGACGCTACTACAGCCTTTTCCGAGGGTGGCCAGCGAAACGGCACCCCTGGCCCAGTTTACCGGTACGCCGCTATGGAGTATAAGCCTGCTCATCTCCAGACTCCCGAGGAGTTCGCCAATCACCCGTCGACCTTTTGGCACGGCACCCCGAACGGTGAGATAGGCAAGGTTGTGGCTGCTTATGGCATCCACGTAGGGACCCATGAGGCGGCTAAGCAGGCTCTGGAGGCCCGGATAGGGCGCCGGGCTGACGGGAAGGACTGGGATGGTACCCAGGAGTACAGTAAGACGTTGCTTGATCAGGGTGAGCACCGGCACCATTTCAACCCCCAGGACAGGACCTGGACTGAGCACGTAGAGCACCATGAGCCCGTTTACCCGACAGAGGGGGCTTCATACTCGTCTGGGCCACGTATGAGCCTGACCGACAAGCCCAATATTGTCCCGTTGCGTATTACCGGTCCTATGACGAATACCCCTCAAACCCCACACGAAGATTTCAAGGCCAACGGGTACATGAGGGCCCAGCTCACCAAGGGCAATGCCAAGAGTGGGTACTATTACCGGAACGTTGGTGAAGACGACGGCTCTATTTCGGCAGTGGTCCCTTCTCGTGCCCATGTCAAGACCCACGAGGATTTCAAGCGGGAGGCCGGGGTCCTGCACCAGGCCTCCAACGACGACCACTCCCGGTCGGCCATGGTGTCCCTGGACTTACCCCCGGGATTGGTCGACTCCACCGAGGACCCACCACATTGCACCGTCGTGTACCTGGGCAAGGACCTGGAAGGCCCCAGGGTCGAGGAGATAGCCGCCCGGCTACAGGAACTGGCCGCCTCCACTCCCGGCCCCCTCACGGGCACTGTAGGGGGCCTGGGGACCTTCCCACCCTCAGCTAGCTCGGACTGGAAGACCCCGGTCTATGCCATTCCCCAGATTGAGGGCATCAACGAGCTGCGGTCTCACCTGGAGGACTTGAACGCTTCCGAGCACAAGGAGTTCTCGCCCCACGTCACCTTGAAGTACTGCGAACCGTGGGACCCTATGCCGATCCCTTCCGATCCCACTCCGGTGAGTTTCACCCACCTGACCCTGCACAACGGTGACGACGTCCGGCACTTCCCCTTCGCCGGGAAGTTGGGGCACCTTGCTCGGTTCCTCACCGTGGACGAGGCCAGAGCTGCCGCTCCCAAGGTCTGCCCTTGTGGGCAAGGTATCGAGTGGGACCCCATCGACGGTCCCCAGCATCTGGACGGGTCGGTCACCCATGAGGACGGCGACAGCGTCTCGGACAAGGTCTTTCACCGCAGCCCCGAGGAGATCAGGGACCGCCGCACAGCCATTGGTGACGCTTGGTTTGAGCAGATGAAGCGGGAGGGGTCTTGGAACGACGTCGTCCAAAAGGCCAAGCGCTTACGGGAGACTAATGCCGTCCACATCCTGGAGGTGCCCACCCCCCAGTCTCCCTACGTCTTCGCGGAAGTCAAGGGTGATACCGCCGTCCACCACTGTTTCGTGGCCGTGAAGGGTGGGGAGCAGGGCCAGTGGAGCTGTTCGTGTCCCTGGGGGGACTACGGGCCCAACGGCCCCCTGGCGGAGGATCGTAAGGTCGAGCGTTACAAGAAGACCCCGTGCTCCCATGTCCTGGCCACTCGGTGGGAGCTACAGTCCCGGTCCATGTTCGGCAGAAACCCGTACACGGGTGCCCTGCACGAAGCTATGGCGATGGTTGACCCCGAGATGTGGCGCCAACCCAAACCGCAATGGGACCTCGACGAGCACAAGCGGTACACCGATGCGGGGGACGATGACAAGGCGTCTCAGCAGCACCACGAGTACTACACCAGAAAAAAGCACTGGGAACACTCCATGGACAGCGCTCTTTCCATGGGCCACATCACCCCCGACGAAGCTGTGGCCCGGGGTCATCGCCCGGCTAACTACGACCAGGACAAGGAGTACGGTCGGGACTCGGGCTACCAGCCCCAGGGTTGGCAGGAGATGCCCTACACCATGTACCACGTCACCACCAACGCCCCGGCTGTCAGGGAGCACGGGCTCAAGACTCGTCATGAACTTGATCAAGGCCTGGGGGCCGGGCTCGGTGGCGGGGAAGACAGCACCATCAGCTTCACCGATAACGAGGACATCGCCCACGACATCCATCGGGGTATCCATGAGATGCGCCAGGTGGCCCGAGGGGAGCGTACTGTCCATCACATGATCGACGAGGCTCGGACCGGTAAGGATGCCAAGAGACCTTTCCTGAACGACCTCACCCGTCAGCTAGGACAAGGTGAGGTAGGCCATCGTGAGCTGGACCGGTTGACCCGGGGGGTAACAAGGAACCGTAACTCCGCAAACCCGATGAGGCCCAAGGAGCCGGGGGACTGGGCTCCTGCTCCTGACGCTCATGTCTGGAAGCACGGTACGACGGGGGAAACCCTGGCTTCTCGTTGGGAGCGTCCGTCTACCGAGGACGAGAAGCGCGAAGATGCCATGCAGTTTGCCAAGAGCTTCAGTGCTCACCGGGAGCATGCCGGAGGGCCGTCGGACCCACTGTTCTTCACCGCTGATACCAAAGGGTTGGCCAATATCCCGGCCCACCACATCCAGATACTGAAGGTTCATCCTCGGCCGGGGGCTAGGGGTTACCCGATGAGCGGTATGAAGGAATGGCGCACCTCGGCCGGTGGCGCCGTCGACGTCGAACCCGAGCCGGTGACACCCCGCCACCAGATCGAAAGAGAGGCTTCTGTGGATCCGCTGGAGACTTGGTTCGAGGGCCGGTTCCTGGTGGAGGCCAGGGGGCCACAGGATCATTCGAACCTGGAGAACTACATGGCTCCGCACCGGCACCCGGCGGGAGAGGAGTGGTCCACCAAGAACATGTCGGGGACCTACCCGAGCAACCCTCGGGCCACCCACTTCGAGGATCTCCCCGACCATGACCAGACCGAGGTCGCCGGGAAGGTCCACAAGGCTCTTTCGGAGGCTCCCACCATCCCCAATACCAGTGCTGGTGGTGCTAGGAACCCCATGCCTGCCAAGCCCTACGATGCCCCTCAGACCCACGACGACATCTCCCATAACATCGAGGACATGTTCCACAGTGCCCGGATATCGGACAAGAACGAGGGGACCAGTTACCTGAAAAGTGGGCGCAAGTGGTACGGCCAGGCGCACAAGCAGGTCCATAAGTGGGCCAAGCAGTACGGCATAGACCCCCACCGGATGGCGGCGGCCACAGCCTGTCTTTCCCCCAGCACCGACTGGGACTCCAATTTGACCATGGCCCACTACTACGCGCACCACTTAGGCAAGACCGGTCAGGCCAATAACGAGAGCTTCCACATGAACAAGGACCACCCCGATTATCAAAAGGACAAGGATAAGGCGGCCGAGCACAACGTCGATTTGGACGGCCTGGAGGGAAAACGCTTCGAGGACATGACGGACATGGAGGCTCACCATGCCGTCAAGCACCAGGCTATGCGGGTGGACAAGGTGACCAAGGCTTACGGTGGCGACATGGTCGAGGAGTCGGATAAGGGCACCTCCTGGCAGGGTGGTAAGTTTGGGGCCCGGGCGGCCGGGATTATCCGTGGTACCTCCGATCCCGACAAGGCTCTCTCGGGGCACAAGGTCCGTAGCTTCTACAATAACATCTACCACCCGGGCAAGACCGACGACGTGACGGTGGATTCCCATGCCACCTCCTTGGCCGTAGGGGCCAAGATGGGGGCCGAGTCCAAGACACTCGGCAAGGTGCTGGAGTTTGGGGGCAGCGACCGGGAGCGCAAACACAACTCCCTCGGTGGTTACTCCTACATGGCTTCGGCCTACCGCAAGGCTCACTCCAACTTGGTGGCCAGCGGGCACATGGACGCCAAGTCCACCCCGGCCGACCTCCAGGCCATCACCTGGAAGCGCTGGCGCGATCTCATGCCTGCGGCCGCGGCCGGTAAGAAGGGCCACACTCCGAGCCTGTACACCCCCAAAGACGCCTATCCCGTACTTGCTTCTTTGCAGGACGACGATGACGATGGTCCCCCTGTGGACGAGAGCCCCGAGCATTACCTCGACCCAATGGGTGGCCCCGATGAACCCGATCCTGACCTCCATGCCCGCGAGGAGCCGGACTGGGAAGACGCTCCCGAGGACGACGAGGACGACGAAGAAGATGACGACGGGCTACTGAAGGTAGGTGCTATGTACGATTGGACCGAGATGTTGAGGAGCGCCCGACGGGAACGTCTAGCTGAACAGGTGGTGGCGCCGTACCAGCCTCCTCAAGTGCCGGTGCAGTACCTGACCCAACAGCCCCACCACCTGTCCTCGGGTTACGACGAGTGGGGCTTCGAGGCTCCCTCTGTCCATCAGGCTGGAGCAGCCCCATCGGCCCAGTGGCAGGAGGAGCACTCCTCTGAGGCCCGTAACCCCGGCGACACTGCCCCACATGATTTCGGGGCCCCTCTTGATCCCAACTTCCGCCCGAGCATGCTGGACCGGCCTTATTCCGACGAGAAGCTCCTCGAACCGGGAGGGGTGGCTACCGGTGGTCCCTTCCGTTCCCACATGCCTGCCGGTTACGAGGTCATGACGGGCTCGGTCCACTACCCAGGTGAGCCCGGGCCTCCAGGCCAGTACCCACAGGTTCCTACCCCGGTTTCCCGGGTGGCCCAGGTTACCCCGCTCCCCATCCCTGCTGGGATGAGCCCAGAGGGCGCTAGCATCCTCGCCGAGCACCAGGCTGGGCTGGACTACCTCCGACCCCCTGAAGGCTCCCCTAGCGGCCCTCCAGGGGCCTCTGTCGGCACCGGGCCGGTGAGCAGGGAGGCAGCCCTGGCCCAAGACCAGGCGGACAAGGCCCAGTTCGCCTCCGCCGCCGAGCAGTTCCTCCAGACCGGGTCCATAGCGGCTCCGGGGATGATGATCAACATGGACAACATCTTCTCCTTACCGCAAGGGGTTATCCAGCGGGAGGCCCGGTCCCGGGACTTCACTCCCTCCGAGCAGGAGGAGATGGTGAAGGAGGGTGAGCTGGAAGGGGTACGGGCTTCTAACTACGGCATGCTCCGCCTTGACGGCTCGATGTACGAGGAGCTGGAGCGTCAACTCCAGGTAGACGAGCAGTCTCAATCATCGGCTTACGACCTATTCGGAGGATGACCTAGTATGTACCTGGAGATCGACAACGAAGCGCCCATCCAGACCAGGGGCGGCAGGGTGTGGCCAGTCGAGGGTGGTCCGGTCAAGACCCTCCTTCAGTTCCCGTCTGGTACTGGGCCACTAAAGGCCGCTTCCATAGCCCGGGAGGCTATGGGGTACCATGTATTGGACAACAAGGTGTCGGGGTTCCACTCTGACGACCCGGACCTGGAGTACTTGCTGAACATGTACTACGGGCTCAAGCAGAAGCCTAAGGTCAACCCGGGGCCTCTCTCGGCATTGGGGATGACCACCCTGGCCATGCTGATCTTCGCCATGACCAGGTCTCAGCTCCGGTACACCTACGGGTCCTCCTGGTTGGCGGGCATCATGGGCAATCCTGCATCGACGGGGACCGGGAACTATGCCTCGGGTAAGTACCTCGGGATCAGCCAGGACTCGACTCCACCGGCCATAGGCGACACCACCCTGGTCGGTGAGATGTCCCCGACATCTTCCCCGGTGGCCTCGACTACCTTGGCCCGGGCCCTGGCCACCTATGGGTATACGCCCGGGGCCACCTCCTATACCGAGTCAGACATCTTCACATCAGACACTACGGTCACCATCTACAAGAGCGCTCTGTTCATCGCCGCCTCGGGTGGTCAGCCTATTTTCGGCAGTATGCTCACTGTGAGTGGGACACCTACCTCCAAAACGTTATCTTCGGGAGATCAGGTGGGTGTAACGGAGACCGTTTCGTTCACCTAAGTTTTTTCGCGTTGACAATGGACCGAAACACAGGTACTGTCGCCTGGTATGAGAAGTACCAGAATGATCGTCCGAGCTTATTTTGTCCGTGATGTTGGTGCTGGTAGAGTCTTCCAGTCCGAGGTAAGGGAGGCTCTTTCTATGAGCCCCGGTGAGCTCTCTGGGGGCCTGAGGAACAGGGACAACGAGAAGGACAAGGAGTACTACCGGTGTGAGGACCACCTTTGGTACCTGGGCAAGGACACTCCTGACTGGTGGGACCAGGAGAAGGGCTTCGCAGCTCTTGATGAGTGGTTGGCGACCAAGGCCCAGGATAAGGTCATAGCCCAGCGTACTCCTCAGGCTAGGTTGGTCCGAGAAGAGATCGAATCCTGGGAAGGTCTACTGCCCGAGGTGGCATACCTGAAGGCATTGGAGCATGAGATGAAGGCGCTGGACGCTGACCATCCTGCTTACCCGGGCAAGATGTTCGAGGCACTCCAGCGGCACAAGGTGTCCCTCACGGACCGGCAACGGTTCCACATCGTTAGGCGGCTTAAGGAGATGGGTTATATCGAGGTCCTTACCTCGCCACCCGGGTGGCCCATGTACTTGACCGAGAAATATCTCAATTCAACCCAGGAAGAGATCGAAGGGTTGCTCAGACCCATGCCAGAGCCTGAGGTCGAGGCGGACCCAGAGCCAAGTACCCCTCCGGCTCAGGCCACCTATGAATTGAACCGAGTGGCTGAGATCAATGTCCCCGTCAAGTCCCTGGGGGCCCGGGCCTTCACCTATGGGACAGATCAAGGGAACAGGATCAGGGTCGAGGTCCCTGATCCTGTACAGTGGACCACAGAGGAGAAACTGAGATTAGCGGGCTTCGTGCTAACAATCCCGGTCCCGGTGAACTGACACCAGACCATCCGGCTCCCTTCTCGGAGGGCCTCCCCGACCTGTTCCTATATGTCCTGAAGACCTATGGAGTAGACCCTGGAGCTTTGGTTTTGGATGTGATGGCCGGAGTGGGTGGTATCCACCGTTTGGCCGACTTCGGTTACCGTACCGTTGGGGTGGAGCTGGAGCTGGAGTGGTGTACTCCTGGCACCATTCAGGGCGATGCTACCCAGCTCCCCTTCGTTGATAGCACCTTTGATGCGTGTATAGTCAGCCCGTGCTTTGGGAACCGCATGTGCCTGGTCGGAGGGACGCTTGTTCTGACTAACGAAGGTTTTATCCCCATCGAGTCGGTGCGGGTTGGTCATAAGGTTCTTACTCACATGGGCCGATGGAGGAAGGTCCTTTGGAGCGGGAGCACAGGAGTCAAGCCCGTGGTTGAGACGCGGGGACCAATCGCTAATAGGCTGGTCAGTACCTATGACCACCAATTTTTAGCCGCTGAACGTAGCTCATCTTATTGGGAACGTCTATCTTTGGGGGCACCTCAGTGGTACCAAGCTCAAGAACTGGGCGGGCGCTATTGGTTGAGCCCTACTAAGGTTGCCCGGCTACCCGTCCCTGCCCTACCAATCAAGGTTCTTGACGAAGAGATGTTTTGGTGGGCTGTTGGGCTTTGGCTTGCTGATGGGTGGGGGTACCGTACCGAGCTTCCTAATGGGTGTTGGCGTCGGGCTGGGGTGTGGTGGTGTGCCAATGAAGATCAGGCTGACTTGGTGGAGAAGCATCTACGAGAGGCTTTTGGTGAACGGGTGAAGAAGGTCAAGGACGCCAATCCGAAGATGGTGCGGTTCGTTGTGTACTCCCAGGACTTGTTGGTGTGGATGTACCGGTGGTTTGGGCATCTTGCTCATGGGAAGAAACTCGCTGCTTGGAGTTTGGGGTTGCCAAGGTCGTCTCGTCAAGCAGTATTGGATGGGTACCTACAAGGAGATGGGTGCCTGGTCATCCGGGACGGGAGCGTGGCCAACCATGCGGTTTCGGTCAACCGGCCCTTGTTGAGGGGTATCCAGATGTTGGTCCATACTCTTGGTGGTGCCGCGACCATTGCCCTTACCAAACATGAGGGACAGGAGAAGGTAGCTGGGAGGGATTGTTTAGTTCGGGAGTCTTGGACACTAAAGACGCACTCTGCTCCGACAAGAAGGGTTCGGAGCTACGGGGAGTTCCTGGCGGCACAGGTAACTTCTGTGGTACCTCTGGGAGACGAGGTCGTTTATGACCTGGAGGTAGAGGAAGACCATAGTTTCATAGCCGAGGGTGTGATCGTGCATAATAGCGATCATCATAATGCCCAGGACGGGTCTTACCGGCGTACCTACCGGTACATGCTGGGCCGAGAGCTCCACCCCCGGAACACGGGTCAGCTTCAATGGGGGCCCACCTACAAGGTCATGCACGCCGTGGCTTGGTACGAGGTCTGGCGAGTGCTCCGGCCCGGGGGTGTCTTTGTGCTCGACCATAAGGACCACATTCGGGACCATCGACGTCAGCACGTCACCTCCTGGCACTACGAGGTCATCACCGGCCTG
>Ga0182016_10008315_pt1 | contig 10501 bp, 13 predicted proteins | sample 712S2MmetaG_FD_120491 | JGI IMG/M metagenome (GOLD analysis project Ga0182016, IMG submission 120491) | Permafrost microbial communities from Stordalen Mire, Sweden - 712S2M metaG | ecosystem: Environmental > Terrestrial > Soil > Wetlands > Permafrost | place: Sweden: Stordalen | collected... | reverse complement strand
GTCCAGGCCGCAAAGAAAAGGCCGCCCAGGAGCATTTGAAGCTTCTTGGGCGGCGCAAAGGAGATAATGAACTACGCGATTCTTATGAGAACGCGGCAGCGGTTATTAACCGGCCTTACGCTTTCTCGCCGTAAAATCGCGAAAATCTCGACGAACCATTTCCTGGTTCATTAAATCTAGTCTCGCTAACATGGCAGTGGAAACTTGGTCCGAGACCTTAAGCTTCCCCTCTCGAATACACTTGACTTCCTCGTTGAGAATGTCACGTGTCATCTTAAGGTCCCTGGTACGAACGTTCTGCACGTTGTACGTCGATGAGGTATTCCGCTGACAGCTCTTGTTGCTGTTTTTCGGTCCACCATCTTCAGGGTCGATGCGGGGCGCGAGCCCCATCACACCGTACTGCGGAGCGATAATGAGCTGGGCATCAATCGATGCCGTGATCTCATTATCAATGTTAATGTTCATTGATATTTGGCCTGTGTACAGAGGTTTTCGAACTAATCAAAGGAGGTGATCAGCGCCTCGAACCGAAGATTGCAACGCGAGTTGGAACCAAGGTTTGTACCGAGTCGTCAGGTCATAGCCTCTGTGGCTTGTGACAAGGCGTATAGGCAACGATTGTTTAGAAGTTTATGCAGTGATGAAGTGGCGAGTTTCCGGTATGGATTTACGGCTTTTCACCGACACGTAAGACGAGGCGGTGGGTTTGTTAGCGCGGTCCCCCCGCTGCTTTGCCGGAGCGTTTACGCGGAGCTCCTTCGAAAGGCGCAGTGCGGGCATTCGCTTCAAACTGGCGGGTAAGGGCATAGAGCTCGGCTTGGCTTAAGTGAACCTGCCGCGGTCTATGGGTACTTCGGGCCGGTACCACCGAAGGGGCGTAGAGCGCGGTGTTCGGGCGGGCCCCCAGGCGAGGCGATGTGCTCCACATGAGACTTGCCGCAAGTCGAGCCTCTTGGATGTGAGCGGCCTTTGCGAGCTCCGCGCTGTCGAAAGGAGAGTTGCCGTGAAGCATGTGTAAGATGGTCGCATCGCTTGAGCCATCGGCGAGCCAGTGCGCGGCTTGACCAGGCGTGACTCGAAAATCTTGGAAAAACGCCCGAAGTTCATCGCGATTCGAAACCAAGCACTGTGTCCACTTGCCATACAGCGCATCGTAGTGCCAGTTGTGCCGGGTCACTGAAATAATGGCAACGAAGCTCATCAGCATCAGTGCCAGATCCGGAAACGTATCAAGCACCGCTATCGCCCATGATATCCCCGCGCAAGTTCTCTCTACCGTCTTAAGAGTTATAGGGAACGGACTGCTCGCGACGATGAAAAACAGTAGGCGACGCGGGGAACTTGGCGGACCTCGAGGTTTAGGGGAATACCGGCAGCCGCGCTTGTCGGCTATCGACGGTTCACTTCGCAAAAAAATGCGCGACTCATCCGTGCGCTTGCCGCTCAATTTTCGTGCTAATTTGCACGCAGGATTTATTTATTTTTCTCTTTCATCGGCACGACTGCCTACGCTCGAGCGAAAGCTCGGGTGGGAGTCGAGACCAAGTTTGAGCCGTGCCAACTTTCAGGTGGCCTTCGGGCCGCTCGCGCTTGTCCCCGCGCCGTACCGCCTGGGGACGGGGGTCGCGAGCGTTTTGGCGTTCGCGCGCGAATCCGTTTTTGACCCGCGCCTCGGATAGGCGTGGGTGCTCGCCGCCAGATACTCCTGATAATCGACGTGCCATCGTTCGGTCTCACCCCCGAGCAAACTCCTCGCGGGACCGGCTTTCGCGAGTAGCGTGTTGGCCGTGCGCAGAAGCGCCGCTAGAAGCTCCAGGCGCCGCGCTGATTGCCGACCCCGCACAAGGGGCCGGAGAGAAGTTTTTCGCATTACAGAACCTTTCAGAGCGAGTAAGACACGCGCTCGCTCGATCGAGGAGCATAGGGGGCAATGTGCTTATAGCGCATAGTCTTAAACCGAGTGTCGTTAGAAACTAGTCAGTGCACATCTTTGCACCACCACCCATTTGGGTAAGCGCACCTTGTGGAGGTCACCTTGCCCCGCACAGGGTCCTAGTGCAACGAGCTACCCTGCGGGCGCTCGATGAGGCGCAGCTTGCTCGCCGCCTGGCGCTGCTTTAGCCGGCTCTCCAAATCCGCGGATCCGTAGGTGCAGGTTGCTCCCCCGCCCGCGTTCAAGAGACTCACCGCCTTCTCAAGCGTCGCATCAATTTCCATCTCCTTGAGACGAATGAAGGGACTGATGTCAGGCATCGGCCGCGGCTCGGCGCTCAAGAGCTGGCGGGAGAGGACCATGTCGAGCATGGCCTGCTCGAAGGAGAGGATGGCCTCGGCGGAGCTCGGCGAATCGTTCTGCGGATAGTAAGCGGAGAGGGTAAGCTCGGTGTTCGGGTCGAAGTGCACAAATAAAATGCCCGGGTGGGTGCGGTGCCTTAAAATTTCTAAACGCTCCGCGCCCGCGCGCTCCCGCTCGAGAGTCCACCGTACCTGATCTTTGGGGTCTGTGGCATCGAGCAGCACGCAGGCCATCACTTGGAAATGTGAGAATTTACCCTCTTTCTCGCCGCTCATGCCCTCCACCGCACGCAAGAGGTGGACCCGCGCAAGAGTATCGGCACTCGCTTCCCCGAACAGCCCCGGCTCATATACAATGCCTCCGCTTTCACTGTAAATCCCGAGTGCCGAGCCCAACATCGACATGGCGGCCTTGATGTCGAGCCTTTCAAAATCAGCATCGATAGAGGTCTGCGCCACGGTACTCGCTACCCCGCTTACACGTAATTGCAGGAGCTGATCGAGCGCGACTTCGAAGCGAAGGTTCTCTTCGAGGACTGCCGGCCGACAGGCCGCGGCGGTCCAGGCGTTCTCCGAATCAAAGTAGCGCAGGATAACCGTGGTTGCGGGGTCGTGGCGATAGGCCCATACCTCGAAACTGTCGGTCGTCTTAAGGCTCCCCTTGGCGATGGGGGTACCCGAAAGGACATCGAGCGCAAGCGCGCGCCAACTGATAGCGATTGCGTCAAGGGCATCCTCCGGGCTCGAGGAGTCGAGCAACCCATCTCGCTCGAGGACGGCTCCTGCGGCGGAGCAGATCGGTACGCGGCACTCGAGCGCGCCCTCCGCCTCGCCGTCGAATACGGCATACAGTGTGCGAAGAAAAGCGCTGCGCTGGTGTGAACTTATTACTTCCTCGAGATCTTCATGGGATCGCACGGCCGCGCGAAAGGATTCCACCGCGAGCTCCTCCTCGCAAGCCGAGGCAGGGAAATAGCCAATAACATGTGGCAATTCGTCCGTCGCCACGTGAAACCAAACCACAAAGGCGCCGCCATGCTTCGAGTATTCGAACACTTGCCAGGTGGGCGCACTGCGTAGCGCAGGTTCGCGAAGCGCTTGCTGCGTAAAGTCTTTGAACAGTTCAAAGAGATGATTAGCGGCAGGAGGTAACGCGGACATGCAGGGCTCCGGGTGGCGGTGAGGATATCTCCTATAGCGCCTGCACATTTACCTGCGGCCGTATCAAAAGATCGGCGGTCCTTCAGGTTAAAGTTAACCTATCTTTGGGCTAAAGCGCGCCACTTGGCGAGGATCGAATCGTATTTGCCAGCGCCGATCGTTGCTTGGCTGATGGCGCATGACGTCAGTATCCAGAAACTGCGAGCGCCTGCCGGTGCGGCTGCGGCACAGCCAATCGTAGGCACATTGAGCCAGGGACTGCTGCGAAAGACGCTCGAGCAAGAAGCCCGCGCGCTGGACTGCGGGCGCCTGGCCCAAGCATTCCAGTGCCACGAGCAGTTCAGAGGGGTCGATGTCGGGCACCCAAATGCGGCTGTGGTTCAAGATCGCTTCGAGGCCGCCACAGCGCTCCGGGTGGCGCAGCAAGTCGAGGAAGGTGGCCGCTCGAGTGCTTACCCGCCAACTCGACTGCTCCTCCCGAATGACGGCCACAGGAGTCGCGCTTGCGCGAGCTTTGTGATTAAAGGTGACTAGAAGCTGCCCCGGAGTGAGGGGCGGATGCGGATGAGAAACTGTGACCTCAACTCGATGCGCCGGTGGGTTGCCGTTCCAGTAACGCGCCGCGGACAAAAGCCCGACGTAATATCGGGGGTCGATATTTTGCATGCAAGCATCGAGCCACCAGGTAAGCGGAGGTGCGCCTGTTTTGGCATGTTCGGCAGGAACCAGTAAATAGCCCGGTGGCTTGCGAGTGACGCATACCGCACGGCCCAACCGGGTTAAGCGATACAGCGCCTCGACGGGCTTCTCCCGAGACAGTTTATGCGCAACCAAGGCGGCGAATTGCGACGGCTGAAAATAGTAATGCGAGTGCTCTTGTAGCTCTTGCAAAGCGGCTTGGGCATGGCTCATCGTGCAGTCATAAAATCCGAAGAGGCTGCAAATATACCGAATCGCGTATTTTTTCGCGATAGCACGGGCGGCGACGTTGCCCCGATAGTTGCGCCTCGCAAGACACAAAAAAAAGCGGCCAGAGGCCGCTCGATAAGGGAAAGCTTTGGGCCGGCTTCAGCGGCGCGCCGATCTACCACATCGACGAGTTGATGCTTTTGTCGTAAGCACCCTTCGGGATTCACATCCCTACGGCGTTGCACCTTGCTCATTTCTCGGGCCGCAACACCACGGTGGTCCCCGAGAGGTCAGCCGGTTGTAGAGCGCCTCGCGCTCTTCCGGGGCCGGCCCGGCTGTCGGAAGCACCAGGATCCTAGTGCTTCGAAGCGACAGAACCCCCAATCGCCAAACTGGCCGCGGGGGACACAACGCCTATCGTGCGATCTCGAGAAGTCCCGCCTGACAGGGGCGCAACTCGCGCATGAAAGCGTATCATCGACTCTTCGCCAAGTGGTCAGGGATGGCGCGCAGCGTTCCTCTTCGGGGGCACTGCTTGCCCTTGGTCTTGGCCAAGTTGGGTCTTTCGATTAACTCCAGACCTCTTACATCCAGTATGCCAGAGCGAGGCTGGTAGATCAAGTCCGGCAGTGGTGTTTTATGCGCCTTGAGTATGCTTTTGAGAGACGCGCTGCCTCGTAGACGGAAAAATCCCCCGTCCACGGACGGGGGATCAAAACACATCGCAGTCGATTACCCCAAAGGTTAAATACGCCCAAAAGGGCCACCTTCAGTACTCGAGGAGCGATGTAACCCATGCGCTGAGAGAGGTGCCGGCGAGGCCGCCTCTTTGATGCATCGGTCGATATTCAATCAGCTCGAAGGAGAAGCACTTCCGTCGATGCTGCGCTGGTTTTAAAAGTGACACTCACGCGATTGAACCTTTATGGGCAATCGACAGCCACGGGAATGCTTATGAGGTCGCCTTCTTGCAAAGCCTTATTTCCAGCCGGGCCGAAGCCCGCTGAGAGATAGTGGATGCAGTCAGAGAGCCGATTACACCGGAGCTGCAGCTCGCGAATCGTCTCTTGTTGAGCGGCGGCTTGGGGAGCGAGTCCCTGCTTGCCGTCAACGGTTGCGGACCAATGCGAACATTCGCTCACCGCGGCGCGGTGATCGAAGTTGCAAGTACTCGCCTGGGAATCGAGGGGAAGTCTCTTTAGCCAGACATCGCCCAGTCTTGAAGCGCCCACGACCTCGAAGCGCTCGGATTGCCAGGTGCAAAAAAGTTTGCAGGGTGCAAGTAAGGAGCTGAACTTCAGTTTCATGGCAGCCGGCAGTCGATGAAACATCAATAGCCAAGCTGCATAGATTTCACCCTCGTTGTGGGTGTGCATGCGGATGAAGTCATCGACATGCGAGGCCCTCGTAATGTTCATTGTATTCATGGAAAATCCCTATGATGTGACCTACGAGGTGTAGGTAACTTCGGGGTTGGGATTAGGAGGCGCGGGCGCCGGCTTCCATGAGGCGCGATAGAGAAAATGATGCTGCGGGCGAGCAAAAGACGCGTCGCGCCGATGGGCGAGCTCAAGGGTTCTTAAAACCTTTTAGTCTAGTACGCGTCAGTCTTTGGGTGGCGCCGCCTCGGGCGTTACCTCGGGTGTGACGGGGCCTGGCGCGATGAGAGTGGCCTTCGGCGCCGGCGGGTGCTTCTTCCACTCGGCGAGCGCGCCGTGGATCGCGCGCGTTTCGAGGTACCGAGCCGAGCCTGTTTGCCCGAGCTCGAGCCGCAGTTGTTTGCACACGGAGCTACTCGGCTGCGGCAGGGCCGCCGCAACGGTACTCTTGCCAAAGTCATACCAAGTCTTCAGGTCAACGGTCGTCATGGCCCCAAGAATCAGGCCCTGATCGGCATTGGCGGAGGCCCAATCGGAAACATTGCCTACTGATACCGGAGGCAGTGCGCAGCTCGACAGCAGGTGTTCAAGGCCGCCCGCGGCTTCGATCTTCAGCTGAAGCGTCATACGCTCACCGTACACCGCATCGCCTTTGGGCAGGAGAATCTTGCGCACCGTCGCAGGCAGCGTCACAAGCGGGTCCTTGTTGCTCAAATTCGTCCCGGGGATGAGCTCCGGCGACTCCCGGTCGGGGTGGTGAAATAGGGCAAGGAGCGCGCAACCAACCATGAGCCCGACGAGCATCAGACCGCTCTTATTGACCTGCCGATTGAGCGAGGCCGTGGACTTGACTATGCGATTTGGCGTCTGATCGTTCATGCGTTATTCCAAGCAGAGGTGTTTTTATGTAGCGACAGGAATTTAGCGAGCTGGCGTTGATTCATTGCGGGCATGCGAGCCCGTTTACCCTCAAGAGAAGCTCCGGCCGCCCACCAGGGCCGCGTGCGCATCGCGAACGTGCGCGATGTGCCACGCCACGTAGACCGGGCGGGGCTTAAGGGCGCCCACGCTCTGTTCGCCTACCTCGTGAGCCTTTTGAGGAGCATTCACGGAAGCGTGCCTCTTCGGGCGGCGTCCGTTTAATCCCCCGTCGATGTCTCTGTCGCTCGGGCTCTGGCGGCCCGTGGACTTCCGAAATCAAAGCGGCCGCACCGCGCCTTGATGGTCCTTATTTCCCTCGCGTTCGATTCGCTATACCGAGGGTCTAAAGAGGACATAAAAAAACTATATGAAAGTCTTCGTCTATTTCAACCTGCATAAGAAGGTTTGGTCCCTCAAAGCTTTAGAGGGAGCCAACAAAGGTCGCGTGATCGCACACCGCAATGAGGTGATGCTCACCGATTGTGTCTTTAAGGTATCCGAACCCGGCCGGCAGCGTGTGCTTCGCGAAAAAGCGAAGAATGTGCATGCGGGTGTCGTCGGGCGATGGGTTCAGGAGTTGGTTGGCCGCTGCCCTCGCGCAGTAGGTTACAACCCCTACAAAGGTCCCACCTTCACGGATAAGCAGACTCAGGCGCCGGTCTTCACCGCCGCTTGCGCCATCTTGAAGGATCGCCACGTATTTATTCCTGCTTAACCGCAGCCCTGCTCATCCTAACCCGATGGGCAGTTTTTTTGTGCCAAACTCATGGTGCTACACGCCGATGAGATGCTACTGCAAGCCCTACAGAACTCACTCGCCGTGCTCTATGATGCGCCTGTGGAGTATTGCGTCACGGACTTCCTTTTCACCGATCCGGCGCTTCTTCCAGAGAGCATTCGCGACACGGGCACGGATGAGCAAGTGCTGGTGAGCGAGTCGGACCCCGTCAGTATCGGTCTCTTTTTACATCAAGACCTCTTGGCGCGACTCGAGAGAACCTGTCCGACGGTACTGCTCAATCAGGACAATCTCGCCGATTTTTGGGCTGCGCTTGAGGGGGTGAGTCACTTTCAATACCTCGCTTGGGCAAGCGGGCACGATCGGGGGGTATCCCTCCTCGAGCTTGAGCTTCAGGCAGAGGTCGATAAGTTCATCTTAAGCTGGCAGCTTCTCGCCGAACAGACCGAGCGGGCTCCCCGGGAGCTGCATCGCGTTCTTTTCGAGAAATGTCGGGTGGACCCCGACCTCTGCGCCGACCGGCGCGGGCTCTACCAGCAGGCAAATGAGTATGCAGCTCGCTTTTGCCACTCCTTGAGCCGCGATCTGCAGAGGGGAGCGACCCCTTTGCCGGCGAGCGTCCTATCCCGACTTCGCCGCTTCTACCGGCTGACCGGCGGCGCCAAAGTGCGCCACATCGAGGGTCGCGGCGCATAACCCACGACCGGTTCCGGCCGGCAGCGTTGCAGCGGCAGAATCCCGTCTCACAAAAAAGGTGCGGGCTAGCCGCGTGGCGCAGCGGCCGCGGCCGATTGCGAGGCGGAGGGGCGCTTCAAGGTCCTGGGCTGCGTCACCAAGAATTGCCCACAGGCGGCGGAGACCGCCGATCCCGCGGATTGTTGGACCTTCAACCGGTCGAGGCTATGGCCGAGGAGCGTAAAGGCTTGCTCGATTTCAGGCCACTCCCGGTAGTCCGCGGTTTCATCCGCGTTGTAGCGCAAGATTCGAAGTTCCGCATGCGGGAAGTGGGCGGTCATAAACTCAATGACGCCTTGAGCTTCGTTGGCAGAATCGTTCAAGCCTTGGACGAACAACTGGTGCAGCAGCAGATCGCAGCCCGTGTCGGCGAAGCGCTTGAGCAAGGGAACTGCCAATGCGAGAGGCGTCGCGTTCGGCACCATGATATCGCGCGTCGCCTGCACGCTCGAATGCAGGGAGAAAAATAGGCGAAACCGGCTGCGATTGACGTAGAATTGCTTGGTGGAGAGCTGCGCCTGCTCGATGCGACCACTTTGCGGGTTGAGCGCAAAACGGCCGAGTTCCTCGTTGAGACGGCCAAACTCCTCTATCCAGCGGTCGGCTACCTTGGGCAGAACGGTGGATACATCGACCCCATCGAGCCCCTTGGCAAAGCGCTGCTCAATCACCCAATCGAGAAGTTCCAGTGTGAGCTCTCGCACCATCGTCGGCTGGTTCAGGGCATCGCCCATTCCCATCCAGCACACTTTGATGTATCGCTCTGCAAGTTCCGGGGCACGGGCAAGTTCGGCGGTTAGGGCCTCTTTGAGATTTGCGAGTACCCGTGCGTGATCGAGCTTGCGATACATGCTGCCTTTGGTGGTCAAGTGGCAGAATTTACAGGCCATGTAACATCCGGTGGAGGCTGAAATGAAGAGGCTGTATTTCTGCCGGTCGGACAGACGGGTCTCGAGCCGCTCGGATTTCAGGTCCCAGAAAGTGGACTGGGACGGAACACATTTGATAGCGGTCTCCGAGCCGTCTTCGTGAACGAATTTGGTGACAGTTTGATCATCGGTCCGAAGAACTTTCGCGTACTCTTTAAAGGTGAAGATGGTTCAAGCGTGTAGCGAAACGAGCCGCTCGCGCGCGTGTCGTCATGGGGCGGTTTTGCGTGCGGAGGTGACGGAAGGGTGGCGCACGGCGCCCTTGAGGATGAAAGGGGCGCGCATCGCAATGACGGCCGAAGTATAGTGAGAGGGAAAATCAGTTTTCGCTCAAAATCCCTCAATGCTCTTGGCTATAGTCTGTGTTATCTAGTCAAGCGCTAGCCACTTGCGCAAGTCGGCTAATCTGACGAATCGAGAGCTTCTACGGAAATTCTTTGTGATGACTGCGGCCTCTGCCAGCTTATTATGCCTCGCGAGCAGTGATGCGCTCATACGGCACACGACGCGAATAAGTATTGACACGCTGCCTAGTACCCAGAGCGCGGTCTCGTTACCGAGCTCAACACTGGATGCACAAGAGCTAACTACTCGGCATCTTTCGGGTGCAGGATATAACGGGTGATTAGGGCCGAGTAGAATAACGGCTAGAACAGCGTGACAGTCCATTGGCTGCTCCGTCTGATTCAGTAGCCCTTCTTTTTTGAGAGGGGCTATTTCTATTGCAGAGCCTGCCTCAACTCTCCCCAAGCCGCTGCAACAAAGACTTCTCTCACACCGTTCTTAAAAAAGAGCGCCGGCGAGAGGCTATCGCCCGTTGCTCAAGTTCCCCATGGCAAGGATAAGCTCCCGGCCGAAGCCACTTAAGCGGACCTCATCATACCCCGCGCTGCGCTCGAGGAGGCGAACTTGCAGGAGTTGAGCGACAGCATGGGCGACCAAGGGGGAGGGCTTACCTAATTTTCGCGCGAGCTCCGCGATGGTCGTCATTTCTCCGGGCATGCTCAGACGCGAAAGCACGGCGGACATCAGCCCCGCGTCGGCAAGCAGGGACGGCCGGCGGAGCGCACCTCGAATTGCTTCAACCGTTTGCGTCGAGTCCACCCATTCTCTCCCTAGTTCGAAGCCGCATGTGCGATGCGAACCGGTTGACGGCGCATCTCGCAGCGGTAATGCTCTCGCTCATTGGCAGCGGGTATAGCCAGCCGCCTCCTACAGGGGGCGAAGCAGTAGAGGGTTGCTCACTTAAATTTGCTCTCTGTTGGGGCAGGCCTGCTACCAATCCGAGCGCTGTAGCCGGACTTCAAAGGTTTTCGGCGTAATCACCCTTTAACGTATCGGAGCTGTGCACTGTCCATGAATAAGCAACCCCCTTCGCCGCGCAAGCTCTGCAGGACTGTTTGAAGAATATCCTCACCCAGATGGAAAAG
>Ga0182016_10008314_pt1 | contig 10502 bp, 7 predicted proteins | sample 712S2MmetaG_FD_120491 | JGI IMG/M metagenome (GOLD analysis project Ga0182016, IMG submission 120491) | Permafrost microbial communities from Stordalen Mire, Sweden - 712S2M metaG | ecosystem: Environmental > Terrestrial > Soil > Wetlands > Permafrost | place: Sweden: Stordalen | collected... | reverse complement strand
GACCGCATGGAGGCGACCCTCGAGGACCCCTTCATCCTGATCGCCAACCAGAAGATCGGCTCCGTGCGCGACGTGCTGCCGGTGCTCGAGGCAGTGATCCAGAGCGGCAAGCCGCTGCTGATCATCGCCGAGGACGTCGAGGGTGAGTCGCTCGCGACGCTCGTCGTCAACAAGCTGCGCGGAACGTTCACCGGTGTCGCCGTCAAGGCGCCCGGGTTCGGCGACCGGCGCAAGCGGATGCTCGAGGACATCGCCATCCTCACCAACGCCGAGGTGATCACCGAGGAGATGGGTCTGAAGCTGGAGAACACCCAGATCTCCCAGCTCGGACACGCTCGCCGTGTCGTCGTCGCCAAGGACACCACGACGATCGTCGACGGTGCCGGTGATGTCGAGGCGATCAAGGGCCGCATCAACCAGATCAAAGCCGAGATCGAGAACACCGACTCGGACTTCGACCGGGAGAAGCTCCAGGAGCGTCTGGCCAAGCTCTCCGGCGGCGTCGCCGTCGTGAAGGTCGGCGCGGCGACCGAGACGGAGATGAAGGAGAAGAAGCACCGTGTCGAGGACGCGCTGCAGGCAACTCGGGCGGCGCTCGAGGAGGGCATCGTGCCCGGCGGCGGGGTGGCCCTGCTGCACGCCTCAGCCTCGGTGAAGATCGGTGAGAACGGTGCATCGGCCGATGGATCCGACGACGAGCGCACCGGCGCCCGCATCGTCCTGCGGGCTCTGGAGGAGCCGCTCCGCCAGCTCGCCGAGAACGCCGGGCTCGAGGGCTCGGTCGTCGTCAACGACGTGCGCAAAGCGAAGAAGGGCTTCGGCCTGAACGCGGCGACCAACGAGATCGTCGATCTCGTCGCCGCGGGCATCATCGACCCGGCGATGGTCACCCGTTCTGCGCTGCAGAACGCCGCGTCGATCGCCAAGAACATCCTCACAACCGAGGCGATCGTCGCCGAGCTTCCTGAAAAGGAAGGCGCCGGCGGTGGCGGCGGTGGCATGCCGGACATGAGCGGAATGATGTAAGAGGCCCTGCGGCGGCCGCTGGGCGGGTTTTCCCGCCGCTGGAGCGCGCCGCCCCTGAGCCGAAGATGGCCGGTGAGGGCCTGGCGGGATGCCGGGCCCTCACCATTTAAGCGCTGCCCGGCAGCTCCGCCGAACCTGCTGCTGAGGTTCGGCGGCTCCTCGGCGCCGAGACCTATTCGACTTCGGCGACCGAGCGCGGGCCGTGCCCGACGTACTTCGCCGTCGGGCGGATCAGCTTCGCCTCGCGCTTCTGCTCGAGGATGTGCGCCGACCATCCCGCGACGCGCGCGCAGGTGAACATCGGCGTGAACAGATCCGGCGTGACTTCTGCGAGGTCCAGGACGACCGCCGACCAGAACTCGACGTTCGTCGCCAGCACGCGGTCCGGCTTACGCGCGTGAAGCTCCGCCAGGGCAGCCTTCTCGAGCGCTTCCGCCACCTCAAAGCGCGGCGAGCCCAGTTCCTTGCAGGTGCGGCGCAGCACGCGCGCGCGCGGGTCTTCCGCGCGGTAGATGCGGTGGCCGAAGCCCATCAGCCGGTCGCCGCGATCGAGTGCCGTCGACACCCACCGCTCCGCGTCGCCCGTCTCTTCAACTTCGTCCAGCATCTTCAGCACGCGTGACGGCGCCCCTCCGTGGAGCGGGCCCGACAGCGCGCCGACAGCTCCCGAGAGGGCAGCCGCCACATCCGCGCCCGTGGAGGCGATCACGCGCGCCGTGAACGTCGAGGCGTTCATGCCGTGCTCGGCGGCCGAGACCCAGTAGGCGTCGATCGCCTTGACGTGATCCGGGTTCGCCTCTCCGCGCCAGCGGATCACGAAGCGCTCGGGGATCGTCCTGCCCTTGTCGACCTCCGCTTGGGGGACCGGCGGCTGGCCGGCATCGCGCGCGGACTGCGCGACGAACGAGAGGGCCATGACAGAGGCGCGCGCGAGGTTGTCGCGGGCCTCCTCATCGGTGATGTCGATCAGCGCGCCGAAGCCCCACTCCGGCGCGAGCATCGCCAGAGCCGACTGGACATCCACGCGATGATCGCCCGAGCGGACCGTCAGAGGATGCGGTTCCGCCGGCGGCAGTCCCGGTTTGAACTGCCCGTCCACGAGCAGGCCCCAAACCTGCTCATAGGGGACGGAACCGACAAGACTCTCGATATCGACGCCGCGGTAGCGCAGTGCGCCACCCTCTTTATCCGGCTCCGCGATCTCGGTGGCAAAGGCGACGACGCCTTCCAGGCCCGACTGGACCTCGCTGATGGTTTGGACCTCGCTCATTGCACTCGCTTTCTGGGCTCGATGCTCGACGGGTTGTAGCCTTCTGGGCTGTCCATATCGTCGCAGGAATGGGCTCGGAGGTACGCTGTTGGGGCCAAGCGGCTTCGTCGAAGTCGCGCTCGGGAGGAGGAGCCTTGCCGGACAGCCAGCTGATGTTCCGCTCGGCCATCGAGCTCGCGGGGATGGTGCGCGCGGGCGAGATCTCGGCAACCGAGCTCGTGCAGAGCTCACTCGCCCGGATCGCAGAGCTGAACCCTGCCCTCAACGCATTCGTCGACGTCGATGAGGAGGGCGCGCTGCTGGCCGCCGGTCGCGTGGGAGCGGGCGATCGGCGTCCCTTCGCCGGGGTTCCGATCGCAATCAAGAACAACCGGGCGCTCGCCGGGTCGCGCCTCACGCTCGGATGCTCGCTGCTTGAGAACCACATCGCCTCCCACGATCACAGCGTCGTCAGGCGCCTGAAGGAGGCGGGCTTCGTCATCGTCGGCACGACCACCCTGCCGGAGTACGGGATCCTGCCGACGACCGAGGCGCGGATCTTCGGGCCGACTCGCAATCCCTGGGATCTGGAGCGCACGCCCGGCGGCTCCTCCGGCGGCGCGGCCGCCGCGGTGGCCGCCGGCATGGTGCCGGTGGCCCACGGCAACGACGGTGGCGGCTCGATCCGGATTCCCGCCGCCTGCTGCGGTCTGGTCGGGCTGAAGCCGAGCCGTGGGCGCGTCTCCGCGGCGCCCGAGCAGGGGGACTCCTCGCTGACGATCGACGGGGTTCTCACGCGCACCGTCGCCGACACTGCGGCGATCCTCGATGTGCTCGCCGGCTATGAGCCGGGCGATGCCACCTGGGCGCCACCGCCGTCTGAGCCCTTCGCGCAGAGCGCCTCGCGTCCACCGTCCGGCGGCCTTCGCATCGCCTACACCACACTTCCCCCCGTGCCTGAGGCGGTCGTCGATCCGATCTGCGCCGGCGCTGTCGCCGAGGCGGCCGAGCTGCTGCGCGCGCTCGGGCATCGGGTCGAGGAGGTCGATCCTCCGTGGAGCCTTGACGGCTTGAGCGAGCTCTTCGGCAAGGCATTCTCGATTCACGTCGCCCTATCGATCGCGGCCTCCGGGATGCTTGCAGGCCGAGCGCCCACCGCCTCTGACATGGAGCCAATGAGCTGGGAGATCTTCGAGGCCGCCCGCGGCCTGAACGCTGTGGAGGGGATGGGGATCGCCGTGCGCCTGCAGGCATTCGCCCGGCGGCTGGTCTCCTTTCTCGATTCCTACGACGCGCTGCTGACGCCGGCGCTCGCCGAGCGGCCCCTGCCACTTGGCACGCTTGACACGGCAGCGAGCGAACCGATGGCCACCTTCACACGCTCGGGGCTGTTCACACCCTTCACACCGGTATTCAACGCCAGTGGACAGCCTGGGGTCTCTCTCCCGTTGTATGAGGGTGAGGATGGACTACCGCTGGGAGTGCAGCTGGTCGGACGACCGGCGGGAGAGGCCGCGCTGCTGGCGCTCGCCGCGCAGCTTGAAGAGGCGCGCCCGTGGACGGGAAGGCGTCCAAGAGCCGCCGCCCTGTCCTGAAGGCGGCTGCGACCGGCGCGCGAACAGAGCACGCCCCTTTAGACTCCCGGGCCACCATGGCTAGCCGGAAACTTGGCGCTGCATTGGCGGCCACGGTTCTCGCGTTGCTCGCCGCCCCGCTGTGCTCCTCGGCAGCCGCGGCGACCCCGACGCGGCCGTTCGCCCAGACCGCCGAATTCTCACAATTGAGCGGGACCTCCTCAGATGCGGTCGCGCCGGCGATCAAGGCCGCGACCGCGACCAGGGTGACCGAGAGCGCCGCCGCGGTCAACTACGGCAATGAGTCCTCCGTGCAGTTCACCGTCGAAGTCACAGGTGGAGGGACCGAAGGAGAGATCGCCGAAGTGAAGGTTGGGAGCGGTTCCGCCTCGACCACCTGTGTCGCGCACCTGACGGGGGCGGGAGTCGGAAAATGTGCGATCGAACCAAACGACGTCCTGCCGGCGGCATTCGCCAGCTACGCCGTCTCAGCCCGCTACGGCGGCGACGCCAACCTCGAACCCTCGGAAGGGGCCGTTGCGGGTGGCCTGACGGTGACCGCCGGGCGCACCGTCACAACGGTTTCCATCGCCCCGGCAAAACTCGCCTACGGGGCGGAGACGCCCGTCAGCGTCACGGCGAAGGTGATCGCCGAAGGCAACGCGCCGCTGCCCGGCGGCGAGAGCGTAGCCATCAAACTCGCCGGCCGCAGCTGCAACGCCCCGCTGAGCGCCGGAACCGAAAGCACCGGCACGTGCGTGATCTCAACCACACCCGAACTTTCCCCCGGTACCTACGCCGTCACGGGCGAATACGAAGGCGACCTCAATCTGAGCGCCTCGGCGTCCGGCAACTCGTCGTCGCTGAAGGTCGAAGGGACTCCAACCTCGTTCAAGATCAAGTTCAATTCATCCGAATCCCCGTCCGCCAGCATCACCTACCGGTCCAGCGTGACCCTCGAAGAGACGGGCCTGCCGTCGCAGGCCCAGGGCACTGTGACGTTCACCTCCGGTGGGACGACGCTGTGCTCGTTCACCCTCTCGGCAACGGTCACGTCCTGCGCCACGTCGAACCAGCTCGACGCTTTGACATACGCCTCGATAACCGCGACGTTTGCGACGACGGGCGGGAGCTACGTCGGCTCCACCTCCATCAACTCACTCTCGCTGACCGTCGAACGGGCAGCGACGAAATTCACAATCGCGGTCGAACCGTCGAGCGTCACCTTCGGGTCGAGCGTCACGCTCACAGAGTCGGGGCTGCCCGAACAGGCGCGTGGCACGGTGACCTTCACCTCAGGCACGACCACCCTGTGCTCCTTCGCACTGTCGGAATCGCCGAGTACGACCTCCTGCAAGACCTCCACGACGCTGCCGGCGGGCGAATACCCCGGGATCAGCGCGACCTTCACGGCGTCGGGCGGTAACTACGCGGGATCGAGCGTCACAAGTGCGCTGACGCTGAGAGTCACCTCTGAATCCACCCACTTCACGATCGGCTTCGCCCAACCGGGATCCCCCACCACCGCCAGCATCGTCTTCGGGTCTGGCATCACCCTTCAGGAGTCAGGCCTACCGGGTAAAGCTCAGGGCACCGTCACCTTCACCTCCGCCGGAGGCACTGCGCTCTGTTCCTTCACGCTGACGGCGGGCACCAGCTCTTGCCCCGTCGCCGCTGAACTCGCGGCGGGTGAATACCGGGAAATCACCGCCGTCTTTGAAGCCACGGGCGGTGCATACTCCGGCTCGCGCTCCAGCAACTCCCTCTCGCTGCTGAAGGTCGAACAGGCGCCGACCCCCTTTGGGATCACGATCGACGGCTCCTCCGCCCTCACTGCCGTCGCAGGAACGCAGGCGACGCTCGCCGCGGCGGGATTGCCGGCGGGCGTGCAGGGAACGGTCACCTTCGGCTGGAGCGGCGGCGCGCTCTGCACGGCGACCCTGCCGGCCACGTCCTGCACGACTCCCGCCGGCCTCGCGGTCGGGACCTACACGGGCATCACGGCGACGTTCACCGACACCGATGGCAACCACCGCAGCTCGAGCGCCACGGGTGTGCTCGCCCTGACGCTCGAACGGCTCACGAGCGTCGTTACGATCACCTCCTCGCCCAGTCCGTCGACGCCCTACACATCGCTCACCCTGACCGCGAAGGTCGTCTCAAAGACGCCCGCCCCGCTGATGCCGACCGGGACCGTGACGTTCATGAGCGGCACCCATACGCTCGGCACGGGCACCCTCGACGGGAGCGGTGTGGCGCGGCTCTCGACCTCCGCCCCCGGTCCCGGCTCCTACTACGCGAGCGCCGTCTACGGAGGCGATGGCGACTACACCGGCGCGGGATCCCCGACGATCATCCAGACGGTCAAGGAGACGTTCGCCGGCCTGTTCGGGCTGACGGCCGGCTACCTCCACGAATCGCCCGCCTACCGCAAGCTCACCCCGAAGAAGCGCATCGCCACCGACGGCCAGCTGGCTGAGATCAACCGCCTGCTGGACGTCGCGGCCGCGAAGTCGAGCAAGAGCGTCCTCGCGTCGACGATCTACGACGCGGCCGTCACCGTGATGAAGGACGCGGGACTCTTCACGACGGCGCAGGCCGAAGGCCTGATCAAGCTCGCCGATGGCCTGCCGGCGCCGAAGGTTGTCGCCGTGGCGTCGCTCGGACGCAGGCTGAAGGGCCACTCGGTCGCGGTGGGAGCGCTACACCCCGGCGATGCCGAATTGAGCCTGCGACAACTCAACCCACCGGTGGGGGACACCTACCGGCTGGTCATCCTGACGCACGCGCTGGGGCGAAAGCACGTGCTTCTGAGCCGCGTGCTGACGATCGTCTAACCCACCCCGAGGACGGCCCGCATCATCTGTGGCGTCACCCCGAGCCGCTCGGCGTCTGCGGTGCCGCGTGCGGAGACCATCGTCGCCTCGAGCAGTTCGGCTTCATCCCAGGTGACCGGTGCACCGGCTCCGAGGACCTTCTCGCTCGCCCGGAGCATCCGCGAGACGAGCGGTGTGGGCACGTGAAGCAGGCCGCGCCTACGCTCCAGCGAGCGCAGGACCGTACGGATCACGTCGTTCTGGGTAAGGGTCTCCGGCCCGGCGAGCTCGTAGTGCTCATCCGGGCCCCCGCCGGCCGAGCGCAGGGAGGCGATCACGCAGTCGGCCACGTCCTCTGCCCAGATCGGCTGAAATGCCGCTCGGCCGGAGCCGCACACGGGCATCAGCGGCAGCAGCGTCAGCCGCTCGAGCAGCGTCAGCCACGGGTCCCCCGGCGCGTAGATGATCGAAGGAGCAAAGACGGTGGAGCGCAGGCGCGACTCCCGCACCGCCTGCTCGGCCAGCGCCTTTGCGCGGATCAAGCGCGCGCGATGGTGGGTGGATGCGCCCAGCGCCGAGAAGAACAGGAATCGCTCTGCACCGGAGCGCTCGGCCGCCTCGACCATGCGCCATGTCGCGATGCCGTTGATCTCCTCGATCGACCCCCGGGGCTGGTCGCGGATCGAGCCGGCGAGGTGCACGACCGTCCCGACGCCACGCAGGGCGTTGCGGAAGGAGGGCGGGTCGGTGAGGTCGCCGAGCGCGATCTGCACCCTGACGCGCTGGACGCCCAGTCGCCGCGGATCGCGCACAAGGCAGCGAACATCGGCGCCCTCGGCCACGAGCCGGCGCAGCACCGCCGAGCCGACTTGGCCGGTGGCGCCGGTAAGAAGCAGCATGGTCCGTACAATATGGCCTCTCCCCACGAGAGAACCACCCCACCAAACCAACTTAGAAGGAAGCGAATGGCCTACGTAATCGCCGAGCCGTGCATTGGCACGAAGGACAACTCCTGTGTCGAGGTGTGCCCCGTGGACTGCATCCACCCGACGCCCGATGAGCCCGGATACGACGCGGCTGAGATGCTCTACATAGACCCGGAGGAGTGCATCGACTGCGACGCTTGCGTCGAGGCCTGCCCTGTCGACGCTTGTTTTGCCGAGGACCAGCTGCCCGATGAGTGGCAGAAGTTCACGCAGATCAACGCCGAGTACTTCGCCAACAGCCGCTGAGGCGAGCCGTCGGCCCGTCGGTCAGGCGGAGGCCGAGCGGACGGCCCCCGCGTGGGCCGGTTCGAGAACGTCGATGATCGGCACATCGGCGATCGCCTCGCCGAGCGCTTTCTGAAGGAGCGCCGAGTCGAGGCGGTGTGACTGCGGCGCGACGGGATTGACGGTCAGGGCGAGCAGGGAGATCTCTTCGATCGTGCGCAGCTCAACCCCCTGACGGGCATACCAGCCGAGGTCCCTGTCCGTCAGGAAGGCCTTTGTCGGGTCGGCCACGATGACCGTCAGCGATCGCGATCGGGCGCGCGCGGCCGTCGCCAGGGCGTCGAGAAACGCCTCCGGCAGGGCCCCGGGGACGAGGAGCCAGCGCGCCACCGGGCTCGCATCGAGCAGCTCGCCAATCTGCCGCCCACCTGCTGTGAGGACGAAGCGGGCGGCGAGCTCGACCGGCTCAAGCGCATCTCCGATCAGCGCACCCGCGGGAAGTCCGGCGCGCGCGCCCGTCAGCCACCGCGAAAGCGGCGTTTCCGGCTCAAGCGCCGGGAGCCTCACGAGCTCGACCGCGCGGCGGGTGATCTGCACGATCTCCTCCACCTGCTCGCCGAGGACCGCACCCGTTGCCATCACGAGCCCATCGGCGACATCCGGTCGTGAGGCCGCGCGGCGGTCGATCGCGCCGTCGATCAGCACCTGATCGGCTCCCAGCGCGAGCATCGTGTCGCTCACCTGGCGAACCTGATCGGCTCCGCTCGGCCCGGCGACTTCGACCGCGCCGGAGCCCTTCAGGCGGACGATCAGCACGCGCCCGAGGGGTGTGCGGATGTCGGTCCGCTCAAGCACCTCGAAGGGGACGCCGCTTGCGCTCAGCAGGCTGTCCGTACTCGCGAGCAGGCTCTGCGCCGCCAGACGCACCGGCGGCTTGTCGATTCGCGCGTCGATCACGTCGTGCGCCTCGCCGTCGCGCCCGACGGAGGTCACGCCTACGCGTCGCCCGGCGGCCTCGAGCTCGCGCAGCAGCGCGGCGAGGACCTCCGTCTTGCCCGTGTTCTTGGCCAGCCCGACCAGCGCCAGGCGCTCGGCCGAGTCCGTCAGGCCAGAGAGCATTCCTCGTCAGCCGCTCGTCGCGACGCGGGCGGCCAGCTCGCGCACGATGAAGGTGGCCAGGTGGTTCGGGTAGGTGCCTTTGGAGAAGCCGGCGTCGTATCCGAGCTCCTTGGCGAGCTCGTTCGTCACGCGCGGGCCTCCGCAGGCGAGGATGGTCCTGCCTCTGATCCCCTCCGCCTCGACCATCTCCACCAGCTCGGTCAGGTTGTGGATGTGCAGGTTCTGCTGGGTGACCGTCTGTGAAACGAGGATCGCATCCGCATTGACCTCGATCGCCTTCGCAAGCAGTGTCCCGTTGGGCACCTGGCTGCCGAGGTTGTATGTCTCAAAGCTCCTGTAGCCCTCGAGGCCGTGGTGGGAGTGGTAGCCCTTTAGGTTGAGCATCGCGTCGATACCCACGCTGTGGGTATCCGATCCGGTGCTCGCTCCGACGACGACGATCCTGCGCCCGAGCGTCTCCGCCGCGAATCGCTCGATCTCCTCCTCGCCCATGTATTCGATGTCGAAGCCCTCATCGGCGAGCGCGGTGAAGTCGACGGTCTGCACGCAGCGGCCGTACATCACGAAGTAGGTGTAGCCCTCTGTCAGCTCCTCGTAGTGGACCACCTCCGGCTCCTCGAACCCCATCTGAGCGGCGAGCTCGAGCGCCGCCCTGCGCGCGGCCAGGGAGTAGGGCACCGGAAGGGTGAAGCTCATCTGAACGAGGCCGTCGCCGAGGTGATCGGCGTAGGGGCCGACCGCGCTCAGGTCGGGGTCCCTACGCATAGCTGGCCTCGCGCATCAGCTCCAGCAGCGGATTGAAGTAGCGGTCCTCGGTCTGGATGATGCCCTCGATCCCGCGGCCGTCGTCCACCCGGCGGCTGACGTCGCCGAAGGTCGCTTCCTCGATCGACTTGAAGAGGCCCGTATCGGCTATCCGCTCGAGCAGCTCGCGTGCCCCGCCCAGCACCTCCTGTGCGCGGGTCTGAATTATCCCACCGCGCTTGAACTCGATCTCCTCGCCGAGGTCACGCGCGCTGTTGAAGACGTAATCGACGTTCTGCAGGCCGAGCACACGATCGTGAATGTGGGGGGTGAAGATGCCCTCGGTCGGTACGCCGATCGTCTGGATGCCCTGCCCGGTGGCGATCGTCACGAGGTTGAAGAGGGTGTCGGTCGCGTGTGTTCGGAAGAGGTTGCCATCCATGTGCCGCGTGGGCGGCATGTACTTGATCGGGCAGTCGGGGAACAGCTCGCGCGTGAGCTGCGCCTGCGCCCACTCATAAAGGAGGCCGTTCGTGACGGGCGGATCGATCTCAAAGGCGTCGCCGAGTGCGATCTGAGCATCCGGCACGCCGGAGCTTCGAGCCAGCTGGTGGTTGATGAACTGGGAGGCCGTCACCGATGGCGCCGCCTCCAGCGCGTCGGCGGTGCGCAGGTAGTTGTCCTCGCCGGTGTTGATCACAACCCCGAAGTAGCCGTTGATCATTCGCGAGATGCGCTGATCGATCAGGCCCCTGACGATGTT
>Ga0182016_10008311_pt1 | contig 10504 bp, 9 predicted proteins | sample 712S2MmetaG_FD_120491 | JGI IMG/M metagenome (GOLD analysis project Ga0182016, IMG submission 120491) | Permafrost microbial communities from Stordalen Mire, Sweden - 712S2M metaG | ecosystem: Environmental > Terrestrial > Soil > Wetlands > Permafrost | place: Sweden: Stordalen | collected... | reverse complement strand
TCGCTCGCGACGGCACTGTGCTTACCGAGCCTGGACGAGTTCTTCACTGGCCGGCTCGCCATCTCCTCAATGCTCGGGCGTTACTTCGTCGCTTTTCTCCTCGCGTATTTCGGGGTGAGGGTGATCACATCAGTTCTCTTGAGGTACGCGATCAGGAACGCGACTCAGGCGGGGTTCACGGCAGAACGGGTCGCGGGGGGCCCGTTGCCCGGGGGGAACAAATCCTCTGACAGAGCAAGTGAGAGGCGAAATTGACCGTTAAGGAGGTACGGAAGTGAGTCAGTCGTTCGCGTTTATCGACGACGTCGAACAGGAAGCCGTGGACAAGCTGCTTGCCACGACTCGCCAGCTTGTCGAAGGTGTCCTCGCCGTCGAATACCGTCTCGCGGCAGTCGCCGCCTTGACGGAAAAGTTCGGGTCTCGCTACGCCCAACGGGCGACTATTGAGCTGCAGGGGGCAAGCGACCGGCTCTCTGTCATCGAAGAGATGCGCCGGGCTGCCCTTGCCAAGGCCAACTCTGCCCTCGGACAGCCGGCGATGACAACGCTCGACGATCTGCTCGACGTCGCCCCGGGACCGATCCACGGCCTGCTGGCCGATTCGCGGACCGAGCTCTTAGCGGCGCGGGACCGGATCGAGATCCTGCGTGGCAAAGCCGAGGACATCCTTGGCCGGCGTATCACGCGCATCGTGGAAGCGCTCACGGTGCCGGGCAGCGCGCTCGAGTCCACCTACGGACGTGAGCATCGACCGCGGCCGCGGTTGGTGAGTGGAGTCTTATGAGCGACCTGACACTACAGATCGCGGCCTCGGGCATCGAGGCCGACGAGGCCGAGCTGGACACCGCCGCCCAGAACCTGTCGAACGTCAGTACCCCCGGCTATGCCCAAGAGATCGTCAATCTCTCGAACAGCACCCCTTCGGCGACGACAGGTGTCGGCCAAGGGGTCACGATCACGTCGGTCACCGAGGGCAGCTCCACGCTCTACGACCAGCTCAACCTCGTGTCCCAGGGACAGCTCGGCGCGGCGAACGAGACGGCTTCGATCCAGGGGCTCGCTCAGAACGCCTTTCCCGAGCCGAGCACGACGGGACTGTCCTCGCAAATGAGCCAGCTCTGGACCGACATGTCGACCCTCGCCACGCAGCCATCGTCCACCGCCGCCCAGCAGACGGTCGTGCAGGACGCCAATCAGGTCGCCCAGACTCTTAATAGCTCCTACTCGCAGCTTTCTGACGTCGCCCAGCAGCTCTCCAACGATCTCGAGGGCGAGGGCACGAACAACGGTGGCTATGTGGGGCAGGCGAACCAGCTCATAAACCAGATCGCCTCGCTCAACGGCGGCATCCTCGCTGGCCAAAACAGCGGGTCGAACGTCGACTCGCTGGTAGACCAGCGCCGAGAGGCGGTCGACCAGCTCGGGACTCTGTTAGGTGTGCGCACGACGACCGCGGCGAACGGCACGATGACTGTGACCTCCGGCGGCATCCAGCTGGTGAACTCCACCAACGCCGTCGACCTGCAGGTCACGGGCAGCGCGGCGTCAACAGACCTGAGTGTCGAGACGACGTCGGGGGATATCGTCCCCGCCGGGGGGCAGATGGGTGCCGTCTTGACCGGGGTCAACACGACGATCCCGACTTATCAGTCCCACCTGTCGTCTGTAGCCGACTCCCTCGCGACGAGTCTCAATAGCTTGCAGTCCAACGGCGTCAGCGCCTCAGGCATCCCGGGGGCCACCTCGGCTTCGGGGGCATCTCCTTACTCCGGGGCCTATTTGCCTTCGTTTTTCGTTAACAACGGCAGCGCCACGACCTACACCCCCGGCGCGGGCTCCGCCGACTCGATCGCCATAAACCCGACCCTGCTCGCCGACCCGTCGCTCATCGCGACGGCATCGGGTTCCTCTAGCGCAGGGACGGCGACCAACGACCCCACCACGGCGCAGGCCATGGCGGCTGTCGGCCAGTCGAGCAGCGGTCCGGACGATCTGTACCAGTCGCTCGTGAGCCTCGTCGGGTCGCAGACCTCTGCTGCCAACAACGACCAGACCTCCGCCCAAGCGCTTTCTGACTCGACCGCGGCACAGCTGTCGAGCGTGGAGGGTGTCGACACCAACCAGGCAACCGTCTCGATGCTCACGGCACAGCAGGACTACCAAGCCGTGGCGGAGGTCATCAACTCGGCAACGACGGCTTTGAACGCGTTATTGGAGGCGATGTGACATGAGGGTTACCGACAGCACTCTCGCTGACCAGCTCTCCGGCTACCTTGAGAGCCAGCAGGCGACGATCACCAACCTCAACGAGGAGCTGTCCTCGGGCCAGGCCCTCCAGCAACCCTCGGACAACCCGGTGGAAGTTGCCGACACGATGTCCTACAGCCGCCAGATCGCCCAGGCAGCCTCCGACCAGACGAGTGCCAGCTATGCCCAGGCGTGGCTCGGCATCGGCAACCAGACGACCAACCAGGTCGTAGACACCCTCCAGTCGGTGAACACGACGGTTTTGCAGGCGCTCAACTCTGGCGGGGACAACAGCCAGAGCTACAGCGCAATGGCCCAGCAGGTCCAAGGCGATATCTCGACGCTCGTCGGGCTCGCCAACACCCAGTACGGCTCGACGGCGATCTTCGCCGGCACGGCGGCCGTCGCGCAGCCCTACTCTTCCTCAGGCGCCTACAGCGGGAACTCGCAAGCCTTCACAGTAAATGTGGGCAGTGGGTCGCCGGTCGCGGTATCGGTCCCCGGCGACCAGCTCTTCGGCGGGGGCACCTCTGGGCTCCAGAGCGTCTTCACGACGCTGCAGAACATCGTCACCCACCTGCAGGCGGGCACAGGGTCTACCTCGTTGTCGAACCTGCAGAGTGACGTGACCGCCCTTAGTGCCAACTTGACCCAGGCCGAGTCCGCCGCCACGACACTCGGCGAGTCGACTCAGCAGGTGACCGCAGCCTCGACGGCGGCCGAGAACACCTCGACCCAGTTGCAGAAGATCCTCTCGACGACCGAGTCGACCGACACCCCCACGGTCACAGCTGCTTTGCAGTCGGACCTCACCACCTACCAGGCCGCGCTCTACGCTGTCTCGCAGACGGTACCCGAGACGCTGGCTCAGTTCCTCAAGTAGTCACGTCACCTGGGCTTCGAAAGGAAGCACCCATGCCAGTTGCAACAGAGCTGCGTGTCCTGCCCGCCTTGGAGCTGACCTTTCCCGTCGGCCTCCCCGGCTTCAAGGACGCCCGTCGCTTCCGCCTCGAGCCGCTCGGGGACGGCAAGTCCCTCAACCCCTTCGGTCGGCTTGTCGCCCTCGACCCAGTCGTGCTCGCCGATGGTTCGGCGGCAGAGGCGGTGCGCCTCATCGTGGCGGCCCCCGGCCTGCTCTGGCCCGATTACACCGTCGAGATCGACGACGCCACCGAGGCTTTGTTGGAGATCGAGGAGGCTAGCGACGCGGCCGCTCTAGTCGTTGTCACCTTGGGTGACTCGATCGAGACCTCGACTGCGAACCTGTTCGCGCCCCTTGTTTTCAACGTTCGCAAGCGTCTCGCTCGTCAGATAGTGCCCATGCGGGATCCAGGCGAGCCGGGCGTCTGGCCTATCCACGGCCGCCTTCCCCTCGTCTCACCGTCCTAAGGACTCTCTCGCGTAAATATGTGACGCGAGTCCCCGTCACCGGGTGACGAGCGACTCCGCTTTGGCCGGAGCAACAGTGCTGCCCCGGGTATGCAAGGGCCTTTGACGCCGTCTTTAAGGAAAGCTCGGTGAAGACGCGCCTTTGTGAGCCCGGGCACGGGTGCCAGACCAGATCACTCACCCTGTCGGATTTCGAGCACGTGCCCGTACCTGTGGTCTGGTGTCCTGAGCAGTCGACGCGAAGCACCGCGGCCTCGCCGCAGTCCGAGGGCTATTAGCGGCGGGCCGGCAGAGCCTTTAGGCGGGCCATGAGCAGCTCGCCCGGGTTTTCCAGCCATTCGTCGAAGTGGGCCCCACTGCCGAGGAGCCGGACGGCCTCGAGCGCCCCGGCGATGTCGATCGGCCGACGGGCCTCCATCGCGGCGAGCAGCGCCAACACGTAGTAGTCCGGATGGGCGGCATGCGCCGGAGCGAAGGTGAGCGCCAAGTCGAGTGCCTCAGAAGTACGCCCGGCTTCCATGAGCGATATGAGCACCCAACGCCCGAGCACTGCCTGGGCCGACTCGGGGCACTGTTGGCACTGGCTGGCAAACCATGAGAATGCGGGGTCGTCGAGACCCTCGCGCATCAAGTCGATACCGAACTGGTAGGTGGCGTCTTCGATTGAGGATTCGCTGGCGGCAGGAAGGTAGGCTTTTGCGATCCCGGAAAAGCCCCCTTTTTTGCGCGCCACTACCTTCCAGCGGACCAGGCGGTAGTCGCCGTCCAAGGGCTGTGAAACAGGGACAGCGAATTGCTCGTAGGGGGAGGCGTAGGCGAGCTCAGCCAGTACCGCTCTGTCGTTCTCGTCCTCGAATTCGATGTCGTCGGCGTCGAAGTCGACATCAGCCGGGGCGGCGAAAGGCAGGTTCTCAACTAGCGTCCGGAAATCCTCCAGCAGCTGGGCGGCGATCGAAGGCCAGTTGTGCGAGCGCGCCGTGCGCAGCCCGGCCGCGCTGAGTGCGGCGGCGAGGTCGGGGGTGTCTAGGACCCGTCGCACGGCGTCGACGAGCGCCTCGCTGTCGTCGACGGGCGCGAGCAGGCAGTTTTTACCGTCCAAACCGTAAGCGAAGATGCCCTCGTTGTCAGTGGACACGACGGGGGTTCCCGAGGCCATGGCTTCGAGCGGCGGGAGGGGGAAGGACTCATAGCGGGACGTGGCGACGTACACAGACGCTTCGCGCAGGTAGCGGGCGAGCACTTCTTGAGCCGGGGCGACGACCGTCTCGCCGAACTCGGGGCCGACAGGGGCGTTCGGTGTTATCCAGACGATGCCAACCTCGGGATGGCTCTCCTTAAGGCGCGCCGCTATGCGGCGCGCGGTGTCTATTCCCTTGAATTCGGCTCCGTCCCAGCCGATGAAGACGACGGTGCGCTTCGCCTTGTCAAAAGAAAGTGGGTGGAACATCTCTGTGTCGACGGCATTGTCGATTCTGTGAGCAAAGACGCCGTAACGCTCGGCGAGAGCGTTCTCGGCCGCATCCCCGACCGTTATCGTCCAGTCCGCCGCTGCCAGCGACGCTTCGATGATCGGTTTCTGCTCGTCGGGAACTTCGTCATAGAGGTGGAAGTCGCCCTGTTCGAAATGCACCACGGGGGCGATCCCGAGCCGCCGGGCGGGAAGATTCGTCTCCCAGTAGCCCGAGACGATCACGTCGCATGGGGGGATCGATTGGCACAAGGGCCGTCCGAAGGGGACCTCGAGGAACTCGGCCTCGAGATCGAACCAGTCCGGGCGGGGGAAGTGAGAAAGGACGGTCACTTTCGAGCCGAGGCGCCGAAGGTGGTTGGCGTGCTCGAGGATGACTCGGGCTCCACCCCCGGGCCCCGTGCGGGGCATCAGGTAGACGATGCGAAGGGACGCGGGCGGCAGGCCTGTCCGGTATAAAGGGGGCAGGACATCATCGATAACCCGAGCCACTGCGCAGTACTCGGTGAAGCGCCCGGCGGCGGCGGCCTCGGCGGGCCCAGGCAGGTTCATCAGAGCACGGAGTCGACGAGCCCCGTGACCCGGCACGGTTCAACTCGGCGGCGTCTCTCGATCGAACGCATAGATGAGAGCACCTCTTCCACCCAAATGGCCATCAAGGACTCGACCCGCTGGCTCTTCGCCAAGAGGACGCCGACGCGCTCGGTGTGCTCGGTGGGTATGGGGCCGCCAGGCTGGGTGACGATCAAGGTGGGCAAGGGCTTGAGGGTCTTTTGCGCGAGCAGGTTGCTCACCTGCTGCAAGTAGAGCTCGAGTGAGTCCAGGTACTCAGGCCATCCCGGTTGCTGTTCCACTGGTCGCACCTTTCTCTAGTTCGATCGCCACAGCCTGGGTCCAGGCGTCATGGAGCGGGCTGATGATCTCTTGGCACTGCTCGATCACCCGCGTGTCCTTATAGAGGTTCGCCTTCACGAGGAGATCTATAAGGGTGTTGTAGAGGCGAAGAAGGGTCTCGCCACCCTCGAATCCATTCGCCCTGAGACCGGACCGCAGGACGATCACGATCTTTTGGGCGTGCTGAAGATTCGAGTCCGCGCTCTCATAATCGTCGCCGGCAATGTAACGCTTGGCGAAGTCCAGATCGTTTACCAATCTGTCGTAGAGGCGCACGATGAGCGTCGGGCCGGTGTTCACCGTCTTGGCGGCGGTGTCGGAATAGGCGTTCGCAACGTCTTGTTCGGTCAGTGCCATTTCATCACTCTCCGCTAGGTACTGCTGGTGCTGTCGCTGCTATTAGAAGAACTGGACGAATCTCCCGTCAACGAGCCGAGGGAGTCCGACGATGTGCCATACAAGCTCGTCAGGTACGACGACTGCGCATTAAGCGTCGAGAGCGTCGATTCGAGGTTGTTGAACTCCGCCTCGAGCTGCTGCTGCTGCTCGACGACGATCTGTTGCTCGGTCGTTATCTGCATGCCGAGCTGTTTCGAGTTGTTCTGCAGGGAGGTGATCTTCGCGGGCACCTCCCCGTTTGTGGAGGCTGCCGCGCTCGCCATCAAGTTGGCGAGGCCGCCCGCCAGGCCCGCCTGGTAGTCGAAAGTACCGAGCGTGCTCGAAGAGGTGATGCCCGGCGTCGTCACGAGCATGGAGAGGCCCGCGAGCGTCGGGTCGGTCGTGGGTGCCGAGAGCACCTGGCCGTCGCCTAAGGCGGTGACCCCGTTGATCGTGCCCTCCACGTCGGTGCCCACGAACGAGGAGCCGACGAGGCCAAGCTGGTCCGAGCCAGACGAGCTCACCGAGAACGAGCTTGCCGAGCCGGAGTCGGCCCAGGTGATCTGTAGCGAGGAGCCGGTTGTGTTGCTCACGACCTGTGCCGAGAGGCCGAGCCCGTCCTGGGCGAAGGCGCCGTCGAGCCCCGAGGCGATTTGGGCAAGTGATTCGCCGCCCGTTATCGCGTAATTGGCTGTTTCACCGCCGGAGCTGACCGTGTAGGTCTCAGGTGAGCTGACCGTCGCCGCGGAGGAGGTAAAGCTCGCTGTGCCGGTGTCGTTGGCCTGGGCGGCGGACTGGCTCACGACAACGCCGTAGCTGCCTGGGACTGTGTTGTCATTGGCATAGATCAAGCTGACGTCACCGTCACCGGCGGGTGAGCCAGATGCCGGTGTGAAGCTTCCTTGCTGGGTGAACAGCTTCGTTACAGCCGACGGGCTGTTCTCGAAGTCGGTGGCGAAGGTGGTGGCGTTGAAAGCGATCTGACCCGTTTTGGCATCCAGCGACAACCCTGCCGCGCTTCCGGCCGTACCGGAGTCGGCGGCCGTCGAGGTGCCGATGGCCTGTCCGACGACGGCAAGGATCTGCTGGGCGAGGCCCTGGAGCTGGACGTCACCGTTCAAGGTCCCGGCGGTGTTGGTGGTCTGGTTGTAGGCAGTATCGGTCGCGATGGACTGAAGGACTGTGTTTGCCGCAGAGACGAAACTCTGGACGAGGTTCGAGGCCGCCTGGCCGTCCGCGGTCACAGAGACGGTCACGGGCGACGAGGTGACCGACTGCAAGTTGATGCTCACTCCAGGCATGACTCCGGTCAAGGTGTTGGATGCGGAGCTGACCTGGTAGCCACCCGTGCCTCCGAGGCTTATGACGGCGTTCTGGCCAGCCGTCGTCGTGACGAGAGACCCGAGCCCAGATCCGGAGAAGGCCGACGGGTCGATGGTGACGTCGTTGGCAGCCCCGGTCTTGTCCGAGCTGATCGACAAGGCGTACTTGTTCTCACCCACGTTGAGCGCCTCCGCGCTCATGTTGAGGCCGCAGGCGTTGACAGCCGAAACGATCGAGGCGAGAGACCCGCTGCCGACAGAGATGTTCTGGGCTGTCATGGTCCCAAGGCTCAGTCCGCCCGAGGCGAGGGAAGCCTGCACAGTGCCCCCTGTGCCCGAGGTGAGGGTGACGGGTGTGGAGCCGGCGGCGGCGATGTCGCTCACGGTGTTTGCCTGCCCGTCGACGGTGATGATGCCGTCTGTCCCACTGACAGTACCGCTGGCGGTCAGGCCGAGGGTGGCGTTCGCCGAACCTGAGCCAACCTGCAGGGTTGCTTGCGAGCCCTGCTCGGCTGTTGTGAGCTCGAGTTGTCCCGAGTTGTTCGTAGCGGCGGTGAGCAGCCCGCCCGAGGCCGTCTCGACGGCGGAAGCGAGCTGATTGGCGGTGTAGGTCCCATTGGCGATCGTGAACGAGCTCGCGGAGCCGTCGATCGAGACGCTGAGCACGTCGTTCGCTGAGGTGATCTGGGTCGAGTCACCGATGGTGGTCGTGCCGGCGATGCTGGCACCGCCCGAAGCTTGGGTGACTGCGATCGTGTGGGCACCCGAAGAGAGCCCGGCACCCGAGACTGACGCGATGCCGAGCCCGGACCCACCAGAGGCAAGGAGGAGGTTGCCGCTCGCTACGGCGTCGTTGACCGAAGCGACCGTGCCGCTCGAGACGAGCGTGTCGGCCTCGGCGAGATTGTCGACAGTAAAAGTCGTCGAGCCCGTCGTGGCTCCGGTCGTGGTCGTGGCGGTGGCCGCCGAAGAGTCCGAGGAGGTCGCCTGCACCGCGCTCGCGAAGGCATCCGGGCCGCTCACTTGGTCGGCGGCAGTCTGAAGGGCTTGCAGTTGCTGCTCTATTGCCTGGTAGGCCGAAACCTGGTTATTGACGGTCGTCTGTTGGTTTTCGAGTTGTGTCAGGGGCGCTTCGTCGATCTGCAGGTAGGCGCTCATGATCTGCTCGGTGTTGAGCCCCGACTCGATCCCTGTGAAGCTGACGGGAGCTGTCGAGCCAATGTCCGTCATCGTTTCTCCTCCGGCTCCTTAGTGAGCGAGCCGCCCCGGGCGCGCAGCCCAGGAGCGGCTCGGCTCACTTGTTCCCTTTCGCTTCCGCTGTTAGATCAGCCTGAGATCAGCCTGAGATCAGCTTGAGGGCCAGTTGCGGGAGCTGTTGGGCCTGGGACAGGACCGAGATGCCGGACTGCTCGAGGATCTGCAGGGAGGTGAACTGCGATGTCGCGTTGGCGACGTTCACATCGACGAGGTCCGCGTGAGCCGAGGTCAGGTTCTGCTGAGCCACTGTCACGTTGTTGGACAGCGCCTGGATCTGGTTCTGCGAGGAACCAAGAGAGGCTGCAGCCGACGCCAGGGTGTTGATGGCCGTCTGAACAGCGGTCATCGCCGCAGTGGCGCTTGCCACCGAGTTGAGGCTCAGTCCGCTCACTGCGAGGGCCGAGGCCCCTGTGTTCGCCAGGCTTACGCTGACGGTGTCAGCAGAGCTGACGTCCGGTCCGACCTGGAAGGTGAGGGTGCTCCCGGTGTTGAGGAGGCTTACACCCGCGAAGGTGGTCGACTGCGCAATCTGGTCCAGCTGAGCCACAAGGGAGTTGAACTCCTGGGTGTCAGCCGCGTTGGCAGTGCCGTTGTCCGTCGTGGTGTTCGCTGCCTGGGTGGCAATCGTGTTCGCCTGCTGGAGGATGGCCTCCTGCTGGTTTATTGCTCCCTGGGCGGTTTGCAGCACTGAGACAGCCGTTTGAGCGTTGGACTCGGCAGCACCGTAGCCGTTGATCTCTGACTGAAGGGACTGGGCGATGGAGTACCCTGCCGGATTGTCAGCTGCGGTCTGGATCTGCAGACCAGAGCTCAATTGCCCGACGACGTTCTGCATAGCTGTGTCAGTGGCGTCGAGGTTGTTCTCGGCACCTAGGGCGGCCACGTTGTCGTTGATTAGCAGCATTTCCTATGTCCTCCTTGACTGTCGCGGACTGGCAACATCACCCGTCCTCGGAAGGCCTTCCTTGGCCTGTGTCTGCAAACGGCATGACGCCGGAGTTTCTTGCCTGATTCGCAGAGATTTCTTTTGCAGGCCTTAAGCGGTCGTCGGTGGCCGATGGCAGTGAGACCTTGCACTGGGCCGTTAAAAGTACAACCGGCACCGGCGAGCGGTTCCGGCATCGGAGGACGTCTCGTGCTTGTCTCGTTGTGCATGATCATGAAGAACGAGGAGGAAGAGCTGCCACTCGTCCTCGCCTCGGCGGCAGGCCTGGCCGACGAGATGGTGATCTACGACACAGGATCGACCGACCACTCCGTGGCCCTTGCCCGAAAGCTCGGAGCCAGAGTCATAGAGGGGTACTGGGACGAGGACTTCTCCCGGGCGCGAAACGAGGCGCTCAAGTACTGCAGTGGCGAGTGGATCCTCTGGCTCGATGCCGACGAGGCCGTCCACGGTGACAAGGCCGCCTTTCGCGCCCGGCTCGCACGGGAACGGATTTTCGACGCCTATGCCGTGCCGATCGAGTGCCTGGAGGGGGTGGGGCTCAGCGGTCGGATGGCCTTTGTGGCCTCCCGTGTGTTCCGGCGCCGGCGCTGTCGTTGGATA
>Ga0182016_10008309_pt1 | contig 10504 bp, 7 predicted proteins | sample 712S2MmetaG_FD_120491 | JGI IMG/M metagenome (GOLD analysis project Ga0182016, IMG submission 120491) | Permafrost microbial communities from Stordalen Mire, Sweden - 712S2M metaG | ecosystem: Environmental > Terrestrial > Soil > Wetlands > Permafrost | place: Sweden: Stordalen | collected... | reverse complement strand
AGTCTTATCGCTGCTTCGCTCCTCTCGGGGCGAGCTGTGGGTCGGCTTCAAAGGCGGTAGCCTTCTTCAAATCTCCTCGAGCGGTGAGATTCACGCTGTGTCGCTGCATGAAGGCGCCCAGGATGACCTCGCCTCCGGGGTCTTTCGCATTGCAGAGGCCGCCGATGGCCGCATTTGGGCAGGAACGCTCTCTCGTGGGATAGCGCTCGTGGACCCGCACTCCTTGTCCGTTAAAATTGCAAGCTTGCGTGAAGGAGCCTCACCCTTGGTGATGGCTCTCGTGCGCGGCGCGGCCGATACGCTCTGGGTCGGGACGGACGGTGGAGGCCTGGTAGCGTTCGACAGCGCGGGCCGAAGACTTGCCTCCTTCCGGCACGATACAACCTCGGCAAGTCTTGCTTCCGATTCGATCTACGCCCTCACTGTCGATGGCCAAGGGCGACTCTGGGTCGCAACTCCGAACGCGGGGCTCGATGAGCTCGAGGGCGACCCCCATCAGGGCTCCAAAATGCGCATCACGCACTTCACCACGGCGCAGGGCCTTGCGAGCAATGTGATCTATGGCGTGCAATCGGCTGGCGATGGCTCACTTTGGTTAAGCGGCAATCATGGGCTGACCAATTTCGATCCGACGACCATGCGCGCACAGTTCTTCCATCACTACAGCGGACTGCAAGGGGAGGAGTTCAATGCCGAAGCGGACTTAAAGCTCACCGACGGGCGGCTGATTTTCGCCGGTGCGAACGGGTTTAACCTATTCGACCCAAAAGCAGTAACCTCGGTCAAGCAGGCCGCACCTCAACTCGCGCTGACCTCCATCGGCATTCGCGGCGAGCCGATGAAACATGAGGTGCCCTACGCATTCATCAAAGCGCTCTCCCTAGGCTATCGCGACGATGTGGCCTCGTTCGAGTTCTCGGCCTTGGACTTCTCATCACCCGAGAAAAATCAGTTCTCGTATCGTCTGCGTGGTTTTCAGACGGAATGGACGCCGGCGGGCGCGCAACATCGCGCCACCTACACGAATTTGGACGCGGGCGCCTATGTTTTTGAGGTGCGCGGGGCGAGCGCCGATGGAACCTGGAGCAATCAAGCGATCGCCATCCCCCTCACGGTGGCACCGGCGCCCTGGCGCTCAACGCCCGCCTATGTTTTTTATGGGGTGTTCACGGCTGGCCTTTTCTGGTCGCTCTGGGCGCGCCAGCAACGAAAACTTCGCCTGGCCTCCGAGCAAGCGGTTCACCTTGAACGAGTCGTCCAAGAACGCACCCTTGAGTTGAAGGAAAGCAATTTGGAGCTTGCACGCCTAACGCAAGCAAAAAGTGACTTCCTCGCCCGCATGAGCCACGAAATTCGCACCCCCATGAACGGCATTATCGGGACGGGCGATTTGCTTCTGCGCAGCGGCTTAAACTCCCAGCAATCGCGCCTTGCCGATACCGTGAACTCCTCTGCCAAGGCGCTCATGCATATCTTGAACGATACGCTCGACCTCTCCAAAGTCGAGGCCGGCCACTTCATCCTCGAATCGGCGCCCTTTGACCTAAACGATGTACTCCTTGAGACCGCGGAACTCTTTACCGGCCAAGCGCAGGCGAAGGGCTTGCAGATTCTCCTCTCCCCCGACCCGGTACTGAAGCGTGCGGTCATCGGGGATGCGATGCGGCTGCTCCAGGTGCTTCTAAATCTTGTGGGCAACTCGTTGAAGTTTACGAGCCGGGGGGAAATCACGTTGAGCACCCACGTATCCTCTCTGAAGGAGGAATCGGTCGAGTTCCTCATTTGCGTAAAAGACTCAGGTCTCGGGATGGCCGCGGATGTGGCCGCGCGCATATTTGACCCCTTCACCCAGGGTGATGACACCACCACCCGCAAGTTTGGCGGGACAGGCCTTGGCCTCACCATTTGCCGGGAATTCGTCCAGCGGATGGGCGGTACGATCGAGGTTACAAGCGAAGTGGGCGCAGGGTCCACCTTCACGATTTCCCTCGCCTTGGGGCTCGGGGCCTCGATTGACATGGACGCGCTGCCGTCAAAAACGGCGGCACTTTTATTGAGCCGGTCCCTACCCCTTGCGATGAGCCTTGCTCGAGAGTGCGCTTGGCTCGGCGTGTCGTTCGAACACATCAATCCGGATGAAGGCCTTGGAGACCTCATTGCACGCCTACTGTTGGGCGAGGATACGCTTCTCCTCGACGCCGACACCTGTGCGGCGGAACTTAACAAGCTTCAAAGCGTAGTGGCCGACCCCGCGTTGCAGTCCCGCATGCGCATCTTGGGCAGCAGCACGATGCTCGCAAGCCTCTCCCTCTCGGCAGGGGTGCCAAAGCCACTCGGCGTCCGAGCCCTTCGGGCGGCGCTCGACACCGCCTATGGGACAACGGAGGCGGTACCTGCTCGAACCTTCGCGTCCGTGGGACAGCTCACGGGGCAGGTCCTCCTCGTCGAGGACAACCCGGTGAACATTGCCGTCTTTGAGGGGATGTTAGCCGAACTTGGATGCACCCACCGCGTCGCCTCCGGTCGCGAGGCGGTGCAACTTGCCGTTGAAGAGAAGTTCGATGCCATCCTCATGGATGTGCAGATGCCTGACATCGATGGTTGGGATGCCACCCGCCTCATTCGAAAGACCGAATCGCCGGGTGTGCGAGTGCCTATCATTGCGCTCACGGCGGACGCCTCCGAGAGCTATCAGACGCGGTGCACCGAGGCGGGTATGGATGACTTCTTGGCGAAGCCCACCACCTTGCCGCAATTACACGAGACCCTCGCGCGATGGCTGCCTGGCGCAAGTCCGGCTCTTCGCCTCGTGCCGGATAGCGCCACCAGTCTCTCGGGCGACACGCTTGCGAGAATTTCGCAATTCGAGGGTGCGAGCCACAGCGGATTATTCGCCAAAGTAGTCGCCATTTTCATTCGCAACTCCACGGCCCAAGTGGCGCGAATCGTCACGGCGGCGAAGGCCCAAGACTTCGCCGCGGTCGCCGCGGAGTGTCACTCCCTCAAAGCCTCCGCGGCACACGTGGGCGCCGAGCCGTTGGCGAATCTAGTAACTGAAATTGAACTCGCCGCCAAAAGTGCCAATTCCCTTCGAAGCCGCGCACTGACCGAGCAACTACCCGCCGCGGCGCAAGCCGCGTGCGATGCCTTAACCGAAGAAAAACAGAGACGCTCCGCATGAATAACTCCCCCAAGACTCCTCTCGCCCTCATCGCCGACGATGATGAAATCACCCGAACTTTTATGGAAGCCGCGTTGGAGCAGGCGGGCTGCGCTACGGTCTGCGTAGAGGACGGCGCCAGCGCGATGGAGGAACTCCTCTCCTCGAAAGCTTTCGATATCGTCCTTCTCGATGTCAATATGCCGAAGATGGATGGCTACGCCGTGTGCCGCGCGATCCGAGCAGTTCCGGCGCTGCAATTTCTGCCTGTGGTAATGGTGACCTCCAAGTCAGACCCCGACGCGATTAGTGTGGCTTTCGATGCTGGTGCCACGGATTTCATCGCGAAGCCCGTTCAGTGGACCTTGGTTCCTCATCGAATGCGCTACATTTTGCGAAACGCCGAGCTCGAGAAACAATCACGCTACCTGGCCTATCACGACGCTTTGACCGACTTGCCGAACTCACGAGGCCTCGATGGCCTCATCGCAAGCGCCATCGCCGCTGTCGAGAAGGTCCCCGGGGATGGCGTCGCCCTCTTGAAGTTCGAGGTGGGGGCGGTGGCCCGCATTCGGGCAATATTTGGCCCCGAGGCGGGCGATGCAGCGCTTTTGGGTTTCAGCCAGGCGGTGAGCACGCAGCTTCGAACACTTGATTCCGTCGGGGAGGCGGGTCAACTCGCGCGCGTCGATGGGGACGCGTTCGTGCTCGTCCTTCGCTCCGCGGACATCCGAGAGCGCGCGACGCGCCTTGCCGATGAATTAGTGCGCCACTTGGAATTCCCCGTCAAGTGCGGTGCGCAGCAGTATTCCCTATCACCGACCATCGGAATTGCGCTCTACCCCGAGCACGGCAAGGACAGCAAGGCGCTACGCATCCACGCCGCAACGGCGACTCACCATGCCTTAAGTACAGTCTCCAAATTTGCGGTCACCTACACCCCCGAAATTGGTGCCAAGGCTCTTGAGAGCATTGCGCTCGACTCGGCGCTTCGTGAGGTGGTCGAACAGGAGAAGCTCACGCTTTTCTTCCAGCCGAAGTTCAACATCGCCAAGGGCTCCTTCATTGGGGTCGAGGCCCTGCTTCGCTGGTTCGACCCACAGCTCGGCGAGGTCTCCCCTGGCCGTTTCATCCCGGTTGCCGAGGAATCAGGCTTGATTCTCGACATCGGCCGTTGGGTCGTCAAGGCGGCCTGTCAGCAGATTGCCGCCTGGCGCGAAGCGGGACTTGAGACCAAAGTCGCCGTCAACTTATCCGGAAAACAGTTTCTGCACGATACCCCCGTGCAATACATCGTCAAGTACACTCACGAGTACGCCATCGCCCCTTCGTCGTTGATTCTGGAGATCACCGAATCCTCTCTCATCACGAACATGAAGGAGGTCCAAGCGGGATTGGTTGAACTTCGTTCCCGGGGCTTTCGCATCGCCATGGATGATTTTGGCACCGGCTACTCCTCGCTTTCGTATTTGAAGAATTTGCCAGTCGATGAGCTGAAACTCGATCGCAGCTTCATCAGAAACGTCGATACGCAGGCCGTCGATGCCACCATTTGCACGGCGGTGCTCGGCCTCGCAAAGGACCTCGGGCTCTCCGTGACCGCGGAGGGTATTGAAACACAGGGGCAGCTCGACTGGCTCAAGGGTCGAGGATGCGGTGAGGCGCAAGGATTTTTGCTCGCAAGGCCCTCGGCGGGCTCGGACATTTTAAAGCGCTACGGCTCGGAGTTAATTAAGCTCTGACCCTTACCCCATGCGCCGGCAAGGAATGCCCCAGCGTAGGCGATGCTACGGCTGGGGCACGTTGGAATGACCGATGGTTAAGGACTTGTTTCCCTCGAAGGCGTGACGCGTATTCTGCCAATTCGCTTTCAAAGGATCGCGAGCAAGCGGGGGTCGGCGCCGACTCGATGGTGGGTCAAGTAGTGGAGGTATCCTTCCGGAATTCGGTAGATGAATCCGTCCGAAGTCACCTGCAATTCTTTGGAACCATTTCGGATGCCGCATAATCGGCACACGGAGGAGCCTCGATAGGAGGTGAGCTTCGAGGATGCGAATGCTTTAATAAGGCTCTGCACGATCGCATCTTGACGAGTGCCATCCTCGACACTGTTCTCAATGGGCCACGGCAGCGCTGTCGAGTCCGGGCTTTGCGCACGGCGCCAGTAACCGATAGTGATGGGTTGCATGATTTTGAATATCCTTCTAAAGCTTTTTGACCTTGACTTCCGTGTAGCGAGCGAGCGCGATGCGGCAAGTCCGTTGACGCCCCCGTTGAGGCATGCCGCTGACTGCAGGGAGGCCCGCTTGTGACGGAGCCCTCAACTTGCTCATTCTCTCGAACTTGCAACGGGGTTCGCGTATTGACCCTTTCCACGTTGTGCGCGAGGGAAGATTGCCGGAGGCTTGGCCTGTTCTGACCGCGCCTCACTCCTCCCACAAGGTTCCCGATGCTCCAATCAAATTCCCGGAAAACTCCCAAGAAGAGCGGTGACCCGAGCTTCGATTTTCTTATCGACTTCACCCGATTCTGCGACGAGGAACTCTTTCACGGCGCACCGGCGGAAATCCGCCGAGCGGTGGCGCAGGGGCTGCGAGTACCAAAAAATGATGACGATCTGATGGTAGCAGCCTTGAGGCTCCTGGCGCTCGAGCTTCCCGAAGAGCTTTTGGAGCGAGAGCTCCTCGACCCCGCGCTTCGCCACCCTTCGAGCTTGAAGCACCGCGCTACGCTCGCCTCCATCATTGTGCACCCCGGCTGGCGACGCCTTCATATGCTCAATCAGCTCGCCGACCGGGTGGGCAGCTTCAAGGCGAAGCATCCGGAGGATTGGATGCACTGGATGTACCTAGTATTCGATCTACTGGCTCTCGTGGTGCGGCGCAATTTCGCCGATGTGCAGGCGCTCCTCGCAGGACAAAAGTTTCCAGTTACTTTCAAAGAAGTCATCGCCGATGACAAGACGCTTCTCGACCGCGCGACCCACACCTACCGGGAAAAGCTCTTTGCCTGGAAAAACGAAACGGAGCGGACGCCCTTCTCCAAGCAGGATTTGTGGATGGCTCTTTTGCAAGAACGCGAGATTGACGAGGGGGTTCTCATCTCGGTCTCCGATCTCATCGAGCTTCGGGCGCGCCACGTGATGGAAAACTACGGCCTGTGCCTTCGCGATGCGCGCATCGTCGTGGCGACGACCGAGATGCTCGGCAAAGTGATCGACCCGTCGGCAGATGAGCCTGCGATTCCCGTCTAGCACATTTATTGCGACGCGATAAAGCAGGGTGCTTTACAGCTTTAGACTCCAGAACGGTAACGCTCGCCGCCCTTTGGCCCGTCCAGTTTTACTCTTTAAGCCCAAGCAGCGCGGGACCCTCCTATGAGTGCGAAAGCGCCGCCTTACCCTCTCGAAGTTGCTCCCGCTGCCAAGCGCTTTGAACTGTCGGCGGCGAGAATTCTCGCAGGGGGCGGCCTCGCAGTGCTCCTCTATGTCGCGCATACCGCATTCGTCCCTATTGCCTTAGCAGGGCTCTTTGCCCTCATTCTCTCGGGTCCCGTGGAGGCTTTGCACCGCAGAAGAGTGCCGCGCACGATTAGCGCAGCGCTCATGCTCATCATCGCCTTCGCCATCTTGGGCGGCGCCGTTGATGCGGCGTGGGTGCCTGCTCAGGACTGGTTCGCAAAAGCCCCGCAAACGGTCATTATCGTCAAGCAACGAGTAAGCCCCATTTCGGACTTCATGGGTCGGGTGCAAAATCTGGGCAAAAGCCCCAATGCTCGTTCCTCTAAAACGCGAACGGTGCCTCCTGCCGTCACCGAAAGCAGTGTTAAGGACAACGCTCCTCTCTTGATTCTCGATAACTTTGGTCCGGCCATGGCTGGCTTGCTGACCTTTGTCATCGTCACGCTTTTTCTGCTGACCGGGGGGCCACTCTTACTCGCAAGGCTCTCGGGCCCCTTCGCGGACCATCGCCGCTCATCCCACGTGCTCATTTTGGTTGAGAGAGTTCGTCAGGAACTCGGCCGATTCTACTTCGCCACCACAATCATCAACTTGGGCGTCGGAGCCCTCACGAGCGCTCTCACCTGGGCGTGGGGCATGCCCACGCCCATTCTTTGGGGCACGGTGGCCGCGCTTCTTAACTACATCCCCTATGCGGGTCCCGGCACCACCGCCCTCGTGATTACCTTCGCAGCCCTCGTGACCTTCGACACATTGGGGCCTGCGTTCGGAGTGGCCGGCTCCTTCTTGCTCATCACGCTCATCGAAGGCCAATTCGTGCAGCCTTTGCTCATCGGGCGGCGCATGAAGGTCAATCCGTTACTCATCTTCCTGGCTTTATGGTTCGGGGGACTCTATTGGGGTATTGCAGGTATTGTTCTCGCAACACCTGCGCTCGTCGCACTTAAGGTCATCGCCGCGAACACCAAGGACAATGAGTCTTTACTTAAATTCTTAAGCCCCATCGGATCCTAACCCACGCGAATTCTCCCCCGAGCGGGCGGTCCCAAGTCTTACGCCCGGCGCTGCAGAAAGAGCTTTTCTGGCATCGATCACGGTATCCGAGAACCCAAGTCTGTAGGCTCGCATGCATGGGTCAACGATATGTCCTACCGGAGCAGGTGGATGCGGAACGCGAGTTCTTGCCAACCAAGGTGTGGTGGCGATTTGCGGCAAAATTTAACGTGGCTCCCTCAGAGTATCTACCGGCCATCCGCTGGCAGGACGGACAGTCGGAGGCGAGCATGCTGCGTTGGGGATTCATCCCGGCCTCTGCCGAAGGGCGCCTCCTTGAATCACCCACCGCCTCCACGGCGATTTATCAGTTACTCGAAAAGCCCTCTTACCGAGAAGCGTGGCTGAACAGTCAGCGCTGCATTGTGCCCTTGGCCGGCTATTATGGCTGGGCTTTAACCGCGGCCAAACATAGGCAACCGTACTTCTTTTCCCTCATCCATCGCGCCGTATTCGGGGTAGCGGGAATTTGGGACCGTACCGTCAAGGATGAGGACGATGTCCTTGAGACCTGCTCGGTACTTCGCGTTTCCGCCAATCAGATGACTTCGCAAACCACGGGCGAGCGGCGCATGCCTGCGATCCTCCGACGTAAAGACTATCAGACCTGGTTGAGAGGAACACCCGCCGAAGCCATCGCTCTACTTCACCCTTATAAATCGGAGTGGATGCACGCCCACCCAGTAAGTCCCCGCGTCAACTCTCTTGCTCAAGATGATGCGGCATTGACCTACCCGGCGGCCGTGCTCTAGGCTTTGGCGCGCGCAGGGCCCGGCGCGTCGGCCGCAATCATTCTGCGACCTGGCCACCACGATACTCCTCGATTCCCTACAGAGGAGTAGCGCCAACTCTGACGGTTCAACCCTCAAGTCAGCGCCAAGGACTGGCCCGCAACATGACACTCCGCACGAACCCCTCGCTCGATCACAAAGCTTTGCCGATACACTTCCGACGGCAGGTTTACAGTGGCGTGTGCCGCTGCGGTCATGCTTTCGATGAGCATCACTTGGGAGCTATTGCGAACGAGGCTTCTCTGGCGCAACTGCCGACGGGCCATCCCCCTTACGTTGCCCAGGAGTGTGAGTACTATGACTGCAATGAAGGCGGCGGCATGGGCCCCGATGGCCGCGATCACTGCCATCACTATGTGGACAGGGAAGACCCGGAGCGCGTCCATGCAATCGGGCCCGGCACTTTTACCTGCGCCGCGCGCCTCACCGCCTGGGCCCGGGCGATCGGTCAAATCATCCGCTCCATGCTGACGGGCAAGCGCCGCGGCTACACTCGACAACGCTGATAATACCCGCAGAGCCTTGCGCGGGCCTCCACACAGCTCACCAAGCTCTACCGGTTTGCCACAGAGCAAGGTCGAGCGATGACCCTACGCAAGGTGCTGGAATTAAGCCATCGAATTAAGGCCTCGAATCCCGAGGATGCCAAGACCTACGCTGCGCTCACCGGTGCCAGGTGATGTTCAAGAACTCTTGCGGCTTCCTGCAAGAGTTTTTCTCTTTGGCAGACTGGGAGGGCTCCCTCGCGCGCCCAAGCAACGGCCGCTGCACGGCGGCCCACCGTTTTTAGGATCAGAAACTTGTACGGTACCCCTGGGGCGCCCTTACATTCGGGGTAACCGCTGCGATGTTATCGGAAAGCACGTAAATCGGCATCTCGGTGAGCGTGACCTTAAGAACGCCATCGTAATACCATCGATTTTCTGGATTTCCCATCGCATGAAATAGCACGACTTCCCCAGAGGTACCCGGAGCATCGACTCGAACCTCATACGGCTCGCTCGCGTTGAATGTGCTGTTGTGCGCCCACACCGCCGTGATCATGTGGGAGTTGTCAGAGAGCCTAAACGCATATCCATATCCGCCCGCCGGCAAGTCGGTGAGCGCGCCCAAGCTTCGGGAGCCATCCACCAGCCTCGTCGCGGCTGCCATGGCCATAGCGGCGGGCTTGGGTTCAACCACGCTGGAATCGAAGTTACGCGAAGACATGCTCAAGTTAAAGTACATTCCAAAGCCCACGTTTTGCGAAAAGTCAGCTGCGTAGAAAAGAAATGAGGTATCCACCCCCTCTCCGAGCATGATGAGATGCGTGCGCACCACAGCCTCGGCATGCTCCTTTAAAACTTCAGCGGTCGGATAGCTCGCCGAATACGCCGAGCCCATCGGGTAGGCGACCCCTGTTTCGGTGACGAATAGCTTGGTACCGGCAGGGAGCAGGCTTGTCATGGTGCTACGAAGGGTCCTGACTTGACCGGCGAGGTTCGCAGGCTCCGGCGGCTTGGAGGAACTCGTTCCGAGCGTGTAATACCCATGACAGGATACCGCGTCCAAATACTTCGTAAATCCAAGTGAGGCCAGGCGGGCGATCCACTCGGCGCACACGGGGAGGCTTTGCGTCGCAGGTCCCATCACGGCGGCGTCCGGATCCGTCGAATGCACCCCTTCCCACACCGACTGATACAGCTGCACAAACTGTGCATCGCTACCCTTCCATTCGGTTGCCGGGCCCGGATCCGGCTCCCAACTGACTTGGTAATAGTTCTTGTGTTGATTCGGAATGTATTGGCTGTGGATTCGGGCGCTTTCCCCACCCACGAGCGCCGCATAGCTTTGCAAATAGTCGAAGGATTTCGGCGGATAGGCCCCTATGGCGTTGGCGGAGGGTGCCGTGCTCGCCCAAAGCGGGAGCCCATACATATTCACGACCCGCGCCAGATCGCCCTGCTTCACGCTGGGATCGATCTGCTGGGTCACGGGATTCCATTGCCCGGCATAATTTGGCTCGGTGATTGACATCGAGCGCGCCGAGATGACCCAGCT
>Ga0182016_10008308_pt1 | contig 10504 bp, 8 predicted proteins | sample 712S2MmetaG_FD_120491 | JGI IMG/M metagenome (GOLD analysis project Ga0182016, IMG submission 120491) | Permafrost microbial communities from Stordalen Mire, Sweden - 712S2M metaG | ecosystem: Environmental > Terrestrial > Soil > Wetlands > Permafrost | place: Sweden: Stordalen | collected... | reverse complement strand
TTGTTTCAGCGACCGCTCAAGAGGGCGTCATTTTGGCCGGATTTTCATCCCGGCTGGATGGAACTCGATCAGAAGTGCCTGACCGAGTCCCTGCCGAAACTGTAACCCCAAATCCTTTTGAGCTTCGCTCAGGAAGGGCCTGAACAGCATGAACGATAACTGTAACGATAACGCAATCAGCAAACCCCAATCTTCAACCAATCAAGACTCACTGCAGAATGCGATCGAAAGGGTGAAGAGTTACAACAATCCGCTTGTCGAAGGCGAGCCGATCATCGTCAATGTGGACGGCCTCTGTGAGAACCCGGGACCAATGCATTTGGGCCTTTGGGGCCATCAAGGAGACCGGACGCTGTTCGCCGAGCACATGTCCGTTGGGCACGGCACTTGCAACGAAGCTGAGTACCTGGCCGTCAAATGCGGGCTGCTCATCATTCAGGCAATTAGTCCGCAAGCCGCGGCGCATCACATTGTTCCGGATGTCAAAGCTGAAAACGTTGTCACGGATCGCATGGGACGAGCCAGTTTTGCATTTAGGCTGAGTCGGCCCGCGAATCGGATTGCGGAGGTGATCAAAACCGGACTGTCCGTCAGCATGCAAAAAAACCTGGCGACTCCCTGGAACGATATTGATGCCTTCAAAATCGACCTGGCGGCTGAGTTGAACGCGACAGTTCACGGTCCGCGGCTGTACGACCAGGAGTTGTTTGCCGGCATCAATCTGCGCTCGGTCACAACTCACCTGATCGCGCAGAACCCCGATGGCCGGGCGCTTTTCCGCCTCAACCGCCTCCTCCTGGAAGATGCTTTCCCCTATGACATGACATGGGCGCCTCCGATCATTGTCCTCTCGGATTCCCAGATCGTGGCTCACCAGGTGGACGGCAGCTGGCACACCAAGGAGAAGCACATGCAATCGTATTGCCAGTTTCTCCGCCGTTTCCGCCGCACCTATTACTATGGCCTGACCCAGATTCCGCGCGAGGAAAACACCGTCGCTGACAGCCTGGCGCAGAAGTACATCCTCAAGAACTCAGGCCGTTGCGTCAGCCTCGACAACCAGCGCGTCAACGTCAGCAAGATGGTGCCCGCGGAGATCAAGGAAAACGACATCTACAAGTCACTTGCGCCAAAGGACTCCCTGGAGTTCCTCCAGAAGCACAATCTTCGGCCCATGCTGCTGCGCGTGATGGAACTGGCCCAGGACGGTGAGGCGGACGAAGCTATTGAGCTGGCCTATGAACTTGAGCTCCGGGCCCAGAAGATCCTGGAGGCCGTGCCCAAAACCAACGAACGTTTCCGCATCTGGACGGAAGCGGCCGTCGGGCTGCTCAAGGATCTCATTCCTCCTCTGATCAAGGCCATCCAGGAAGGCAGCGAGATCAACATGCAGTACTTCGTGGAGGAGATTGCGCGGGAGCAGTCCACCTGCTCGCCCATCCACGAAATCCACACCGAGATGATCCGGAACGGGCTCAACCCGTTCCAGGACAACAGCAGCCCGACTGAGCAGGGAGAAGAGGAAATTTAGGCAAAGTGAGCTAGCGGACACTATACTTAAGTGATGAGTCGTCCGCGCCAGACAAAGCCAAGGGAAGCAATCGGGCTGGCAGTACTTGGGTTGGGAACAGCTTTTAGCCTCAGCCCATTGCTCCGGCGAGACTACTTCCAACCGAGCTGCGAGCTGTCCTTTTGGGCGCTCATAGCCGCATGCTTCATATACCCTACATGCATCCTGGGCTTTACGAGAAAAAATATATCTCATCAAAACGGAGACTGGCACATCCTCCTGTTCATCATACTGGCCAACTACGGGCTATTCTGGCTTGTCTCGACTCAACGCTGATATGGGTAATATATTCAACAAGCTGTGGCCGTATATTCTGGGCGCCGGTGTCCTGTTGGCGGCTGTCATCGCCGGACCCAACATGACGCAACAGATGGGGCGGCGGCATAACGCGAATTTGTTTGCCAAAGCTCCTGCCAAGCCAGTCCAGCGCGCGGAAAAGCCTAAAGAGCCTGCACAGGACGCAGAAGCCGACCCGCTGGACAGCGACGTGACCGCCAACACCAATCGGCTGCCCATGACGGCCTCTATGCGCGCTTCCACCGACGCGCCAGCATTGCCTGACGGGCTCACACCTATCGTGGCAGACCAGCCGCCAATTCTTCTCTACCGGATCATTGCCGATGGGTTAATCATCAAGTTGAAGCCCAAGTCCATAACACCAACCTGCCGCGAATATGAAGCGCTGGTAATGTCAGCCGCGGACGGATTGCGGAAGGAGCTCGGACTGGTGCTGCCGGATGGCTACGTTCTCCCCAAATCCGTTCCCTCCGCCTGGATGCAAGCGCCTGAGTTCAAAACCCTGCAGGATTACGCTTACGTCCGCCGGGTCGCCACGGTCAACAGGGAGTACGTCAAAGTTATCATTACCCAGCTGCTGGACGACTACTCCACCCGGATCATCGAACTTCTCACGACGCGCTTCAATGCTGTTCTGGCTGACCGCCAGGCGGCCGACAAAACCACGGTTGAATTCATTGAGGAGCTGTACGGGCCGGATTTCATCAAAAAATACACGATCGGCCATCGCGTCATTGAACGCCACCGCGGCGGGCAACAGGCCCTGGCCTTTCCGCCGTTAATCATCCACAGGGCCGAGGACGAAATTGCGTCCCTGTGGAGAACTGAATTCACGGACGCCGAGCTGGAACAGGTGAAAGATTTCATCGTCCAAAACAACCTCAAGGAAAAGCTGCGCGACGATCTTTTTCAATCGAGCCTTCCTGAAGAGGAGCGCGGCTTAATTCAGTCTACCATGCTTGGCTTGCGAATTATGAACTTGCACGGCCTTTCCGAGGACATTGTAGCAGCGTACAGCGTCAAGCTAAACGATCCACCACCTCCACCGGCTCCAAAATCAAATTCAAACAAATCTTAACAAACATGTTCGCCAATCAATATTTAGCCACGGTCCGGGACGAGAGCCAGCAGGTCACCAAGCGCATCGTTTACGCCGGCTCTCAAAGCAACGCTGAGGCTATGCTCCAGCGTGAGAAATACCGGGTGCTCGCCATCGAGAAGCGGAAAAATCCGACGCTCGAAGCTTTCAAGCGCGGCAAATTGGAGCTGGGGGCGCCCTGCAGTAAGAGGGACCTGGCTACATTTAGCCAGAACCTCGCGCTCATGGTCGCTACAAAAGTCAATACCGCACACGCGTTTCAGATTCTGGCGGAGTCAACGCCAAAGGAACGTTTTCGCCGGATCATTTTGGATGCGCGCAAACGCATTATGGACGGCGAAAGCATCTCGCAAAGCTTCGCCAATTTCCCGCAGGCTTTCGACGAAACTTACGTGGCTATAGTGCAGGCCAGCGAGACCTCGGGCCAGCTGCCGGTCGCGTTGAAGGAGCGGTCCAAGGCCCTTAAGCGTTCAGACAAGGTATTGCGCAAGCTCAAGAACGCCATGATCTACCCGATCATTGTGCTGCTTTTGGCGTTGGGCGCCGTCATGACGTTTTCCATATTGGCAGTGCCGGCCCTGGCCAATCTCTACAAGGGAACCGGCGTGGAGCTTCCCTTCATTACACGGGTGGTCGTCATGTTCTCCAATTTTCTCCGGGCCAGTCCGCTCTCCGTGCTGGGCGTGTCAGCCATTCCGCTGCTCATGTTTATCTACCGCAAAAAACTGTTCATGAATCCCCGGATGCAGATGTTCTCGCTCAAGACACCTTTGATTCGGGACCTTATCTCCAAGGGGGCTTGCCTGCGAATTCTGCAGCTTCTGCACCAGTTTTCCACCGCCAATGTCACCATGCCGAAGCAACTTTATCTGTGCCAAAAAGCGGCGGGCCACGTCATGTTTGCCGAGGCGCTGGAAAGGATTCGCAACGCCATTCAGACAGCAGGCATTCCTCTCTCCGAAGCCTTTAAACGCGAGCCTGTGTTTCCGTTGACCATTTCCGGCAACATCCAGGCGGGTGAAGCTACAGGAAGCCTGCCGGAAGTGTTGGAGGCTTTGAACGAGTACTACGTTGAAGACTTGGATGACGCAGTGACCCGTTTTACCGCGGCGCTCGAGCCCATCATGATCATCTTCCTCTCGGCTGTAATCGGGACGCTTGTCATCGCCATGTACTTGCCGTTGTTCAACTTAGTGAAGATATTGAACCCTCACAAATATTGAAAAATCAGCCAAAAGCTGTCCTCGCAGCCATTCGAGTTTGTGAAAGCAAGAAAACAATGCCAGGAGGCCCAGTCAGCAGCTTTCTTGGCATCAACCAAAGCTGACAAAACGTAAAGGGAACAGTCTCTTTGCACAAGGTGGTTAGTTGTTTAGAATTGCCGCGGCCAAGCTATACGGTCGCTTTGGCATCCCTCCATTCCAATCCTGCGTCCTATGAAGCACCAGCCGTATCGCCCCTATCCCATCAACCGCTCAATTCAAGCCAAGGAAGTATTCACCATGGGTCCCGACAAAGAGCCGCTCGGCGTCAAACCCATCAATGAGGCCCTGGCGCTGGCCCGGCAAATGGGGCTGGACCTTATTCTTATTTCACCGAAATCCAACCCGCCCGTGTGCCAGATCGAAAATTTTGGGAGATTCAAGTATCGGCACAACAAAGAGGAGCACCCGCATAAGGCGGCCAAGTGCAAGGAAATCCAGTTGTCCGCCAACATTTTCGAGCACGATCTGGAAATCAAGGTGCGCCACACCAAGGAGTTTCTGTCCGAAGGGCATCCTGTCAAGGTGATATTACGTCTTCACGGCCGGGAGAAGGCGCATCCGGAGATTGGACGCCATACCATCCAAAAGTTTTTGGCCCAGGTGTGTGCGGCAGTGGCTCCCTCCGTTCAACAGCAGGGGGGAATGTTTAGCGCGTTTATCCGCGCTTAGCCCTCAAATTTTCCAAGAACCAAGCACGCGTACCGTCCGCCAAAGCCGGCGTTCAGGTTTACCGCGACTTTTACGGGATATGGCCGGCCTCCTTCGGAAACGTAATCCAGGTCGCAGCCATCATCAGGGTCCGTGAGATTGATCGTGGGCGGGATCAAACCATGATAAATGGACAGCGCCGTCACGAGCGTCTCAACGGCGCCCGACGCCCCCATCATGTGGCCATGGATGGGCTTGGTCGCGCTGATGGCAAGGCGTTTGGCATGATCCTGGAACACCTCCTTGATGGCCCTGGATTCGATCGGATCGTTCAATGGAGTTGCCGAGCCATGCGCATTGATATAGTGGACGTCTGAAGGAGCGCGCCTGGCGTCACCCAGCGCTTTTCTCAGCGCGCGAACGTACCCCCACCCTTCGGGATGGGGATCCGTGGCGTGGTAAGCTTCGGCGCTTTTGCCATAGCCCAGAACCTCCGCATAAATGCGCGCGCCCCGCTGCAGCGCGTGGTCCATCTCCTCCAGCACCAGGAACACGGCGCCTTCGCCGAGGATAAAACCGTTTCGATTCCGGTCAAAGGGACGAACCGCTGTCGCTGGAGAATCATTCCGGACGCTCATGGACCTTATCCGGCAAAACCCGACGTGCAACAGCTCATGCAGTTCCTCCGTGCCTCCGGCCACAGCCACATCCGCTTCGTCATTCTGCACGGACCGGAAAGCATGGCCGATCGCATCGTTGCCCGAGGCGCACCCCGAGCAATAGGTCATGGCATATCCTCGGATGCCCAGCATCAAGCTGATGGTACTGCTTCCCTCTCCGCAATAACCTCCGATGACGTCATAGGGATGAAGAGCCCGGTAACTTTGGTCCGCATCCGCGTAAGTGTTTGCCACCTGGACCACGCTGTGCGCGCCGCTGAGCGTGGTTCCTTCTATCACGCAGGCTCGCTCGGAGTTCATGAGGTTGAAATCAACGCGGGCATCACCCACGGCCAGCGTTGCGGCCGCGACCGAATACTGCACCGACAACTCAAAGCGCCCAGGTTTCTTGGTCTTGAAGAATTGCGCGCCATCGAAGTTCTTCACCTCAGCCGCAATCTTGGTCGGCAGCTTGCTGACGTCGAACCGCGTCACCGGCCCGGCAGCGCTCAGGCCCCGGCTGACATTGCTCCAAAACGCAGCGAGGTCATTGCCGCTCGGGGAAATGACTCCTAGTCCGGTGATGACAACGCGCCTGCTGCCTGGGCTGGCTTTCATAATGCAAGCTGCTTTTGGCAGCTCGTTCTATGATTCTAGGTTCTGGAGGCTACTTTTCACCTAGCTCGCGCAAAAAATCGAACCGCTAGCCATCGGCGTTGAAGAAGAATAAAAAGGCACGCGCCTATTCTCGCGGCGCGATTCCGCAATAAATCATTGCCCTGATCCAAATCCCGGCCAGCTTTCTCGTACCGTCGTGGACGGCTGGAACAATACCGGGGTTATCCGCCCAATCATCCTCCATCTTCCGCAGTACCTCCGCGCGAGAGCGCAAAAAGCCATGTGCTCCTTGGCTTCGTCTGGAGTGCGTCGCGGCAGATTGTTCTGATACTCTATTTCAGTCCACACCGCCTCCACCGCGCGATCAAACTCCGCTCTGGTTACTGTCCTTGGGCAAGGTGGCTCGCCATGCATAAGCACAGTTGCGACGCATTATGGTGTTCAAGCCATCTCGGCCATGCTCCCAGCAAACTGGCGCCCGCCGGACGGGGCCTGCAAAGCTTGCCGGACGTCCTTGCGCGGCTCCTTTCCTGTCATGCGCACAGTTCTCGTGCCGGGTACGCCGTCGTTCATCACATCGATCTTCATGCTCAAAACCACCGGAGGTGCGAATTCCTTGATGGTCTTCTTGTCCCGGGCCTCGTTCACTCGGCCGGTCGGCCGTTGATAGTCGTTTTGCCGGTAAAGGTTTGGCCACGGAATGGAGGATTCGGGCGTCACGTGATACGCGAAGTGCGCGAAAGTCTTGCTCAGCCGGTTGGCGACCTGGACAGGGTCCTGGATCAATTCTGGAGCATTCTTGCCCAGGTACTCGATGAACTCCGCACTGTGGCGCGGCAGGCCCTTGCGGTCAATGTACTCTCCTTCGGCGAAGGCTCCTTCTGGACCATAGAACTGGTCCACGAGGTGCTGGGTCACGCCGCCCCAGTAAACAGCCTGCAGATCGTCGCGGAAACCGCCCGGGGCATCCATGTGCTCTTTGATCGTCAGCGCCATGGCGTCAAAAACTTTGCGGTCATCGGATCTGACCTGTTCCAGCACCTGGCTCATGTTGACGACACCATTGTGCTCGCTCATGTGGGCGGTAATCAGCGCCTCAAACGGAGCTGTTTTCATTCCAACAAGGGCCCGGCCGGTGGCCATCTTGGTGAACGCCTCGGCTTTGTCCGTGTACATCTTGTCGAACTTCAGGTCGATCACGCCAACGGTTTCACGGAGTTTCTGGAGGCCGATATCCTTGGTCATGGAAACGCGCTTGGCCTGGATCAAAGAGCGCAAGGAGGCGCGCGCTTCCCGGCGGCAAACATCCTCGATCGGGTCCTTGGCCATTTGGCCAGCCGCGAACTTCTCAAACATGTCGCGGCGGATGGCCCCAATCCGTTGCTCTTCCTTCTCGAAATCCGGGCGCAACACCGTAATCACGTCCCGCATCAAAGCCATGCGATCGCGATGGCCTTTGGGAAACAGTTCCACAATCTGGTTCTTATTGTGGGCGGCCCGCGCGGCCAGCGTATTGAACATGTTGTTCATCACGGTATCCAGCGAGGCATCGGCCTCGTAAGTCCGGTGGACCGGGCAATTCGGATCGGACAGATCCATCTTGCTCGCATTGTGAAAGAGCACCTTTTGATGCTGGGCCTGGGTCAAGGTGTGCTCAGAGCCCTTCACGTCGTAAACGTACTGCTTCACCTTGGTGGCGCTGTCCATCTTGGACCATTTGTAGGTGGCCGAAACCGGCGCTTCATTCTTGATGACCCCGGAAGGAATTTCCATGGGCAGGCGGTTGATCCGTTGCACCCAGGAGTGCTGCGGACGCTCCAAGGTCAGCGCCTTGGTCACGCCTTTGTCCTCGCAGGTGTAGTAGAACTTCATCGGCGGGCCCGCGTTCTTTTGGGCGTTCTTGGTGCGCTGATTGGTTTCGCCCAAGCGGGAAACCGCGTGATACGTAACTTTGGTGCCTGGAGCGATGCCGTAATCCTGCTCGATTTTGCGCGGCAGGACGAGCGGGCCGGGCCGGCTGGTGACCGCCGCCAATTGGGGAGGCTTGCTCAGGGCATGAAGGAATTTGGAGCTTTCCGCCGTCAAGAGGTAGTAGGGCACGTACTTCAAATAGAATGGGCGCTGGGAACCTGCATAGCTGATGCCGGCGTAGATATGGTTCATGCCGCCGGTTTCGGCATCGTCGAGCGACTGGGTCTCATTCGGCTTGGTGTCGAGGTAGACTTCGCCGTCTTCGATATTCACATCAAAAACGCTGCCCATGACACGGCGGAGGTGGTTAAAAGACTGCAATGCCGCCTTTTCCGCATCTCCCAGGCCATCCTGGATGGTTATGGCGTTGCCGACCGCCTTCCGCACGTAATCCCGGCTGTCCTTGGCCAGCAGCTCGATGTTGTCGGCCACGATCCGCTTGTACTCGCCGTAGTTGCCAACCCGGCTGACCACTTCCGGCCGCTGAAGGTCGGCATAAAGCCCCTTCAGCCGGCAGAGGTTGAAATCGAGCGTGGTGCAAGCAATCCCCTCCTCCTGGCTCTCCGGAATGTCCATGATCACCTTTTCCACAAAACCCAGGACGTCTTCTCTGGGGTCCAAGGCGCTCATGGCCACATCGGTCTTAAGGTACAGCATGTCCCGCGGGTCGAGCGTCTTGCCGGACAGAGGATTCAGGCTGACGACAGCCAGTTGGCGCGAGGGAGTGGCCAGGCCGATGACGCCATTGCGGAGGCCGGCGGCGCTCAAGGTGCCAGGGGTTGCGAAATCCCGCGTGTAGACCGCGTTCAGCTTCTTATCAATATCTTCACCGGTTAGGGCCAAATTCACTTTCATAGCTACATTGTAGGGTTTGGAGGGGGTCTATGAGCTGAAAATTTCTGTTCCATAACTGGAAAAATACCGCCCCGAGAACTACGCCGAACATCAAGCAACGAAGGATGCTACACGAGCAAGGGCCTATAATGACTGTGGCAAGCCATGCTCCTCCGCGGACATGGCGCGCTGAACTACTAATTTAAGATGAGCGAACCAGCAAAAAAGCCATCCGAAGCACCCCCGGGAGGAAGCCCTGCTGAACGGGCCATCCAGCAGAAGTCGCCGGCAAGCACGCCGACCAGCCCCGAGGATCTGCTGAAGAAGTATAGCCAACTGGGAGAAGATCATCCCCAATACGTGCTCCTTAAAGAGGCGATCCGCAGGAACAATGCCGAGCAAATCCAGAAAATCGTCGCGGAGCTGGAAGGGCAGAGCCGCACACAAGCTTCCCCGAACCCCAACCCGGTGGCGGCGGCGCGCTTTCCCGTCTGGAACGTGTTTTGGGTGATTTTCCTCACTCTCTGCCTGTCCGCCGGCGTCATCGCCATAGAGCATGCCCAGTTTGCCCACGGCTTGCCCGCGCCCGCGGCCCAGAGCCAGCCCGTGCTCTATCTTGGATCAGAATTGCTGGGAGGAAACCCCAGCCAGGACTTTGGAAATGACATTGTGCTGGAGATGAACCGGATCAAGCCGGACAGGGTTCTCTTCATTGGGCACCAGCTGGCCAAACTGGAAATTGTGGAGTATTTGAGCGCCATTTCAAAACGCGCCGGCATCAAAATACTCATTGGCAACGATGCCACCGGCGCCAACCAGCTGGCCAACCCCCAAAGCCCGCTCCGGCAGTACCTTTCATACGCAGATCTGCGCACGGCGCGCTATCCGGTGCGCACGCAGGCGCTCATCGCGGTCAACACCACCACCCAAACGGGGATGGCCCTGGTCGGCACGTATCCTTACGACATTGCGGACGCCTCGCAAGGAGAGCACACAACCGTCTACATCCGGGACTACAAGGAATGCGTCAAGCTGTATAACTTCTACAACAAGCTCTTTCCCGCCAAATAATCACATGAGCCACGCACCGCAGAACCTTGCGCGCATCCCTCTGATGAAGATGCCCGTGGCCTTTTACGGAATCTCCTACAACTACAGAGACGCTGTCGGCAACGACCCATCCAAACCGAGGGACATTCGCATCGTCACCGAAGCCAGCAAGGCTGCCCTGGAACGGCTCGATGCCTACGTTACGCGGATCGCGGACGGCCTCGTGGCGGAAATCACCCAAGCTTTGAAGTCCAAAGGCCCCGCCATGGTATCGGAGCACATTTCCCAGGCTGCCTGGACCATGCCCATAGTCCTCCACCGTTTGCCAACGGATTGCGAGATTCCAATCAAGCTCATACCCCTTCTCCACGAACCATTGTCATCCGGTTAAAACATGTTGAATACCAATTGGTTACGTGAATCGGAGGTTTCATTTTGCGATGCGGTTTTTGCAACCAATTCAGCCAGAGGCACTTGCTCAAATACGTTCACG
>Ga0182016_10008306_pt1 | contig 10506 bp, 10 predicted proteins | sample 712S2MmetaG_FD_120491 | JGI IMG/M metagenome (GOLD analysis project Ga0182016, IMG submission 120491) | Permafrost microbial communities from Stordalen Mire, Sweden - 712S2M metaG | ecosystem: Environmental > Terrestrial > Soil > Wetlands > Permafrost | place: Sweden: Stordalen | collected... | reverse complement strand
GGCGAGTAGGGCACCCCGACCCGCGCCCACAACAGCCGCATGTAGTCGTAGATCTCGGTCACGGTGCCGACGGTCGAACGCGGATTCTTCGAGGTGGTCTTCTGCTCGATCGAAATCGCCGGCGACAGCCCGTCGATCTGGTCGACATCGGGCTTCTGCATCATCTCCAGGAACTGGCGCGCATAGGCCGACAGCGATTCGACGTAGCGGCGCTGCCCCTCGGCATAGATGGTGTCGAAGGCGAGCGACGATTTTCCCGAGCCCGACAGCCCGGTGAAGACCACCAGCCGGTCGCGCGGAATCTCCAGGTCGACGTTCTTGAGATTGTGCTCGCGGGCGCCGCGAATGGTGATCGCGCGCATGCCTGAGCCGGCGGTCTGTTGACGCTTCGCCTTGATCACTTCATCCATATCGGCCGTTCCAGATGCGCGTGCGGGGTTCGGGCGCGCATCGCCGGAAGCCGGGGATCGGACGCCAATGAGCGAGACTGGAACGTAGGAAGAACGGGGCGCGATTTCCAGTGCCGCCGGCAAGCCATCAACGGTTTGTTTGCGGCAGCGGTGGAATTGCCGGCCATGGGCGACGGGCCAGCAAAAAGGCCGGCGCGAGGCCGGCCTTTTCCAGATCGGTTGGCGCCGGATTCAGTATCTGGCGACGACCGGGCCGCCCCAGCGGTAATTGACGCGGACGGTGACGAGGTCGGTATCGCCGCCGGTGCGGAAGGGATCCGGCAGAGCGACGCCGGCCGGCGTGGTAAAGGTGAGGTTTCGCGAACTCTGGAAAATATGGTCATATTCGACGGCCGCCGACCAGTTCGGCGCGAAGCCGTATTCGACACCGGCACCGACGGTGCCGCCCCAATTGGTGTTGTAGCCGGCCGAGGAAGCCACCACACCGGTTGCGTTGAAGATCGTGTCGTAGCGGGTGTCGGTCACGGCGGCACCGCCCTTCACATAGAGCAGCGCGCTATTCCAGGCATAGCCGAGCTGGCCGGTGAACAGGCCGAAGGCGTCCATGTTCGACCGCACCGACAAGGCGGGAGCCGCAAGGCTCACATTGCTGCCGCGAAGACCGGCCCAATCCCCCTGGGCTTCCAGACCGAATACCCATCCGCCGGTCTGCCAGCGATAGCCGAGCTGGCCACCGGCGACGCCGCCGGTTCCATCATGGCACCCGAACGCGACGCCGGTGACGACGTCGCCGCGGCAGTCGCGATTCTGGCCCCAGCCGCCATTGGCACCGATGTAGAAGCCGCTCCAGTCGTAGATGGCGGGAACCATGGCTGGCGCCTTGGTATAGGTCCGCGCGGGTAGGTCCGCAGCGAGGGCGGGTGCGGCCGTGCCCAATGCAACGAGACCGACAGTTGCTAACCAAAATTGTTTCATCGTCATTTCTCCGGCTTTTCGCTTCGCGGTGGGTCCCCGGGAAAGCGATTGGTGGTTCAGCCCGACCGCCGCAGCGATCACGGATCAATGGCGCCCATTTTACCCGATTCAACGCCGAAATGGCGTCGCCGAAATGCAACACCGGCGCGCCAAGTATTGATGTGGAAGTTAATGATTATTAATGGTTATTCGGGAACCCGATGGAACTTTTGCTTGATCTTCGGGCGCCTCGTGGACCGGGATGGACGGCGATACCGGCAGCCGATAATTTTACGGAACAAAACTGGAACATTGCAATCCGCCATGCTATATGTGGATAACCCCGGGATCGTCAGGCTCGTCCGACAGCGAGCGTATAGGGTCGGTTCACGGCGGTCCCCAGGGATCCCCGTTTGATCGCAGGGATCCCGAGACAATAGCGGAGCTCAGCCCGGCAGCTGGGCGTGGCCAGTCCAGTAAATTCGAGAGTGGAGAGCGGTGATGGCGGGAAGCGTGAACAAGGTCATTCTGATTGGCAATCTCGGGGCCGATCCGGAAATCAAGCGGACTCAGGACGGGCGGCCGATCGCCAATCTGCGGATCGCGACCTCCGATACCTGGCGCGACAAGGCAACCGGCGAGCGCAAGGAAAAGACCGAATGGCATCGCGTGGTGATCTTCAGCGAAGGGCTGTGCAAGATTGCCGAGCAATATCTGAAGAAGGGCGCCAAGGTTTACATCGAGGGCCAGCTGCAGACGCGGAAATGGACCGACCAGAGCGGTGTCGAGAAATATTCGACGGAAGTGGTGCTGCAGAACTTCAACTCGACCCTGACCATGCTCGATGGCCGCGGCGGCGGCGGTGGCGGCAGTTTCGGATCCGACGACCAGGGCGGCGATTTCGGCTCCAGCGCGCCGCCGCGCCGCGCGGTTGCAGCTGCCGGTGCCGGCGCGCGCAACAGCGACATGGACGACGACATTCCGTTTTGACGGCAACGCGAAGGCCGGGCGAGGGCAGCAAGCCAGGCCGCGCGCCGCACTCGACTCAATCCCAGGTCGCGACGACGCGACCTGGGATTTGTCGCGCGATATTCCGGGACGGCGCTGGGGTTGATGTGCGATCTCCGGAATTCTCTGAAGAACGCTGAATTATTTCGAAAATACAGGTTTTTCTAACGGCTTTGCTCGGGCCTTTGACAGCAATGTAAATAAGATTAACATGGTGTCGTTTCTGCTCCCGCTGAAACTGACGAGCTTTGCCGTGAACCTGGCCCCGCTGCTCGATGTCGCCCTCCAGATCCCGCTTCACGCCTTCGCGGCGATGGCGGCCTTTGCGCTCGGCGTGGTCCAGCTTGCCGCGCCCAAGGGAACCTTTCCCCATCGTACCCTCGGCTGGATCTGGGCCGGCCTGATGCTGGCGGTGGCCGTCAGTTCGTTCTGGATTCACCAGATCCGCCTGGTGGGCCCCTGGAGCCCGATCCACCTGCTGTCGATTCTGGTGCTGGTATCCGTTCCGCTCGGCCTGTTGCAGGCGCACCGTCACCAGGTCGCCGGTCATCGCCTCACCATGATCTCGATCTTCTCAGGAGCTCTGGTCATCGCGGGGCTGTTCACGCTGCTGCCCGGACGCATCATGCACGCCGTCGTGTTCGGCCCCTGAGGGGCGCTTCGGCGCGGGCGCGGGACGCTGCGCGGGGACGCATTCCCAGCCCGGTTTCGAGGTCGCGGCGGACACCGGGGTTGGCCGGTTAAGTCTCTGGAAAAACGAAGGGAAAAACCGGCGGCGCGATGGACTTAGGGGTGGTTTGAGAAGCCTCGATACGCTATATGATTCTGAGCCAAGAACTGACCGGAATCCCCCTTTGTCTGACCCTGAAGATACCAAGCCCGGAGAGCCGCCGGGCCCTTCCGATATTCGTCCCGTATCCATCCTCGACGAGATGAAGCGTTCCTACCTCGATTACGCCATGAGCGTGATCGTGGCGCGTGCGCTGCCGGATGCCCGCGACGGCCTGAAGCCGGTCCATCGCCGCATTCTCTATGCGATGTACGAGAACGGCTTCGAGTGGAACAAGCCGTACCGCAAGTCGGCGCGCACCGTCGGCGACGTGATCGGTAAATATCATCCCCACGGTGACCAGTCGGTCTATGACGCCATGGTCCGCATGGCGCAGGACTTCTCCATGCGGGTGCCGCTGATCGACGGCCAGGGCAATTTCGGCTCGGTGGACGGCGATATGGCGGCCGCGATGCGGTACACCGAATCCCGCCTGACCAAGATCGCGCAATTGCTGCTCGACGATCTCGACAAGGATACCGTCGATTACCAGGACAACTACGACGGTTCCTTCCGCGAACCGCGGGTGCTGCCGGCTAAATTCCCCAACCTGCTCGTCAACGGCGCCGGCGGTATCGCCGTCGGCATGGCCACCAACATCCCGCCGCACAATCTCGGCGAGGTGATCGACGCCTGCGTGGCGCTGATCGACGATCCCGCGCTCGGCATCGACGACCTCATCAACATCATTCCGGGACCAGATTTTCCCACCGGCGGCATCATCCTCGGACGCCAGGGCATCCGTTCGGCCTATCACCTCGGCCGCGGCTCGATCGTGATGCGGGGCAAGGTGTCGATCGAACCCATCCGCAAGGACCGCGAAGCCATCATCATCTCGGAAATTCCCTATCAGGTGAACAAGGCCACCATGGTCGAGCGCATCGCCGAACTGGTGCGCGAGAAGAAGATCGAGGGCATTTCCGACCTGCGCGACGAATCCGACCGCGACGGTTTTCGCGTGGTGGTCGAGCTCAAGCGCGATGCGGTCGCCGACGTGGTGCTGAACCAGCTCTACCGCTTCACGCCGCTGCAGACCAATTTCGGCGCCAATGTGGTGGCGCTCGACGCCGGCCGGCCTCAGCTCATGAACCTGAAGGACCTGCTGACGCTGTTCATCGCGTTCCGCGAACAGGTCGTGACGCGCCGCACCAAGTTCCTGCTCAACAAGGCGCGCGACCGCGCCCATATCCTGGTCGGTCTGGCCATTGCCGTGGCCAATATCGACGAGATGATCCATGTGATCCGGACCTCGCCGGATCCCAACACCGCGCGAGACACCCTGATGTCGCGGGACTGGCCGGCCAGGGATGTCGCGGCGATGATCACGCTGATCGACGATCCGCGGCACCGGCTGGCCGAGGATGGCACCGCGCGGCTGTCGTTCGAGCAGGCGAAAGCCATTCTGGATCTGCGTCTGGCCCGTCTGACGGCGCTCGGCCGCGACGAGATTGGCCAGGAACTCGACAAGCTGGCGGTGGAAATCGCCGATTACCTCGAGATCCTGCGGTCGCGCGCCCGGGTCCAGGCCATCATCAAGACCGAACTCGCCGACGTGAAGAAGGAATTCGCGACCCCGCGCAAGACCGTCATCATCGAACACGAGGGCGAGGTCGAGGACGAGGACCTGATCCAGCGCGAAGACATGGTGGTCACGGTGTCGCATGCCGGCTACGTCAAGCGGGTGCCGCTGTCGACCTACCGGGCGCAACGCCGCGGCGGCAAGGGCCGCTCCGGGATGCAGACCCGCGACGAGGATTTCGTCAGCCGGCTGTTCGTGGCCTCGACCCATACGCCGGTGCTGTTCTTCTCGTCGCGCGGCCAGGTCTACAAGGAGAAGGTCTGGCGGTTGCCGGTGGCGGCGCCCAACGGGCGCGGCAAGGCGCTGATCAATATCCTGCCGCTGGAGCAGGGCGAGCGCATCACCACCATCATGCCGCTGCCGGAGGATGAATCCTCCTGGGCCGATCTCGACGTGATGTTCGCCACCACCGGCGGCAATGTCCGCCGCAACAAGCTGTCGGACTTTGTCGATGTCAGGCGTTCCGGCATCATCGCCATGAAGCTGGAGGAAAACGAGGCCATCGTCGACGTGCAGATCTGCACCGAACGCGACGACGTGCTGCTGACCGCGGCCGGCGGCCAATGCATCCGCTTCCCGGTCACCGACGTGCGGGTATTCCAGGGCCGCACCTCGATGGGCGTGCGCGGCATCGCGCTGGCCGAAAACGACAAGCTGATCTCGCTTTCGATCCTGCGCCATGTCGAAGCGACGTCGGATGAGCGGTCGGCTTACCTGAAGATGCGCCGCGCGGTGGCCGGTGAGGCCGCGGCCGAGGATCCGGCGGACGCCGAGGGCGAGGAGACCTCCGGCGCGATCCAGCTGTCTCAGGAACGCTATGCGTACATGTCGGCGCAGGAGCAGGTGGTGTTGACGGTTTCCATCAACGGATACGGCAAGCGGACCCTGTCATACGAATACCGGACCACCGGGCGTGGCGGCAAAGGCATCGTCGCGATGTCGGTCAACAACCGCAATGGCCCGCTGGTGGCCTCTTTCCCGGTGGAGGACAGCGACCAGATCATGCTGGTGACCGACAAGGGTCAGCTGATCCGCTGTCCGGTCGAAGGTATCAGGATAGCCGGCCGCTCCACCCAGGGCGTCATCGTGTTCGACACCGCGGAGGACGAGCATGTGGTCTCGGTCGAGCATATCGGCGAGGACACGGAAAATGGCAATGGAGGCCAAGCCGAAACCTAGCCTCCGTCTGCCCTGGATCGGACGCTGGCTGCTCCGAATAGTCGGCCTATGGCGTGCGGTTGGCGGTCACCAGCCTGGCTTCCCGGATCGTTCCCTTGACCGCGCCCTTGGCGCCGGCAACGCGGAGGCAAGACGCTTCGAAGTTCGGCCAGGCCTGTTGCGAGCAATCGCGGCCCACCGGGTGGATGTCGAGCCGGTCGCCCTTGGCAAGCGGTACGGGCACGCTGGCTTCGACCTGCGGGGCAAAGCCCGGAAGCACGGTGAGGGCGGCGGCAACGAACGCAGCGACGGCGATGGCGGAAAGTGCCTTGATCATGACGGTCCCCTGTCATTGGGCCTTGCTGGCCCGTCGTTTCGTTGCGTGAATGGATAGCCGTTGCCCGTTTCAGGATGTCTTCGCCGGAAGCGGATAACGGTTTCGTCCCGCCGGCCTTGTGTTTCGTCACCCCATACGGGACGAAACACAGCCGGCTTGCCTAGAAGACGCCGCGCCCCCCTAAGTGGTTCAGGGCATTTGAAAAAAGAAATCGGCCGGTTTGCCGAGGGGGGCGGGAACCTATCCGGCTTGCGGGGCCGCCCGGGGCGCGGTAGAGGGATTTATGCCCCGCATCGCGCTCTATCCCGGCTCATTCGACCCCGTCACCAACGGCCATCTCGATGTGGTCCGGCATGCCGTCGGCCTCTGCGACCGGCTGATCGCCGCCATCGGGGTTTCGCCGAGCAAGAAGCCGCTGTTCTCCACCGCGGAGCGGCTGGAAATGGCCAGGGAGGTCTTCGGCCCGATCGCCGCCGCCGCCGGCTGCGGCTTCGACTGCACCACCTACGACAATCTCACTGTTGCCGCGGCGCGCAGCGCCGGCGCGACCATCATGATCCGTGGCCTGCGCGACGGCACCGACCTCGACTATGAAATGCAGATCGCCGGCATGAACGAGGCCATGGCGCCCGACGTGCATACGGTGTTCATTCCGGCCTCGGCCGCGGTCCGCCCGATCACCGCCACACTGGTGCGCCAAATCGCGGCGATGGGCGGCGACGTCTCGGCGTTCGTTCCACCGTCGGTTGCGGCCGGCCTCAAGACCAAATTCGCCGGCTAGCGCGCCCCGGGCCAGCCGTTACCTGACTGGAGTATCCATGATTAGAATTCTTGCCGTCATTGCCGCGCTGATCTGCGTGGCCCCCGCGATCGCCCAGCCGCTTCCGGCCGGTCTCGACAAGCAGAACGCGATCGTCATCGACACCACCAAGGGCCGCATCGTGATCAAGCTGCGGCCCGACCTCGCGCCGCAGCATGCCGAGCGCATCAAGCAGCTGGCGCGTGAAGGCTTCTACAACAACGTGCCGTTCCACCGCGTCATGGATGGCTTCATGGCGCAGACCGGCGACGGCCAGAACTTCAACGGCACCGGCGGCTCGAAATATCCCAACCTCAAGCAGGAATTTTCCAGCACCCACTTCAAGCGCGGCATCGTCGGCATGGCGCGGCGCGGCGACAGCGTCGACAGCGCGAACTCGCAATTCTTCATCATGTTTGCGGATGGCCCGAGCCTCGACGGCCAGTACACCGTGGTCGGCGAAGTGGTGTCGGGCATGGACGTCGTCGACAAGCTCAAGAAGGCGCCCCCCGGATCGTCCGGCGGCGCCGTCAGCGATCCCGACAAGATGGTGAAGGTGCAAGTCGCATCCGACATCAAGTGAACCATGGCAGCGCGGCGCAGCCGGCCGCTGCTCTTGTTGGCGCTGGCGCTGCTGTTGCCGTCGTGGATCGGAGCGGCGCAGGCGGCGGCGCCGGAGCGGGTCGACACCATCAGGGATGTGTTCGCAAGGCTGCGCTCCTGCTGGAAGCCGCCGCCGCGGGCCAATCCGGACGTCGATATCACCGTGATCGTCAGCTTCAGCCGGGATGGCAACATCCTCGGCCGTCCCAGGATCACCTATGAATCGGAACAGGCCACCGACGATGACCGGCTGATGTACCGTGTCGCCGTGATGGAGGCGTTGCAACGCTGCACGCCGATGCCATTTACCGAAGGCATGGCCGGCGCCGTGGCCGGCCGGCCGTTCGCTGTCCAATTTCGCAATCGCAAACCTCCACCCCAACCCACAGAGAAACGAGCATGGCTGACAACGACAATACTCTGATCCTCGAAACCACCCAGGGACCCGTCACCATCGAGATGCGGCCCGATCTCGCGCCCGGCCACGTCGCCCGGATCAAGGAACTGGTGCGCGAAGGCTTTTACGATGGCATCGTGTTCCACCGCGTCATCGAAGGCTTCATGGCGCAGACCGGCTGCCCGGAGGGCACCGGTACCGGCGGCTCCGGCAAGAAGCTGAAGGCCGAATTCAACAAGGAGCCGCATGTCCGCGGCACCACCTCGATGGCGCGCGCGGCCAGTCCGGATTCCGGCGACAGCCAGTTCTTCATCTGCTTCGATGACGCTTCGTTCCTCGACAACCAGTACACGGTATGGGGCAAGGTGGTCGAAGGCATGGAGAACGTCGACAAGATCAAGCGCGGCGAGCCGGTGCGCAACCCGGACAAGATCGTCAGGGCGCACATGGCGGCAGACGCTGCCGGCGAGGAATGATAGTCATTCCGGAGGCCACGCGAGGCGCGGCAATCGGAATCGCGAGATTCCGGTTCACGCTTGCGTGTCCTCCGATGTGCGCTTGCACGTCGGGGAATGACGTTTTTGAAATGATGCTGGAGCGCATCGCGCCATGCGCACCGACCTCTTCCACTTCGAACTCCCCGCCGCCAGCATCGCGCTGCGCCCGGCCAGCCCGCGCGATTCCGCGCGGATGCTGGTGGTGCAGCCCGACGGCATGTTGCGCGACCGGGTGATTGCCGATCTGCCGCGCTGGCTCGAGCCCGGCGACCAACTCGTCGTCAATGATACCAAGGTGATAGCGGCCCAGCTGACCGGTCGCCGCATCGGGCGTGACACCGAGCCCAGGATCGAGGCGACGTTGATAAAACGCCTCGACGGCTCGCGCTGGCAGGCGCTGGTCAGACCCGCCAGGAAATTGGCGGCCGGCGATACCGTCCGCTTCGGCAACGAGGGCAAGGTATGCCTGCTCGGTCACCTCGACGCCGAGGTCGAGGCCAAAGGCGACGACGGCGAGGTCACGCTGTCATTTTCATTTCACGGGCCGGCGCTCGATGCTGCGATTGCCGATCTGGGCCATCCGCCATTGCCGCCCTATATCGCCTCGAAACGGACCCCTGACGATCGGGACCTGGCGGATTACCAGACCATGTTCGCGGCCAAAGAAGGCGCGGTCGCCGCTCCGACTGCCGGGCTGCATTTCACGCCCGCGCTCGAAGCCGCGCTGCGCGGGCACGGCGTCGGACTGCACCGGCTGACGCTGCATGTCGGGGCAGGGACCTTCCTGCCGGTGAAGACCGACGACACCGGTGGCCACAAGATGCATGCCGAATGGGGCTCGATCTCGGTGTCCACTGCCGCCGCGCTCAATGCTGCCCGCGCCGACGGCGGCCGCATCGTCGCGGTCGGCACCACCTCGCTGCGGCTGCTGGAAAGCGCCACCGCCGAAGACGGCACGATCGCCCCATTCCAGGACGAGACGTCGATCTTCATCACCCCGGGTTATCGCTTTCGCTGCGTCGATATCCTGCTGACCAATTTCCACCTGCCGCGCTCGACGCTGTTCATGCTGGTGTCGGCCTTCAGCGGGCTCGAAACCATGAAACGGGCCTACGCGCATGCCATCGCGGACGGTTACCGGTTCTACTCCTATGGCGATGCCTGCCTGCTGTTTCGCGCCTCGGCGTGACCGCTTCGGAGAACCGGTTTTCAGTTTTCCGGATCAATCGAAAAGCCGACCCTGGATCGTCCAAAGCGAGGAATATCAATGAAAGCTGCCTTCATCGAACGACATGGCGGGCCGGAAGTTCTGCAATTCGGCGAGATGCCGGATCCCGTGGCCGGAGCCGGCGAGGTCGTGGTTGATATCGTCGCCGCCAGCGTCAATGGCGCGGACTGGAAGGTGCGTGAGGGCAAGTCGAACCCGCTTTCGCGATTCCCCTACATTCTTGGACGGGATTTCTCCGGGGTGGTTTCGGCCCTGGGCGAGGGTGTCAGCGACCTGCATGTCGGCGACGAGGTGTTCGGCGTCTGCGATGTCGGCCAGGAGGGCGCCTATGCCGAGAAGATTGCGATCAAGGCGGCGATCGTCGCAAAGAAGACCGATCGGCTGTCACATGTTGATGCCGCCGCGCTGGCGCTCGCGGGATTGACGGCGATTTGCAGCATCGAAGATACGCTGAAACTGCAGGCCGGCGAAACGATCCTGATCCAGGGAGGGGCGGGCGGTGTCGCAAGCTTTGCCATACAATTGGCAAAATACCTCGGTGCTCGCGTGATCACGACCGCGAGCGCGTCTAACCATGACTATCTGCGCACCATCGGGGCCGATGAGATCATCGACTATAATGCGGTGGATTTCACGCAAGTCGTGCGCGACTGTGACGCCGTGTTCGATACCGTCGGCGGGGATGTCGCGCAACGATCTTTCTCGGT
>Ga0182016_10008305_pt1 | contig 10506 bp, 9 predicted proteins | sample 712S2MmetaG_FD_120491 | JGI IMG/M metagenome (GOLD analysis project Ga0182016, IMG submission 120491) | Permafrost microbial communities from Stordalen Mire, Sweden - 712S2M metaG | ecosystem: Environmental > Terrestrial > Soil > Wetlands > Permafrost | place: Sweden: Stordalen | collected... | reverse complement strand
CACGGTGCCCAGCAGCAGGTATGCCTGGGTCATGCGCGCCAGGCTGTCGGTATATTCGCGGAAACCGGCATCGTCCTCGTAGTAGTATGGCGCCGGCACTTCGGGCCACACCAGAATCGACGCTCGCCGGACGCCCGGCTGCAAAGCGCCGCGCAAAGTGAGAGCGGACTGCTCCCGCACCGTCTGGCTGAGGATTTCCGGGGTCCACTCCTGGGTTTCGGAGATATTGGATTGCACCAGCAGGGCGGCCTCGCGGCCGGGCTCGTCGCCGGGCATGGCAGGCAGCAGGAGCATCAGCGGCAATGGGGCCAGCCACAACAGTTCCAACCGCGGCCGCCGAAGAATCGCCAGAGCCAACGCCGCGGACATCATTACGAAGACGAAGGACAGCCCGTAGACGCCGGTATAGGGCGCCAGGCGCATGGGAATTCCCATGTCCACGCCGGCGTTGCCCAGCGCCAGCCAGGCGAAGCCCAGCGGGCCGTGCGTCACCTCCACCGTCACCCACCAGGCGGCCACGGCAGGCACGGCCCACCAGCGGCGCATCAGGATTCCGGCCAGCAGCGCAAAGCAGCCCATGTGCAGCCCCTTGGCCACGCAGAAAAGCACGAACATGGCCCGGGCGAGGCCCGTACCCATATCGCCGTGGACCGCCAGCACGATCTCGACCCAGTAGCAGACGCCGCACCAATAGACCGCGCCGGCGCTCCAGCCGAGCAGGAAGCGGCGCCACGGCCGGCGCTCGCGCGTGACTGCCAGCAGCAGCGGCACAAGCGCCACGGGGGCGAACCAAACCGCGTTGAAGCGCGGGAAACAGAAGATCAGGAGCGCCGCGGAAACGAGCGCCAGCAGCAGCTTCAGCACGGAGCCCGTCGCGCCGCCTCGGCGACTTCGTCGGCCATATAAGAACTGCGAACCAGCGGGCCGCTGAAGACCATTTTGAAGCCCAGCGAAAGCCCGTACTCGCGGTACCGGTCGAACTGCGCCGGCGTGACGTACTCCGCCACCGGCAGATTGCGCCGCGTAGGCTGCAGGTACTGCCCGATGGTGGCCGCATCGGTTCCGGCGGCGTGCAAATCGCGCAGCAGACCGCGGACTTCCTCTTCGGTTTCCCCCAGCCCCACCATGAAGCCCGACTTGGTGAGCGCGTTCGAATAGCGCCGCGCAAAGGCCAGCACGTCGAGCGATTGCCGGTATTTGGCCTGGGGGCGCACGCGGGCGTACAAACGCGGCACGGTCTCCATGTTGTGGTTGAAGACGTGCGGCCCGGCATCCAGCACGCGGGCCACGGCGTCGCGGTCGCCGCAGAAGTCGGGGGTGAGCACTTCGACGCGGGCTTCGGGCAGCGCGCGGCGGACCTCGCGGACGGTGGCGGCGAAGTGCACGGAGCCGCCGTCCGCAAGGTCGTCACGGTTGACGCTGGTGATCACCACATAGCGCAGTTTCATATCGGCGGCCATGCGCGCGACGTTGGCGGGCTCGGCGGCGTCGAGCGGCAATTCGCGGCGGGCGGGATTGAACTTCGGCACGGAGCAGAATCCGCAGCCGCGCGTGCAATGGCTGCCCAGAATCATGAAGGTGGCGGCTCCGCGATGGAAGCACTCATGAATATTGGGGCAGCGCGCCGATTCGCAGACGGTGTGCAGGTTCAACTGCCGCAATCCGGTCTTGAGCTGGTTGAGCGATTGGAAATGCGTGCGGCTTTTGCGTGCCCACTCCGGCAGCCGGGGCCGTGGCCCTCCGCCGATCTGTACCAGCGGGTCGCTCACGGCTTTCTAAAGAGATTGGTCATCCCCGCGTCTTCGAGCTTCTTCTTAGCGCGCGTGAGGGATTCTTTGTCGGTATAAGGTCCCACCCACACCAGCGTCAGATTCTTATTGCCGGGCCGCGTGACCACCGGAAAGCCCTGACCTTTGAGGGTTTGGGACAGGGCGTCGGCCGAGGTCTGGCTGCCGGCCAGCACTTGCCAGTAGTTGCCGGCGGGCGGTTGTTCGGGGGCGGGCTGGGCTTTGGGAGGCGGCGCCGGTTCGCTGGTCTCTTTCGCGGGGACGGTAGTGGGCTGCGGCGGGGCTTCCGCCGGCGCCGGATCGGTGTTTAAGACGGGTGTCGAGGAGGCTGACGCTTGATCGGGGCTGGCCGGGGTAGCGCCTCCGGCGGCGGGCGACGCTTGCGGGCGGCTGTCGGTAGCGCCGTTCGACGGAACCGCGGCCGTTTCGGGGGTGACTCTGGCCGATTTCGGCGAGCTCTGTCCCAGGACGTAGCCCATAGCGAAGACCACCGCCAGCAACAGGACCCCGATAAAGAAGCCGCTCAGCAGTTGCTTGTCGCCCACTACCAGTTCGAATTCGCCGGTGTCCTTGTTTCGCATGTTTTAGGCTGGGGGCGAGCCGGGGCCGATGCCCCGGTCGAGAGCGCCCTTCAAAGATGCAATTATATCCAGTGGAAGGGGAAACACAATGGTAGTATTTTTTTCGGTGCCGATTTCCACCAGGGTCTGCAGGTATCGCAACTGAATCGCCACCGGCTGTTTCTGGAGCACTGCCGCCGCCATGGCCAGCTTTTCGGAGGCCGTGTATTCGCCTTCGGCATGGATGATTTTAGCGCGGCGCTCGCGTTCCGCCTCCGCCTGGCGGGCGATGGCGCGGATCATCGATTCGGCCAGGTCCACCTGTTTGACTTCCACCATGGTGACTTTCACGCCCCAGGGTGAAGTGTGCTGATCGAGGATGGTTTGCAGACGCAGGTTCAGTTTCTCGCGCTGGCTGAGGAGTTCGTCCAGTTCCACTTCGCCCAGGACGCTGCGCAACGTGGTCTGCGCCAATTGCGAGGTGGCATAGAGGAAGTTGGAAACCTCTACGATGGCGAGGCGCGGTTCGATCACGCGAAAGTAAAGCACGGCGTTCACCTTCACGGTGACGTTGTCGCGCGTGATGACGTCCTGCGACGGCACTTCGAGCGTGTCGACGCGCAGGGAAACGCGCACCATGCGGTCGACCGGGGCGAACACCAGGATGATGCCCGGGCCCTTGGGCTGGGGCAGCAGGCGGCCGAAGCGGAAAATCACGCCGCGTTCATATTCGCGCAAGATCTTGACAGAGCTAATCAGGTACAGTACGACGATCACCACGATGATGGTCGTGAAACTCGTTGCGTCGATCATTCGAGCCTCCTACTACGCCAGCGGTTCTACTGTGAGTTTCAACTTATCGATGGCCGTAACCCGCACGCGCCCACCGATGGCGACCGGCCGGGACGACACCGCGTCCCAGTACTCGCCGTGGACAAGGATCGTGCCCTCCGGCGCCAGTGCCGTAATGGCTGCGCCGGTTTCGCCGATCATTCCCTCGCTTCCCGTTTCCACTTTATTGCGCCGCGCGCGCACCGCCAGAGACAGCAGAAAAACGGTGATGGCCGAGAAGGGCAGGGCCAGGGCAATGGCCGTCCCCAAGTGAACGCGCAATTCGGGCAGCGGACTATCCACCAGCATAACTGCACCGAGTACCATGGCAACGGCACCTCCCGTGCCGAGGATTCCATGCGTGGCGAACTTGGCCTCCAGCACGAACATCCCGAACGCCAGCAACAGCAGGGAAGCGCCCAGCCAGCTAATGGGGAGCACCGAGAGCGCCGAAAGGCCCAGCAGCACCAGAATTGCGCCCACCACACCCGGTACAATAAGGCCCGGCGAATTGAACTCCAGGTAGATCGACAGCGCGCCGATTATCAGCAGCACCAGCGCGATGTTGGGATCGGCGATGGAACTGACGATCTGCTGGCGCAACGTCAACTGGTACGTTTCGATCTGCGCGCCGGCGGTGTGCAGCGTCTGCGTACGGCCGTCGATTCGCGTAACGGTGCGGCCGTCGAGCGAATTCAGCAGTTGCGCCTCGCTGGGCTCGACCAAGTCGATGAGGTGCTGGTCCAGCGCCTCGCGTTCGGTGAAGGACTTGCTTTCCCGCACGGTGGTTTCGGCCAGTTCGCTATTGCGCCCGCGTTTGATGCACAGGCTGCGCAGGCCGGCGGCAGCGTCGTTTTCCACTTTCTGCGCCATCACGGCGTCCATTTCGCCGGTTATGGCGACGGGGTGCGCGGCGCCGGTGCGCGTGCTGGGAGCCATGGCCGCCACATCGCCGGCTTCCAGCAGAAAGAATCCCGCGGAGGCTGCCCGTCCACCGCTGGGCGTCACGTACGTGACCACCGGAACGGGCGAAGCGAGCATCTCCTGGATGGTCTTCTCCATGGCGTCCATCAAGCCGCCGGGCGTGTTGAGGCGGACCAGCACGAGCGAAGCGTTCTGTTGTTTGGCTTGCGCGATGGCGGCGGCGACGATCTCGACGGTGATGGGGTGCACTACCCCATTTACATCCACGGCAACGATCTTCGGTGCCGCGGAGGCTGCCTGCGCCATGAGCGCAAGCGCAATCCCGAGAGTCGCCACGCCTCGCAATTCACCTCCCAGTATACGCCACTCAGATCCCGTGGTCTGAAACACAATTGCAACCCGCGTTGTAATCAAAGCGATAGAAACTTTTGATGTACTGGTAGCTACCAATCGGTTAAAATAAAAGCAATAAATTCCAGTCTGAAAGAGAGAGCTATATCTATATGCCCCGCAAGCGCGTTTCCGATAAAGAGATCATTGTGTCCGCTCCCGTCCCAAGCCGTCATAAGCCGGCAACCGCCAAGCGTGTAAAGCGCGCCGAACCTACTCTGGCCGCCGAAGCGCCAGTAACTCAAGTAATACCGGCCCGGCCCTCGCAGGAACAGATCGCCAGCCTGGCGTATTCATATTGGGTAGCGCGCGGTTGCCAGGGTGGATCGCCCGAAGAAGACTGGTTGCGCGCCGAGCATGAACTCGCGGCCCGCTAGCGGTACTTTCGCAGCACGGCCAGCAGACGGCCCTGTATTTCGACATCCGCCGCGGGAACGATAATCGGTTTCAGCGTGGAGTTCGCCGGTTGCAGACGAATCACGTCTCCCGGTTCGCGATAGATTCGCTTCAGCGTGGCATCGCTGCCCGCTACCAGTGCGACAGCGATATCGCCGTCCCGCGCCTCGGTAGCCTTCTCCAGCAGAACGATATCGCCATCGCAGATGTGGTCGTCGATCATCGAATTGCCGCGCACTTCCAGCGCGAATGTGTTGGCGCCGCCTATGTAATCGGCTATATTGAGCGTCTCGCTCTGTTCCACGGCCTCCAAGGGAGCACCGGCGGCGATGCGGCCGCGCAGGGGGATCTCCGTCTGCGGCGGTTTGGCGCGCTGCTGTTCCGAGAGATACTTCGCGGTAAGCTCCAGCGAGCGGCTCTGATTAAAGCCGCGCTTGAGGTAGTTCTTCGACTCAAGGATGGAAATGTGTTTGTGGACGGTGGCGAGAGAGGCAAGGTCGAGCCCTCTCGCAATTTCTTCGTAGCTCGGGCAGTAGCCGTTTTCTTCGACGAACCCGGCGATGAAATCCAGCACCTGCTTTTGACGCTTGGTGAGTGCCATAGTCGCCCCCAATTCATTGTGGGCGAACAAAAAGGGAAAATCAAGAGGTATTTTAGGATTATTTGCTCCACCACCATCCCCCTTATTCCAAGGACGCACCCGGCTCATTCTTGCGCCGTCCCCCAATGCTGCCGGTTGAGTATCTCGGGGCGGGGCGGGCTGAAGCCCGCCGCAGACTAAAGTCTGCCCCACGAACTCATCACACAGTAGTAATAGTAGCGCCAGCGATTTTCACCGCAGAGAACTGCGCTCCATAGTTATGCCACCGGGTTAGTAAGTGTGCCGATTCCGTCAATAGTAATCGCGATTTCGTCGCCGGAAGCCAGCGTGAAGGAGTGAGGAGGAACAATGCCGGTGCCGGTCAGCAGAAAGCAGCCGTCCGGAAAAGTATTCTCGCGGAACAGGTACTCCACCAGTTCCACGGGATCGCGCTTCATCGCGGCCAGCGTGGTGCTGTCCGAGAATACCGCGGACCCGGAGCGGCGGATCTCGATGTGGATCCCGGTGGTGGACGCCAGCGGCTCCGTCGCAACCAGAATTCCCGGCCCGAGCGCACAGGAGCCGTCGTAAACCTTAGCCTGCGGCAGATACAGCGGATTCTCGCCTTCGATATCGCGGGAACTCATGTCGTTCCCCACGGTATAGCCGAGTATCTTACCCTTGGGCGACACCAGCAGGGTCAATTCCGGCTCCGGCACGTTCCATTTGGAATCGTGGCGGATGCGCACGGGCGCGCCCGGTCCTACGGTGCGGTGCGGCGTGCTCTTGAAGAAGAGCTCGGGGCGTTCGGCGGTGTATACGCGATCGTAGAAACTCATGCCGCCGGACGCTTCCGACTCGGCCATGCGGGCGGTTCGACTGCGAAAATAGGTCACGCCGGCGGCCCAGACTTCCTGCTCTTCGATGGGCGCCACCAAGGCGTGGCCACCGCTTCCGGCAGCGGCTTCGCCCTCAATGTGCGTCAGGTAATCGTAGAGATCTTCGCGAGTGGTGATGCGGCCGTTGGCCTGCGGAGGCACCGGAATTCTGCCGCCCTGGCTCGCCTCGAGTTCCCACCCGTTTTGGGTTCGATAAATGTGCATTTTACGATTTCAGCCTTTCGAGAATTGCGTCGACATCGAAAATAGATCCGCCCCAGGTACCGCCGCTCACGTCCTGCAATGCGGCCCACAAGCGGGTCTCGGGGGGCAGGTCGGGATCGGCCGCCAGATCGGGAGACATGGTGCGGGCAGCCAGTACGCGCGAGCCCTCTTCCGCGCTGCCATCCACCACCAGGTTGACCGAACCTTCCAACCGTACCCGGTCGATTAGGATCTCGATCCGGTCGCCTTCCCTGACTTTGCCGATCGGGCCGCCGGCCAGCGCCTCGGGGGTAGCGTGTCCGATGCAGGCTCCGGTGGAAACGCCGCTGAATCGAGCGTCGGTGACGATGGCGATGTGCTTGCCGTAATCCAGGTAGCGCAGCGCCACGGTGATCTCGAAGATTTCCTCCATCCCCGAGCCCATGGGCCCGCGGCACATCAGCACCACCACGTCGCCCGCCCGGATGGCGCCGCTCTTGATGGCCGCGATGACGTCCTTCTCCGCATGGAAAACGCGCGCCGGACCGGTCTTCCGGTAGACTCCGTCGGCATCCACCACGGTAGGGTCGATGGCGGTGCTCTTGATCACCGATCCGCCGGGCACGAGATTGCCCTTGGGGAACGTGACGGTAGAGGTGAGACCGCGGCGGCGCGCGCCATCGGGGTCCATGATGACGTCATCGGGGTCGATGCCGTCGCGCTCGCGCAGGACCTTGCGCAGGGCGGTGCGGCGTTCGGATTGCTCCCACCAATCGAGCACGGCGCCGAGCTTTTCGCCGCTCACCGTGATGGCGGAGGTCTCCAGCAATCCGGCCCGGCGCAGGTGCAGCATCACTTCCGGAACGCCGCCGGCGAGGAAGACCTGCACCGTGGGATGGCCCTTCGGCCCGTTGGGCAGCGCGTCCACCAGGCGGGGTGTCTGGCGATTGACGCGGGCCCAATCGTCCACCGTGGGGCGCGTGAGTCCGGCGGCGTGGGCGATGGCGGGCAGGTGCAGAATCAGATTGGTGGATCCGCCGAAGGCCGCGTGGACAATGAGGGCGTTGCGCACCGAGGCGTCGCTCAGGACGTGGCCCATGGTCAGCCCGCCGGCTTCCATTTGGAGGACGGCGCGGGCCGAGCGGCGGGCCATGTCGATCCAGATGGGGTGTCCCGAGGGGGCCAATGCGGAATGTGGCAGCGTCATGCCGAGCGCCTCGCCGACTACTTGCGATGTGGCCGCGGTGCCCAGGAACTGACAGCCGCCGCCGGGCGTGGCGCAGGCGCGGCAGAGCATATTGGCGGCGTCCTCCAGGGTCATTTGCCCACGGGCGAAGCGCGCCGCGGCGGACTGCACTTTACCGGCATCCTCGCCATCGGACGCCTGCAAGGTGACGCCGCCGGGGATCAGGATGGAGGGCAGCGTGCGCGTACCGGCGAGGGCCATCATCATCGCCGGGAGGCCCTTGTCGCAGGTGGCCACGCCGATCACGCCGCTGCGCGTGGGCAGGGAGCGGATGAGCCGGCGGAAGATGGTGGCGGCATCGTTGCGGTAAGCCAGGGAATCGAACATGCCGGGGGTGCCTTGCGTGCGGCCGTCGCAGGGGTCGGTGCAGTAGGCCGCGAAGGGGATGGCGCCGAGCGCTTTGAGTTGTTTGGCCGCGGCGTCCATCAGCAGGCCGACTTCCCAGTGGCCCGTGTGATAGCCCAGCGCGATAGGGGTGCCGTCCGCCGCGCGGATGCCGCCGTGGGTGCTGAGGATGAGAATTTCCTTGCCGCCGAGCGCCGCGGGGTCCCAGCCCATGCCGGCGTCTTGAGTCCAGCCGAAGACGTCGCCGGAGGGCCGCGCGATCAGTATCTCGGGGGTAATCGGCAGGGAGCCGGTGGGGCCGGGAACCTTGCTGTGGATGTCGTAAAGAGAGGGATCGCCGGAATCTAGAAGCTGAGAGAGCATGTCTTTCTGAAGTTTAGCGTACTGAGCATACTTCGCAGGCGACGGAAAGTTGCCCGAAGCGCCCGGCCGCGGTGACACCCACTGGAAGCTGTCAGACTGGAAACTGCTCGTATGACTCCGGAGGTGGGGCAGGCGGTGCTCGCCTGCCCGCTATTCTGTTTGGGCAGCCGGCCTGGTTCAGCGCGGGCCGTCCGGCAGGCGAGCACCGCCTGCCCCACCTCGGAAGCTCTCGCCATTGTCCCAGGAAACCCGATGCGGCATCCCGGCTGAAAAGGCGAGGGTGGCGCAAACGCTCCCTGCCGGCTGCCTGCCTTCCCGCCAACATGGTATGAGAGAGTGGTGGATGAGCGGCCCTTCCAGTTTGAATGGGATGAGGCGAGCGGTGGTTTTCAGCCGGCATCGCCGGCAACGGAGTATTAATGTCAGTGGTCTATTTGTGGTCGGATGCCGGTCGCCGATGCGGAGCGCGGACAGTACCAGGAGGGTCTATGAACATTCGACCGACCGACGATGACGACATGCCCGCCGAGATCGACTTCAGCAAGGGGGTTCGCGGGCTTCACCACATCCCAACGGGCGCCAAGGTTCTGATGCCCCTCTTAATCGAGAGGGGTGTGTGGGAGTATTTCTCCGGTAAAGCCGAGCAGTAGGGCGCTGGCCCAACAGCTCACCTCAGAATCCCGAACATGTTGGAGAAGTCGTCCGTCCAGATGCGGAATTTGCGCACCGGGCGCAGGAGCCTGGCGCCGCTATGCAGTGTGGGGTGCGCCTCCCAGGTCCGGCGATCCATGATCAGCGCCCAGGAACTGGAGAAGCATACCGAATCGTCGGGGTCGGGCTCGAAATCGTAAGCGTAGGCCACTTTATCCAGAGCGTCGGCGGCGCGCTCCATTACCGGTTCCAGATCGAGGTAGTTGTTGGTGATGTTCACCACCAGGATGCCGTCGGGCTTTAAGTGGCGGAAGTAAGTCCGGAAAGCCTCCCGCGTAAGTAGGTGCACCGGCACGGAATCGCCCGAGAAGGCGTCCATCACCAGGATGTCGAACTGCTGGCTGGGCTCCGATTCCAGATTCAGGCGGCCGTCCCCCATCGTGATTTCCACCTTTGCCGGGGTATCGCGCAAGTAAGTGAAATACTGGTTGGCGATATCCACCACCAGTGGGTTGATCTCGTATATGCGAATGGTGTCGCCGGCCTGTCCGTAGGCCGCCAGCGTACCGCAGCCCAGTCCCAGAATGCCGATCCGGCGCGCGTGGCCCTGCTGCGCGTGCATGGCTCGTCCCACACCCGAGTCGGGGCAGAAGTAAGTCACCGGCTCGTGCCGGTACGGCTCGCGCAGAAACTGCTCGCCGTGGTTGATGGCGCCGTGAACCAGTTGCAGGTTGGCGAATTCGTCGGTTTTGGGGTCTCCCTCTTCGCGCACCCGGAGCTGGCCGTAGAAATTCCGCTCGGCCAGGCGATATCCGCCGGTCATTTCCTGCATCACCAGCAGCATGCCGGCCAGATAGCTGCAGACCACCGCAGCCAACGCCCCGGTGGCCAGCCATTTCCACATCCGCGGGAGGCGCCAGGCGTCGGGATAAAGCACGCGAAACACCAGCAGGGCGCACAGTGCCAGCCCGATGGGAAACTCGTCATAAGCGTGAAAGATGCCGGGCGCCAGGAGCCCCACGAACAGCCCCCCGGACACCCCGCCCAGCGAGACCGCCACGTAGAAGCGCGTGAGATACCGCGGATGCGGCTTGACGCGCACCAGTTCGCCGTGGCACACCATGCAGCAAATGAACAGTGCCGCCGCGAAGAGAGCGATCGACGGGCGCATGGCCATGCCCTTGTGGTAAGGCCACAGCTCGTACCCCATAAAGCCGAGCGCGGCGGCGGCCAGCGGCAGGAAAACGATGCGGCGGTACACGCGGGGCGCCTCGAAGCAGACGATGAAGCTCAGCAGGTAGATGCTCAACGGCAGAATCCAGAGGAACGGGATGGCGGCGATGTCCTGCGT
>Ga0182016_10008304_pt1 | contig 10507 bp, 8 predicted proteins | sample 712S2MmetaG_FD_120491 | JGI IMG/M metagenome (GOLD analysis project Ga0182016, IMG submission 120491) | Permafrost microbial communities from Stordalen Mire, Sweden - 712S2M metaG | ecosystem: Environmental > Terrestrial > Soil > Wetlands > Permafrost | place: Sweden: Stordalen | collected... | reverse complement strand
GCGCTGTTCACATACGCGTCGCCCACCACGGTGCCATCGCTGGCATGCGCCACGACCGCTGACAGGACTATCAGCACTGACGCCGCTATCCGACCCATCCAACCACGCTGGTTCATTACTCGTCTCCTGATTATTTCCTTTTGCGTCGAACGCACACTGTTCCCAATCTCGACACAACAACTCAACGCACATAGCCGTACGCCGCCGCCACGAGCCGCTGCCGTGGCCTGAAACCTGCCGCAAATCGAGCATCCCTGCGAATTCCCGCTCGAACACCGTGTTGAAAAATCGGATATTGGAAAGAAGATGAACCTGGATAGTTCCTTACCCGTATATAGGAAGAACGCGCCGCTTGCAAGTGAATTCTCCCCGCTCCGAATAACCCCGGTAATAACTCATTGGCATCCCTTCGCAGGGCGCATTTTTTGCCTGTCGCTACGATATTGATCTCATGACACTTATATGACGAAAAACTCCGCGAATCCCCGTCATTCCGGTAACCCTTGGGAAACCTTATACTGCCTCACTTGTTTTGCGCTCTACCCAACGATGCATGCAACTGGCAGAATAGTGTCCATAGCGGTATGGAATTTGCTCTCAAATTCCTGCCAAGAGAAAGTTGGAGGATGGGTTCGTTGCGATCCAGGCAGGTCTTGTTGCTCGCCGCCGTTCTGTTGGCGGTGTGCGCCGCATATGCCAATCATTTTCACAACTCTTTTCATTTCGACGATTCTCACACCGTCGTAGACAACCCCTATATACGCAGCGTGCAAAACCTGCCGCGCTTCTTTACAGACGCCACCACATTCAGTGTTCTCCCGGCAAACCGCACATATCGTCCTCTCGTTTCCGCCTCGCTTGCGCTGGACTATGCCCTCGGTCACGGCTATAACCCAGTCTGGTTTCACATCTCCACTTTTCTAGTCTTCTTGCTGCAACTAATCGCCATGTATGCGGTCTTCATCGCGGTCCTCTCCGCGACAAGGCCCGAGGCGGAATCCCTGAACGCCATCCAATGTGTTGCCCTGCTGGCAGTGGCCTGGTATGGATTCCATCCAGCAATGGCGGAGACAGTGAACTACGTGATTCAACGCGGAGACGTATTTTGTGCATTCGGCGTGGTCGCGGCGCTAGCTGTTTTTGTTCGATGGCCTGGGTTGAGAAAGACCGGGCTCTATTTGCTGCCCCTCGGATTCGCACTCCTCAGCAAACCCCCGGCAGTCGTGTTTCCGTTGTTGCTCTTTGCATACATTGCGATGTTTGGACAGGCTCAGCCTGGCCGAGAAACCAAGGGCCGATATCTCAATGCTGCTCTCTCTTCGCTGCCTTCCGTTGTGGTCTGTGCTTTGTTGATGAAGCTGCAGTCTGCAATGACGCCGAAGACATTGTTCCCGTCATCCATTCCCGCCTCGTTGTACATCATTACTCAGCCTTGGGTCCTGCTGCGATACTTCGGCTCGCTTTTTCTCCCGATCCATCTGAATGTGGATACAGACCTTCAGCCGTTTTCTTCCATGACGGCATTGGCTCTTCTGGGCTTCCTGTTCCTTGCGTTGTTGCTCGCAGCGGGTTGGTTCACGGCAACACGCAGGGTTCTGCGCCCCATTTCGTTTGGATTACTGTGGTTTGTCATAGCCTCGCTGCCCACCTCACTCTATCGCCTCGCCGAAGTGGAGAACGATCACCGCATGTACCTGCCCTTCGTAGGACTGGTGCTTGCGGGAACGTGGGCTGCCTACCTGGCCGTGGAGAAGTTGGCGCGAGGGGAGCACCGTGCGATGGCATGGCGCGTGGCTACGGCGCTCGCCGTTGTTTTGCTCCTGCTCTACGCGTATGGAACCCACGTTCGCAACCAGGTGTGGCGCACCGATGAGTCTCTTTGGCTTGACGATGTCCAGAAGAGTCCAAGGAATGGACGTGGACTAATGAACTACGGCCTCACCCAGATGGCCAAGGGAGCTTATCCTGTCGCGCTCGATTACTTTCAGCGCGCTCTGGCATTCACGCCGAACTATCCGATATTGGAAATCAATCTCGGGGTCGTTTATGGCGCCATGAACCAGGGGGCGAATGCCGAGCTGCACTTTCAACGCGCTATCGCTCTGGCTCCCGAGAACGATGAGGCACACTTTTTCTTTGCTCGCTGGCTTTACCAGATCGGCAGGGTTGTCGATGCAACGAAGCAGTTGGAGATGGCGGTGCGGCTGAATCCTTCCCGGCTGCCTGCGCGAGACCTGCTTGCGGAGGCGTACCTTTCCACCGGCGATGTTGCGCATGCACAAGCGCTTGCAAAAGAAACGTTGCGTCTGGAACCAGCAGACACCTCGGCCCAGGCGATACTGGCTGGTTCTTCGGTGCAAAATGCAGAATTCTGGATCAACGTCTCACTTAATCAATATAAGAATAGGAATTACAAAGCTTGCATTGAGTCCGCGAAACGAGCCCTCGAAATAAAGCCGGACTCGGATCTCGCCTACAACAATATCGGCGCTGCCTATGCAGGGTTAGGACAATGGGATCTGGCCATCGAGAATGAGCAGGCCGCTTTGCGCGTCAAGCCGGACTTGGAGATCGCAAGGAATAATCTCGCCCTTTACATTGGAGAGAAGGCAGGCAGCGCGCCGCAGGAGACTGCAAAGGCGACAGCGGAAGATTGGCTGAACGCCTCCCTGCGCGACAACCAGGCAGGACAATACGAAAAGAGCATCCAGGATGCGCAGGCCGCAATAAGGCTTCGTCCCGACTACGCCGAGGCCTATAACAACATTGCCGCAAGCTATGAATCGATGGGCAAGTGGGATCAGGCAATCGCCGCGGCTCGGACTGCGATAAGCCTCAAGCCCGATTTTCAACTCGCAAAGAATAATCTCGCCTGGTCCGAAAGCCAGAAGAAGCTGCACGGAAACTAAACCGCCGCGGAACCGTGGCAAACGGGCTGCGAAAAGTGCGGCCGTTTACGCGCTCCTTGCGTTGCCGCGCTCGTTTATCCCTCAATATTCTGACTCCCGGTCACAGTGCGCCTTGATGTTTGTCCTCCCGCAGAGCACAATCATTCAGAGGTCTCCAGGTCATGTCATTCGAATTGTCCCCAGCAAATCCTCCGGCACCAAAAGTGCAATCAGCTCGGAATCTTGGCGAACGACAGCATTTACTGCGCCGCGCTATACCCACAATCTCCTTCCGGGCCATTCTTGCTCTTTCTATCGGAGGCCTCCTGGTGAACTGGTGCCTATCCGGGAAAGCTCTGACCCATTCCGCGACAGAGACCGCGCCTCCTCAAACCATCTCAAGTCTCGAAGCGCTTGTCCGCACCAGCCCTACCGCGGCTAACCGAATCAATCTCTCCCTTGCCTATATCAATGACAACCAGCCCGGCCGCGCCATCCCCGTCCTCAATTCAATCATCGGCGAAGACGAAAAGAATGCACTTGCCTGGAACAATCTTTGTGTCGCCAACACCATGCTATCGGCCTACAAAACTGCCATAGAGGACTGCACCCGTGCACTCCAGATCGCGCCGGACTTCCAGCTTGCCCGCAATAATCTCAAGTGGGTCGAAGATGAAAACCGGAAAGCAATTGTGGCCATAACGGCTCAGGAGCAGGTCGCGCCTGCCAGACGCGATGCGGCCTCCTACATGGCCGAGGGCCTCGACGATCTACATATCGGGAATTACGACCAGGCCATCAAGGCCTGGCAGCGCACCCTCGACCTCGACCCAAAAAACGCCTTGGCTGCCAACAACATCGGGACCGCCTACATGCTTTCGAAGCAGTCCGCTACCGCGAAGTCGTGGTTTGTAAAGGCGCTTGCTTTGGACCCATCTTTGCAGATCGCGAAAAACAACATGGCCTGGGCTATCGACGAAGAGACAAAGCCCGTAAAATAGCACATCGCTCGCAGCAACTCGATTTTCCACAATAACGCCGAGCCGGTTGCCCGACTGACTTCGTGCCCTGACAGAAAGCGTATTTTGAAACAAGCTCTAGTCGTTTCTGCTATTGCTGTCATCCACGAACACAAGGGTTTTTTGCACCGAGAAGCTGACCAGCGACAGCGATGTCTCAACCAGGATTTTGACGGCCACGATGTTCCATCCGAACCAATAGGACAACCCGCGAATCGAGCCATAGGAAATTCCGCCAAGCACTGCAACGAGCAAATAATAGCGCCATAGAGCGCTCCCGATGGATGCGCGGTTATGAAAAACGAGTCTCCGGTTCAGTGCAAAGTTGATCAGCGAATTAGTCCGTCCTGCAATCATGGCGATCAGCACATTATGGGTAAGCCAGAAAGCCAGCGTGAATCCTGCCAAGTCAAGCCCCGCTGCGATCAGCGAAGATGTGTAGAAACGCACCAGCACGAAATAGATGCGCATTGAATCGCGCATCGGGTTAAAGTGCGAGGAGCGGTTGTCGTCGATGTAAATCGTCTGGATGGGTATTTCAATAGGAGCTTGTCCGTGACTGCAAAGATGAGCCAGCACTGTCATCTCATACTCATACCGCTCGCCTGGAAGGCCAATCAGGTCGGGCAATAGCTCGGTTGGAAAGGCGCGCAGTCCGGTCTGCGTGTCGCTTACCTCATGTCCGCTGACAAAGTGGAAAATCAAGCGAGTCAATTTGTTCCCGAAGCGGCTACGCAGCGGAACCTCCCCTGCAAAGCTCCTGCATCCCAACACCGCGCGGCCCGGAGCCGACGCCAGTTTTTCCGCGACGCGCAGAATATCGGCGACAGAGTGTTGACCGTCGGCATCCGCTGTTACCAGGCCGCTAAACCCCGGAAATGTATTGAGGAAAAAGTTTATTCCGCTTTTGAGGGTGCGGCCTTTTCCCAGGTTGACCGCATGATGCACCACGTGTACCCGAGGCATGCTTGCAAGCGTGGCGAAGGTCTGCTTGTCTCCATCCGGGCTGCCATCGTCTACCAGAATAATGGCGCCAAATCCCGCATCAACCAGTGCGCCGACAAGTGGAACCAATGCCGGTTCCACGCGTCGCGCCGGAATGAGCACGGCCAAATTGGACACCGGGCGTAGCTCATTCATGACATTGACTGTCGCTCCAAGGGGACTTCGATTTCAATTGGATTCCCAAGTCGATGTTTGTATCTTACCCTGCTCTTAGCCGCTTGTTGTTAGCTTCGGCTTTCCTGAATACTTGAGAATTATCGGTCACGTATTCTTTCTGGCGACGATCAAATGTTGCGTCAGAATCAAGGGCCAGAGTGTCTTCTGGAATAGCACCTCGCCCCGTTGGAGGATCGAGGAGATCACTTCCGCGGGCACGAGTGGGCGCTCATCGTGGAATTTCCACATACCGGCCATCTCGATGAGCCAGCGCGTCACGCGGTAGAGCAGCGTCGGCGTGGGAAAGGTCAGGATGAGGATTTCGCCGGGGCGCAGCACATCGAAGTGAGCCAGTACCGCCGCCCGAGTCCCATTCGGATCGAAGTGTTCTATTAGTCCAACACTGAAGACCACGTCCGCTCGTGGTTCGAGCGACATCGCGAAAACGCTCTCCCGGTGCAGGTGGACGATTTCCTGTCGGCCCAGCCTTTCCTCCAACAGTTCCAGCCCGTAGCGGTTGGTGTCCACCACATCGTAGCTCGCGCATTTGAATTCGGCCAGAACGCTGGCGAGAAAGCAACTGTTAGCGCCGCCAACTTCCACAATCTTCAATGGCCGCGCGCCTGCAAACCGGCGGATCACATCAAGAAGCACGGCAGTGGTGTAGCGCCTGGTCAGCTTTGCGGTCGGGGGAACGCTGGTATAGTAGCCGTCCCAATCGGTCGCCAACGCTGTCGATTTCCGCCGTGTGAACACTACACCCTCTCCCTGTGCTCCTCAGTTCGTTTTGTTCTGAGCTTTGAGCCACGCATAGAGCGGCGCGAAGTAGTCGAGCATCGGTTGAGCGTCCAACTGGTCGGTACCCGTCATGGCCTTCAGCGTCTCCTGCCATGGCTTCGATTGTCCTGCTTCGAGCATCGCGTTGAGCTTTTCGCCGGCTGCTTTTGAACCATAGAAGCTGCAGCGGTTCAACGGCCCACGATAGCCGCTGGCATCGCACATCGACTTGTAGAACTGGAACTGATAGATACGAGCCAGAAAGTACCGTGCGTAAGGAACGTTGGTGGGGATATGGTTCTTAGCGCCGGGATCGAAGTCGGCCTCCGAGCGCTCCACCGGTGGCGTTACGCCCTGATATTTTTCTCGCAATCGCCACCACGCCTTGTTGTAGTCGGCGGGCTTGATTTCGCCTGAAAAGACCTGCCAGCGCCATTTGTCGAGCGCCAACGCGAAGGGTAGGAAAGCCACCTTGTCGAGAGCGGTTCGAAGTTGCAATGGAATGTCCGCATCGGCAGGGGGCTCCGAGTCTGTCAGCCCGAGCGTCTTGAGGTAAGCCGGCGTGATCGACAGGGCTACGGAATCGCCGATCGCCTCGTGAAATCCATCGTTTGCCCCGTTGCGCAGGAGGAATGGCTGCTTGTTGTATGCACGCTGATAGAAGTTGTGCCCCAATTCGTGATGTACGGTGGTGAAATAATCGGCGTTGACCTCGATGCACATTTTCACACGCAGGTCATCGGCCGAGTCCACATCCCATGCGGAGGCGTGGCAGACCACTTCGCGATCCCGAGGATGAACGAACTGCGAGCGCTCCCAGAACGTCTTGGGAAGGGGCGGAAATCCGAGCGATGTGAAGAAGCTCTCGCCGTAATGAACCATATCTTTTCCCGCCGCGAGCTTGGCAGTGTAGCCCGCGTCCGAGCTGAGGTCCGTCTGAGTTTGGAAGGCCGGAGCAGCCGCGGGGTCCTTGGCTACGATCTGCTGCTTCAGGGCCGATTCAAGATCGACCGGTTTGAACTGCGAGAGCTTCGGGTCCGTGGGAGCCACGATGTCATAAATGTTTCCCCACTCCTGCGCCCACATGTTTCCAAGCAGTTGCGCCGGAATCATGCCATTGGGGCGTTCGGCGGCCTTGCCATATTTGGAAATCAGGCGTGCACGTACATAGGTGTGCAGCTCGCGGTAAAGCGGCTCCAACTGCGTCCAGGCCCGCTCCAGCTCGGCTGAGAACTGCGCCGGAGTCATGTCATAGCCTGCGCGCCACAGGTCGCCAGTGTCCTGATAACCGAGTTCCTTTGCTCCGATATTCTGAAGCTCGATAAAACGTGCATACTTATCCCTCATTGGCGCGCCCACGGCATGCCAGCCAACCCACAAACTGGTCAATTCCTCCGGGTCGCGCGAATTGGCCATGATGCCCGAGATAGCATCGATGCCCATGCACTTTGTTCCTGCTCCCGTCGTTCCAGCCGCTTCCGGACAGTACTTGCCCTTGCCGTATATTCCGGTTAAAGCGGCGGCAATCTGCGTTTGCTCGGCCAGCAGTTTCCGATCTCTGGGCGCGGCCGGCGCATTCACTTGCAGTAGAATGATCTCGCGGCGCAACTGGGGCGGCAGCGTGAGATGGTCGAAGCGATGGCTCTCGGCCGTTAATTCCAGTGTGCGCCGTGTAACAATTTCGTCAACCAGCGCAGTGGTGGCCTCGGTATCGCCGGTGATGTCGGTTTCTGAAGTCCAGTTTGCATGACTGGCCTGCGTGGTGAGCTTCAACAATTCGGCGTTTGCCGCATCCACGAACGCCCGCGCCTTGGCCACGGTGGGCGGATCCGGTTGTTGCGCGCTCCGATCGCTGTTCTGGGCAACGTTGACGAGCGGCGCTGAGCCTAAAAGGAGGATGACAAAAAAGCCATAAATACGCATGGCCGGAGTATATCAGCGCGTGATTGCGATCATGGAACATACCGCCTACGACGGGAGTCCCAAGCTGCTCCGTCCCTGTACCCTGTCACTGACGGGAACACGAGTAGTTCAACGAGTTATTACCGACCTATGCGAGTTGGATGTTACACCGACAGGCTTCGAAGTAATTGAGTTAGGAGACGGCGTTACACCGGAGCAAGTAAAGCAACAAAGTGAAGCCTATATTCGATTCAGCAGTGCGGTGATGCAGCCGTAATTGATCCTATCTGGACCAGACTGGCTTTCTCTTTTCCAGAAAAGCCGCAATCCCCTCCCGAAAATCCGCAGTTTCTCGAGCTAATGCGTTCGCTTCGATGGCCTGCGTTATTGAGGCATCCAGCCAGGCCTTGTTCTGCACCGCCAGCAGGCGCTTGGTTGCAGCCAGAGATTCCGGACTGTTCGCCACGAGTACCTGCGCCAACGAACAGACCCGGCGATCCAGCGCATCCGCCGGGACTATTTCATTGACCAATCCAAGCCGATACGCCTCTTCCGCATCAAATAGACGGCCGCTCAGCAGTAGATCGCGGCTCCGCTTATCGCCAATCTGCAATGCCAGAAACGCCGACACCAGCGCAGGCACAAATCCGATGCGAGCCTCCGTATAGCCGAACTTCGCAGACGGCGCCGCCAGTGTGAAATCGCAGACGGTTGCCAACCCCGTGCCTCCGGCGATTGCCGCTCCATGCACCGCTGCGATTGTAGGTTTGGGTAACTCAAACAATGTTCGAAAAAGTGTTGCGATCCGTTCCGTATCCGCGCGATGATCGGCTGCGGCCTTGTCATTCATGTGTTGCAATGCCGATAGGTCCAGGCCCGAGCAGAATGCATCGCCCGCCCCTCGAAATACAATAACGCGGCAGCTACTGATGGCCGCCTCATTCATCGCGGAGATTAACTCCACCTGCATCTCGAGAGTCATCGCATTGCGGCGGTCCGGACGATTGAGTGTAATTGTCCGGATATCTTCTTCATCCGCAACCAGAATCGTCTTATAACTCAAACCTTTCCTCCAACCCTTCAACGACCATTAAACGCCGATCACACCGGTGCCATTCCATAATCGCGTGCAATTGCGGCACTCGCCGATACCAGTTCATCGAGGGGCTGCAACTGCGGAACATCGGCTCCCAAATCTTTCAACTCCGCAACCAATGTCTCAGTTGCGATATTTCCGACGAGCGCATCCTGGGCGAATGGGCAACCTCCCAGCCCGCCAATCGCAGCATCGAACCGTCTGCACCCTGCATGATACGCCGCGCGAATCTTCATTGCTGCATCCTGCGGCCGCGCATGCAAGTGAATGCCGATCTCAGCACCATCCTGTAACGTGAAGACCGCGCCTAACGTCTCCGATATTTGCGAAGCACTTGCAAGGCCCACAGTATCAGCCAGAGAGATTTGGCGAATGCCCGAATCGATCAAAAGACGGCAAGCGTTTACAACTTCATCGACGCTCCAGGCCTCTCCATACGGATTCCCAAAAGCCATTGAGATATAAGCTACAACGTTTAGTCCTGCCCGATTGGTTAGTGCGGCTATCGACTTCAATACCTGCAGTGACTCTTGCCGTGTCTGATTCTGATTGCGGCGCAGAAATTGCGGCGAGATCGAATAAGGAAATCCAAGCGTGTGGACCGGCCCAGCCTTGATAGCTCGCTCCGCGCCTCGTTCATTTACCGCGATGCCAATAATCTCAACGTCGGGTGGAGCGCCCAGGTCTTCCAGCACTCTTTCAGAATCCGCCATCTGGGGAACTGCAGCGTGAGAAACAAAGCTGACCGCGTCGATGTGCGAAAAACCAGCCGCAACAAGCTTGCGCAGATACTCTGCCTTCCGCTCGGCTGGAATCATCGCCGGCAGCCCCTGCCACGCGTCCCGCGGGCACTCCACGATCTTGACCCATTCATCCATGAGCTTTTCTCAGAAAGTTTCGCACATTACGGAAAGTTACCCGCGAGACGGATAGACTTTCAAAATCTCCCTCGCGATAACCATGCGCTGAATCTCACTTGTTCCTTCGCCAATTGTGCATAACTTCACATCGCGATAATACTTCTCCGCCGGATAGTCCTTGATAAAGCCGTAACCGCCGAATAATTGCACAGCCTCGTCGCAGATACGCACAGCAACCTCGCTGGCGAAGAGCTTAGCCATTGACGATTCGCGCGTCACCTTGCGCCCTGCGTCTTTCAAAACAGCCGCGCGCTGCGTGAGCAACCGCGCTGCATCGAGCTCGGTTGCCATGTCCGCAAGCTTCCACTGAATCCCTTGAAATTCCGCAATGGCTTTTCCAAACTGCCGCCGCTCCTTGACATACTTCAGCGCCGCATCCAGCGCGCCGCGTCCAATCCCCAGTGCCAATGCGGCAATCGAAATGCGGCCACCGTCCAGAACTCGCATCGCGTCGACAAAGCCCTCACCTTCCGCGCCAAGCAGGTTTTCCGCGGAGATTTCGCAATCTTCAAAAATCAATTCACTGGTATCGCTGGCTCTCAGGCCCAGCTTGTTTTCCTTCTTTCCCGGCCGAAATCCTGGCGTTCCCTTCTCCACCAGGAATGCCGAAAGGCCGTGCGTGCCCTTTGTTTTGTCAGTTACTGCAATGACTACCGCGACGTCGGCGTAATGCCCATTTGTAATAAATGTCTTGTTCCCGTTCAATACATAGCGGTCGCCCTTTTTCACAGCGGTTGTCCGGGC
>Ga0182016_10008303_pt1 | contig 10507 bp, 12 predicted proteins | sample 712S2MmetaG_FD_120491 | JGI IMG/M metagenome (GOLD analysis project Ga0182016, IMG submission 120491) | Permafrost microbial communities from Stordalen Mire, Sweden - 712S2M metaG | ecosystem: Environmental > Terrestrial > Soil > Wetlands > Permafrost | place: Sweden: Stordalen | collected... | reverse complement strand
TGCAGCGCTACAAGGATCTGCAGGACATCATCGCGATTCTGGGCATCGACGAGCTTTCGGAAGACGATAAGCTGACCGTGGCGCGCGCCCGCAAGGTGCAAAAATTCCTGTCGCAGCCGTTCCATGTGGCCGAGCAGTTTACGGGCATTCCTGGTGCGTATGTCAAGGTTGCGGACACGGTGCGCAGCTTCAAGGAGATCATCGCCGGCAAGTACGACGATATCCCCGAGCAAGCCTTCTATATGAAGGGCGCTATCGAAGAAGTGCTGGAGACAGCCGAGAAGCTGAAGGCAACGGCGTAAGAGCAGTTGTCAGTGATCAGTTCTCAGTGGTCAGTAAGCAACGGGGCTGAACAACCGGTTTTGACTGAGAACTGACAACTGAGAACTGGCGACTGAAAGGAGCCCATGGCGGACGAGACAAATCAACTGCGGGTTCGGCTGGTGACGCCGGAGCGCATCCTCTTTGAGGCTGCGGCCTCCGCGGTGGAGCTGCCTGCGAAGAACGGTTACATGGAAGTGCTGTTTGGGGCCGCGCCTCTGTTGGCTGAGCTTGGCGCAGGCGATGTGACCGTGCACGGCGGAGCCGATCCAAATTCCTCTAGCCCTGATGGCGTGACACGCTACAACGTGAGCTGGGGTTTCGTCGAGGTATTGCCGGATCGCGTAACGATTCTTGCCTCGGATGCGCTGAAGCCGGAAGAGATCAACGTGAATCGCGCCGAAGAGCAACTCGCTCGCGGCCAGAAGATGTGGAACGAAGCCGGCGACAGCGAAGAGGCCTATACCGAAGCGCTCCACGTGATCGCTGAAGCAGAAGCCAAACTGGCAACCGCAGCGGAGAAGCACTAACCGCTCCTCACAACACGCAAGTCCCAACTGAAAGGCCCTGTTCTCAAGAGCAGGGCCTTTCAATTTCAGTTCTTTGGGTCTGCGGCTTTCGGCGCGGCAGGCGCAGGCGCGGGCGCGGCCGGTGCAGCGGCACGCGTGAAGTTGAGCTCGGTCGGCTGATCCGTCGTCCATGTCCCCTTGATCGACGTCGCATCCGGGCTCAATGTCCCGGCATAGACTCCGTTGTACGAGTCGAAGTTGATACTCAGCTTGGAATCCTTGAAGGAGACAGCGCTGCCTGGGATGCCCACCATGCCCTGGTCCGGTACATCGGAAGTCGCCGAGAGGGTTCCGTCTTTTGCCGCGACAACGTGCAACACAACGTGCATATCGCTGCCTTGCATAGTAAGGATTCCGAGCCAGTCGCCGACAATTTGCGGAGGCTCCGCAGGCTTTATTTCTGCTTGCGCCGCTGCATGCTTCATCACCACCTCGGCTGGTGGCTGCTCCGGTTCGGTCTGCGTCCAGGTCCCCTTGATCTCCGACCCATCTTTGGAGAGGTTGCCCACAAAGGTGCCGCGCACCGCGTGAGCTTCCCCATTGATTTGAATCTCTGTATCCATCACCTGCGTGATGGCGGCGTCTTTCACCGTCATCGACTTCACCGGCATGGCTAAGATACCCAGGTCGACGTTATCGATCGTAGCCGAAAAGCTTCCGTCCTGGGCTGCCGTGACGTGCCAGGCAATGCGGTATTGTGTGCCCCCGCCGGCATTCAGTGATCCTTGCCAATCCCCGGCAAGGGGCGATTGTGCCCAGCACGCGGGCGTGAATGCAAGCGCTGTGAGAGCGAGCAATTGTATGAATCTGCGTTTCATTGGTCTCCTGATTCGTGCTGACAGTCTCTTCCCTTGACCGCCGCACTTTTTCAATTTCTGTTTCGTGGCCTGAGGGAGCACCGGGATTCAGACAAACCTCATCAATGGTTCGTACGCTTAAACCAGCGGCAAGGTTCCAGCCAGTCTCGTGAAAGTTGCTGTCCCTTCAATACTAACTCCAGGTGCGAATGCCGATCACTCCCCACCAGGCAAGGTAAATTGTTGCGATCAACAGCGCCGAGGTCACGCAAATCGAGAACCAGCGAACGAATCCGCGGATTGACTCTCTCCTGGCCTTCCACAAGGCCCATAAACTGGCCAGCACAAACAACGCAAACAGCAGCGAGGTTAAAAAGAGCCCTCCGGAATAAACCGTGAGCCCGCCGAGGCGATTGAGAAAGTCGCTCGAAGCGCGCGTGAAAATCCAAGCAAAAGCGAGCAGGCTGAGCACCGCAAGAAGCGGGCTGAGCCGCATATACCGCTCGGCGGGCCGGCGGCGGCTCTTGAAGAACCCGCCAATCAACCAGAATGGCGCGTAGATCGGGATTGCAAAGAACGCCAGCACGAACCAGGCAACGAGAAGAATCTCAACGTATGCAAGCCACGCCGGAATGCGCCGGAGAGTTCCACCCGCGAAGATGAAACGTCCTTCGGCGTTGGGTGCAAGAAGCGCAATGGTAGCGATGGGCTCTGCCGGCCCTTTATCCGGCAGATAGCGAAACTGCTCGCCGCTGACGGGCACAGCAAAGGGATGATTCCAGTGACCGATTCCTGTGACAAGCAGTTTGTCCCCGCTGAATCCCATGTGCTGCATGCCAGTCAGCCGTTCAAGAAAATGCGTAATTTCATTGCGCGGCGATGCCGGTTCATACCAGCCCGCGTAATCGGCGGCATCGGACGGCAGCGCACCCGTAGCAGGCACCGGTGGCCTTTGCAGCGAATGCGTCACGTATGCGCGGATGGCATCTCCGATCTTTCCAAACGCCTCGCCGTTGGCGGAGTTGATGCTGTAGAACAAGCCCACGCCGTACTCCGGCATATAGGCCATGTGGGTAAGTCCGCCGTTCACTCCTCCATCATGGCCGTGATAGAGAAAACCATCGTGAATGGATGTGTAATTACTCAGCCCGTACCCCGCTTTCAGCCCCTGCTGCGCCTCCCAAGTGCGCGTCGGAACCTCCATGCGATCGATGTCCGACACGGGCACAACCTGCACCCCGCCGACAGCGCCGCGGTTGAGATAAAACTGCACGTAGGCGGCCATGTCGTTGGCTGAGGCGTTAATAGAGCCCGCTGGCCGCAGCAGGATGTTCCAGTAGGGAAACGGCGTCTTGCCATCCCCTTGATAGAGGGTGGCGAGTTGCGGCGAAGGCTGCTCGAAGTAGGTCGCCGTCTTCATCCCGATGGGAAGAAAGAAATTCTGCGTCACGTAATCTTCAAAGCGCTGCCCGGTAAGCTTCTCCACGATGTAAGCAGCGACCGGAGGGCCCGAATTGCAATACGACATCCGCGTCCCCGGCCGCCAGCGCGAGATGCGCGAACGGCGATAGTAGTCGAGGCCCTGCCGGAGGGTCATGCCCTTGGCGTCTTTGGCATACTCCGCGAGGTGCATGTCGTCCCAGCCTGTTGTGTGTTCCAGCAGGTCGACAACGCGCACGGGGTCGGTGGCCTCCCAGCGATTCTCAAACCAGATCTCCGGAATGATCGGATGCACGGGATCCTGAAGCGAAAGCCTGCCTTCTCTTACCAGTTTTAGAATCGAGAGCGAAGCAAACGCCTTGGAGGTAGAACCGATTCGGAAAAGGGTATCGGGCCCGTTGGCGTGATTCGAGGCAACATCCGATTTGCCCAGCCCCGCGATCCATTCCGGGGCGTCCTTGTGAACAATGGCGACCGAGACTCCCGGCGTATGCGTATCCGCGAGAATCTTCTCCAACTGTTTTTGAAGCTCGGGAATAGACTGTGCTGGTTTGGGTGTGTCGTCCTTCTTGTTCTGTGCAAATCCGGCAGTCGCCGAAAGCAGAAAGATGAGTACGAATAGGATGCAGTTCAGACTCTGGGCGAGCATCGACTTTTTCATTTGGCGATCTCCAGATAGAACGATCAACGTTCGCACGTGATGTTACCATCTGCGCCGAGCCGTCATTTTGCCGCAGACCCCTGAGACGTGTGTCCATTTAACTCGCCGCGGTGTTCGAGTTGTTTGTAATAGACAAGGGAGTAGACGACGGGAGCGAGGGCTCCGGCCAGAATCGCGTAAATTGGAAAGCTTTCAAGGCCAAAGATGAGTAGTGCCAGGCCAACGAGGCCGCCCGCGACCAAAGTCTTGCCGGCAAAGCGATGTGTCGCGTGCCAAACACGCTCATTGGCCAGGGTCCATGGGGTTCTCACACCGATGAAGAAGTTCCGCCGGACTTTGCCCATCAGGTTGCCGAGCAATGCGATGAGCAGGCAGACTCCCCCGGTGATGGCCCGGCCTTCATTCACAGCGTGGCCGAATGCCGACCAGATCATCACTATGCACAGATAAGCTGCAAGCGAGAAGAGCATGAGCATCACCTGCCGATAAGTTGCGCGAAAGGCATCGACCTGAAAGTTCTTCGGCGAAAGCCACGGCAGCAGCCAGGTAAGCAACATCGTAGCGGCCATGAAACCGGGGCCTGTGAGGAAGAGCATCCATGCGGGTCCGAATCCGTCCGCCCGGTCGTGGATGTCCCAATGGATGGGGATGGATACTGGGAGGTGCGGGTAGACAAAGACCGTGGCGGCCAAGGCCGCAGCCGTCAGGAGAACTTCGAAGATCAGGATTTTGCGCGTCATTTTCCGTTTGCCCCTTTCTTGCTGCCCTCGCCGAGCAGGTCCATGGCCCAGGCCATCACGTCCTGGACCACCGTAGTGTTGAGCCCATACCAGATCTGCTGGCCTTCCCGGCGGCTCGTGATGAGGTCGGCCTCCTTCAGCACAGCGAAATGGTGAGACATGGAGGGCTTGGTCATATCGAATTCCTCGGCCAGTGCGCCGGCGGTCTGCTCGCCGCGGCGGAGCAGCGCAAGAATCTCCCGTCGGGTCGGATCGGCGAGGGCTTTGAAGGCTTCGTTATTGCTCATTGTATTATTAGTCTACCGTCTAATTAGGTAACTGTCTAAATATTATCACTGCTTAGAGTTTTGTCAAGGGATGGGAGACTGCCGCGTCTTGGAGTTCGAGCCGCAGGAGCGCTGGCGCAGGATGGCTGCGGAGTTCAGAATGATGTATTCCCGGGTTTGAAGCATGCGGTGCAAGCGAAAGGAATCGCGATGGGGATGGGCGGGCGTGGTTGGCGACGGATTGCGGCATTTGGCGCCGTGGCGGGGCTGGCGGCGGGATTGCTGGTGGGACAGAGTCTCCCAGCGACCCATGTAGACAACTTCCAGGGAAAGCCGCGCATGATCGTCATCAGCGACATCGGCAATGAGCCTGACGACCAGATGTCGCTCGTACGCCTCCTTCTCTACTCGAATGAAATGGAGATCGAAGCCCTGATTGCCACTACGTCCACATGGCAGCGGAAGGCGACTCATCCCGAAACGATGCGCGCTCTGGTGGAGGCCTACGGGCATGTCCGGCGAAAGCTGCTGCTGAACGCCAAGGGCTGGCCTGAGGCGAGCGACTTGATGAGCCGAGTCTACGCCGGCCAAAGTGCGTATGGATTGGCAGCCACAGGCGACGGCAAATCCTCCGACGGATCCAAAGCGATTGTCCGTGCCGTCGAGCGCGATGACCCTCGGCCACTATGGATTTGCCTATGGGGCGGCGCCAATACGCTGGCCCAGGCGCTAATTGATTTGCGTGCCGGCCACACGCCGGACGAAATGACAAAGCTGGTAGGCCGCCTGCGCGTGAGCGCCATCTCCGATCAGGACGACGCCGGACCATGGATCCGCCGCGAGTTTCCGTCTCTCTTCTGGGTCGGTATGCCGTCTACGCCGACCAGCGGCGAGTACTATGCCGCGACTTGGACCGGGATCAGCGGCGACGTTTATTACCGCAACGGCGCCGGCGCCGATTTTACCACCGTGACCAATGAGTGGCTGGAGACCAATATCTGCAAAGGTCCTCTGGGCAAGCTCTATCCAAAGTTCATGTTCATCATGGAAGGCGACACGCCGTCCTACCTGGGCCTTATCGATAACGGTCTGAATGCCTATCGCCGGCCGGACTGGGGTGGCTGGGGCGGCCGGTACATCTATCGCCAACCCTACGGCGAGACCCATCCAATCTGGACGCAAGGCGGCGACGAGTTTGCCCGCGTTACTTCGCAGGATGAGGTCATCGGCGTCGATGGCAAGGAATACGTGAGCGACCAGGCCACTATCTGGCGCTGGCGCGAAGCCTTTCAGAATGACTTTGCCGCGCGCATCGGGTGGACGCTCGGAGACTTCGCCCATGCCAGCCACGAGCCCATCTCGGTCGTAAACGGGCAGGCCGGGACTGCGCTTTTGGAGATGGACGTCGAAGTGGGCCAATCTGTGACGTTGGATGCCGCCGGAAGCAAAGATCCCGATGGTCGAGGTCTCCATTACCACTGGTTTCATTACGCAGAAGCGGGCAGCGCGGATGGAAATCTGTCAGCCATCACATTGGCCGACGCAGATACGCAGAAGGCAACGGTTCACATCGACGCAGTCTGCCGGCCCGCCTGGCTCCCTGGGCTGATGCCCTGCAGAGGAACGGGAACAGCTCACATCATTCTCGCAGTGACAAACGAGGGGACACCCCGCCTGACGTCGTACCGGCGGGTGATTCTGCATGTTCGTGCGGTCCAGGGAGCGAGGCCCGTCTTCTGAATCACCAAACGGCGCGGGGATAGTACTTTGGAATGACCTCGTCGGAGGTAATAAGCCAGGCAAACCCATTGGCCTTTGCATTCGCGACGATAAGACGGTCGAACGGATCGCGCGTCCATTTTTCATCGAGGGCGGCGTTGGCGATTGTCTCAAAGGAAAGATCGCAGAGCCGAACACCGAGTTCGCGCTCGACCTTGTTTTGAATGTCGCGGGCGGGGCGCTTAGTCCGTTTGATTTCATAGAGGAACTCAAGCTCAAGCAGAACCATTGGCGAGAAAAGCAGTTCAGCCTCTTCGAGCAGCCGGTCTATCTTGGGATTGAGGCCGGTCAGGCTGCCGTCACACAGCCAGACAAGCGCGTTGGTATCGAAATAGGCGATCACGGTTTAACGCCGGTCGCCCCGGAGGCGGATTCGGGTGCGTTGGATGCGCCCGGAGCGGGGCCAAAATCCCGGTCCCAGTCCGCTTCCCATTCGCGCGTCATCTCCTCCAGCAGACCCGTATTCTCAAGGCCACCCGCAGCGTAGTTGATAATCTCCATGGGCGTAATGCGGCTAAGCCGGCTGACCGGCACGCCCTCGGGAACGATCTTGACCCGGCGGCCCTTGTGGGTGATCCAGACTTCTCCGCCCTCCAAGGCCTGATTGACGAGGGAGAAGATTTCGCGCCGGAATCTGGTGATAGGGACTTCCATGAAGCGAATATAACATATATGTACGTACGAACATGTACATAGTGTACATATTCGCAAATTTAAGAAATCTCAGAATGCCGCCAGTCCGACTCTTTAACGCCCTGTGCAGCGCGCCCCGTTGGAGCATACAATTCTGAATTGAAATGGCTAAGTCGAAGGAAAAGATATTCGAAGTGGCGTGCCCCGATTGCGGGGCCATGCTCAGGATCGATGCGTCGACAGGGTTGGTGGTAAGCCATACCTCGGCGCCCCGCAAGCGCATGTTTGAGGACCTGGAGACCGCGGCCCAGGCCATGCGAGCGCAGGACGAGCGCAAGGAGTCCATCTTCCGGCAAAGCGTGGACGCGGAGAAAAACAAGGCGGACCTGCTGGAGAAGAAGTTTGCCGAGGCGCTGCGCAAGGCCAAGGATGCCCCAGAGGGCAAGCCGTTCCGGGAATTCGACCTGGACTGAGGGAGTGCACCGGCGGCACCGGGTTTCTTTCGCACGCGTGCAAGCCCCCGTCGATGAGTGTTCTCTCTTATACTTCCCACCCCCGCCAAACCGGGGCATACTTGGTTTACCATCGCCTCAGTCCGGCGCTGCGGTCAAGGAACGAAAAGGAGAAAAAATGGCGGTTGTCCCTCTTAATCGAATGGAGCGCGAAGCAAAGCATAATCGGCGCATCACGGAATCCGAAGCCACCAGTTGGGCTCGGTATGCGGCTGCCGGAAGCCTGCTGGCAGGCGGCATTTTGTTGATTACGGGCAATCGCCGCGCGGGCATGGTGACGGCAGCCGCAGGAGCGGCCCTGGCCTTGCTTGACCAGCAGGAAACCGTAAAAGAGTGGTGGAACGCCCTGCCGGGCTACATCGAAAGCGTCCAGAATGTACTGGGTGAGGTGGAAGAAACCGTCGCGGAGGTCGCCCTGCAGCGCGAGCGCCTGCACCGGATCATCACCAATCAACGGGAACCCTCCGGCGCACTTTAAATCCCCAGTTGTTTTCGGCCGGCCTCGCTAATGCGGTGGGCAGTCCATTTGGGCTCCCACACCAGGTCGACCTCCACCTTGCCGATGTCCGGGATCCCGGACAGCCGGTTGTTCACCTGCTCAAAGATCAGCCCGCTCGCTGGGCATTGGGGCGTAGTCAGCGTCATCGTAACCTTCACCCATTGCCTCGGCCACGCCCGTGTCGAATCCGGGTCAGGCCCTGTAGCGATCCCGTAAATCAGCCCCAGATCCACCAGGTTCAGCTTGACCTCCGGGTCGTAGCAGTCGCGCAATGCGGTCAGGATGTCGGCTTCGCTGAGCATTCCTAGTTTTTCCGCTCCACCAGGTAAAGCGCCACGGCCTTCAGGTTCTCTGCCCGCTCGCCATACGGCTCCAGAGCCGCAAAGGCCTCTTCGATCAGCCGTGCCGCGTCCCGCTCGCTTTGCTCAATCCCGAAAACCGCCGGCCAGGTAGCTTTTTCAGCGGCAAGATCCTTGCCCGCGGTCTTTCCCAGCGCCGCCGAATCCTGCGTCATGTCCAGCACGTCGTCCGCAATCTGAAACGCCAGTCCGGCCTTGCGCCCGAACAGATCCAGCCGCGCAACATCTTCCGCGGTTGCTCCTGCGTAGACACCCCCAGCCACAACGCTCACGCGGATTAGAGCCCCTGTCTTGGCGCGGTGAATGGCATTCACAAGCTCCGCGGTGGGCTTCAGGTGCTCGCTTTCGATATCGAGGACCTGTCCGCCGATCATCCCTTCCACCGTGCCAACAGCGTTCGAAATCAGCCGGATGATTTGGACCGTTGCTGCCGGTGGAGCGTCGAGGCCGGCCAGAACTTCAAAGGCGCGCGTCTGCAGCGCATCGCCGGCGAGAATCGCAATCGCTTCGCCGAAAACCACGTGGCAAGTAGGCTTGCCGCGCCGCAAGTCGTCGTTGTCCAGGGCGGGCAGGTCATCGTGGATGAGCGAGTAGGTGTGCAGCATCTCAATCGCCGCACCCAGTTGCTCAATCCCTTTGGGAAGCCTGCCGGCGATAGTGACCGCAGCCTGGTAAGCCAGCAGCGGCCGCAACCGCTTTCCCCCCGCAAAAGTCGAATGCCGCATCGCCCCATGGATCGACGAAGGAACGGTTTCCACTGTAGGAATCAGATCTTCCAAAGCGCGGTCCGTGAGTTCCGCAGCCTCTTTGTTCAACGATTTGACATCGACAGCCATTGTTCTCATGATACCGGAGAGGTGACGGTTTCCCGCCCACGCCGCAGCCCGTTTCGCCGTTCCAGCACACACAAGCCTGTGATAAGCGCCAGCGCCAGCACGGAAATCCAGCGTCCAGCAATCACGTCGTTGGTAGTAGTCCAGTCGGCGAAAACATCCGCCTGCCCCTGCCCAACCGGAATCACCGTCAACCCATCTTCGCGCCCCAACGAACTCGCTTGCCGCCCATTCACAGTGATCCGCCATGCCGGATAAGTCCGCAATCGAAGAATCAGGAAGCCCGCATGCGGCATGGTCCCGCTGATCCGCAGGTGTTCGGGGTTCGCCTGTGCCCTTGGGTCGCCAAAGTAGGTTCCATCGCAGCTCTTCTGTTCCACCCACCAGTCGGGATTCGCGTCCGGCGTGTCGACGACCCCAAGAGTCACCTGTGGATTCGTCACCAGGCACGCGTCCGGCAACCCTGTGGCGACCACTCCGTTGTCCGCGCCGATCGGAGCGTATTCGTAAACGCCCTCAAACCCAGCTCCGCTCCCGTAAACCTTGACCATCGGAGCGACCGCGTCCTCGTCGTCGCAAGGCTGAAAAAAGTAGATGGATGCGATTGCCGTCGAAGCAAGAAACAGGGCAGCGCAGGCGGTTGAAACGGCAATGCGCACCCAGCGGGGAGAAGCGGTACGCGGCCAAACAGCAGCGGCGAAAAAGACCGCCATCGGCGCTTCCAGCACCACGAGCCAACGCCAGGGAAACTGCAAAAAACGCAGCTTCGGCAGGAAATTCCAGAGGGGCAGCGAGATAGGAAGCTGCAGAATTAATACTGCAATCGGAATCAAAGCCAACGGAATCCACCAGCGTCTGTTTGCAGGAAGAGTCTTCCGACGCCATGCAACGAGAAGCCCAACCAGCGCGATCCCGACCATCCCGATCACGATAAGCGAGACACGCGTTAGCTCGAGATTGTGCAATTCAAGCTGCGGGTCCGCTGGGTGGCCGAAGAGAAAGCTGTTTTCGATCTTGAGGCCCGGATCGTCGGTAGCTTGCCGAATGTCCACCCAACGCTGCTCCCACGCGGCAGGAACGAGGTAGAAGGCCGCCAGT
>Ga0182016_10008298_pt1 | contig 10512 bp, 9 predicted proteins | sample 712S2MmetaG_FD_120491 | JGI IMG/M metagenome (GOLD analysis project Ga0182016, IMG submission 120491) | Permafrost microbial communities from Stordalen Mire, Sweden - 712S2M metaG | ecosystem: Environmental > Terrestrial > Soil > Wetlands > Permafrost | place: Sweden: Stordalen | collected... | reverse complement strand
CTTCGGATCGTTCCACTTGCTGGAGCCGGTGGCGAGGAAGAGTTGCGGCACCTTCTTGGCGTTCTGATATTTCTGAACCGCGGTCTGGGTCGGCGTCCCGAGCGCGTTGAAGACCAGCAGCACTTCGTCGCTCTCGATCAGCTTGCGCACCTGCTCCACGGTCTTGGGCGGGCTGTAGCCGTCGTCGTAGGAGATGAAGTTGATCTTGCGGCCGTTGATGCCGCCGGCATCGTTGATCATCTTGAAATAGGCATCCTCGGTCTTGCCGATGATGCCGTAGGCGGAAGCCGGCCCGCTATAGGCCTCGACATTGCCGATCTTGATTTCGCTGTCGGTCGCGCCGGTGTCGTATTTCTTCTGCGCCAGCGCGCCCTGGGTGGCGAGCAGCAACAGCGCCGAGGCGGCGGCGGCCGAGACCAGGCCGGAGCTCAAGGACAGTTTCTTGTTGTTCATGGAGAATACCCTTCGTTGCATGGAGATGGATGATGGAGGTTCGAATCCGACAGGGCTCATGACGCGATGGCCTGGACCCTGTCGGTAGCGTCAGGCGAGGTGAAATTCTTCCGCAGCGTCGGCTTGTGGATCTTGCCGGTGGCGTTGCGCGGCAGGGCCTCCACGAACCGGATCAGGCGCGGGCACTTGAAGCGCGCCAGGTTGGCGGCACAATGCGCATGAATCTCGGCCTCGGCAAGCGAATGGCCGGGCTTGACCGCGACGATCGCCATGCCGACCTCGCCCCATTGCTCGCTCGGGACGCCGATCACGGCGGCCTCGGCGATCGCGGCAAGCTGGTGCAGCACGTTCTCGACCTCGGCCGGGTAGACGTTTTCGCCGCCGGAAATGTACATGTCCTTCCAGCGATCGACGATATAGTAGAAGCCGTCGGCATCGACCCGCGCCGCGTCGCCGGTATGCAGCCAGCCATCGGTGAAGCTCGAGGCGTTGGCATCCGGCCGGTTCCAGTAGCCGGGCGTGACGTTCGGGCCCTTCACCCAGAGTTCGCCGAGTTCGCCGCTGGCGGCATCGGTGCCGTCGGGCCGCACGATCCGCACCTCGGTATGCAGCACCGGCTTGCCGGAAGACCCGGCCTTGCGCGCGGCATCCTCGCGGTCGAGCGTCAGGACCGCGGGGCTGGTTTCGGTCATGCCATAGCCCTGCTGCAGCGCGACGCCGCGCGCTTCCCACACTTTCAAGAGCGGAACCGGCATCGGCGCGCCGCCGACGCCGCCGATCACGAGACGGCTGAAATCGCTGTCGGCGAAGGCCGGATGCTGCGCCATGAACTGGTAGATCGAGGGCACGCCGAAAAACGCGTTGATGCCGTGGGCAGGATCGCTGATCAGGGCGAGTGCCGCGCCCGGGTCGAAGGCGCGCATGATCAGCACGGTGCCGCCGGCATGCAACACCGGATTGGTATAGCAGTTCAGCCCGCCGGTGTGGAACAGCGGCAGCACGGTCAGCAGCACCGACGACGGCGAGATATAGGCCGGCCCGCCGAGATTGACGCAGTTCCAGAACGTCATGCCGTGGGTGATGATGGCGCCCTTGGGCTGGCCGGTGGTGCCGGACGTGTACATGATGGTCGAGATGTCATCGAGCGTCACGGCTTCGGCGGCGCCGAGCGGCCTTGCGGCGGCGATCGCCGCTTCATAGGCGGTGCCGAGTTCGAGCGTCGAGGCGACGTGGCAGGCCCGGGCGACCACGCGCGCCAGATCGCCAAGCTCGGTATCGTGGATCAACAACCGAGGCGCGGCATCGCCGACAATGTAGCCAAGCTCGGGCGCGGTCAGGCGGGTGTTCAAGGGCAGGAACACCGCCCCGAGCCGGCCGCAGGCAAACTGCACCTCCAGCGTATCGGTGGTGTTGAGCGCCAGCACCGCGACCCGGTCGCCGCGTGCGATCCCGAGATTTTCGCGCAAATGCCCGGCGAGCCGCGCGATCCGGGCGTCAAACTGCGCATAGGAAAACCGTCGTCCGCTGGCAAGGTCGACCACCGCCAGTCTATCCGGCGTGCGGCGGCCAAAGTGGGCGATCCAGTCATAATGGCGAACTGGCAAGGTCTCCTCCGATATCGGGGCGGTCTGGTGCCGCCCTGGGCCCGATCGGGCCGATGCGGCGCAACATGCCCAATTCCAGCCGGCTTGGCCAGCGGGCGTTTAGGCTGAGATGCGCAAGCGCCGTCAGTTGAGGTGCCGGTTCGGGGGCGTTGTCTTGCGTTGAGTGGCTGGGACTGCGATCGGGGCGGGCCGGGAGGCTCACGGCGGCACTGTCTGTTGCAACCAAAAAAGACGGTTGCTGCGGACCTGGCATGAACGGTTGCCAGCCTCGTGTTCCGGAATCGCGGTGTCCGTGCTGATGGCGCGGCGTCCTCGCACGATATCGTTCGCCCGTGAGCGCGGCACCTTGATGGCATGCGCCGACGCGTAGACGCTGATGCCCATCGGAGTCAGGAAGTCATCGCGCAGGATCTCGCCGCGATGAACCAGCGGCAGCCTGCGACCGGACCGGACTTGCGAGAAATCGACGTTGCGCCGATCGATATCCTCTCGCTTGATGCTCATCGTCTAGCTCCCTGATGATAGTCGGCTACCTCGACCTCCCAAGCCGCGCCATCTCGCCATACAAAGCACAGCCGCCACTGATCGTTGATGCGAATACTGCGTTGACCATGACGGTCGCCGCGCAAGGCTTCCAAACGGTTGCCGGGCGGCACCGGCAGATCGTCGAGCTGCCCGGCGGCATCCTAGCCAAAAGCTTTGCGCGGGCGCGGCCCTGAATTTGTGCGGGAAGCCCGCGCACCGCGTAGCCCGCAAAGATCGCAGCCGTTCGCTTGTGCCGTACCGCAGCCGGTCTACCCGGATCTCAAGTTCTCGAGGCGATGCCGCCAGCTGCCGTGGCGATCGACTTGCTCCCGGCCCTGGCGGTGCGCATCCGCGCTCGCTGCGCCAGCATGTAGTGCGTCAGATGCCGCGCGGCATAGCCCGATCCGGCGACGAAACGCATCAGGGGCCCATAACTCATCACCGCGGCTGATCCGACGAAGTGCAGATTGGGCACATTCGATTGCAGCCCGGTGGACAACTGCGGCGAGCCGTCGACACGCCTGATAGCCTCGAGCAGCCGGGGCGCGAACAGGTTCATCCTCTCGATATCGCTGCGATAGCCGGTCGCCAGCAGGACATGGTCGTGCTGCGCCGAACCGCTGTCGAACCGCAGCATGACCATCGAACCCTGCACCCGCGCCTCGAGGACCATCCGGGCCGGACCGGTTTTGACCCCCGCAAATCCCGGCTTCAGCCAGCTCGTGGCGCCGGGCCTGAGACACCGCGTGTTGATCATCCCGCGCAGGACCGGCGGCATCCGCCGCACCGCTCCGGGAAACTCCGCCAGCCAGTTGAGCGGAAAGGGGCCGACCCCGGACCGGGTTGCCAGCAGTTTGTGCACCCGCCACTTCAGATCCTCCGGCTGGTCTGCCGGCCTTTCCGAGCCGAGCCAATGGACATTGCCCCGGCTGACCAGTTCGACGTCCGCACCGGCCTGGTTGAGGAGGGCAGCGTACTCGCATGCGCTCTGACCCCGGCCGACCACGGCGACCCGCTTGCCGCGGAACACCGACAAGTCAACGTGTTCGGAAACGGAGCTGACGTAATCGCGCGGCAGGCCCGAAAACACCTCCGGCCGAAATTCCTGGTTGGCGAGCCCGGCGGCGACCACGACACGCTGCGCGGTCACATGGCCGCCATCGTCAAGCCACAGGCAAAAGCCGTCTGCCAGCGACTCGATGCGCTCGACCTTCCTGGTGTCGGGATCGGCCACGGTATTCTGCCTGAACCACTCGCCATAGCCGATAAAGGTTTGCAGCGGAATCGGTACCGACGGCGGCGTGGCCTGGCCGGCGGCGAAGGCTGCAAATGTCAGTTCGCCTTTCGGGTCCGAAAGGTCGCTCGCCTGTGGCGTCGATCGAAGCTTCATGCCGCTCGGCATGTGATCCCGCCAGAACGACATCGTCTCGCCGAACACCTTGGTCTCGATATCCGCGGCTTTCAGATGCGACGCAACGGAAAGCCCGTAAGGGCCGGCGCCGACGACAGCGACTTCGCATTCAAATTTCGACATCGAGGGGATCCCCATGACCGTTAAAAACCAATCGAACTCGTCTGCATCGATATCCGCGCCGGTCAGCGGCGGGGACCTTAAACACCAATCCTGTTCATCGCGGCGAAGTCGCCGCAATTTATCTTGACAATCTCAATGGGCGGTCGGTTTGGCCCCGATCTTGCCGGCATTGGCGGCACGCAGACCGAGCGCCGCCGCCGAGGAAGCGATCGCCCGGCAAACCACGCGGTACGCCGTGAGCGGCATCTCCAGCAAACCGGGAAGCGGATCGGCCCAGTCGAATGCTGCAAAGGTTACCTTGCGGCTGACAACCTTGATGTAGGAGAGCAAGCCGAGCTTGCCCTGGAGGATCAGCAGGGCTGCGACGATGATATCCTTCGGCAGATGGATCCAGACCTGGCCTATAGCGGGCCGGACCGCGGGGATCGCGTCGCCGAGAACGATGTTGCGCATCAAGATCGGAAGATCCTGGCCCGCGGCCTCGCACAGGGCGAACCAGGACCAGGGGCGCGGATTGACGTCGAGCACCTTGTAGCTTCCGTCACGCGAGTCCCGCTTGAACTCGATTTCGACCAGCCCTTCGAAGCCGATCAGCGACAGCAGCTTTCTTGCCGCAAGCTTCACCGCCTCGTTGTCCACCACTTCCACGAAGGTACTGGTATGGCCGAACTCGATCGGGAACTGCCGCACCCGGCGCGCGCTCATTTCCGCGACCGGCGCACCGCCATGCCAGAGCGCCGCGTAGGAAAACTGCTGCTCGCCGCCGCCCGGAACCAGTTCCTGGACCACGACGTCGTCCTGACCCACCAGGGCGGCGGCATGGCGATAATGCCGCGTCAATTGCTCGCGTGAATCGGCTCGCAAGGCCTTGCGCGACGTGAAGGCGTTACGCCGCAACCGCATCGCGGGCTTCAGCACGACCGGGAACTGAACCTCGACAGTTTCGGCATCGTGTGCCGACCGGATCCGGTAGCTCCTGGGATAATCGATGCCGGCGGCGGCTGCCGTGTCCGCAAGAAGCCGCTTGTCGCAAACCTTCTGCAACTCGCGCCAATCGCAGCTCACGATCCTGAACACCGAGCGCAACCGGACGAGGTGCTGAGCGACGCATTTCACCTCGGCGTCGGCGCACGGAATCAACAGCCAGTCCTGCAGATCGTGCCGGATGGCGAAATCGAGCAGCCATTGCTCGGCATGCGGCGACAGCGCGCCGGGCCAATCGAAGCTGCGGCGGACATGCCTGGAGAGCTTCGGCAGCGGATGGTCGTCGGTCAGCAGCACGACCGGAACGTTGTTGCGGCCGAAGCTGCGCGCCACCGACAAGGCGCCATGCGTGCCTCCGAGCAGGACGACCCCGGTAGCCGCCAAAGCAGCCCGATCCGTATGGTGATGGCGCTGAAGTGCCAATTTCTCCTCACGTCGGTAGCGTTCGAAGGCCGAATCCGACTCCGGCCCGACCTTCAGAACTTCGCCGGGGCCCGACGTCCGCAATGACGGGCCGCTGCGGGCGTTGGTGTGAACAGGCGGCCTTCCATTTTCATGATAGGCCTCTATGGCGCCGCCCCGAAGATCATTGTGATTTTTTGCTTAATGGCGCTGAAACCATGGTCCGGCCTGGCGGCTTGCGCGGCCTGCCCGCCGAAAACAGCTTCAACCCCCTGCTCTCGCGCCGGAAAAGATCGCCGCCAGTGGCAAGCCAGGCCTTGGTTAACTGACATCGTGGCCGCGGAATCAGGGCGATTGGAGGAGGAGCCGTCACTTCAGAGACGGCCAGGGATTGGCTGATCTGCCTGGGATGCACGAGCCGCCGCGTCGGGCGATCGCGGGCCACGCTTTCGGCTTGATCGGGCAGCGCGCCGCCGAACCGCATGTTGCGTCCGCTGTCGTCTACAGGTAACGCCGCAGCATCGGCAGCGCCTGCTCGACGCAGATGCGGCCTTCGGCAATTGCCTCCTTGGCGCGGTCGAATTCCATCAAACCCATGTCGCGCAGTCGCGGGAGCAGCATCACATGTGGCGGCTCGCCGGCGAGACGGGTCCGGGTGATGTGGTCCTGCATGATGTTGATCGAGTTGGCGAGCACGTCGAAATAGCCCGGTGCCGAAGACTGCTGCGGCAGCAGCTGCGCCGCGATCTGCGCAGTCTGTTCACGCATCGGCGCCGGCAAATGGCTCAGCACCCGATCGAGAAATTCGTGCGAAACCGGCGCCGCCGCTGTCGCTGCCGAGGCGTCGGGCTCGGCCTCGAACCGTCGCCCCAGCAGGTCTCCATTGAGATTGATCGCGATGATCACCTCGGCTCCGAGGGCACGGCATACCGAGACCGGCACCGGGTTGGAGAGGCCCCCGTCGACCAGCCATTGATCGTCGATCCTTGTCGGACTGAAAATCGCAGGGAGCGAGATCGAGGCCCGCACCGCTTCGTGAATTGGTCCGGACTGCAGCCATATCTCGCGGCCGGTGGCGAGATCCGTGGCGATGGCAGCAAAAATCCTGGCATAGCTCTCGATCGGCGCTGCAATTCCGAGCCTGCGCAGGAATTCGACCACTTCCTTGCCGTCGATCAACCCGCCACCCGAAAAGCGGACATCGATCAGCGCGATAATCTCCCGCCAGGTTGCGGCCTCTGCCCATCGCCGCAGGTCGGCCAGCCGACCGGCTACATAGGCCGCTCCGACCAGCGCGCCGATCGAGGTCCCGCAGACGATCTCGGGCTCAATTCCCGCCCCGGTCAACGCATCGATGGCGCCGATATGCGCCCATCCGCGGGCGGAGCCGCTCCCCAGTGCGAGGCCAATTCGGCGGCGTGTCATCAGGCGACGGTCCTGTTTGGAGCGATCATGCCATGCCGGACTGGCGGCTTGCCCGCCGTTCGCCCGGAGTCTTTCTTGCAATCCGCAGAAGCAAGACTGCCGCAGAATATCGCGCGGACATTGATCCAGATTAAAGCCGGCTCTGGCGGCCCGTCATAAACGAGCTTGCTTGGCAATCCTATATGGTTGCGCATGGGTCGCGCTGGCGCTCGCCTTGCGAACCGCCTGAAAACATCGAACGCCTGCCTGCTGGCAACGTCACCGAAGGCGATAGGCATCATGAACGAAGTGCTGCGCAGTCGCCTTCAGAGCCTGTCTTCAGCCTATGCTCAGGGCAAGCTGGAGTTCGTCGCCAATTTCATAGACGAGCATATAGATTTCATCAGCTATGCGCCGGTAAGCGTCTTTCCCTGTCTCGGAAAGCAGCGCGGCAAGGCCGCCGTTGCGAAAAGCCTCGAGACTATTCACGCCCATTTCGAACTTCACGCCTACAAGCCCGTCCTGATGGTCGTGGAGGCGGACGATGCGGCCGTGATCATCCAGGCGAGAGCGACGCAGCGCGCCACAGGGCGCGTCATTCAGCTGCTGCTGTCGCAATTCCTGCGATTTCGGGACGGTCGTATCGTCGAGTTGCGCGAGTTCATGGACTCCTTTGATGCCGTCGAGCAGGTGCTTGGCCGTGAAATCGATCTCTGAAGTCGGTCGCCGCTGCCCGCCAGCCACTCGACGCAAGTTGGGGCGGGCGAATCCGGCCATGCTGCGCGATTGCGGCAGACCATCCAGGGGAGCGCAGCCGAATGGCAAGTCCGTTCTACACCGCCGAACATGACGCCTATCGCGAGGTGGTGCGCCGCTTCGTCGAGAAGGAAATCGAGCCCTATGCCCACGAATGGGACGAAGCCGGCGAGTTTCCCCGGGAGTTGTATCGCAAGGCCGCCGACATCGGCCTGCTCGGCCTCGGCTTTCCGGAGGCCTATGGCGGCACCGAGGTCGACCGTTTCATGTGGATCGTGGCGGTGCAGGAACTGGCGCGGGCCGGCGCCGGCGGCATCAGCGCCAGCCTGAAGAGCCATTCGATCGGCGCGCCGCCGATCGCGCGGGCCGGCACGTCCGAATTCAAGGCCCGCGTGCTGCCCGAGATTCTCTCGGGCCACAAGATCTCGGCGCTGGCGATTACCGAGCCGGGCGGCGGCTCCGATGTCGCCGGCCTCCGTACGTCGGCGCGGCGCGACGGCGATGTCTATGTCGTCAACGGCGAAAAGACCTTTATCACTTCGGGGATGCGGGCCGATTACATTACGACGGCGGTGCGCACCGGCGGCCCCGGGCCCGGCGGCGTCAGCCTGCTGGTGATCGAGGGCGACACGCCGGGCCTGTCGCGCACGCTGCTGAAGAAGATGGGCTGGTGGGCGTCGGATACCGCGACCCTGCATTTCGACAATTGCCGCGTTCCGGCCGGCAACCTGCTCGGCGAGGAAGGCGCCGGCTTCAAGATCATCATGCACAATTTCAACCATGAGCGTCTGACCATGGCGGCCGGCTGCACCGCGGCGGCGCGGGTCTGCCTCGACGACGCCATCGACTATGCCAAGCAGCGCCACACCTTTGGCAAGCCGCTGGCGCAGCATCAGGTGATCCGGCACAAGCTGGTCGACATGGCGCAGCGGGTCAACGCCTCGCAGGCGATGCTGGAAATGCTCGCGTGGCGGCTCGACCAGGGCGAAAATCCGGTGGCCGAGATCTGCATGCTGAAAAACCAGGCCACCCAGACCATGGCGTTCTGCGCCTCGGAAGCGGTGCAGATTTTCGGCGGCGCCGGCTATATCAGGGGGATCAAGGTCGAGCGCATCTACCGCGAGGTCAAGGTCAATGCGATCGGCGGCGGCAGCGAGGAGATCATGAAGGATCTCGCCAGCCGGCAGATGGGATTGTGAGGGGCTTGCGTCACTCCGGGGCGCGTCGCAGACGCGAGCCCGGAATCCAGAGGTGTAACGGTCGATCGAGATACCGGGTTCGCGCCACGCGCGCCCCGGAATGACGAGGGACACCGAGCATGCTACTCAACTTGCGTCATTCCGGGGCGCGGAGCGAAGCGAGCGAGCCCGGAATCCATACTCCCTGTCGTGGTTATGGATTCCGGGCCCGCGCCCCAGGGCGGCTATCGCCGACCGGAGACGCATCCCGGAATGACGAGGAAATGAAAAATGCTCTTTAGCAGCGACCACGAAGAACCCCGCCGGGCCCTGCAGAAGTTCATCGCCGCGGAAATCAATCCGTTCGTCGATGAATGGGAGAAGGCCGGCATCTTCCCCGCCCATGAATTGTTCAAGAAGCTCGGTGATCTCGGCTTTCTCGGGCTCAACAAGCCGGTCGAATTCGGCGGCCAGGGACTCGATTACAGCTATGCCCTGATGATGGCCGAAGAGCTCGGCGCCATCCGCTGCGGCGGGGTGCCGATGGCGATCGGGGTGCAGACCGACATGGCGACGCCGGCGCTGGCGCGGTTCGGCTCCGACGAGGTGCGCTCCGAATTCCTCATCCCGGCGATCGCAGGCGACGCGGTCGCCTGCATCGGCGTGTCGGAGCCCGGCGCCGGCTCCGATGTCGCCGCGATCAGGACCACTGCGCGCTCCGACGGCGACGATTACGTCATCAGCGGCGGCAAGATGTGGATCACCAATGGGGTCCAGGCCGACTGGATCTGCCTGTTGGCCAATACCGGCGACGGAGCGAAACATCGCAACAAGTCGCTGATCTGCGTCCCGATGAAGACCAGGGGCGTCGAGGTGGCGCGCAAGCTCGACAAGATGGGCATGCGCTCGTCCGACACCGCGCAGATCTTCTTCGACGAGGTGCGGGTGCCGAAGCGCAACCGGATCGGCGAGGAAGGCCACGGCTTCACCTACCAGATGCTGCAATTCCAGGAGGAGCGGCTGTGGGCGGCCGCGGCGTGCCTGAAGGCCCATGAAATCATCATCGCCGACACCATCGAATACGCGGCCAACCGCAAGGCGTTCGGCCACAGCATCCTTGACAATCAGACCGTTCACTTCAAGCTGGCCGAGATGCAGACCGAAATCGAGCTGTTGCGGGCGTTGACCTATCGGGCGGCGGAAGCGCTGATTGCGGGCGAGGACGTCACGAGACTGGCGACCATGGCCAAGCTCAAGGCCGGCCGGCTGGGGCGCGAACTGACCGATGCCTGCCTGCAATTCTGGGGCGGCATGGGTTTCATGAACGAGACCCCGGTCAGCCGCGCCTATCGCGACGTCAGGCTGACCTCGATCGGCGGCGGCGCCGACGAGGTGATGCTGACGGTGCTGTGCAAGATGATGGGCACGCTGCCCGGAATGAACCGGAAGTAGCGGGATATCCTCATCCCGAGGAGCATCGCGAAGCGATGCGTCTCGAAGCATGAGGGGCGTGCTGCAGATGGTTCGAGACGCGCGCGAGAGCGCGCTCCTCACCATGAGGCTACAAGGGAGGCCGAACTGACATGATCACACTCTATCACTGCCACGCGGCGCTCTCGTTCCGGCCGCTGTGGATGCTGGAAGAGATGGGGCTGGCCTACGATCTCAAAAT
>Ga0182016_10008296_pt1 | contig 10515 bp, 10 predicted proteins | sample 712S2MmetaG_FD_120491 | JGI IMG/M metagenome (GOLD analysis project Ga0182016, IMG submission 120491) | Permafrost microbial communities from Stordalen Mire, Sweden - 712S2M metaG | ecosystem: Environmental > Terrestrial > Soil > Wetlands > Permafrost | place: Sweden: Stordalen | collected... | reverse complement strand
GGCCGGCCCGACCCGATCGCGCTGCTACGCGACGGCGACGAGGGCGCGGTAATGGCGCTGATCGAAGACGCCAAGCGCGCGGCCGTCGCCGTCTGAGCCCCCCGCGGCGCCGGGCGGAGGCGACATAATCACGCGCTAGTAGCGATGAATCAATTCGCCGGGACGGGTTTGACGCCCTGACGGCGGGCTATCCTCGCGGGCGATGCCGCTGCGCTCGACGCACCGCGCGGCGCGGTCGGGAATCGCTCACTCAGACGTCCGCCTAGTCTCGGGCGGTCTGGTTGGCGATCCCGGGCGCGCCGCCGATGGGAAGACCATGAGGCGAATGGTGAAACGCTTGCTCGGCCCGGCACTGGCGCTCGCGCTGGTTGGCGGCGCGCTAGCGTCCGCCGCACCGGCGGGTGCCACCGAGGTCGGCGTCAACGTCACCTCAAACGCCGGCATGGCTTCCGGCAAGGTCGCCGCCGCGATCCGCGCCAGCCGTCCCGCCTGGGTGCGCGTGTTCCTCCAATGGAGTGACATCGAGCCCACGCAGGGCAACTACGACGCCGGCTGGATCCAGGTCTACCAGCACTTCTTCGCATCGATCCCGGCAGCTACCAAGGTCGACGTCGACGTCGTCGGCGCCCCCGCCTGGGCCAACGGCGGCTCGTCCTCGGTCGCCGCGCCGCCGCTCAACGACGCCGACTTCGCAGGCTTCATGAACTACATCGTCAACACCTTCCACGGCCGCGTCGCGGCCTGGGAGATCTGGAACGAGGAGGCCTCGCCCGGCTGGTGGACCGGCACGCCCGCGCAGTTCGCCTCGCTGCTGAAGGCCGCCTATCCGGCCGTCAAGTCCGCCGACCCGAAGGCGACCGTGATCGTCGGCGCCAGCGACCCGACCTTCCTCAGCCAGCTCTACACGGCCGGCGCGCAGGGATCGTTTGACGCGGTGGCAGTCCACACCGACACCGCCTGCAACATCACCTCGCCCTACGTGTACGAGTACAACCCGAACACGACGACCGTCAACCAGTACTTCTTCCTCGGCTTCAGCGGCATTCATACGCTGATGGCCGCCAACGGCGACGCCGCCAAGCCGATCTACATGACCGAGATCGGCTGGTCCTCCACGAGCGCCGAGTGCGAGACCGGCGCCTGGGCCGGCCAGAAGCTCGGCGGGGTCACGCCGGCGGCCCAGGCGACCTACCTCCAGCAGGCCTACAACTGCCTCGATCAGCCCCAGTACTCCTACGTCAAGGCGGCGATGTGGTTCGAGATGTACAACGGCGCGAACTCCACCGCCCCGATCGACAACTACGGCCTGCTGAACACGGACTATTCGCCGAAACCGGCGTTCGCGGCCTTCGAGCAGGAGTCGCTGCACGGCAACCAGCTCACGCAAGCCTGCGGTGACTTCAACGGCCCCGCGATCACGATCCTCAAGCCGACCCAGGGGCAGCACTACAGCGGCGCCCTGCGGATCTCCGTCTCCGCGATCAGCCCGTCAAACGGCGTGCGCGAGATCACCCTCCAGCTCAGCAAGACCAGCCGCGTGCACTTCGTCAGCAAGCACTTCCCGGCGCATTTCTCCGGCACGATGGCCTGGCACGCGGCAGCGAAGCTGAAGCTCGGGCCGCACACGATCAAGGTCACCGTCACCGACAAGCTCGGTAACACCAGCACCGCGATGATCCACGTCGTGCACATGAAGGCGCCGCAGCGCTCGCGCCACACGCGCTGAGCGCCGCCGCCGCCGCAGGCGACGGACCGCAACCGCGCGCCGGGCGCCGGGCGTTTACCGTGCAACGCGTGCGCGCGGCCTCCTCGCCCCTGAAGTGCGCTCCCGGCGAGCCGGGCGGGCCACTGGCGCGCCGCGTCCGCCAGAGCGCTTGGGGTGGCGGTCCTGGCGGCGCTTGAGCTGCGCGGGCTGACGCGCCGCTACGGCGAGCGCCTCGCGCTCGCGGACGTGACGCTCAGCGTGGCGGCGGGGCAGACGCTCGCGGTCCTCGGACCCAACGGCGCCGGCAAGACCACGCTGCTTCGGCTGCTGGCGACGTTGCTTCGCCCGCACGGCGGTGAGCTTCGCGTGCTCGGACACGCGCTGCCCGGCGAGGGCTGGGCGGTGCGCGGGCGGATCGGCCTGCTCGGCCACGAGCCGCTGCTCTACCGCGAGCTGACCGCGCGCGAGAACCTGCGCTTCTACGCGGCGCTGCACGGACTGCGCGGCGACGAGCGCGCGCAGGAGCTGCTCGCCGCGGTCGCGATGGAGCGACGGGCGGATGAGCCCCTGCGCACACTCTCGCGCGGCATGGTGCAGCGCGTGGCGGTCTGCCGGGCGCTGCTGCACGACCCGGAGTTGCTGCTGCTCGATGAGCCGCGGGCGAACCTCGACCCGGCCGCGGGCGTGCTGGTCGAGCCGCTGATCGGCCGCGAGTCCGGTCGCACGCGGGTGATTGTCAGCCACGACCCGGCGGGCGTGCTGGCCGAGGCCGACCTCGTACTCGGGCTGGTACGCGGACGCGTGGCGGTGCTGGCAGCAGCGAGCGAGCTCGACCCGGCGGCGCTTGCGGAGCTTTACCGGTGAGCGCCGCGACGCCCACCGTCGCCGCTCCGCGGACGCGCGTCGTGCTCGCGGCGCTGCTGCGCAAGGAGCTGCGGGTCGAGCTGCGCAGTTTCGCGGCGGTGCCGGCGATGTCGCTGTTCAGCGTGACGACCTTCGTGCTCTTCCATTTCGCCCTGCAGGCCAACGCGCTGGACGGCGACCTGGCGAGCGGCGTGCTGTGGGTCACGCTGCTGTTCGCGGCGATCCTGGGGATCAACCGGCTGTTTGTCGCCGACGCGGAGCAGGGCGGCTTCGACGGCTTTCTGCTCTCGCCGGCCGACCGCAGCGTGCTGCTGTATTCAAAGGCGCTGACGCTGCTCGCCTACCTGCTCGTGCTCGAGCTCGTCGCGGTGCCTGCGTTCGCCCTGCTGCTGCTGCAGCCCGCGATCTGGCCGGCGCTGCCGGGCCTCTTGGTCACACTCGCGCTCGGCGACCTGGGAATCGTCGTGATCGGGACGCTGGTCGGCGCGCTCGCCGTTCGCACGAGCGTGCGCGATCTGCTCGGACCGATGATCTCGCTGCCGCTGCTGGTCCCGGTGCTGCTGTGCGCGGCGCGTGCGACCTCGCCGGTGCTCGCCGCGGCGGGGGCCGGGACGCTCCCGCTGCGCTGGCTCTTGACCCTGGCGCTCTATGATCTCGTCTTCGGGTTGATCACCTTCGCGGTCTTCGACTTCCTGCTGGAGGACTGAACCGATGTACGGCAAGCGACTGCGGCCACTCGCGCTGACCACGTTCGCAGCGCTCACGCTGACGCTCGTGCTCGCCTTCTTCTGGGCGCCCAACGACGCCAACCAGGGCTTCCTGCAGAAGATCTTCTACCTGCACGTCCCGCTCGCCATCGTCACGCTGTGCGGATTCATCTACGGCGGCCTGGCCGCGATCGCGCATCTGCGCACACGCGACTCGCGCTGGGACATGCGCTCCTACGTCGCGATCCACCTCTCGCTGGTGTTCGGCGTCGGCGTCCTCGTCACCGGCTCGATCTGGGCGAAGGGGTCGTGGGGCGTGTGGTGGGACTGGAGCGAGCCCACGCTCGTCTCGTTCCTGCTGATCATGCTGCTCTACGCGACCTATCAGCCGCTGCGCTTCGCGATCGAGGATCCCGAGCGCCAGGCGCGCTACGCGTCGGTGTTCGCTATCACTGCCGGCGCCTTCGTGCCGATCAACTTCGTCATCGTGCGGCTCTCGACCGCCTACCTTCATCCGCGCGTGCTCGGCAACATCAGCGCCAACCTGCCGGGGCGCTTCCAGATCGTCTTCTACCTCTCGCTGATCAGCATGGCCCTGCTGTGGATCACGCTGTGGCGCTACGAGATGACCTCCAAGCACGCCAGCGCGCAGCTGCGCGCGCTCAAGCGCGCACTCGGCGGCGATGACGACGAGGCGCTGCCGCGGCGCAGCGCGGTGCCGACCCTGACGATCGGCGCGGGCGCCACCCCCACCGGACGGGGGAGCGCCGGCCGCACCGGCGCGCCGCGATGATCGCGCTGCTCGAGATCCCGCTGCACCAGGCGGTGCCCTACGTCGCCGGCGCCTACATCGCCTTCGTCGCGCTGATCCTGCTCTACCTCGCGATCATGGCCACCAAGCTCGGGCGGATCGAGCGCGAACTTGCCGAGCTGACCGACCTTGCGACCCGCCGGCGCCCAGGCGCCGACGAGCACGACGCGCCATGACCGAGCTGCTGCTCGTCGGCATCTCCCACCGCATCGCGCCGGTCGCGCTGCGCGAGCGGGTGGCCTTCACGGAGCGCCAGGCGGCGCGCTTCGTGACCGCCCTGTGCATCGAGCCGGCGATCAGCGAGGCGGTGGCGCTCTCGACCTGCAACCGGACCGAGCTGATCGTCGTGCTCGAGGACGCCGGCAGCGCGGCGGAGAGCGCGGTGCTCGCCCGACTCGCGGCGCACGCCGAGATCGCGGTCGCGGAACTGGCGGCGGTGACCTACACGCTGCGCAACTGCGACGCGGCGCGCCACCTCTTCCGGGTGACCGCGGGCCTTGAGTCGATGATCGTGGGCGAGCACGAGATCCAGGGCCAGGTCAAGCGCGCCCACGAGAGCGCGCGAGAGACCGGCACCAGCGGCCCGCTGTGCAACCGCCTCTTCGGCGCCGCCCTGCACACCGGCAGGCGCGTCCGCGCGGAGACCGCGATCGCCCGCAGCCACGTGAGCCTCTCCTCCGTCGCGGTCGAGCTGGCCGAGCGGCTGCTCGGGGAGCTCCGCGGGCGCCCCGTGGTCGTGATCGGGGCGGGCGAGACAAGCGAGCTGACCGCTCAGGCACTCGCCGCACGCGGGGTCGCGACGACCTTCATCGCCAATCGCCACGCCGATCGCGCACGCTCGATGGCGGAGCGCTTCGGCGGCTCGGTGGTTGGGCTTGACAGCCTGCCGGGGGCGCTCGAGTCCGCCGACATCGTGCTCGCCTCGACCTCCTCGCCGCATCCGATCGTCGGCCACGAGGAGCTCGAGATCGTGATGCGCGCCCGCGAACGGCGGCCGCTGCTGCTGATCGACATCGCCGTGCCGCGCGACATCGACCCGCTGTGTGGCGATCTGGAAGGCGTAACGCTGCGCGACATCGACGACCTGCAGGCGGCCGTGACGCACAACCTCTCGAGCCGCACCGCCGACGTCCCCGCCGCCGAGGAGATCATCGCCGAGGAGATCGGGCGCTTCGCGCAATGGCTGGGTGAGCTCGATGTGCGCCCCACGATCGCCATGCTGCACGCCCGCGGCGACCAGATCGCCGAGCAGTTGCTGGAGGAGAACGCCGGCCGCTGGGAGTCCGCGTCCTCGCGCGATCTGGCGCGGGTCGAGGCGCTGGCCCGGGCGGTCGTCGCACGCCTGTTGCATGAGCCGACGATTCGCCTGCGCAGCCTCGACGCCGAGCGCGTGCACGGCAGCATCGAGCTGCTGCGCGACCTCTTCGCCCTGCGGGGGGCTGTGGACGACGCGGGCCGCAACCCCGCGCCCGCACGCGAAGACGCGCACGACAACGTGCGGGAGCTGCGCAGCGGCAATCCGTGACCGGATCGCAGGAGCACGTGGCGCAGGCGCCCGCACGCGCAGCACCGGGCGGCGGGCCGGCGCTGCGGCTGGGGACGCGGGGGAGCCCGCTGGCGCTGCGTCAGGCACAACTCGTCGCGGACGCGATCGACGGGGAGGTTGAGATAGTCGTGCTGCGCACGACCGGGGACCGCGGCGCGGGCGGCGACAAGGGCCGCTGGGTAGACGCGATCGAGTCGGCACTGCTGGAGCGGACGGTCGACCTCGCGGTGCATTCGGCCAAGGACGTGCCGGCCGAGCTCGCTCCCGGCCTGGTGATCGCCGGCTCGCCGGTGCGCGAGGACGCGCGCGACGCGCTCTGCGGGGCAGCTTCGGTCGCCACGCTCGCACCCGGCGCTCGTGTGGGGACGAGCAGCCTGCGCCGGCGCTCCCAGCTGCTCGCGCTGCGCGAGGACCTCGACGTGGCGGAGGTGCACGGCAACCTCGACACGCGCCTGCAAAGGCTCGAAGCCGGCGACTTCGACGTGATCGTGCTCGCCTGCGCCGGGTTGAGGCGGCTCGGGCGCTTCGGCTGGCACGCAAGCGACGAGCTGGTCCCGGCAGCCGGGCAGGGCACGCTCGCGATCGAGGCGCGAGCGGACGATGGGCGCGTCGGCGCGGCGATCGCCGCGCTGCGACACGGCCCGACCGAGCGCGCGCTGGCCGCGGAGCGGGCGCTGGTGCGGTGCATGGGCGCGGGCTGCGACACCCCGATCGGCGCCCACGCCCGCCCGCGCAGCGACGGGCGCCTGGAACTGAGTGCGTTCGTCGGGGCGCCCGACGGATCGAAATGGATCACCGACCGCCTGGCCGGAGCCGAGGATCCCGTCGCGCTCGGCGAGGCGGTGGCGCAGCGGCTGCTCTCGTGCGGCGCCGGAGCGCTGCTGGCATGAGCGCCGGCGGCGCGGGCGCAACAGCTGGGAGCGGCCGCGTCGCGTTCGTCGGCGCGGGGCCCGGCGACCCGGGCCTGCTGACCGCCCGCGCGCTGGCGCTGATCGCGCTCGCCGACGTGATCCTCTACGACCGGCTGATCCCCGATCAGGCGCTGGCCGGGGCGCGTGCGGATGCCGAGCTGCTCTACGTCGGCAAGCAGGGCGGCGGGCCCTACGTTCCCCAGGAGCAGACCGAGGCGCTGATGCTCGAGCGAGCCCGGGCCGGCGCGCTGGTCGTGCGGCTGAAGGGAGGCGACCCGTTCGTGTTCGGGCGTGGCGGCGAGGAGGCGCTTGCCCTGCGCGCTGCCGGGATCGACTTCGAGGTGGTCCCGGGGATCACGGCCGGCATCGCCGCCAGCGCCTACGCCGGCATCCCGGTGACCCACCGCGGCCTCGCCAGCGCGGTGGCGCTGATCACCGCCCACGAGGACCCCGAAAAGCCGGAGGCGGCGCTCGACTGGGACGCCCTCGCCGCGTTCCCCGGCACGCTCGTCTTCTACATGGGCGTGCGCACGCTACCGGCGCTCAGCGCGCGGCTGATCGACGCTGGCCGGCCGGGCGATCAACCCGCCGCGGTCGTCTCGCACGGCACGCTGCCCGAGCAGCGGACGGTGCTCGGCACGCTCGCGACAATCGCGGCGGATGCCGCCGCCGTGGGCGTGCGGGCACCGGCTATCACGGTGATCGGCGAGGTCGCGGCGCTGCACGCCCAGCTGGACTGGCTGGAGCCCGGGCCGCTCGCCGGCGCGACGGTCGCCGTCACGCGCGCCCGCGCCCAGAGCTCGTCGCTTGCCACCCGGCTGCGCGCGCTCGGGGCTTCGGTGATCGAGGCGCCGGCCATCCGCATCGTGGCGAGCACCGACGAGCTGCCGCCGCTTGCGCCCTTCGACCTTCTCTGCCTGACCAGCGCCAACGGCGTCGAGCTGCTGTTCGAGCGCCTCGCCGCGCGCGGCGAGGACGCGCGGAGCATGGCGGGAGCGGTTGTGGCGGCGATCGGCCCGGGCACCGCGCGCGCGCTGCGCGATCACGGCGTGATCGCCGACGTCGTGCCGGAGCGCTTCGTCGCCGAGGGTCTGATCGAGGCGCTGGCCGGAGTCGAGTTCTCGCGCGTGCTGATCGCGCGCGCCGCGCAGGCGCGCGACGTCCTGCCCGATGCGCTGCGCGAGCGCGGGGCGAGAGTGGAGATCGTGAACCTGTACGAGACCGTGGTCGAGCCGCTCGACCCGGCGATCCTGCCCGCGCTCGAACAGGCCGACTACCTCACCTTCACCTCCTCCTCGACGGTGCGCAACTTCCTCTCCGGCGCCCAGCCGGGTGCCGCCACGCGGATCGTCTCGATCGGCCCGGTCACCAGCGCGACGCTGCGCGAGCACGGCCTGAGCGTCAGCCTTGAGGCCGAGCGCCACGACATCGACGGCCTGATCGCCGCGATCGTCGCCGACCGCGCAGGCGACGGCCGGTGAGTACGTGAGCGGAAGCGGGGTCCGGTGAGCACGACGAGCGCAAGCCGACGGCCGGCGAGCACCGTGAATCGGAGCGGTCCGGTGAGCTCCTTCCGCGGAAGCCGGCGACCGGTGAGCACCGTGAGCGGGAGCGCGGTTCGGTGATTGGCGAGGAGGCTGTCCCGGTCATCACCTTCCTGTCGGATTACGGTCCGTGGGACGAATTCGTCGGGGTCTGCCATGCGGTGATGGCCAGGCGCGCGCCGCGGGCGCGGATCATCGACCTCGGTCATGGCGTCGCCCGCCACGACGTGCGCGCGGGGGCGCTGGCGCTGCGCGCGGCCCTCCCCTACGCGCCCGCCGGCGTGCATCTCGCTGTCGTCGATCCAGGCGTGGGCGGGCGCCGGCGCGCCGTCGCGCTGCGACTGGGGGCGGAAGGGCGCACGATGGTCGGCCCTGACAACGGGCTGCTGACACTCGCCGCGCAGGAACTCGGCGGCGTGACCGAGGCCGTCGACATCGGCGAGTCAGCCGAGTGCCTGAGGCCGATCAGCGCGACCTTTCATGGTCGCGACGTGTTCGCCCCCGTCGCGGCTGCGCTGGCCGCCGGCGTCGCCCTGGCTTCACTTGGGGAGCCGATCGCCGCCCAGGAACTGGTCACGCTGTCGCTGCCGCGCGCCCGGCGCGACGGGGACTCGCTGAACGCGCACGTGCTCACCACCGACTTCTACGGCAACGTCTCGCTCGACGCGACGGCCGAGCTGGCCGCGGCGGCCGGGTTTCGCGCTGGAGCGGCCCTCGTCGTGGACGCAGCGGGCAACGCGACGGCGGGCCGCTTCGCCGCGACGTTCTCCGACGTCGCGCCCGGCGAGCTGCTCGCCTACATCGACGCGCGCGGCTCACTCGCGCTCGCGATCAACGCCGGCTCCGCGGCCGCGGCGCTCGCGGTCGGCGTGGATGACGAGGTGGTGCTGCGCCCGGCGTCGCGGCAGGGGGCGCGGTGAGCCCGGCGTCGCGGCGGGGAGCAGTGAGCCCGGCAGCGCAGGGCGGCGGCGCCTCGGGGCGCTCGGGCGGGCCCCGCGAGCGGCTCGGCACGCCCCGGGTTCACCACACGAGGACCGGCTCGACGAACCTCGACGCGCGCGAGCTGGCGGTCGCCGGCGCCCCGCACGGGACGCTGGTCACCGCGCACGAGCAGGATGAGGGCCGCGGCCGCCACGGCCGGCGCTGGCACGCTCCGGCGCGCACCGCGCTGCTGTGCTCACTCGTGCTGCGCGACCCGCCTGCGCTGCTCTCGATCACCGCCGGAGTGGCGGTTGCGGAGCTGGCCGGGCCGGGGGCAACGCTGAAATGGCCCAACGACGTGCTGCTCGGCGGCCGCAAGGTCAGCGGGATCCTGGTCGAAGGTCGCCCACGGGAGCGCTGGGCGGTGCTCGGGATCGGCGTCAATGTCGCGCTCGAGCCTCAGGAGCTGCCCGAGGATCTGCATCGGATCGCCGGCACCCTCGGACTTGCAGCCGACGCGATCGAGCCGACCCTCGAACGCCTGATCGAGCTGCTCGAATACTGGCTCGCCGCCGATCCGGCGCAGGCGCTCGCGGCGTGGCGCGCCCGCGACGCGCTGCTCGGCGTCGCCGTGGACTGGCGCGACGGCGGCGGCCTCGGCGCGGGCATCGACGAGCGCGGGCACCTGCGCGTCAAGCTCGCCGACGGCAGCATCCAGACGCTCGACGCGGGCGAGGTGCGGCTCAGTCCCTCCCGCGGGCCGTTTCGCTGACGGCCGGTCCCGGTTGGATCGTGTTGGAGGTGCGCGCTGCGCGAGTGGATCCTGCCGCGCGTCGCGTGAACTATCGCGCGGCGCGCAGGCGGTCAGATCGCGCGGCGCGCAGCCGGTCCGATCGCGCGGTGCGCAGGCGGTCAGATCGCGCCGAGCGCATCCAGTCCGATCGCGCGGCGCGCAGCCGGTCAGATCGCGCGGCGCGCAGCCGGTCAGTCCAGGGCGTGTTCGCCTGCGTGCTCGCCGGCCGAGGACGGGGTGCCGTCGGCGTCCGCCGCGCGCTGCGGGGATTCGCCCGCGACAACGCGCCTGCGGGAGCGCCGCTGGCCCGCCTGGCGCGTGCTCGCGCGTGGCTCGGAGGCGGCATCCGGCGAGCCGCTTGCGCCGTGGTCTGGTTCGCCTGAGCGGGAGGGCCTGCCGTCGCTTTGGAAGTCGTCGTGGGGGCCCGAGCCGTTGGCCGAATGTTCGAGCCTGACGCCCTCGATTGTGTCGGCGCCGGTGCTCTCGCCGCCGCGGCGGCGACGGCGCTTGCCGCGCCCGCGGCGCTTGGGGAAGTTGCGCAGCAGCTCGCGTGCGAGGGCCGGCGGCTTGCGCGCCATGCGCGTGCGCGCGCCGCGCAGCACCTCCTCGGCCTCGGGCGCGTGTGCCAGCGCCGCGGCCAGCAGGGCGGCGGCGAGCCTGCGGTCCTGCTTGCGAGCGGCGTGGACGAGACGGCGCGCGTTGCGCGCGTGGGC
>Ga0182016_10008293_pt1 | contig 10517 bp, 13 predicted proteins | sample 712S2MmetaG_FD_120491 | JGI IMG/M metagenome (GOLD analysis project Ga0182016, IMG submission 120491) | Permafrost microbial communities from Stordalen Mire, Sweden - 712S2M metaG | ecosystem: Environmental > Terrestrial > Soil > Wetlands > Permafrost | place: Sweden: Stordalen | collected... | reverse complement strand
CTGGCATATTTGCCGCCATTGTTTCCGGACCGCATGGCGCGATCAGGACCTCCGCCGCCTCCTGAAGTGCCCGTTGCTGAACCGCTGAATCCTTTACGCGCGAAAGCCGTGGCCGCAGCGACCGCCGCGGTGGTTTTGATTTGCGCGGCCATCCTTTTCTCCGGCCTGCCCAAAATGGATGCCAGCGCGAACGCGCTGCAGCCCCGCGACAGCCAGGCCTACGCCACGCTCGACCGCGTGAAACAAAACCTCGGCCAGAAGCGTGATCCCCTCTGGCTGGTGGTCTCCGGGACCAACGAGGCGGAAGTGGCCCAAAAACTCCGGTCGGTTTTACCGGCGCTCCAGGCCGCGGTTTCCAACCAAACGCTGGCCGGCTTCACCCTGCCCGACCAGCTCTGGCCGCAACCGGGATTTCAAGCGGCGAACCGCCCCGCCGCCGGGCGGCTGGCCGGCGAACTGGAGACCCTGCGCGCCGCGGCCCGGGCGAACGGCTTTTCCGAGGAGGCGCTCGGCCTGACCCGGGGCATTCTGGAAACGTGGCGCAGCGCCGCCGCCCAAACAAATGTATATTGGCCGGACAATCCGCTCGGCGCCTGGATTTTTGAGAAAATCGCCGCGCGGGAACCGGGGCACTTTTACGCGGCCGGATTTCTTTACCCCTCCGCCCAGGCCGTCACATTCGCCGGACTTAATGCGCAAGTGACGCATGACGGGGTCTTCCTGTCCGGCTGGGAACTGCTGGGCGGGACCGTGCTGGCCGCCGTCCAACAAAACCTCTGGAAGTTGCTGCCGCCCATGGCCGGGCTGATTTTGCTGTCCCTCTGGCTGGCCTTCCGCCGGTTCGCGGAAATTTTTGCCAGCCTCGCGGTGCTGGCGCTGAGCGGATTGTGCCTGCTCGCGGCCATGAAGGTTTTTGGCTGGCAGTGGAATCTGCTCAACCTCATGGCGCTGCCGCTGATTCTCGGCACGGGCGTGGACTACAGCATCTTCATGCAGCTCGCGTTGCGGCGGGAGGGCGGCGACCTGCGGCGGGCCCACCGCTCGGTGGGCCGCGCCTTGCTGCTCTGCGGGGCCACGGCGATCACCGGCTTTGGTTCGCTCGGTATGTCGAACAACGCCGGGATGTCCAGCCTCGGCCGGGTATGTGCCGTGGGCATCGCCGGCAACATGCTGTTTTCCGTGCTGCTGCTGCCGGTGTGGTGGAAATATCTGGTCGGGGATAAAATTCGTCCCGCCCCGGCCGCCGGCCCTGCCGCCCCCTCGCAGTTTTACAGCGCCCGCCTCTGGCGGACCGGCCTGGTGTTGACCCGGTTGCTGCCCAGGCCGTTTTTCGACGCGCTCGCCAAATCCGCCGCCGCCCTCTACTGGCAGATCGCCGCGCACCGCCGTGAAACCGTCATCGAAAATTTAACCCCGGTGTTTGCGGGCGACCGCCGCCTGGCCGCGCAGGCGGCACGCGGGTTGATCACCGAATTCGCGCTCAAGCTCGCGGATTTGTGGCGCTACGAGGGCGGGGAGACGGCCAGGAATTGGTTTGTGGATTGGAACGGCTGGGAGATTTTCCAGGCGGCGGCCGACCGCGGCCGCGGCGTCCTGCTGGTCACCCCGCATTTGGGCAACTGGGAACTCGGGGGCGCGTTCATGGCGCAACATGGCTGCCCGCTGCTCGTGCTCACGCAATCCGAACCCGACCCGCGCCTGACCGCGCTGCGGCAGGCATCGCGCACGCGCCGGGGTGTGGAAACCCTGGTGGTGGGGGAGGATGCCTTTGCTTTCGTCGAGATCATCAAACGGCTGAATCAAGGGGCCACCGTGGCGATGCTGGCGGACCGCCCCCCCGCGCCGACGGCGGTGGAGGTCAATTTATTCGGCCGGCCGTTCGCGGCCTCGATCGCCGCCGCCGAGTTGGCGCGCGCCACCGGGTGCGCCATCGTGCCGGTGTTCATCGTGCGCGCGACGGGCGGGTATCGCGCGCAAATTCTGCCGGAAATCGCATATGACCGGGCGGCCATCGGCAACCGCGCGACCCGCCGCGGGCTGACCCAGGACATTCTGCATGCGTTCGAGCCGGTCATCCGGCAATATGCCACCCAGTGGTTCCACTTTGTCCCGGTGTGGACCGGGGGGAAACTTCAAAATCTAAAATCCAATCATCAATGAAACCGAACTCCGAAACAGAACAGGGAGCGCACCCGCCCCGGGCACAGTTTTCCGCGCCCGCGGGGAAAACCTCGGGCGAACTGAAGATTGCGCCACTTGTGCGTGGGGCCGTGCTCAAAAACTGCTGGCCGCGAGGGCGCGCCCAGCGACGCCCGGGGCGGGCGTGCTCCCCAGCTTCGGAGTTCGGGATGAAACCACGAACTTTGAGTTTCTTAGTAAACAGGCCATGGGGACGAGCCGTCCCCACCCCGGTTTCTGAGTCCGCTACAGCATGGGGACGGGCCGTGCCCACCCCGGTTTTTGAGTCCGCCACAGTATGGGGACGGGCCGTCCCCACCCCGGTTTTTGAATCCGCTACAGCATGGGGACGAGCCGTCCCCGCCCCGGTGTTTGAATCCGCCACAGCATGGGGACGGGCCGTCCCCACCCCGGTTTCTGACTCCGCTACAGTATGGGGACGAGCCGTCCCCACCCCGGTTTCTGAGTCCGCTACAGCATGGGGACGAGCCGTCCCCACCCCGGTTTCTGAGTCCGCTACAGCATGGGGACGAGCCGTCCCCACCCCGGTGTTTGAGTCCGCTACAGCATGGGGACGGGCCGTCCCCACCCCGGTGTTTGAGTCCGCCACAGTATGGGGACGGGCCGTCCCCACCCCGGTTTCTGAGTCTGCCACAGCATGGGGACGAGCCGTCCCCACCCCGGTTTTTGAATCCGCCACAGCATGGGGACGAGCCGTCCCCACCCCGGCTTTTCAATCAGCCTTGGGGGCTTGGAATTTCCCTGGCTGGTCGCGACGTAGCAAAGCGAAGGCGGAAGTTTGGATTTTGAAATTTGGAATTTTCCTCTGTTGCCTGGCGCTGGGCGCCGGGGGCTCGCCATGTCGCGCAGCGGAGCCCGGCCCGGTGCTGGACGCGTGGTTCGCCGCCCAAACGAATCTGCGCACCTGGACGGCGGATTTTGTGCAAACCCGCACGCTGAAGACGCTCACCCAACCCCTCGTGGTCAATGGCCGCATCGCCTTCGCGGCGCCGCATGATTTCCGCTGGGAATTGGGGCGGCCGGCCCGGACCATGGCCGTGCGCAGCGGCGATGACATGTTCGTGGTTTACCCCCTCCTGAAGCGGGCGGAACGCTATTCGCTCGGCACCAACACCCCCCAACAATGGCGCGACACGATGTCACTGCTGCAGGCGGGCTTTCCGCACGACCGCCGGGAGTTCGAGGCGCAGTTTCAAATCCTGTCGCTGACCGAAACGAACGGGGACTGGCGGTTTGCGCTCCAGCCCAAAAGCGCCTTCGCCCGGCAAATGATGCCGCAATTGAACCTCCGGCTGGCCACGAATGATTTTTCCCTCACCGGCACGGAGCTGGTGTTCGTGGACGGCTCCACGATGCGCAGCGATTTCACGAATGCGGTGCTGAATCCGCCCTTGGACGCAACGCTGTTCCGGTGGGCCCCGCCCGCTGATTTTAAAATCACCAGCCCGTTTGACAAATGAACCCCGACGACCCGCTCCAGCTTGCCCTGAGCCGTCTGCCTCATGGCCCGGAATTCCGGTTTATTGACCGGCTGACGCAATTGGATCCCGGCCACAGCGGCCGGGGCGAGTACCTTGTGCGCGGCGACGAGCCGTTTTTGCGCGGCCATTTCCCCGGGGAACCCATTTTCCCCGGGGTGCTGCTGGTCGAGGCGGCGGCCCAACTGGCGGGGATTGTCGCGCAGAGCGATCCGCAGATTCCGGCCCTGAAAAATCTCAAGCTCACCGCGTTTCGCAGCGTGAAGATCCTGGGCTCCGCCAAGCCCGGAGAGACCATTTTGCTGGAAGCCGCCATTGCCGGGAGACTCGGGAATTTGGTTCAGGCCCGAGCCACCGCGAGGGTAGGCGGCGCGGTCGTTATGACGGCGGAGGTGACTTTGAGCGGTGACGGGGAAGGGGAAAAAGCTGAAAAGCTGAAAGGCTGAAATACAAACAGGGGATCCCGCAGAGCGGGACCACGGAGGCACGGAGACACAAAGAACACGGGGTTTTGACCACGGATTACGGATTTTGGGGAAAAAGCTGAAAGCTGAAATGCTGAAAAGCTGAAATGGAAACCCGATTCTTAACCGCGAAATACGCGAACAAAGACGGGGATTTAACCACCGAGGCACGGAGGCACGGAGAAAATATTTTACAGGAGTTAACGAAGGGAACGAAGCTGTTAACCGCAAAGAGCACAAAGAACACAGAGAAAAGACGGGGATCCGCAGAGCAGGACAACGGATTACGCGGAAATGAGGGAAAAACAAAAAATAAATAACGGGAATTATGGCGCGGATGGACCGGGCAGCAAGCGGGCGCGATAAAATCTGCGCGGCGAATTGGTGGAACCCGGATCAGTGAAGGGCAGGCACCCGCTCGGGAACACATTAGTGACCAGCGGCACCCAGTTGAGCAGATCGCTTGAGGCGTCAATCACCACGGGGGAACAGATGCTGCCGTTGAAACTAAACCCCCAATGACGGTTTTGAAATCCCGGATTTCCGCCGGCGGTCCCGAGGATGGGCGTGATTGGCAGAAAGTCGGTTTCGACATACCCGCAAGAGCCGTTGTATTGGCCGCTCGTGACAAAGCCGCGCGCGCGAATCATGGCGTTGGTGGCCACGCAGACGTGGGTGAGCTGCCATCCGCCACCAACGCGGGAACCATCGCCCAGAGAGGTCCAATTCGTGCCATCCGCCGAGGTTTCAAACGAAGTGCGCCAAACCTCGGGACTGGCACCCCCGCGCAGCCACAGGAGGTTCGTGCCGTCATAATTGAGACTTTGCATGGCGGCACAGGTGTTGCTGAACCGGGCGAAGCCCACTCGGTTCTGTCCGCCAATGTGGAGAAAATATCCGCCCACCAGAATCCTGCCATCCGGTTGAACCTGTAAAGTTCCGTGTACCGGCCCGGCAAATTGTACTGAGGGGGGTTGAAAACCGGGGTCCAGCGAGCCATCGGCGTTAAGAGCCTGTCTGAAAATTCAAAGGGGTTCTGTTTTCGCAACAAGGCCGGTATGGCAAGGCGCGACGATCGAGCATACCCTTATGGGTCTGTGAGCGAGGAGCAACGCCGCCAGACCGGCCTTATTGCGAAAACCCTCCGGGCGGCAGGTCTTTTGCCCGTGGACTGCGTTGGCTCGGCCCTTGCAGCCCGCTGCGGGGATGCGCGGGCCTCGCCGCCTTGTCCACAGGCAAAATCCCTTGCCGCAGAACCCCTTTCAATTTTCAGACAGGCTCTGAGCCGGACCAGGTTGGTCCGTGACTGCCCACCGCTACCGGAAAAACTGCCCAGGGCCAAAATCTTGCCGTCTGGCTGCCAGGCGATGGACGAGGCATAGTGGTTGGCGCCCGCGTTAAAATTAGTGTCCAGGCTGCCGTCACCATTAAACCGGTATAATCCGCTGGTGTTCCCGGCCAGAATCTGTCCATTCGACAGCACTTGGAGGCAGGTGGTACCGCCATCGGTATTACCAAAGACCGTGCCGGCGTTAAAATTGGTATCCAAGGTCCCGTCAACATTCAGCCGCGCGAGCGAATAGCAGGTTATTCCGTTGATATCATCAAAATAGCCGCCGACCAGGATTTGCCCGTTGGTTTGCAGCGCCAGGCAGTTAATTTCGCCAAAGTCCTCGCGGCCAGACTCATAGGTAATATTGGCATTAAAACGATCATCCACGGAACCGTCCGCATTCAGAAGGACCAAATTAGTGTGTGAGTTGTTGGCAGAGCTGATGAATTAGGCATAACATCCGCCGACTAAAATTTGACCGCCGGGCAGAGGAATCACCGGATGGATGGTTCGCGCAGCGTCCTCGTTGTCCACGTCGGTGGTGACATACAAGGAATCCAGCGTTTGAGAATGCGCCGGACCAAGCCACATCCCGTTAACCAGCAGCAGAATCGCCATCCCCAAAAGCACCCGCTGAATCATTTTTGTCATGAGACACTTCTTAAAAAAGGCCGGCTTATCTAAATTACAAATGACTTTAGTGCGATGCATGGTAAAGTCAATCATTTGCGCCGAAAACTGTGGGGCCAGAGGCGCGGGACGTGGGGCGCTCCAGCGTGGAAGCATTGGATGGGGGCTTCCAGCCGGCTGCCGCCCGGCGCCGCAGACAATCATTGCCGCCCCCACCCGGCTTTTGCCATGGTGCCGGGCAATGCCGACGCTGAATTGGATTGGGAAAGAGGCCGTGGTGAACCATCATCATCAGGTCCTGTTTCGCCTGCTCAAGGACGTGCCGGAACTGGCGGCGGGCGATCCCGGCAGCGGCAATCCCCCTACGAAATCAAATTGTCATGAAAGCGATGATGGAAGCCCAGGAACTGGCGCGGTGTAACAACGAAGCTGAAGCGGTGTGGCGCTGTTACGCACACAAGCGGGAGTTGCGGCGTTTGGTTGGTTCGCGCACCCCCCTGCCGGAGCATGTTTTGGATTATCTCGATTGGCAGGAAGCGGAGCTGGAAAGTCGGGAGTTACGCAACATCGGATTTAATTACCCCAACCAGAATGACAATGAAAGCAAAGCCGCCCATTGAAACTTTAATATTAACCATCCGGGATCAGCGGGTAATTCTCGCGCCCGATCTGGCCGATGTGCATGGCGTGGAGACGCGCGTCCTCAATCAGGCGGTCAAGCGCAACCCGGAACGTTTTCCCGGGGACTTTATTTTCAACTCACCGCCGCGGAGTTTTTGGCGCTTAAAAAGGCCGGCAAGGTGGCCAGCGACGGCCGGGTGGCTCTAAGATCACAAATTGTGATCTTAGAGCCCGGGCGCCATGCGAAATACCCTCCCCACGCCCTGACCGAGCACGGTGCGATCATGGCGGCGACGGTGTTGAACAGCCCCGAAGCCGTGGCCATGAGTGTGTTTGTGGTGCGGGCCTTCATGCAGATGCGCGAACAGTTGGCGGCCAACGCGGTTGCACGCCGGGACCTGGAAGAGCCTCAATGCCAAGCTCCATCGCTGGCGGAAAATCAATGAATTCCCCGAAGGCAGGTCCAGACTGATTCTAGTTTGACCCCTATTCTACGTCTCGGCAGAAAAATCAGGCATCTCAGATTGCTGCCCTGTTCATCGCGGGGTCTCAGAAGGTTCAGGATGCCTTCAGGCCTCAAAGTGAATCCATAATCTCCTTCACCTTTTTGTCATAATCGTCTTTATTGATCAAGCCTTGGTCGAACAGGGATTTGACCTGCTTCAGGCGTTCGGCGGCGGCGGGCTTGCCGCTGTTGTCGGCAGGTGGTGCGGGCGCCACGTCCACTTTGGCTTCGGTGGCGTTGGCCAGCGACTTGATTTCATCGGCGGACAGTGCGCGGTTGTAAATCCGCACTTCATCAATCAACCCGTCAAACGCGAGAAACTCCCCGGTGCCATAATCCGCCACGCTGTTGCCAATGCACAAATCCCAGTCGTTTCGTTTCAACGGGCCGGGTTTCGAGGGAGACCGGCTTTTTTCGACGCCATCCGTGTAGCTGCGCAGCGTTTTGCCATCGTAAGTGGCCGCGACATGATGCCACTGGTTGTCATCCAGCGCACGGTCGGCACCCATGGCGCCAGCGCTGGTTTCAAACTGGAGTTTGCCCCGCGCCGTCTTGTTGATGTCATCCCCGCCAAGATCGAAGCAATAGGTGTTGTAATCCTTGTCCATGATCCTTTTCCAAAAACCATCTCGCTCCGCCGTTTTGATCCAAGCGGACAAAGTGATATAATCTGGGTTCAAAGTGTCGCTGTTGGGGATGATGATCCGGTCGGTAAGATTGGTAATGTGGAAGCGATACGCCCCGCCAAATTTCCCCTCCGAAACCCATTTTGCGCCGAAGACGCGACCGTCATTGCCGGTGCCGCTTTTGTCGTGGATGACCCCACCATCATCTGGCTGGTCAAACGGCAGATAAAGCACGAGACCACCGGGGCCGGGCGTGCCGCCGGTCTTGCGATTGGGATGAGCCGGACCGCTGGAGTTTTTGCGGAGTTGGGGGACATGATAGGCCGCCACTTGCAAAGTTGCAGCGCTCTCCAATGCACCTTTCCGCACCAACTCGCGCACGCGGTCATTCATGCGCTCCAGGTCGGTAGCCAGCGATGTCGGCGAGAGGCCACCGGGTTGATCGAGCGAGGCAAGGATTTCGCCGGCGAACCCGGCCGATTCACGGTCGTTGCTGTTTTGAAAATCACGCAGGGCCTCGTTTAAGGCCTTGCTCCACTTGTCCTTGTCCTTGGCGGCCTGCTGTTCGGACGTCAGCGCCGGGCTGGGCGCGGGGTTCTGGCTGTGGACGGAAAAAATGGCCCCGGAGCCGCTCAGCATGGCTGCGGCAAGCATCAGGCCGACGAACATGGAGTTGGTTTTTTTCATAGTAATTTCAAGATTTGGGCTTTCCTTTGCTCGTAGGTTGACTGGTCAATTTTACCCTGGTCAAAGAGGGCTTTGAGATCCTTGAGCTGTTGTTGCAGGTTGGTTCCGGCGGCTGGCCGGACGGGAGTTGATTTTTTGCCATCGGTCGGAGAAGTGTCAGCGGACTTCACGATCAGCTTGGCAAAGTATCCGTCGTAGGTTTTGACGACATACACATGGCCAACCTGACAAGGCAGGCTGCGCATGGCATAACCACTTTCGGCCGCCGCAGTGACCGAACTGAAATCCACAGCCCCCGCGTCATAAAACCCGTTGGCATTGGCACCGCCATAAAAGCAGCGGAAGTTCAAGTCGTTGTGAATCTGATCCAAGTTCAAGTCCGATGGATACCCGCCAAACTTCGGCCGGGCAAAATTCAGGCCGCCAACGCCAATCCTCCAGGTCAACGTCCCCTGTAGCAGAGGCCCGGTCGCAAAATCGCAGGTGCCGTTGGTCTGACAAACGTAATCAAACACGATTTCCTTGACCGGATACAAGGTCAGATTGGTGTCGAGCACGTCCCCTGAGGACGTTGAAAAATTATCATTTTCACCCGCGGTTCCCTTGGCTGAAGCGTACAGCCAGAAGGCAGTCGGTGGCAGTTTGGAAAAGGAAAATTTCCCATCCGGGGAGGTCGTCACAGTTTTGGACGGGGATTGACCCGAATAGGCGAAGGGAAACCGCAGTGAAACACTCGCGCCACCGATCGGCGAGCCGTTTTCGTCATTGATGCTTCCCTGGATCGTGCTGAGATTATTGGCGGGGGTGCGGTTCATCCGGACGGCCACGTAGGTGATTTCATTGGTGGGAAGCTCCACCGGCAAATTGACCGGGTAATAGGTGAAGGCGCGCAGGGCCAGGTTCCCTTTTTCGGTGTTCCCCCTTTGCTGGGAAACATCCGGCAGCAGCGATCTGGCAATGAACCAGCCGTTGGAATAAACGGTCAACGGCACATCAAACCCCCGGGTGTAATTGATCATCACGTCATTGCCGCCGGTAATGGTTGTGCCGTCAGCGAAGGCAATGCGGCCCGCGAGGCAGACCCCGCCGCTTTTCTTGATGCTCTCCACTCGCTGATCAAGAACTTGCCGCAAATCGGCCGGGAAGTCAGCGTAACCGACCTTTTGCGCCTTGATGTTAATTTCCGCCGACAGGGGGTTCTGTGCGGAGGGGCGGAGCCACCAAATCAAACCCGCCACCACCGCCGCCAGCACAATGCCGCCGGCGCTGAGGCCAATCCATAACGCCGCCTTGGATGTTCGAACCGGCGTTCCCGGGGCGATGGCGGATGCGGGGTTCGTGGCGGACGGAACGTACCGGTGGACCGCCGTTACGTGCGCGTATGCCTTTTGGGCCGGCAACGTTCGCGCGATGATTTCATTGGCCGCCGCCGTGCCGTCCGCACCGCACACCGGGCATTTCACCGGTTGCGGCATGCGCCCGTCGACCGGTTCGGCGTCAAAGGCATATTTCTGACCACAACCGCAGATGACTTTTATCGTGATCATTTTCCAAGGGTGGTTGCTTTTGCTGCTGTTAATGATTCAAACAGCGGAGCCAGGCGACTGCAAGCTGTTTTTAGAAGCTTGAATCCTGGGCCTGCCTTGGAATGGTGAAATAGGGCAATAGGAGCAAGCTGTCATCATTCATCACGGCACAAATAATACTCAGGGTTTGATCCGATTTGGGCCGATCTTAAAGTTGCCGGCGCAATCTTAATGAAGGGCGACTTTCACTTAATCTTGGCCTGCAACGCCCAGCCCGTGATAAAGCTCGATCAGGACGTGGATGCCTGGTCCCGGAGGTTGGTGGTGGTGAATTTCAAGAAACCCGACCACGAACGTCATTTCAGGAGAATGGCGGATGTCTTGGTGAATCAGGAATTGAGCGGAGTGTTGAACTGGTTGCAGGACGGATAGCCCCAACCCAATTATT
>Ga0182016_10008292_pt1 | contig 10518 bp, 8 predicted proteins | sample 712S2MmetaG_FD_120491 | JGI IMG/M metagenome (GOLD analysis project Ga0182016, IMG submission 120491) | Permafrost microbial communities from Stordalen Mire, Sweden - 712S2M metaG | ecosystem: Environmental > Terrestrial > Soil > Wetlands > Permafrost | place: Sweden: Stordalen | collected... | reverse complement strand
GCCTCACCTCCCAGACCGGGCGACTTTTGAAGCGCAGGGTCTAAAATCGCCTACAACCCGTTGCAAAGACCCGAGCGGGCAGAATTACACCTCTACGGTTCCGAAAATCGATTCTAGGACCTCTGAGCCGTGTCTACTGCCGTATATATCCTCACTTTGTTGCGACGAACGTTCTGCGGGCATATTGTTCACGGGCACCGACTAAGGACTTGACTTCGTATGACTGAAAATTGGCTCCAAAAATACAAAGACCTCGTCGAAAAATCAGCCGAAGGTCACAACAAGCCAACTGAAGCTCATAAGCAGGCTCAGGAGTCGGGACAAGACCATAACGAGGACTTGAGAAAGCAACAGCTCCTGCATCGGCGAGCGGCTTTCGAAAGCATCGTACCGAGAAACTTGCAAGTCAGCGGGGCTCTCGGGCGACCGGAAATAACCGAAACTGGTCCTGATGGCAAAGTCATTACTCACATCAGAGGCATCAAGGCGCCTGATGCTCCACGGACTGAATCTGCAACACAGGGTCGAAGCGGAGAGATAGAACCCGTAGATCTTGTCGGCATGACTAAGAAGCTCCTGGCTCAAGCTGACACGACAAAAGCTAACAACAAGTTTGAGCGGAAAGATCACGATGGTGAACAGCTAGCCGACAAGAGCAAAGAACCACAAGCATTTGAGAGAGGCGGTCCATTCAAACACAAGGAAAAAGAAGAACTGGCCAAGACGACAGCAGCCGACAAACAAGCTTGGGAACACGCACATGATGCCTTTCCGCAATTAGCCGAAGTGCCGACAAACATCATGAAAGCTTACACGCTCAACGAAATCAAGTTTTATCATCTGGACGACCAAATTCAAGACCAATTAGCAAAAAATGGAGTTGATGGCGGTTGGACGCTCGGACTAGCTCAAATCACAACGAAGGGTGTGCGCGAATTCGAGGCTAAATACCCACAGCTCAAAGAGTTCTTGCTAAAACACGGTTACGGTCCAGGACAAGAGATGAAAGCGCTAGAAGATCCAGCTTGTGTGCCGATGATCGTTGCGGCAAAAACGGCCACTATAATCGAAGATTTGAAAAAACATCACGTTCCAATAACGACTGAATCAGTTGCTTACGGCTACAATCCTGATGTGTATTCATACAGCAAAGAACATGATGAGGGGCGCACATATGTTGCACTCTACAACAAACACGTCGAAGAATCCCACAAGCTTCACCCAGACCAGAAAAAAGAATACTACGCTGACAAACCGGAGGTTATACACGCCTCCAAACACGTCAAAAATGTTCTGAACTGCCTACACGAAGTCTAGAAATTTAAGACTTTCTCGTTAAAACTTTCTGCGTTAGCCATCCCAGAAGCGCCACTAGCAACCCGGCTGGAAGCGAGAAGAGCAAGCTTAAGAGCGACGAACTGAAAAGTATTTCCAACCCATCGTTTCCGTGATTCATTTCGTGAAAATATACGTCAAAAGTGACGAACAGCTCAACCAAAACGAACGCGATAATGGCGCTCCAAAGCCACCATTTCACTCTCTTTGGTGCTTGAATGAGTGTAAATTTTGGCATTTTCCCCTAAAAAGTTCGCCGATAAAGCATTAGCTCGCTATTGTCTGGTAGGTGCTTGGTCACCATCAGTTTGACGTCACCAATTTTTTCGTGCTTCATGACTGAGTTATAATACGACGACTTCGCGCCCTGGATGCAAGATGAAGCATGTTCTCTTATTTGCCCCTTCACGTTCATGGCTGTACAGCTCGAAAATCAAACAAGACCAAATCGAAAACATTGTCACAAGCTCGTTGTTTTTTTTATTGATTTCATCGCTGTGTATTGCCACCGTTGTGTCGTGTGCCATTTCCAAAACGCAGCTTTCAAATCAAGAAAATCGGTCCTTAGCCGCGTTTCCGACTCTGCGAACGCGCCTGGATTTTGCCAAATTTCCAAGCGCTTTCGAAAAGTTTTTCAGTGATCGCTTTTCATTTAGAGTGCCACTAATCGCCGCACGGAGTTGGATTGCCTATAATTTTTTTCATGCTTCAAGCAATTCAAAAGTTGTTATTGGTAAACAAGACTGGCTGTTTTATGACGACGATGGCACAAGACCAGCTCAACTAAATCGAAGTGAAATGTCTGAACAGGAGTTGCAAAGCTGGGTTCATGAACTTCAAGCCAGGCAGGACTTCTTGCGCCGTCACGGTATCAAATTTCTGTTCGTCATCGCTCCAGAGAAAGGCTCTATTTACCCCGAACTTATGCCCGACACCTGGCAGCGTCATAAGGGCACCAGCCGCCTGGAACAACTTCAAGACTATTTGCGCTGCCACACCAGTGTGGATTTTGTAGATGCCAAATCGATACTTTTGAACGCGAAATTACACGGCATGACTGTCTATCTGCCACGTGATACACACTGGAATCCTCACGGTGCATTTTTGGTTTCTCAAGAAATCTTCCAACATCTGCATTCAGATTTCCCATCAGTCAGACCGCTTAATTCTGAGCAATTCAAACTCGAAAAGGGCTTTGTTTCGGCAGATTTGGCTAAAATGCTAGGGCTGGGCGAACAGTTGCACGATGATTGTTTTGTTATCGTGCCCGCGCAAGCGCGCGCAGTAATTATCGATCCACCACCTCCTGGACTACCTCAAATCAGTCGATTAGGGAAAAGTTTCGAAGTGGCAACTCACGACCCCAAATTGCCAAAAGCACTTGTATTGCGTGATTCATTTTGTGGTTTTCTGGCTCCGTACTTGTCTGAACATTTCAGCTCCACGCAATATCACTGGACGAATGTTTTCGACACCAAATCTATTTTGCAAGAGCACCCAAACGTTGTGATCAACGAGCTAGCTGAGCGATTTTTGTATTCTCGCTATGGTTTAACAAGTTCAAGCTACCTGCTTCAATGAATTATTTTGCTAATATTTCTAGGTCCAGGCAATCGATGCTTATCCTGTTGTTGGACCCAAGCGAAACCTTCTTTTTCCGCCACTCGTAATTCTTGTAGATGCAAATCTATCGAGACATGCTTTAGCTTGACGCGAGACTTTTTACTAACGCTCTGAGCTTGAGCGATATAGCCCTCGGACTTACTGAACTGTCCCATCATTTCCGCAGCCTCAGCCATGTTCAACCAAGTGTCTATTATCCGTTCTTGGTTTGTTCCGAAATTCTTGTAATACCATTTGATCGCCTGCCCAGACATGCCTTCGCATGGTGCATATGCTTTCTGTTCTAAGCAAAATTCTGCCAAATTGAAATAAGCATTTGCGATGCGAGTTGGATTGGCCTCACTTTCAAGCCGAAATTCCACACAGTAATTTAAGCAAAGCAATTGGGCTCCGGTTTTTGACTCCTTTTCAAAAGCGTCAGCCAAGGAATTCATGCTCACAAGTATTTCTGGATTAATGCGTATGTGTTCGTCTTTCAATTTTTTAAAAATAGTCAACTCCCGCTCGCAATAGGCAGCTGCATAAGTAACCTGATGACTCGCGACCAAAGTCTCAGCGATTTGAAGCAAGGTCCATTGCACTTCGTAAGACGTGAGGCCAAGCGGTTGCGCCAGCGTCAATGCCTGTTTGTATTCCGTTGCAGCCTGCTGATTTCGGTCGTTCACTCTCTCTAATTTCCCTCGATCACAAGCGCGTTGCCATTGTTTCTTTTGCTCATCGAGGTTAAGACTAGTTTGTGCACTGGCTCTCATTCCAAGTTCGACGCTTAGTATCAATAATGCGTAAATGACTATTGCTTTTGCGGTGCCACACTGCATCATTTGTCTCGATTGTAGAATTTGTCGTTGAGTTGCTGAAAGAAATCCGGACCTAGACCAGAGTTGATTTTCCTTTGAAGCTGAACCTCATCATATCGTCTGAGAAGAATCGGGCGCAGCTCATTTTCTTTAGCATGTCTGTATATCGCAGCAGCAGCCAAGCCATGTAGCGCGTCTATAAGCAACGTCCCTCTCTTCTGGGCCGGCAAGCCCTCGGCATTCTTGAGCGCTAGGTTCAATTTTTCTGAAGCTAGAGGAAAACGTTTCTGTTCTGCCGCTAGACCTCCCCAAAATATGAGTATTCGAGTTGCATCAAAACCAGTTTTGTTTGGCACTGCTGCTAGCGCCTTTGCAAATGTCTCGTTTGATTTCTCAATCTGCCCGCGAGCCACTTGATTGGTAGCCAGCTGCATGTAGAGCCCCGAAATGTCATTGCTAACCATGCTAACGGGAAGTTTTGCAATCTCAATTGCTCGTTCCATGTGCTTGTCTGACTCTTCAAACTTATGCTCTTCCTGCAAAACTCCACCCAGCAGTCGATTTAATGTGTATTGCCCACGTGGATCGGAGGAAATTGCTTGCTGGACTGCTAGTAATTGACATAACTCATCACCAGCTAAATTCGGGATTTGCGGATTCTTGTCTGTTTTTACGGTCTCAATTAAGTCCTTGAGAGAACCAGTAGCAAGCCCCTCTTTCTGCTTGTTTCCCTTGAATTTAGAGCACTCCTTGATTGCCATTGCGAAGTAGCTTTTACCTTGCGCAAGATTGCCCTGAGCCATTTCAATGGTTCCGAGAGAAGCATAGTAAGTGGGCAATCCGTCGGCGATTTGTGGATAAGTCTTCGCCATCTTTACCAACTGTAGATCGGCGATTTTGGCACGGTCTAGCTCGCCAGTCACCCTACAATGCAGCGCCAATTGATTGAGATTGAACCCTCGCTGTAAGGGATCAGAATTTATTTCCGCTTGTCTGATTCTATCTTCGTCTCCAGAAGTTTGAATTTCTGCAGCTTTTATGGCTTGACCGTTCTCGTAGTACTTACCGAGCAATGTTCTAGCATTTTTGTACTCTTTGTTGTTCTCACCGTAAAGCGTCTTAGTAATCAGACAGAGTTTCAGTAAACAGTTCTCACGGGTACTCGGCGTTTCATTCGCCTGGTAAGCATTTGCCAAATCCAGCACCCAGACCTCAGTATCGGGATCTAGTGTTTTATTTGCCTTCTGGACCTTCACCAAACTCATGAGGCGCTCACAGTCGGAATCGGACTGAGCATGAGTATTTAAATTCAGCCGTACTTCACTTCCTGTTTGCCGACAAAGGGCCGTTGTTAAGTATTTGTCCGGTAATTTCTGCGTTTGAGCTAAAGACACTGCTTCTCTAAAAGCCCGAATAGCGTTGCGGTGATCGTGCTTCGTTTCGGAGAGATCACCTCGAGACATTGTTGTTTTCCATTCATCGATGGCTGTCTGTGGAGCGGCAAAAGCTTGCAATCCAAACGTTGCCGCAGTAACCGCCAATGCCAATGCTGCTTTAAGATTTTTAGTCCTCAACTTTCAGCTCCTTTGGGCTAAACCAGCAAGTATTTTTCCAATATTCCGCGAATTCGAAGATCACATGCATCAGCGGCGTCCAATAATCCGCAATGTTCGTAAAATTGAGCCAGGTTGACCAAAGCGCCACCGGTCAAAATGCTATCGGCTCCATATTGGGCCTCGGCATCTGCTACCGCTTGTTTGTAATCGTCCTCGGACTTCAAGATTCTCATTAACGCTATCGAAACATCGAATTGTTGCAACCTGATTGCAGCTGTTCGAATGCGTCTCAGCGTCTGGTAAATTCTCCAAACCTAGTGAGATGGAGCATTTTGGCTACCCCAAATATGGGTTTGACTATAGTCCGGGTCAAACTGATAAATTTACTTGTGAAATTGAATCGCTCGAAACGCTTACTAGTTCAATATTTCGAGACTCTGATTTTACGAATGAAACATAAGCAACGTTAGCGGTCACTGAGAAGGTAGCTCTTACCACGTCGGCTTAAATGGCTTTCCATGCGCCTTCTCATACTGCTCGTTTGCAGCCAGCGACGCTTGCTTATCAAAAACCGGATTTATCTTCCACACAGGTCGACCGTCATATCCCTTCGTCACTTGCTTACTAAGCAGGTCTGCGTCAATGAGCGCTTTGATCGATCGGCTGACATTCGATTCTGTCAGTCCCAACATCTCGGCAATGTCTACTTGCTTGATGCCGATAACACCGTCCATCTCGGTAGTTAACATGCACATGAGAACCCGCAATTGTTCGCCAGTCAGGTTCGATTTGACTACATGCTTGAAAAAGAAATGCTTGCCGTTCATGCGCCTGTCCTCTCTTTAATCTATCACTTATCATATATGATAACTAGCTTTTTGTCCAGAAAACTTTTGACCAGCGAGCAAGGCACCACAATTTCAAACGACCAGGGGACTTTTCTTGCTCACAAAATTTGGCGAGGAGCCCCGCCCTGGTTCTGGTTCTTGCAGCTCTCTGACCCAATGCCGGCGTTGGACCCCGTTCTAAGCTCCTATAAAAAAATGGCTGCTTGGTTCTCTGTCCGTAGGACAGATGTTCCGATAGAGCGACGCCAGGAGCGAGCGCCGGAGGCGCCATATAAAAAACTCCGAGGAATAAATGGGAGGGGTCCCCGCGTCTGGCGGGGAGGTTGCCCGTTTATGCCGCAGGTACTAAAACACCTGCACGCTTTAGCGTGCGCCAGCGATTGACCCCGTAGCTAAAATCGAAAGGAGTGGCGGCGGGTGAGAAACGGAATCCCTATGCCGTTTGTCGTCCCGCCGTCGCTCCGTAGCGATTTTTAAGCGTAGGGAGTCAATCGCCATATATAAATAACGCGCGTGCGCGTACATGCGCGTAGATCTTTTTAGATCTTTTTAGTACCTTATGAAGGAGGCTGGAAAAGCTTGCGGCACAAGAGTTTACGGTTGCCAAGCGACAGTCGAGTGTCTCACTTTTGACAGTCGAGTGTCTCACTTTTGACAGTCGAGTGTCTCACTTACGGTTGCCAAGCGACAGTCGAGTGTCTCACTTTTGACAGTCGAGTGTCTCACTTATCAAGTGCCCTCTGGTAATAGCTTCAGCGAAAAGTGTTTGTTCAGTTAGCCCGCGAGCAATGGCTTTTTGAGCGACGGCAGTCCATCCGCGATATGCAAATTCTGCGCAGATGGCAGCCAACGGATCAAAAGCTTCTTTTCTAGCGGCTTCTCGCAATGTTCTTGCAGGCTGATTGATAATCAATTTTTCTGATCGAGATTTTGCTTCTTGATGCGTTAACCAAGCATCTTTAGCGATAACTCGTTCTTTATGACTTTGAATGAGCTGTGGACCAGCTACCATGCGAATGCGTCCTTCACGCCAATCCCATGAATCCAAAAAACCGGTAGCATTCAGTTCTTCCAAGGCGGGCTTAAATTGCCCTCTTGCGCGTCTCAAATCGTCGTAAACCTTAACTCCGATTCGGCTTGCCAACCATGTGTAGTCTGGTTCCCAAATGCACGTACTGTTTTTAAAAACACGATACGCCAGGTGTAAACATAAAGGCTTTGCGATGCTGGTTTTCATAGAACGGAGTCGCTCGAAGTCAATCAACGTGCGAAAGTTACTATTGAGATTTTCTCGGATAAATTCATGTAGCCGCAAACTCGTTCTCTCGTGAGAAGTTCCGTTGAAGTCAGTTTCACCAGCTATTTTCAAGCTCGTGATAAAGGTGAAGCTCTCAATGATGTACAAATCTCTTGGTTTACTGTAGAAAAAACCTTCCGAAATACACGTAGTTGCAGCTAAGCGTTTAAGCCCTTCTTTGAGCATTGCGACATATTTACCAGTACAAGGTCGTCCTATCAATTCAAGAAACGAACGAAAACTTCCAAGCTCAATAAACTCTGACACTGAGCCACTCTGTACAATCGAAAGGTCAGCTAGTTTGTAGATGCCTGTCATGACTTCCAATTCAAAGGTTCCGGGCAAACCTAGCTCTGGATCAGGATTTACACGGAAGCTTCTATGCTTTAGTTGATCGTTTACTTTAACTGTTTCTGTTATTTTGATTGACCGAAAACGCTCGGACGTTCTGTCTTGCGGTACACAAAAAGGTAGTAGATAGAGCTGCGGCTCCGCCCAGACACCTTGGCGATCCTGGAGTTTCGCCTCTATATCAGGCCGCGCGAATAAATCTTCTAATCCATCTAACGCATTCCCTATCGATACGAAGTTACTGGCTGTCTCAAATTTTTTCTGCTTTTTCATTCGGTTCTTTTTCAAATTTAGGGGTTCTGTGCTCTTGCGCCGTGGGGTCCAAACCGCTAAACTTTCGATATCTGACTTCGAAATGCCCGTCCGGTTTGCGCCTGGCGGGCGCTTTCAACATGAGAACTATAAACTGCGCACGGTGGCAGATCAAGCGAAAACTGCACCACATCCGGCTCTATATGCGGTGCATATTCGACTAGACAATCTAGTGCCATTTCGTCACAATGATTGCGACACCGCGACAGAAAGACATCCGAATGGCAAAACCAAAACCTGCAACCGCTTCACTCATGCCAAGAGACGGTTTCGACACTGACGGCATGGAAGATTTGTTTGATGTCACCGCGATTGATGCCATAGCGACAGAGACCGGAGACAAAATCGAAGTCTCAATTGGCGAAGCAGCCGATATGCTTGGAATTAGCAAACGAAGTGTTTATAGGCGTATCAAGGATGGCAACCTAGCCTCTAGGTCTGACGAGTCAGGCACATACGTGACAGTCCCCCTGAGACACGACAAACGGGTTCATATTGCCAAGAGTGACGCGGATGACAAACTGGCAAAACTGGAAAGCCTGCTAGCAAAAGTGGAGCAGGAGCGGGATCTAGCGAAAGACAAAGCTGTTTATCTGCAAGGTCAAGTCGACGTGTACGAAAAACAATTCAAGCTTTTGACTGATCGTTATCATGGTCAAGGCTGGTGGTCTCGCCTTTGCTCATGGTTCAATCGTTAACTGCCTGGTCTCTCAGTCTGCTCCATTTTGATGATTCCGCTCCAAACTTTTTTAGCGACTTCCATCGCTTGTACTTCAAACCGTGCCATCAGCGCCGCCTTCGATTCCTTGTCCATCGGCTGGCCTTGCCTCATTAGACTCTCCATGTCTGTCGAGTAGTTCGTTGCCATCTCCGCAAAATATCGAGCGCCCACAGCCTGAAACAAGATAGACATCAGTATGTCACCGAAGCCCTCCAGGTACTCTATGACCTGCTTGTGTCCTGTCTCATTCGGTCCATTTGTCTTCGGTTCTAGTCCGATAGAGATGAAATCTCGCACCACATCTGATACCTTCCTGTTTTCTGCTTCAGCCCGTTTTTGCAACACTTCTAGCACTTCATCGGGCAATCTAACTGTCACTGTTCTGCTCGCCATTAGCCTCTACCCCATGGATCAAACCTGTCCCAATCGTCACGCTCCGGCTCGTCTCTCTTTCGCTTCTGTTCCTTAAGTTCTCGTTCTTTCGCTTTCTTATTTTCTTCAATCGCCTTTTCTATTCGTTCTCGATTTTCCCTGTCTTTGTCTTCTGCTCCCTTGATGCCCAAGAGCTGATCCAACGTTTGCCCGGATTTCGATCTGGAATTGCGTTCCCGGTCTCTCTCATCAATGCCTTTTTTCCCAGCTTCTAGATCGTCTCGCCCTTCTTTCAACGGATCTCGTAGCCTGTCATCGAGTGGAATTGACCTCACGATCTCGTTTGCTATTGCAGCCTCTGCCATGAAAAGCCCGACGATAGGATTGCTCATCATCTCCTGCATCTCTGGGCTTAAGACGCGTCCACCTTCGGCCGCTTTCAGGTCCTCCATAGTTTTGCTTCGCTCAAATTTCTTGTGCGTCAATTCCAGCTGCTTCTCTAAAGCGCCTGCCCATTTGGCTCGGTCTGCCTGCTCGATCCAACCGCGCAGCTTTTGGTAATCATCAAACGGTATTCGGTCTTCGCTCTCCCTGGCTTTGGCTGTCAATCCGGTCAGCTTCTCATAAGGGTCTTGCTTCGTGTACTTGTCGCCCTGGTAACTTATTTCGTCGCTCCTGGTCTTCTCTTTTTCAGCCGGTGCTTTGCTTTCTGGCTCTGCTTTGATCCGCTCTTTGTCCCGAATCCATTCTGCTAGCTTTTTGTATTCGTTCTTGGGTAAGCGCTCGTCATAGTTGTCCCAGAGATAGTCATTCAGTTCACGCAATTCAGCCAGCTCATTGGCTTTCGACCACTCGCGCCCAGCTGCTTCAATCTTGTCCTGGGCGTGTGGTTTTTCCTCAAACTTTCGCGCTTTTTCTGGCAGGTCATCATTGCGTTCAGGAGTTGCTCTCGATTGTCGATATGGCTCCAGTTGCTCTCGGACGATTTTCTTGTGCATCCAGGGCAACTCTAATCCATCACGCACACGCTTTTCGCGAGCCACTTCCCGCGCTTTAGTTCTTTCTTCTCGCCCGTCTCTTTGCCGACTTTCCCGCTCCCTCCTGGACCTCTCCAATTCTCGCGGGTGCCATCTCTCCAGGTATCGATCGCCATATTCTTTGACCTTGTCTATGTCCTTCATGTCAATCCGGACGTCCGTGCCATTGCGGTCTTTGCCCAGAACTACAACGTGTATGTGATGGTGGTCGGTGTTGTTATGCTCGGTAGCGAACCACTCCAGATCGCGCCCCTTCGCTCGACTGAGTT
>Ga0182016_10008290_pt1 | contig 10520 bp, 7 predicted proteins | sample 712S2MmetaG_FD_120491 | JGI IMG/M metagenome (GOLD analysis project Ga0182016, IMG submission 120491) | Permafrost microbial communities from Stordalen Mire, Sweden - 712S2M metaG | ecosystem: Environmental > Terrestrial > Soil > Wetlands > Permafrost | place: Sweden: Stordalen | collected... | reverse complement strand
CGCGAGTTATCGCTGCATACTGAGGCCGATGCCCACCGCCTGACCGATGAGGAAGTCGAAGCGCGCACCAAAACACCGGATCCCTCGCACCTTGGCTTTGGCGGTGGCGGCCGGCCCGGTGCTGCGGCCCCACGCCCCGGCGAATACACGCCCATGACACTGTCGACCGCCGCGCCCACCGGCCGCGTCCTGCGCAACCAGGTCAATGCCTTCCTGAAAGACGAAGGCGTCGCCGTGGCGTTGACGCCCGGCTACAACGGCGACGGTGGCACCATCTTTGCATCCTACGGTGGCTCGCAGGATCCGAAAGATCCAGTCGGCCCTCCCATGGCCGCTATCACCCCCGAGCAATACAACCGCATCTGCCGCTTGCTTCAGCACGGCATCACACCCAGGCTGACCTTCGACATTGACACGGAATATCAGAAAGATGACTTGATGGGCTTCAACGTGGTTGGTGAAATTCCCGGCACAACCAAGGCCGATGAGGTCGTCATGCTGGGCGGCCACTTCGACAGTTGGCAGGGAGGCACGGGAGCAACGGATAACGGCACCGGTTCAGCCGTCGCGATGGAAGCCGTGCGCGTTCTGGCTTCGTTGCATAAGCCCATGGCGCGCACGGTTCGCGTGGCGCTTTGGGGCGGCGAAGAAGAAGGGCTCTACGGCTCTCTGGCCTACGTGCAACAGCACTTTGCTCCGCGCGACACCATGAAGAAGACGCCGGAATACGACAAGCTCGACGTGTACTTCAACGACGACTCCGGCTCAGGCAAGTTCCGCGCCGTTTCAGCACTGGGGAATTCCGAACTCGCCGCCATCTTCCAGTCGTGGATCGCTCCCATCAAAGACCTGGGCCTCGAAACGGTTGTCGGGCTTACGGCCGGCCCCACTGCTCAACCGGGTGGCACTGACTCGACCAGCTTCTCGTGGATCGGCCTCGACGGCATCGGCTTCATGCAGGATCCCCTGGAATATGGCTCGCGTACCCATCACTCCAACATGGATTTGTTCGACCGCGTGCAGAAGGGCGATGTGATGCAGGGAGCATTCGTCGAGGCATGGTTTGCCTACAATGCAGCCACCCGCGCAGATCAGTTGCCGCGCATCGAAACACCGGCTCCCACAGCGAAGTAACTCGACGAAGCGGCGATCGGCAGATGGCGGTGCGCTCAACCGACCGTCAGCAGTTCTTCAAAGAATCCGCCGATCTGCCGCTCGCGATCGACAAAGTGGATCTCCAGAATCCAGTGGCGCTTCTGGCCCTTTTCGTTGAGCGACTGCATTGCCAAATGACTGTCCGGATGAACATAAAGAGTCACCTTGTCGCCGGCAATTCGTTCGTGTGGAAACTGCCCGATCAGGTGACCCGCGATGGGGCCGCCGAACTCCCAGCCATATTCGTGCGCAAGCGACACAGCATGCGCAAAGAATTCGCTGGAGGTAATGTCCGGGTTCTCATGAAAGAATCGTTTTCCCTTGGCAAATGCTTTTGCCACGTCGTCCCGTAATTTAATCTTGTGCGGGTCGGCCCCCGTCACGAATGTGCGGCCAAAATCGGCTTCCCAGTCTTCGAACACCGGCCCCAGATCGAGGAAGAGAATATCGTCGTCGCCGATCATAAGATTGGGCGGATTCTCGTCATAAGGCGCCAGCGTGTTTCTGCCCGCTCGCACAATGCGCTTATGCCAGTAGGTCGTAATGCCGAACATCTCTTTGGCTAATTCGTAAATCTCCTCATTCAGTTGGCTCTCCGTCATGCCGGGACGAATCAAGCGCCGCTGCTCCACTTCGCCGAACAACTGCTCCGCCTTGCTCTGGGCGTTTCGCAGCTCTGTAACTCGTTGCGCTTCAAAAGCATCTACTGGAACAGAAATGTCCGACAATCGGTTGCACCTCACCCCATTTATATTGCTTGCCGGGAGGTTAAGGCGAATATGAAGATCGACACGGGAAACTCGATCCGAAGTTTGACCACGCTCGCTCTTGCCGTCGCCTGTTGGTTGGTAATTGCCGGCAACGCGGCGCAGGCGCAGGAACAAGCCAGTATCGTCGGCACTTCGCCTCTTTACGGTCTTGCAGGCGCAACGCAGTGGCTCAATTCCAAACCGCTGTCCGCCAAGGAACTCAAAGGCAAGGTCGTTCTCGTGGACTTCTGGACCTATTCGTGTATCAACTGCCTGCGGTCCTTGCCATACATCCGCGCCTGGGCCGACAAATATACAGAGAGCGGCCTGGTCGTCATCGGTGTGCACACGCCGGAATTCGATTTTGAAAAAGAGCCGGCCAACGTGCAGAAAGCTGTGAAAAAGTTTGGGATTACTTATCCCGTAGCGATGGACAGCAACCACAAAATTTGGAACGCTTTTCACAACCAATATTGGCCGGCGCACTACTTCATCGATGCGAAGGGGAAGGTACGCTTCGAGCATTTCGGCGAAGGAAATTACGCCGAATCCGAACGATGGATTCAGCAACTCCTGCAGGAGAGAGACAAGCAACCGATGCCGGCAAGCTCGGTTGACGTTCGTGCGGAGGGCCTTGAAGCAGCTCCCGATATGAAAGACGTTCGTTCGCCCGAGACGTACATTGGGTTTTCTCGAGCTCAGCACTTCGTCTCCCAGGGTGGAATTCGTATGGGAGCAGAGAAAACCTATGTTGCCCCCGCCCATGCGTCGCTGAACGATTGGGGCTTCGAGGGCAAGTGGGTCGATAATATGCAGCGCGCCGTGCTCAGCTCCGCCGGCGGGAAGATCTATTTTTACTTTCACGCACGCGACCTGCATCTTGTGCTGGGTCCCACAGCCGACGGCAAGCCGGTTCGTTTCCGCGTCACCCTCGACGGCCAGGCCCCCGGCGAAAACTCCGGTGTGGATGTTGACGCGCAAGGCAATGGCGTCGTCACCGACCTGCGGTTGTATCAATTAGTCCGGCAGAAGGGGTCTGTCGCCGACCACCTCTTTGCCATTGAATTCGAAGACCCCGGCGTTCAGGCGTTCTCCTTCACATTTGGATGAGCCGATCTGCATTCCCCGCTACGTGCGTCGAGGAAAATAGAAACATGAGCAACCCGATCTTCGAAGATATCCTCTCTGATATTCAAAAGTTTTCTGCGAATGCCAAAGACCTTCCCGCACTTCAGCAGTTTTGCGTCGGTCAAATCGCTGACCGCCTGCCCTCCTACAACTGGACAGGCTTTTACATGCTCGATCCAGGCGACGAATCGTTTTTGGTTCTTGGACCGTTTCGCGGCGCCCCCACAGAACACGTGCGCATACCCGTCACTGAGGGGATTTGCGGAGCAGCCGTCGCGCAGGGTGAAACTGTGATCGTTGCCGATGTCTCCGCGGACCCGCGCTATCTTTCCTGCTCGATCGAGACAAAATCGGAGATCGTTGCGCCCATTCGGGCTGCCGGAAAGATCGTCGGCGAGATCGATATCGATAGCCACTCAATCAATGCTTTCGGGCCAGAAGATCGCAGGTTTTTAGAGCAATGTGCTCAGGTGGTTGGAGAGTTCATTGCAGAGGGCGGCCACGCTCGTTGAAGCCGGCCTCGCCGCGGTCCACGCTTTCAAAATAGAAATGGGCATGCTTACGGCAGCCTGGGTTGAATGCGGCGCTGCATCCCGGACAACCATAGCCGCTCGCCAGGTACTCTTCAACGCTCATTTCATATCCGCAGGTTCCGCACAGCACTGCCTTCTGGTTCCACTCGGCCTTGGGCCAAACTGCAAGAGGATGGTCCGCCAGGGCTTGATGACAATCCTTGCAAGCGTAAAAGACGCCGCAGCACTTCATGCGGATGGCGATCACATCGAGAACCGTTCGGTAGTGATCGCACCGCGTTTCCTCATCGAGATTGATCCCGCGAACTTCCGGTCGTGGCATACAGGATTAGATGAATGCGTTTTGTACTTGATGCGCACACCCAGATTGCTCGAACCACGCCGCACTTTTTTCGCAATTCATTTGCAGTTAATTTCGGCTCGTTCCTGCACAATCAATTCAGATCGGTTCCAGACAGCATTGAATTGCAGAAAACTGCAGAATTTTGGGGAAATTCTGGCCTGTAACTCCTTATCTGTCTAGAATCTGCAAATAACTTCTTTGGAATCAAGAATTTGCAACGATGGATGCCTTCTATCTTGCTGAAACTGAAGAACTTCTTTACAGAAATACCCTTTTTTCTTTTTTTTTTCTAAAGAAAAACAGATGGTTCGCGAACCAGATGCGTTCAAAGTCGACCTCGCGATCGAACCCAATAAATAGCGGACTGATATTGAAACAGAGGCCATACCGCGTGCTTGAGAACCAATCCTGAATTGCGCCTAATTCGCCAGCTCAGTCGCATCCGCAAGGCGCAAAGTGGCGGGCTTTCGCAGGCTGCGAGTCAACACAAACATCACCCCCGCACCGGCCAGCGCCGGCAACACCAGGCCTCGCAATCCGGCCTGGTAGGTGCCGGTCGCGTCTTTCATCAGGCCCATCCAATAGGGACCGAGAAAACCGCTGAACATGGTGATCGTGTTCATGGCAGCCAGGCCGGCGGCCGCGGCGCGTCCGGCAAGAAACTGCATCGGCACGGCGTTTGCCGGCCCCAGCAAGGCCACAAACGACAGATAGGTCGCGCCCAGTGCAATCACCACAATCCACCCAGAGTCGATAAGGCCTGCGATCAGGAAACCGGCAGCCATAATAAGACACGGCACAATGCAGTGCAGAGATCGTTCTCCGGTACGATCGGAGTGAGCGCTGTTGAGCAACATTGCCAAAGCGCCAAGCAATCCAAAACCCGCGATGAGGTAGCCAACGTTTGCAACGCTCCATCCGGTAGCTGCCTGAAGGATTGCCGGGGCCGAGAAACTGTAAGCATAGTTCGCCGTCAACGCGCACAAAAAGAATGCACCAATCAGCCAGACCTTCGGCGAAAGAAGGGCTTGAAGAATACCGGCATCGTGACTCAGATGCGCAGTCTGGCTATCTGCCTGCAGCTTAGTCGCAAGCCACGCCTTCTCCTCCGTCGTCAGCCACGCGGCCTTCGCCGGGCCGTCGGGCAACATCTTAAGAATGACGAAACTGAAAAAGACCGCAGGCAGCCCTTCCACCAGAAACAGCCACTGCCATCCGGCCAGGCCGAGCTTACCGTTGAGCCCCAGCAGCCAGCCGGCCAGCGCCCCCATCACCACCGAGCTCAGCGGTAGCGCAATGTAAAAGCGGCTCACCGCCCGCGCCCGCATGTTCGCCGGAAACCAGAGGGTCAGGTAGTAGACAATGCCCGGATAAAAGCCTGCTTCGGCCATGCCCAGCAGGAAACGCAGCACGTTGAACTCGAGCGGCGTGCGCACAAACATCATCAGCGCCGCGAGCAGGCCCCAGGTGAACATGATGCGCGCCAACCAGCGTTTCGCGCCGAAATGGAGCAGCAACAGATTTGAAGGCACCTCGCACAGCGCATAACCGATAAAGAAAAGCCCCGCGCCGAAACCGTAGATCGAACTGCTGAAGTGCAAATCCCGATTCATTTGCAGGGAAGCAAAGCTGATATTGATGCGGTCCATGTAAGCGAGGCAATAGCCGACGCCAATGATGGGGATCAGGTGAAACGCCGCCTTGCGCTGTGCCGAGCGCGCAATCGCATCCTCGTCAGATGGCTGCACCATAAACATCGAACTCGGTTCGGCCATTGGCTTACCTCGAACGGATGGAAGGGTCTTCCGGAATAGCGCGGACGGGGAACGCGACGGAGTATGCCAAATCTATCACAAGATTGACGATTTGCCTCGATTGCCGGGTGCCCCATCCATCGCGTTCTTTGCGATGGGTGGGAAAGCAGGAACCCATGAAACCCGTTTGTGAGTCGAGTCACAGGACGTTCACACTCTGCGTGTGATAGCATCCGCTTCTTAGCGATAGACGCCGGGCAAATGACCTCCGATTTTTGGGCCCGGCGCCGGTCCAGGCCTTTCGACTCTATGGACGAGGCAGACGGCAGACCGGGACACGTGGCCCACCAATTCGGCCACCTGGACGCCACTCACGACGCCCACCCGCTTTCCCTGTGTTGCTCCTCTTCAGTCAAGAATCTGGGTGCAAGCGGTCCCTCGCACTTGGGGACCGGGGTTAGCGAAGAATCCCACGCGAGCGAAAAGAAAGCCCCTGCCCACCAAAGTTGTCATTAAAGGAGAACAAATGAAAACGTACCAGGGAAGTGAGATCCGCAACGTAGCTGTAGTGGGGCATGCGCACAGTGGCAAGACCACCTTTATTGCCGCGTTGCTGCATGCCGCGAAGATGACCCCGACGCAAGGGCGCGTCAGCGATGGAACCGCCGTAACCGCGTACGACGAAGAGGAAATAGCCCGCGGCGCGACCATGCAGAATGCCGTCGCCTTTGCCGAGTGGCAGGGCGTGAAAATCAACCTCGTCGACACACCGGGATTTCACATGTTTTCGCACGAGGCGCGCGCTGCGCTTCTCCCGGTTGAGTCCGCAGTCGTGTTGGTCAATGCGCAGAACGGCGTCGAAGCAGTAACCGAGCGCGTTTGGAAGTATGCCGAAGAGGCGAATATTCCGCGCATCGTCGTCGTAAACCAGATGGACCATCCCAAGGCTGGTGGCGGAGGCGGATTGAGTGCGCTTATTGACGATCTGGTCGACCGCTGGGGCCGCAACTGTGTTCCCGTCCAGTTGCCCATCTCCGATTCCCAAGGATTCCACGGCGTTGTCGATCTGGTGACGATGGAAGCCTATGACTACACCCCCGGCGGCGATGGACGCGGCAGAATGACGAAAGAGATTCCGGCGAACCTGGCGGCGGAAGCCAAAGCGCGCCACGAAGCTCTGGTAGAGCTTGTCGCCGAAGGCAAAGATGAGCTCATGGAGGAGTTCTTCGAGAAGGGCACCATTCCCGAGGATCACCTGATCGCTGCACTGCATGAAGCGATTCGCGAAGACCGCATTTTCCCGGTCCTATTCTCGAGCGGCCTGGCCAATATTGCCCTCGATCATCTTCTGGACTTCATCAAGGTCTATGCCCCTGCCCCGATTGAGCGTGTTCCCTTTACCGTGCGCGCTCCGGCCGCCGTTGCCGCAAATGCAGGTTCCGACGCCGAAAGCACAGGCGATGCTGCCCTCTCGTTGCGCAAAGTCGCCGACAGCGAGCCTGCCGCGCTTGTGGTCTTCAAGACCATGACGGATCCATTCTCCGGCCGAATCACTTTTTTCAAGGTCGTCAGCGGCGTCATCAAGACGGACGCTACGGTCGAAAATTACACCCGGCGTGGGCAGGAGCGGCTCTCTCATCTCTCCATCATGCAAGGCCGAAAAGCGGTTGAAGTCCAGGAATTGCATGCCGGCGATCTGGGCGCGGTGGCCAAACTGCGCGAGACGCTGACCGGCGACACGCTGGGCGCCAAAGGCGCCGAGATCCAGGTCGACCTGTTTCCTTTACCGGAGCCTGCCATGACCTACGCGATCGAGCCCAAGAGCCGTGCGGACGAAGACAAACTCGCGCCTGCCATCCATAAACTGATGGAAGAGGATCTGCTGATCAAGTTCTTCCGCGATCCCATGACGAATGAGTTCCTGATTGCCGGTGCGGGGCAGCCGCATATTGAAGCCATCGTGAGCCGACTCAAAAAGCGTTATCACGCCGAGGTGACATTAAAGGCGCCCAAAGTGCCTTATCGCGAAACGATTCGTTCCAAGGCAGAGGCGCAAGGGCGCCACAAGAAACAGACCGGCGGCCATGGGCAGTTTGGAGATTGCAAGATTCGCATGGAGCCTTTGCCTCGTGGCGGCGGCTTTGAATTCGGCAACGAAGTCTTCGGCGGCGCGGTGCCGCGAAACTTCATCCCTGCGATCGAAAAGGGAATCGTCGAGTCGGCGGCGCGCGGGTATCTTGCCGGTTTCCCTGTGGTCGATTTCAAAGCGGTTGTGTACGACGGCAGTTATCACGACGTGGACTCGAACGAAATGTCGTTCAAAATGGCCGGCCGGCTGGCCTTTCGGAAGGCAATGGAATCGGCCAAACCGTGCCTGCTCGAGCCCGTCATGAAGGTTGAGATCGAGGCTCCCGACGAGTTCGCCGGAGCGCTCATGGGCGATCTCAACGGACGACGCGGACGTGTGGCCGGCATGGAGTCGAAAGGCCGAACAACGGTGATCAACGCGCAAGTGCCGATGGCCGAGATGCTGACCTACGGCTCGATTCTTACCTCGATGACGCAGGGCAAGGGCAGCTATCGCATGGAGATGGATCACTACGACATCGTCCCGCAACTGGTAGCCGAAAAAATCCTGGCCAACGCCAAACGCCCTGTGGAAGAGGAAGAAGAATAGGCGCCGCCGGTGCGGCGGACTCTCATTTTTCGCCCGCATCGGGTTCGTGCTTTCCCAGATCTCAAAATCGAGACCTGGGAAAGCCATGCACTACTGAGTGTTCGGTTCCTGCGGGATGGCTTCGCCGTCGGATCTTGGATCGGCGCCGGCAAAGTTCACTTTGCGGGTGTCGTCGCGAACCACAGCCTCTCCCTGGCCGACGGTGAAAGAGAACGGCTCCAGGAGCTGAATCTGGTGGCCGCGCTTGGTTAGCTCGGCGCGGACGGGCTCGGGAACGGTTTCTTCCATCTGCACGTCGCACCCGTCGAAGGTCCCTTTCGTGAAGCGAGGCTGCTCCATCGCGGCCTGCACATTCATCCCGAAGTCGACAACGTTGGAAACGAACTGCGCGTGAGCCTGAGCCTGGTTCCAGCCGCCCATGATGCCAAAGCCGATGTGCACGTCATCCTTCTGCATGAAGGCGGGGATGATGGTGTGGAGGGGGCGCTTGCGGCCGGCGAGTGAGTTGGGCAGACCGGGGGTGAGGTCGAAGCCGGCGCCGCGGTTGTGGAAGGAGAAGCCCAGGCCAGGGGCGACCATGCCGGTTCCGTAGCCGGCGTAGTTGCTCTGGATGAGCGAGACGATGTTGCCGTCTTTGTCGATGGCGGAGAGATAGATGGTGGATTTGCCCTGGGCGTCAAGCTTCTTCTCGATGTCCGATGGCACAACCTGGCAGGTGGCCTTGTCCGGCTGGATGAGCTTGGCGCGCTGCACGGCGAGGTCTTTGGAGAGCATTTCCTGGACCGGCACCGGAGTGAAGCGCGGATCGCCAACGTATTTGTGCATGTCGGCGTAAGCCAGCTTTTTAGCCTCGATCATGATGTGCAGCGCGTCGGTCGAGTTGTGGCCGTATTGCGCGAGCGGGAACTGCTCCATGATGTTGAGCATGGAGAGCGCGGCGACGCCCTGGCCGTTGGGCGGGAGTTCGGAGACGGTCCAGCCGTGATAGGTGGTGGAGATGGGCGTGACCCACTCGGGCTGGAACTCCTTGAAGTCTTCGACCGTATGCGTGCCGCCCTGTTCCTGAAGGAACTTGACCATGGTTTCGGTCATGGCGCTGTTGTAGTAGGCGTCGCGGCCGTGCGCGGCGATCTCGCGCAGCGAGTGGGCGAGGGCTGGGTTGCGGAAGAGGTCGCCGACTTTGGGGGCGACGCCGTTGGGAAGGTACGTCTCCTTGTAGCCGGGCTGGTTCATCAGGCTTTTGGCGACCCAGTAGCGGGCGTTGCGTTCGGCGAGCGGGAAGCCGTTCTCGGCGTAGTAGACGGCCGGCGCGAGGAGCTTGCTCAGGGGGAGCGAGCCGAAACGCGTGCGCGCGGCGTCCCAGCCGGCGACGGCGCCGGGGATGTCGATGGACTCGGCGCCGATGGGATTGATGGCCGTCTTGCCGTGGGCCTTCATCCAGTCGATGGTGAGAGCTTTGGGCGTCCAGCCGCTGGAGTTGAGTCCGTAGAGCTGATGCGTCTTGGCGTCGTAGTAGACGAGGAAGAGGTCGCCGCCGATGCCGTTGACGTAGGGCTGCACGACGCCCATGACGGCATTGGCCGCAATGGCGGCGTCGATGGCGTTGCCGCCTTCTTCAAGGATGTGCGCACCGGCCTGCGCGGCAAGGAACTGCGGCGCAGCGACGATGCCGAGATTCGTAACGACCATCGAGCGGCCCTGGCCGGGAACGGACTTGAACTGCTGGGCCAAGAGCGCCGGAGCAAGGGACATTGCCAGAGCGAGTGCGAGACCGCGACGCGTCATATTCGGTTTCCTGGGATGAGATTTGGCGTGAGCGGGGAAGCTCGGATGTTCACCACTCTACTGGATTGCGCAGAAATCGAGGCCGAAAAATGCCTACTGTCCCTGAGAAACCGCGTAATTTTTGATGATTTTCTGAAGTAACCTTTCTGTTTCCTGCGATCTGCGAACAATGTGGGGGAGGGGGTAGGGGGCCCTCCTCAGTTTTTTGGGATTGCGCAATGGACTCGTAGACCAGGCAGTCCGCAGGTTTGCGATGCAGACATTGTGCGCCAGAAGACGATAATTCAATGCAAACCACCTGCCACCTAAACGCAGCGCGGATGAGGTACGCGCGGACCGTGCTCCCACGCGAAACGAAAAACAATGTCGGCTCGGATGGAGGCCCGCGATCTTTTG
>Ga0182016_10008289_pt1 | contig 10520 bp, 14 predicted proteins | sample 712S2MmetaG_FD_120491 | JGI IMG/M metagenome (GOLD analysis project Ga0182016, IMG submission 120491) | Permafrost microbial communities from Stordalen Mire, Sweden - 712S2M metaG | ecosystem: Environmental > Terrestrial > Soil > Wetlands > Permafrost | place: Sweden: Stordalen | collected... | reverse complement strand
CAGTGTCCGGTTCCCTTTCTCATTGCGGCGAGTAGGGACGTTTACCAGGTGATACGGGGTGTCGGAGGGGGGACTCCAACCGTCTTCCTTGGGTTCCAGCCCTGTCCACTTGATCGTGTACAAGGTCGAACCTCCTGTTTGTGCTGTGCCCACAAACATAGACCGACGATCGTTGAAGCCACGGCATTCAACGATAGGCAGGACGAAGGCGGCGTCCGAGCATGTGCACCTGAAACCGCTAGCTCTGTTCCCCTTCTGCCCAGTCTGACTCAAACTCTTCGTCGGTCATCGGATGGCCGTCCTTCCCGTACACCGCCTTGCCAACCAGCCGGCTCCGCCAGAACTCCTTCACTCCCAACGGATACCGCTCTGCCTCTGCGTTTTCGGCGTCGAGTTCTTCCTGGGCGTAGCCGTCACCCACGGCGGAAATGATGATCTCGGCAACGGAGATGCCTTCCGTCTTGCCACTGATCCTCCGGACGTAGACGCCGGCCGGGTTGTAGCCGTGGACGTCGTGGATCACGAGCTCGCCGATCGTCACCGTGTGATCGGCGTAGGGAAGATCACCCACGTACTCGGCGGGATAGATGACAAGCGGTGGTCGTTGAGCTAGCGACTTGGGAAGTGCCGGTGGCACAGCCAGTAGACGATCCCCGACCCACGCCGTCAGCGCACCGAGAGGTACCGACCTTGTCGAAACAGCTTCGATGACCTCTGCTGATTCGGTACCGTCGGGGTCGTCGGCCTCAGGAGGAATCCACGCGAATCCGTTGAGCTGGCAGAAGAGTGCACCGCAGAGCAACGCCGTCCGTTTGTTGCCGTCCGGGAGTGCGTGGTTGCTGGCCACGGCCTGTATGAGTACGGCCGCCTTGGTAGCGAATTCTGGGTACTGCTCGAAATCACCGAATCCGGCAGCTGGAGCAGCGAGTGCGGAGCCGGCAAGCGTCTCGTTGGTGATGGACCGTACGGTGGTCAGGTCGAGATTCAGAGCCTTCGCTGCCGCTCGGTGGAAGTCGTCCAACTCGAGGTAGACGACTTCCCATCCGTTCGATGGAGCCACGGAGGGCGCTATTTGGCGAGTCGGTCGAGTGCTGCCCGGTTCTCCTGGGCAGTGACCTCGAGGAGCGCCTCGACTTCTTGAGAGGTGTCGCGTCCCTCTCGACGACCGGTGGCGAGCGTCCGAATGAGGGCGTCCTCATCGAGCTCGCTGACCTCTTGGGCCAGAATCTCCTCGTCGGCGGCGCTTTTTGTCACCCCTCCAGTGTGCCACCTGAGGCGCTACGGCGAAACAATCCGGCTCCCGATCGGCACAGGCGGGATCGGTCAAGCCCTGCGCAGCCGCCCGTAAGGGCAGTCTTGAGGGATCCGGGCACCGTCAGTGGGGACAATGGACACGGTCGGCTCCCAGCCGACCTGTGAGCCCCCCTCCCCCTCCCGAAAACGGCCTTTGACGGCTAGTCGCAGCCGTGCGCCAATCCCAGATTCCCCGGACTTCGAACCGACAACGGCGAGGGTAGTGAGGGGCGTGGTGTGGCCGCCACCAGATGGCGCGGCTTTCACGACGAGCTCCCCGAGGACGCGGTCGCCGGGGCGTTCTCCCAACCCGGACAGTCGACCGAGCACCTCGACCCCCGACCCTCGGGTCATCACGTCGATGATGGGAGCGCCACCGCCTACTCGCCATCGCTCCCCTGCCGTCCCACGCCGAACGCCGTGCCAAGACTCACGGCCGTCTGCTCCACGGTGTCGACGGCTCTGGCCAGATCGTGGATCAGATCATCCAAGCCGAAGTCGACTGGCATCGCGTGATTCGTGTTCGCCCACTTCGCCAGCTGATTCACATTGTTGGCCAACCTGGCCAACCCAATCCGTGCCATCTCCGCATCCCGTTGCGCCCGGCTTCGCTCTGCAGACAGCCGTGCCGACCCCGAGAGCGCCGTCTCGATGAGAAAGCGCTGAGCCGACCGGCGGTGCTTGACCGCTCGCCGGCGAATCTCGCGGTCTTCCTCCTCGGTCACACGGACGTAGATCACCCGGGTCCGGCCGCCTGGAGCCCGCCTCATTGGGGCCATCCTCTCGGCGGGTGAACTCGTGGTCTCCTCGTCTGGCTCGTCCACGGGCTTCATTTGGCCCAGCGCAGCGCCGCCGAGAGGATCTCGGGGACAGGTTTCGAGCGAGGCCAGCGGCCACGCCAACACGATCCGCTTAGCGGATTGTCCATCTTGCTCCCGCTGTCATGAACCCTCATGGTGAGTGTGATCGGGGTGCCGGGTGCCTCCTGGACTCTGTGGCCTTTGAGGTCGCTACTTTTCTTCCCTGCTGTTCGACTCGGCGGCGATGTGATGACACAACAACCGTTGGACGGACGAGCGCAGCCGGCGCCGGCGATGCCAACGGCTCTCTGGCGCTGCGGGCTGGCCAAATGGCATCCCCACCAGGTAGGCAAGGGTCTGTGTCCAGTGGCCCTGCGTCCGATCAGACATGGACCTGCTGGACACTCTGGCCGCCGTTCGGCGATGGTCGGTTCGGCTGGGAATGTTCGCACAGTAAGAACTGGGCCGGGGATTCGGTATCTGCACCTTGGTTCGTTTCATCTGTTCCGCCCCAGCGGTGGCCGAGCCCGTTGGTTCATCATGAACCCCTCATGATCGGAACCATGAACCCCTTGAGCTGGTGTTTTGCCGTTCTCATCGATCTACCTTCCCAGCAGTGGTGTCCCTCCGAACAGAATCGGCGTGGACATCATGAGCCCCTCATGGTGGCAATAATGAACCCCCTGAGCTGGCGCTTTCTCTACTGAGGATCTGTCCTTCTGATTGATGGCGCCCGGCCTGGTCCGTCATCGATCGGATACGCGCCGATTTCCCACACAGTCGCCAGCGGTCAAGGGGCGGCCAACGGCCGAGCGAGGACATCAAGGCCGACCCCGGCGCCGGCGTGCCGGCGATCTCCGGAGGCGTGCCGTATTCCGGAGCGACGATTGACGGCTGACGACGGTGTGACACCAGCCAACGGATAGAAGGGTTCTCAAACCGGTTTCTGCACGCCCCCCTTCGCGCCGAGCGCCGAACGGCGTCGGTGTGGCCGACCAACACAAGCGTCTGGCCAAGTTCCGCCGCCACCCACCGACATCGATGGGCATGGCAGCGGTGAAGAATGTGATGAAGGGTTCATTACCGCAACAATGAACCCCTCATGGCCGAATTGATGAACCCCCTGACCTGCGCTTTTGTGCGATGTCCAGATCAGCAACCTCCTGACCAGGGGAGTTGGCGTTCATCACAGATTTCTCGATTTCTTCGAATGATGAGGGTTTTCATGAGGGTTTTGATGAGCCTCATCCTTCATCGTGGTCGACATGGACTCCCCCACGATCCACCAGCTTCGAGTCAAACGGCTGGCCCGCCGGTGTGCTTACTCGTCAAGCGCCGCGTGTCATTGCATGGCTGAGTCCGAGTCGGTGGTTGGGGCGCAGTGCACCGTTCCAAGCTCAGTACCGTCCACCAGTGCCGACCGGTCGGCAGTCCTAGTGACCCCGAAGCTGGTCCACGGAGCAGCCTGGTCCCGCCCCGCCAACGTTCAAGTCGGCGAGCACGAACTGCCTGCCAACACCTGTGGCCTCAGTGAGATCTGTATGGCCATCGGCATACTTGTCCGCGTCGGCGATGTTGAGCACAAACTTCCCTTCGATTCTTGGATTGCCCACCAACACCGAAACCTGCAAGCTCAGCCGAGCCGCCGGGGTCCGGAAGTTCTCAGTCCCGTGCGGAACCTCTGATGAGCGCCTCGCCTGTCGCACCAGGGCTGCCGGTCAGGACGAACGGCGAGTTCCGTTCCTGCGCCGCTACGACTTACGCCGACCTTCACGTATCAACTATGGACGGCCAGGGGCGCCTTGCTCTGCGTGGACCCGCCCTGGCGATGGGCTGACCGTCCGGCCAAGACCTGGCCATGGGCGTTCGCGACGGCATTCTGCGCCTCTCCTCTCCGATATATCCAGCTCAGACCCGCTCCGGAGTCACCGTCGTCTTGGATAGCCGGTGGCGCGTTCTCCTCCCGTACGGCATCCGAGTCCACACCGGCATGGAGCTCGGGATTCGGCTCATGGTTCTCGCCATCCCGATCGAGGGCATCGCTGCCGCCGTGCCGGTCTCTCGAGTCGTATCCGCCTTCCTCGGCAGCTCGTGACCTTCACCGATCAACAGCGAGCGATAATCGGAGCACTCGAGATGTCTCCAGACGATCTCCGGGGTCTGGCCGGCGTGCTGGAGAGTGGTCAGCGGTTCGTCAGTGTTCGGGAAGTGGCCGAAGCTCATCTCGCACTACTCCCCCGCCACCACCGCTACTCGAAATCACTTGACCGCTTGATCTGCTGGGCTGGTGAGGATGACGCCGCGGCCGTGAGCGCCGCCGATGTCGCAGGCTGGGCGTGCCGCTCCGGCGCCGAAGCGCGGGCCGACCCCAAGGCCCGCCACGGTGTCGGCGCCCAAGAAGCCATGGTCCTGGCCACCCGAGCCGCCTTTGCACGCGCAATCGACGCTGGCTTCCTTCGTCACAACCCTGCCACCCAGGTTGCTCTCCCGGACCGGCCACCGTCCCGTCGCACTGCACTCAGTGCCGACCAACTCGAACAGGTCCACCTCTCCCTTCTCACCCACTCGCGGGATCCTGAACTCGACGACCTCGTCTTTGAGTTCCTCCGAGAGACGGGGTGCCGACGCCAAGGAGCGATCCGACTCAGCCAGGACGACCTGGCGCCGGCGACGAGAGCAGTGCGCCTCATCGAAAAGTACGACAAGCAACGGTGGGTCCCGGTCTCCGCTCACCTGGTGGATCGCCTCGTCTCCCATACCGCACTACGGCACAGTGGCTGCACGCTCGTCCTGCATCGACAGGACGGCGGCCATCTCAACGACAAGTGGTTCGAGGGATTCGCTCGGCGCATCCAACACCTGGCGTGGGCCGCCGAACTAGGCGTCAGTGCGCACTGGATCCGTCACACGACGATCACCGACATCGAACGCATCGCCGGTGTGAGGGTGGCGGCGGCCTACGCCGGCCACGCCGACGGCAACTTCGGGGTCACCGGGACATACACGAAAGCCTCTCCGGACGAGCTGCGCCTCGCGCACGCCCGACTCTTCTTCGATGGATGTGGAAGCGCAGATGACCCGGGCGTACCACCCAATCTTCTCCGCCGAGCGGTCCCAACAAGCGGGCATCCGGTCGAATTTGTTGGGCCCAGTGCCGCGTCCGGCAATGTTTGAGCTGGTTGAAGGCTTCGTGCCGCGCCTGCATGCCGAAAGATCGCCGTGCCTGCTGTGTCGACATCCGGGACAGCCAGCAAGCAAAGACGTACGTCCTGTTCGGCTGACAGTTGAGGGCGCGACCCTGGCCGTTTGACGCCCCGGTCCCGGAATGGTCTCCGGACAGGGCTTACGGAACGCCTCCGGGCAGCGACCCTGCCTGACCTGGGCCGTCACCGTACGAGGTTCCGCATGTGGGACTCAGGAGAGTCGATGGCGGACCCACCAGGCGCAGGTGCCGGCCAAGGCCAGTGCCACGCCGAGATAGAGCGCCAGCTCAGCCCACTGGAGTGGCCAGAAGTGCCCAGGGGGTTGGTACGAGACAAGCTCGCGGTACGTGGCGCCGACCTTCGAAACGCAGGCCTGAAGCACCTGGTTAGCTCCGGCAGGTGCGGGACCTATGGCGGCGACGTGGCCTCCCTGGATCTGTGGCGCACCTGGGCCGGGACCACCGAGGACCGTCGCGAGCTGTGGACAGAGATCGTTGACGACGCTGGCGGTGAGCGAGTGTCCGGCCTTGTCGACGATATCGGTCGACAGGATCCAAGCGTTCGGGAGGCTCGGCGTTCCCGGGAACAGAGACGCCTGCGCCCCGTTGGAGCCGCCGTAGCCGGAGATGGTCGTACCCAGCGCGAGCGAGTAGGAGTGTCGTACTGGGGTAATGAGGTGGGGCTGCACATAAAAGAAGTCGAGCAGCCGGGTGGTCACGAGGGCCACCAGAGTGGCGGCTATTGCGGGCACTGTTCGGCGGATGAAAACGCCGGCGGCGGCACCGAGGGCAAAAGCGAAGGCGGCGTAGCCGACGGCAACGATGTTGCGTTGGTCAAACGTGGCGAAGACGGTCATGTTCACCCGGTCAATCGGGCTGAACCACCATGTCACCATCAGGCTGAAGAGCCCGGCAACGACCATGCTGGCGAGGCCGACGACGCCCAGCTTCACGGCCAGCCAGCGGGTGCGGGTGACGCTCTGAGTCCATGCCAGGCGGTAGGTGCCGGTCTCCAGTTCCCGGGCGACCAGGGGTGCTCCCCAGAGGATCCCGATGATGCCCGGTAAGACCACGGCGAGCACATTGAGCCCGACTTGTAGAGCATGGTCGTTCTGCAGGAACGATGAGGTGGCGGTCGAGCAGTCGTCGTGCGCGGCGCAGGTGGAGACATTCGCGTCGTAAAGGTGCACGAGGTGAGGACCAGTGATGGCCATGACCACGGCGACGATCAAGAGACCGCTGGTGGCTACCACGGCTTGGGCGCGGAACTGCATCCACGTCGACCGGATCATCGCAGGACCTTCAATCCGGAGCGGCGGGTTGGTTGGGTGTCGCGAGCCCGGCCCATGTAAGCAAGCACCAGATCCTCCAAGGTGACCGGCTTGACTGTCCACGTCGGATCGAGAATCGCGTCGTCGGTGCGCACCAGGAGCGTGGTTTGCCGCTCAGTGTGGCTCTCCTCGATGACATCTTGAGTTGCCGGAAGGCTGCCGGGGTCCCGCCGGGGTCCCGAGAGACGGTGGTGGGATGCCAACAGACCGCCGATTTCGCCGGACAGCTGGACGCGGGAAGCGACGAGCACGACCAGGTAGTCACAGGTCCGCTCCAGGTCGGCGACCAGGTGGGAGGACAGCACGACACTCACCCCTTGTTCGGCGACGACCTCCATCAACGTCTGGAGAAACTCGCGTCGGGCGAGTGGGTCCAGACTGGCTACGGGCTCGTCCAGGAGCAGTAGCTCGGGCCGCTTGGCGATAGCCATGGTGAGCGCGAGCTGAGCCCGTTGACCGCCGGAGAGCGATCCGGCCCGTTGGCTGGGGTCGAGGCCCAGCTCCTCGATGCGATGGTGGGCCACCTGGTCATCCCAACTCGGATTGAGATAGGCACCCAGACGGAGGTGCTTGTCCACAGTGAGCCCGGCGTAGGTGGGTGCGTCCTGGGCCACGAACCCGACCCGTCCGAGCTGCGCCGGTCCGTCGGCAGGACGACCACCGAGCACCTCAATCGAACCGGAGGTAGGAGCGAGGAGACCGACGCCCAGATGCAGCAGGGTGGTCTTCCCTGCACCGTTCGGTCCGACCAGCCCGACGACCTTCCCTTCGGGGATGGACAGAGTGCAGTCGGAGAGGGCCCAGCGCCGTCCGTACCGCTTGCCGAGGCTGGAAGCCTCCAGTACGGCGGTCATGCCACACCTTCGGCGAAGCAGTTGCGGAACGCAGTGCGGTAGATGGCCTCGATGTCGTCGGGACCGAGCCCTGCCGAGCGGGCCGAGACCAACCATTTGGCCATGGAGGCGAGGAACCTGGCCTGAGCGGCGGGATCGGTACGAGGGAGTGTTCCAACGATGAAGGTCCCCTGACCGGGTCGAGCCCGTGCGAGGCCTTCACGTTCCAGGTCCCGGTAGGCCTTGAGCACCGTGTTGGGATTGATCGCCAGCTTTCCAACGACCTGCTGGGCCGTCGGGAGCTGATCACCAGGCTCGAGGAGACCCAGTTGCAGCGCTTGGTGGACCTGTTGGACCAGTTGTAGATAGGTGGCGACACCCGACGTGCTGTCTAGCTGAAATTCGATCACGACTCCTCGTTCCACTAATCCCTTAGTGGAAGGGTATCTCTGACAGAACCCGAGTGCAAGCCACCGCCGATTTGAGGGAGACCCCAGGTACGACGTTGTCGCTGTCGAATCGGTACCGGCGATTCGCAACCAGTGTCCGCAGGTCCAACGTCCCACAGGTCACTTCGATCCGTTCCGGGCTGAACTGGGTGGTCTCCCCAAGGAGGATCCTTCTATGAACGCTCATGAATGGCTCGGGTAGCGTGCTCGACATGCACTTCCGCTGGTCAGCTGTCACTGTCGATTGTGCAGATCCAGCGGTCCTCGCATCGTTCTGGGTGGCCGTTCTGGGAGGAGTGGTCACTGTCCCACTCCCTGGATGGCGGCGTCTCGACACACAAGGCCACACACAGCCCGCCATCACCTTCCAGCCCGTGCCCGAACCCAAGCGTGGCAAGACGCGGATCCATTTCGACCTTGTCGTCGACGATCTGGAGCATTCGCAAGAGAAGGTCATAGGACTCGGCGGATGTTCGTTGAACCAGCGGCACGATTATGCCGAAGGCATCGTAGTGGTGATGGCCGATCCAGAAGGCAACGAGTTTTGCCTTGTCAGGTACGTCGACTGACCACCCTGCAACCGCGGCCGCAGCCGCAAGAGGAACCCTCGTGACGACGGCTTGAGTGTCGACCGAATCCGGCGAGACCGTGTCAGCCACCGTTCGGCTTGCGGGACAACTGGAGTGCCGGCATGGGCGGGCGCGATAACTGTCGGTCTGCTCGGAGCGCGTGATCAACGCGGCCTGGTATTCGGAATGTGCGTTCTGGGTTCGCGCCTGCCAGGCACAATTGGGCAACCCGACCTACGAGCCCTCGGTGGCCTTTCTACGAAGTTTTCATGGGTGTGCCGAACCAGCCGGAGAGCGCCTCTCGCAGCGCGAGCGCGACGCTGAGCGGTTCGTTCCTATGCCTGCAGCCAAGGCGATGTGGGCGTCCGTCGGATCAGGAGGGAGTCGGCTGGTCGGTGATCGGTTTTGGCAGTGTGGAACTCCGTCTGAGTCCCAGGATCCTGGTGGGCTATAAGAAGTCGAGCGTCCGTCGGGCCACGATCTCGGGGGCCTTCTCGTCGGGGGCGAGATGGTCGAGGCCGTCGATGATGTCCACCGTTGCGACTGGAACCGTCTGTTGGAGCCTTTCCAGCGGCAGGGTGGTCATGATCGCCGGGCTGCGGCTGCCCCCAAGCAGCAGGAGCCGTGCTGTGATCGCTCCGTAGCTGGCGATGTGGTCGTCGCAGGCGGCAACCTGTTCGTGTTCGGCCAGATTGGCCGCCAGCAGCGGCTCATAGCGCTCTTCCCAGCGCCGCTTGCGGATGACGCAGCGCAGCACGGCCCGCAGGTACCACCGAGGGAGCTTCGTCATTGGCCCTGCACCGAAGGCTTGGACGAAACAGGCGAATGCGCCACGCGTGTCGCCTCGCTCGAGGAGCGCCCGGTAGGGGGGCATCCAGGACGTGGGAATCGACCCGCCGACCGAGACGCCCGGCTCGTAGAGCACCATCGCTTCGAACGCGTCCGAGCGCACGGCAGTCTCCAAGGCGACGAGTCCGCCATAGCTGTGGCCGAACACCACTCTCGCCCCGGTCGCAGCCTGGACCGCGAGGAGGTCCTCGCACTCTCTCGCGATCCCGTACCGGGGTCCCTGGGGCCCGCTCAGCCCACGTCCCCGCCGGTCGACGACGTGCACGCAGTAGCGCTCGGCCAGGCCACGGGCCAAGGCCAAGTAGTCCTCGGCGGCGCGCAGCGCCCCGCCGACGACGATGAGGGCTGGGCCATGGCCGACCGTGTGGTAGCCGATGACGGTGTCGTCGGCCGACGCCACCGTCGCGGTGGCCACCGGAATATGCGGGGAAGCACTCACGACGCCCGCTTTGGCCGCCGGCGGGTGGATGTCATCAACGCCGGGTCGGCCTCTGCGGGTTTCTTGGTGCTACTGGTCTCTCCATCGGAGAGGGCGCCCAGGAGCCGTCGGGTGGAGGCGCCATAGTCGTCGTAAGACACCCCGGCAGACTCCACCAGGGCGGCGAAGCGGTCCTCCAAGAGAACGCCACAGCGCGCTATCAGTTCCTCACCTGCCGTAGTCAGCTGCAGGTGGCGCCGGTTGCCACCGGCGCGATCGGCCGTGGCCTCCAGGAATCCGGCCCCGACAAGCACCCCAGTCATCCGGCTCACGGAGGGCTCGGTCACACCCATCCACCGAGCCAGGTCCCTTTGCGTGGTCCCGCCCATCTCGCGGACTGCGCAGAGGGTCAGGAACCGGCGATACGACACGTTCTGCTCGGCCTGGAGGATGCCGTCGGCCGCTCGACCGAGACGGGCGGTCAAAGCATGCAAACTACGGCTCAGATCACGATGCACTCCACTACCATAGCACGCTAAGTTAGAAGCCTAAGTCTCGACGACGAGCGTCGCACCGTCGTCGTGATGATGGTCAAGGGAACCTACGGCTGGATCCATTGGTCGGATGCGTGATGGGACCTACTCACCATCGTCGTCTCGGTGTGCCGCTAAACGATCCGTCACCGGACACCCCGTGAACCGCTCTGAACCTCTCTACATGCCGTAAACCCAGCATCATCAAGAGCAATTCAGCCGAGCACTAACAGAGCTCTATTG
>Ga0182016_10008288_pt1 | contig 10520 bp, 7 predicted proteins | sample 712S2MmetaG_FD_120491 | JGI IMG/M metagenome (GOLD analysis project Ga0182016, IMG submission 120491) | Permafrost microbial communities from Stordalen Mire, Sweden - 712S2M metaG | ecosystem: Environmental > Terrestrial > Soil > Wetlands > Permafrost | place: Sweden: Stordalen | collected... | reverse complement strand
TGGACGAACCTCTTGTGATCCAGTTGTGGCGCCAGCCGCATCGCTGGGTAGCGAAGTTCGGTCAGGATAAACGCTGAATGCATATAAGCGTGAAACCTTCCCTAAGATGAGATCTCCCAAGCGAAAGCTTTGAAGGGCACAGGAAGACTACCTGTTTGATAGGACGGATGTGTAAGCGCAGTAATGCGTTGAGCTTACCGTTACTAATTGCCCGTTCGGCTTGACCATAAAATTTACTACGCACACGAACAGTGCGCTGCTTTCCGAACGTCGGCTGCTCCCTTAAGAGCAGTCGGCCCGTCAAATATTCAGAGGGCGCCAAGACCCAATTGGCGATTCCTCTATCGATTTCTGGGTGACCATAGCGAGGAGGACCCACCCGTTCCCATCCCGAACACGGCAGTTAAGCTCCTCAGCCCCGATGGTACTGCATAGGCAACTATGTGGGAGAGTAGGAAGTTGCCCGGTTTATATTGAAAGGCCCGATCATTAGATCGGGCCTTTTGCTTTTATGCTCGCTCCCGTTCGCAGTTCACCCTCGGCTATATCAACTTGCCGCGGCCTATCGAAGAGACCAGCGTCGAACTACAAGCGGAGTCGATTCCCTTCCATGCCGGCACGGACGTGGCATCCCATCCAACGGCCGCGAACCCTACCACCTGCACCACGATCCCGTCTTCGCCTTCCGCGCCGCGGATGATCGAATTCTCTGTTCGCGCGAATCCCGCGAGGTCGCCTGGTCGACACCGGCCGAATGCGACCGCTACGCTGCTCCCGGGCAATATTCGCCGCGCCTATCGCCGCGCCCTCACCGCAGGCCGTCCCCGAAATCGCGCATGAACTGCATTTCGCCCTCATCCAAGGGACCGCGGCGTATTTCTGCGAGATTCTCTTCGAACTGCCGCAGATCGCCCGGCGCCATCAGGCAAACATTCACCGAGGGGTTTGACAACACGAAGCGATAGCACATGCCCGCAGTCGGCACCCGACTACCGGCCGGGTAACCGCGCGGCCGGCGGAGCAGCGACTTCCACCGCGTAGCGGTAAAGCCGACGACCACGGGGTTCGAATCCGGCAACTTGGCGAAAATCTCGGTTTCCGCGCCGCGCGACGCCGCGTTGTAGCGGACCATCATGGCATCGAGCGTCCCATCGTGCACCAACCCGGCGGCCAAGGGCCGATCATGCGTCGAGATACTCACCGCGCGCACCAAGCCGCTCTCCCGCACCGCCTGCAGTTCGTCGCGCACTTGTGGCGTGAAATATTTCCGCCGCGTGACGCCGTAGAAATGAAAGATGTCGATATAGTCCGTCCGCATCTGCCGCAATCGCCGCTCGAGGGTACGGCGCAAAGGTTCATGCCAGACGATCCAGTTATACGCCCCGGTGGCCAGTACATACCGGTCCCTGTGCGACCCGATGGTCTCGCGCAGTACGCTGGTCATCTGATAGTCGAAACCGAAATACTGAAAATAATTCAGGCCTTCATCAAGGGCCTTATGGACCGTCTCGCGGCCGGGCCGGTAGGTCGCCGAGAGGCCGATCCGGCAGACGGGCGTGCCCAGCTTGGCGAGGGGCGCGCACAGGAAATCCTGCGGCATGCTGCCACCAGTATAGGGCTCGCAATTGCGAGGCGCGCACACCCCATTCTGGCTACAATTGAATTCGAGTCCATGAAAACATTTACGATCGCGGTAATCGCCGGTGATGGCGTCGGCACGGAAGTCATTCCGCAAGCCAAGCGCGTCCTTGAGAAGGTCGCCCAGAAGCATGACATTGCCCTGGTGTTTCAGGATTTCGAGTGGGGCGCCGAGCACTTCTTCCGTTGGGGCCAGATGATGCCCGCCGGTGCCATCGACCTGCTGCAGCCCTGCGATGCTATTCTGCTGGGCGCGGTGGGACATCCCGAGATTCCCGACCACACAACGCTCAATGGCCTCCTGCTGCCCATCCGGCGCGCGTTCGACCAGTATGCCAATGTGCGGCCAGCCTATCTCTACCCCGGTGTGAAGTCGCCCTTGGCGCGGCCGAAGGGCGGCGACATCGACCTGGTAGTGGTGCGCGAGAATACCGAGGGCGAGTACGCGCCGGTGGGCGGCTTCGTGTATCGGCACCAGCCCGAAGAGATCGCCATCCAGACCTCGGTCTTCACCCGCCGCGGCTGCGAGCGCATTATGCGCTTCGCCTTCGAGATGGCCCGGCAGCGCAATCGCAAGCGGCGCGTCGCTTCCATCACCAAGTCCAATGCGCAGGGATACAGCATGGTCCTATGGGACCGTACCTTCAAGGATGTGGCGGCCGATTATCCCGATATCGAGACCGAATCGCTGCTGGTGGATGCCGCGGCCATGAACTTCATCCGCCGGCCGGAGAGTTTCGACGTGGTGGTCGGCTCAAATCTTTTCAGCGACATCCTCAGCGACCTCTCGGCCATCATCGTGGGCAGCATGGGCCTCGCCGCCAGCGCCAATCTCGATCCCAGCCGCCGCTTCCCCTCCATGTTCGAGCCGGTGCACGGCTCCGCTCCGGATATCGCCGGCAAGGGAATCGTGAACCCCCTGGCGACCATTATCAGCGCCGGCATGATGCTCGATCACCTCGGCATGGCGGAGGCCGGCCGCGAAGTGGAAGCCGCGGTCGCCGCGGTGCTGGCCGAGGGTGAGGTGCGGACGCCAGACCTGGGAGGCAAGAGCAGCACGGAGGAAGTGGGCACCGCCGTGCTGGAGAAGCTCGCTTAGTGGGCGAGACGAAACAGCGCGAAAACACCGGCGGGCATGCCGTTCTGGTGTCCACCGGAATCCTGCTCACCCGCTTGATCGGCTTCGCCCGTCAGCGAATCTTCTCCCGATATTTCGGGCTCTCGGACACAGCCGACGCCTTCAATGCAGCCTTCCGCATCCCCAATCTGCTGCAAAACCTCTTTGGCGAAGGAGTCCTGTCGGCCTCGTTCATTCCCATATATTCACGCCTGCTGGCGGAGGACGACGAGCAGGAAGCGGGCCGCGTGGCCGGGGCTGTTGCCGCCATTCTGGCGCTCACGACGGCCGTGCTGGTGCTGCTCGGCGAGCTGGCTGCGCCTGCCGTTACCGATGTGGTCGCGGGAGGTTTTCACGGGGCCAAGCGCGAACTGACCATCCATCTGGTGCGCATTCTCTTTCCGGGGGCCGGACTTCTGGTCTTCTCGGCGTGGTGCCTGGGAATCCTGAATAGTCATCGCAGATTTTTCCTCTCCTACACCGCGCCGGTATTGTGGAACCTGGCGATGATCGCGACTCTGCTGGCCTACCGGCGGATGGAGCAGGGTTCGCTGATTATCGTGCTGGCGTGGGGTTCGGTGGTGGGCAGCGCGCTGCAATTCGCCGTTCAGTTGCCGGTAGTGCTGCGTCTGGCACGACACATTCGTGTGCGGTTGGAGACGCGTGACGTCGAAGTCCGCGAGGTGGTCCGCAACTTCGTGCCGGTCTTCATCAGTCGCGGGGTGGTGCAGATCAGTGCCTACGTAGATGCGTTCCTGGCGAGCTGGCTGGGCCAGGGTGCGGTGGCGGGGCTGACCAACGCCCAGACTCTCTACACCTTGCCCGTCAGTTTGTTCGGCATGGCGGTCTCGGCGGCGGAACTGCCTGCGATGTCGAGCGCGCTGGGCGACGCGAGCCAGGTGGCCGGCTACTTGAATCGACGCCTGAACGCCGGGCTGCGGCAGATTGCATTCTTCGTGGTGCCCTCGGCAATGGCGTTTTTGGCTCTCGGCGGGGTAATCTCGGCCGCGCTGTTCGAGAATGGCAAATTCCGGCACGCCGATTCGATGTACGTCTGGGGAATTGTGGCCGGGTCGTCGGTGGGACTGCTGGCGTCGACGCTCGGACGTCTCTATTCCTCCACTTACTATGCCCTGCGGGACACGCGGACGCCCCTGCGATTCGCGGTGATCCGCGTGGCCCTTACTACTGGTCTGGGATACCTGTGCGCGCTGCCGCTACCGCGCTGGATCGGCCTTGACCCACGATGGGGCGCGGCGGGTTTGACGGCGTCGGCGGGCGTCGCCGGATGGGTGGAGTTCACCCTGTTGCGTCGCACGTTGAATTGGCGCATTGGGCAGACCGGATTGCCGGCCGTGCTGGTTGCCAAGCTGTGGACGTCGGCCGCGGTGGCCGCGGCCGCGGGGTGGGGCGTCAAACTGGCGGTCGGAGACGGGCACAAAATCGTGTTCGGCGCTGCCATCCTCGGCACGTACGGCGCAGTCTACTTCGCGGCGGCGTACCTGCTCGGCGTGGAAGAGTGCTCCGGAGTGCTGCGGCGCTTCACGCGAAAGCGCTAGCGATCTGGCCAGCGATCCCCGCGCCAGGGGGGACATCCGGGCTTCCCGCAACGCACCGCCTCTGTAAGCGGTGGATTGAGCGGCCGGTCAAACTCACGAGTTTGTCCGGAACATCTCACCGAGCTGCCTGGCGAGACTCCGGACTGTGCGCGCCTGCGCGCTGAATTCATTGGCCCGGCTGGCCCCTTCCTGGGCGTTGGCCGCCGCGGATTGTATCCGCGGTTCATCTGCTTCGCTGCCGCGTTGATCTCGCCGATACCCTTGCGCTGCTGTTCGGAAGCAAGGGCAACGGATTGCGCCAGTTTGTCGAGCTTCTGTGTGTTCGCCGTGATAACTTCGAGCTTATTCGTCACTTCGCTTGTGACGACGGCGCCCCGCCGGCCGGCGTTCATTGATTTTTCAATCTTCTCGGAAGTTTCCCGGGCTGCTTCGGTGCAACGGTGGGCGAGGCCCCGGACTTCGTCGGCCACAACCGCGAATCCCAGGCCGACAGCTCCGGCGCGCGCCGCTTCGACTGCGGCGTTTAGCGCCAGGATGTTAGTCTGGAAGGCGATTTCGTCGATGATCTTGTTGATCTTGACCACGTCGCCGCCAGCCGACTGGATCTGGCTCATGGTTTCCTTCATCGCAAGAATTTGAAGGGCGCCCCCTTCCGCCGCGCCGCGAGCCTCGGTAGCGAGCTGCTTCAGTGCGAGGGAATGGTCCAGATTGTGCTGCGCCACGCTGCCCATCTGGTTCAGCGAGGAAGTAACCTTGTCGTTCGAAGCCGCCTGTTGGTTGGCATCCTCGGCCAGCCTCTGACTGGTGGCGGCAACCTGCGCGGCAGCCGATGACATCTCGCTCGAAGCTTCGTTCAACTCCCGGATGATTCTGCCGGTTCGGCGCGTCCATCCATTGGCCAGAAAATACCAGATCGCACAACTGACCGCGAGTGTGGCAAGGCATATCACCCACAAGATGGTCTCGCCGCGACTGGAGATCCGGTCGATGGCCGCCGAGGTCTCATACATCTCCTCCTCGGGAATGCTCGCTCCGATCACCCAGTCCCAAGGAGCGAAATACTTGATGCGGCTTACCCTCATCTGAGATCCTGGCTCGTCAGGGTTCTTCCAGGGATATCGCTGCGAGGCCCTCCCGGTTGGGCTGAGAGCGGTGGCTCTGCGGCACATTTCCTGTATGAAGAGATTGCCGTTGCTGTCCTTTGAATTCCAAATGTCCTCGCCGTCGCGCTTCCCTCCCCGGGAGACCACGTAGTGTCCCCGCGTGGCCCCGGTCGCGTTCAAAACGATGACGTAGCCGGTTGTGCCGACCTTTGTGTCGATGAGGGTCCGGCGGAGCACTTCGGTGGCCGACGCTTCCGGCACCCCTACGTACAGCATTCCCATCACACTCTTGTCACTGTTGAGTAATGGCTCGTAGGCGGCCATGTACCAGCCATTGAGCACGAACGCGCGTCCGACAAACGTCTCGCCGCGCAGCACCGTGGAGACCATCGCATTCGGCTGCCCATCCGCCCCCACAGCCGGAACATAAGTCCCAACACCGCGCTTCCCGTCGTCGCCGATCACGTTGGTGGCCACACGAAGCATGTCGCCCGCGGAGTTCATGCGCTGGAAGATCGTGCTGGTGGCGTTGGTGACCTGGCGAACGCTGTCGACCACCGGAACGAACGTTTGTAGGTCGATGACTTGACCCAGCCACTCGCCGCCTACCTGCATCTGCGGTAGGGTGACCCTGGAAACAGCCTTGGTGAACTGGTTCCGTGCTTCCCAGCTCACGACGGGCGGGCCAATGCTCTGAACGCCGCCGGCTTGCTCCATCAGCACTCTGGCGGCATGGAGGTTCTCTCGCGCGTAGCGTTCCAGCCCGGCGCGGGCGTCCTCGCAGAGCCGGTAGATGCTGTCGACCTTAAGATCGACATCGGTTTCGGCAGTGCGCCGGGACCCGCTCAACGCGGTCTCGCGAAGCTGTTGGTTCTGCCACCACAACGTCGTACTCAACAGGAGCAAAGGGACGCCTGTCAAGGCGATGCCGAAAATCAGAAGTTTGTTCCGAAAACTGAGGGTCCTTCGCCGCATTGTATCTCGCCAATCCCCTGCCCGGGTATATCGGCAGTTTTCGGAATTCTCAGTAGAGGGAGGGGTGGCCGGCGCCTACCCGGGTGCTTAAACGGTTTCGGGAGGCACGTCTCTGAACGACCGCTCCCTCGCGGTCGCGGCTCTGTAAACACTTACAAACATTGAGACGCCATTCTGCGCCGCGCGCGCCAGCAAGCGGTTCCTAACCAAAATCCCGAAACTGTTTAAGCACCCCGCCTACCCGCCCTGGCTTCTTGCCCGACAAGCTGGCCGCATTCTCGTCCGTTCACCCGCGCGAGCTTCCGCGCATCCCGGCGGCCGGCGAGACCACCGATTCGCCGAACTTCAGAACTCCTGATGTCGCCGCAATTTCTGCCTGGCGGGGAAAATGGGCTGAGCCATTCCTTTCGATGGCGAGAGCTTGGCAGGTGGGGCAGGCGGTGCCGCCTGCCAGCCCGCGCTGAATTTCGGCCCCTTGCTCAAATAGGATCGAGCGAAGGCGAGCACCGCCTGCCCCACCTCCGGGCTCACTGCAAGTTCCACGACATCAGGAGTTCTGAATCTATTTGGATCTGTCAGGCAAAATAACCTCGCCGCCTGTGGTGCGGCCCGCGCCGAGGGGGGAGCTAGCCTTTCAGATCCTGAAACGCCTCCGCAATCTCCTTCTTCGCAGCTTCCGTCGGCACACTCAATGGCAGGCGGGGCGGACCGCCGTAGTAGCCGTTCAAATCCATGGCGTATTTCAGGCCGGGGATCCCGTACTTGACCGTCACCAGCGTAGACGCGCGGCCGATGCGATTTTGCCAGTCCATCCCGGCGGCCTCGTCACGCGTGCGGTAGGCCTCCCAGATCGCGATGGTCGAATACGGAGCCGCGTTGGCATACGCCAGAATCGCGCCGCACGCACCCATCAGCAGCGACGGCCAGAGCGTCGGCGCGGAACCCACCAGCACCTGGAATCCATGCTTCACCTCGCGGATCATCTGCATCACCTTTTCGAGGCTGCCGGAACTTTCCTTGATGGCGATCACGTTGGGATGCTCGGAGAGCGCCACAACGGCTTCCACCGGAATATCCACGCCGGTGGCCTGCGGCCAGTTGTAAATGATCAGCGGAATGCGCGATTGGTCGGCCACGGTGCGATAGTAGAGCACTTGCGCGTCGGCGCGATTCACCAGGTTCTTATAATAATGCGGCGTCCGCACCATGGCGGCCTTGTAGCCCATTTCCGCCGCGCGATTGGTGAGCGCGACGGTCTCCCGCACGCTCTCCATACCCGTGCCGGCGATCAACAACTTCTCGGGCGCGGCATGCTTGGCCACCATCTCCCAAAGGAGGAACTTCTCTTCGGCGGTCAGGAGCACGCTCTCGCCCGTGGAGCCCATTACGACATAGCCGGAAAGCGACGTCCGGTTCCACTTCTCCACGTTATGCTGCACCTTGGTAGCGTAGATGTTGCCGTTGTGATCGAACGGAGTTGTAAGGGGCGGAAAGATGCCTTGTAGTTTCATTGTATTAATAAGGACTCTCCACTATGATAACGAACATGTTCTCCCTCGAAATCGAATGCGACCCGGACGACCGCGAGTTGTTAATCGCCGACTTGTGGGACCACCACTCCGCCGGCATCGTGGAGTTGAGCAGCGCCCGCGTGCGGGCCTTCTTTGAGGACACCGAAGATCGCAGCGAGTTGCTGCTGCTCTTTCCCGGCTCTACCATGCGGACAGAAGAGAATCGCGACTGGGTGCAGTCGGCGCGCGATCTGCTGCAACCCATGGAGGTGGGCGCGCGCTTTTTCCTGGCGCCCCAATGGCGCGACGACCCTACACCGGCCGGCCGATTCCGCATCGTGGTGAATCCGGGGATGGCTTTCGGCACCGGCGTCCATGAGACTACGCGGCTCTGTCTGGAAGCGCTCGAAGAGTTCGTAAAGCCGGGCGCCAGCGTGCTCGATGTCGGCACCGGCTCGGGCATTCTGGCGCAGGCGGCCGCGCTGCTCGGCGCGGGCAAGGTCTATGCCTGCGATACCGACCCGGTTGCGGTGGAGATTGCCAGGAGAGGATTCGTGGGGTCGGTGGATGCCGTGGCGCCGGCGTCGGTCGACTTAGTGGTGGCGAACATCAACCCCGAGGTCATCGTGCGGATCGCCCAGGATTTGGTTCGGGTACTGCGTCCCGGTGGGGTGCTGTTAGCCACCGGTCTGGAGCTCTCCGAGGTGGAACAGGTGAAAGCCGCGCTGCCGCCGGCGCGCGAGGTGCGACACAAAGGCAACTGGGCGCTGATAGTTACTTCAACTTATTAAGACCGTTGAAAGCCGCCATCTTATAGCATTCGGCCAGGGTGGGATAGTTGAAGACCGTCTCCGCGAAGTAGTCGAGGGTGCCTTTCAGGATCATCACGGCCTGCCCGATGTGAACTAACTCGGCGGCTTCCTCGCCGATAATGTGGACGCCCAGAATCTCGCGCGTCTCGCGATGGAAGATGATCTTCAAACGGCCGGTTGTGTCGCCGCGAATCTGCCCGCGCGCGGTCTCCCGGTAGTAGGCTAACCCGACTTCGTAAGGAACATCTTCATCGGTAAGCTTTTCCTCGGTCTTGCCGGTGAAGGAAATCTCCGGGATGGTGTAGATTCCGTACGGATAACTGGCGGGATTGGGACGGATCTTCAAGCCGAAGGCATGAGCCGCGGCGGTGCGGCCCTGTTCCATGGAGACGGAAGCCAGGCTGGGGAAGCCGATCACGTCGCCCGCGGCGTAAATGCCGGGGACCTTGGTGCAGTAGTCGGCGTCCACCGCGATGCGGCCGCGGCTGTCGGCTTCCAGTCCGGCCGCCGCCAGATTCAATTCGTCCACATTGCCCGCGCGGCCCACGGCATACAACAGCGCATCGCCCACAATCCGTTTGTTACTTTGCAGGTTGGCCACCACGCCGCCTTCCGGCGTCTCCGCCACGCTGGCCACTTCTTCGTTGAGCCGCATGGTGACGCGATGGTCGCGCAGATGGTAAGACAGCGCCTCCACGATTTCGTTGTCGGCGAATTCCAGCAGGCGCGGCCGCTTCTCCACCAGGATTACGCGCACGCCCAGAATCGCAAACATGCAGGCGTACTCCACGCCGATGACGCCGCCGCCTACCACGATCAGCGTCCTGGGAATTTCCGCGATCTGCAGAATCTGGTCGCTGTTCAAGATATTGCGGCCATTCACGGGGACTGTGGATGAGACAGCAGGCTTGGTGCCCGTGGCGACAATAATGACATTGGCTTCGAGATCGGCCTGCCCGCGCGAGTTCTCCACGCGAATCTGTTTGGGCCCCAGGAAACTGCCCTTACCGGTGATCACCTCCACGCCGTTGCGCGTGAGTTGCGCCTGCATTACGTCCGATTCCGTCTTGATCACCTGGTTGACGCGGAACCCGAGGTCCGCCATGGTGATCCTGTCTTTGACACGATAATTGACGCCGTAAATGCCCTGGTATTCGTAGCCGGAGAGATGGAGAACGGCCTCGCGCATGGTCTTGCTGGGGATGGTGCCGGTGTTGACGCAGACCCCGCCGACAATTTCCCGCTGCTCCACCAGGACCACGCGGCGGCCGCACTTCGCCCCCTGAATAGCCGCGCGTTGACCCGCGGGGCCGGAGCCGATGACGATCATATCGTAAGTGCGCATGAGGGCAAGGGGCTCCTTGAAACGTGAAGCCGGGGCAGGCTCGCCACCCGCCCCGAAAATCTGAAGCTTATTTCGCGGCGTTAAAGCGCGCTTCCACTTCCGCCCAGTCGACTACGCTCCACCAGGCCGCCAGGTAGTCCGGACGGCGATTCTGGTACTTCAAGTAGTAGGCGTGCTCCCACACGTCCACGCCCATCACCGGATACTTGCCCTCCATGACGGGGCTGTCCTGATTGGCGGTGGAGATAATATCGAGCTTGCCGCCGGATTTTACCAGCCAAGCCCAACCCGAACCGAAACGCGTGGCGCCGGCGGCATTGACCTTTTCCTTGAATGTAGCGAAACTGCCGAATGTGCCGACGATGGCCTCAGCCACGTGGCCCACCGGCGTCCCACCCGCGCCCGGACCCATGATGGTCCAGAACATGGAGTGGTTGATGTGGCCGCCGCCGTTGTTGCG
>Ga0182016_10008283_pt1 | contig 10530 bp, 6 predicted proteins | sample 712S2MmetaG_FD_120491 | JGI IMG/M metagenome (GOLD analysis project Ga0182016, IMG submission 120491) | Permafrost microbial communities from Stordalen Mire, Sweden - 712S2M metaG | ecosystem: Environmental > Terrestrial > Soil > Wetlands > Permafrost | place: Sweden: Stordalen | collected... | reverse complement strand
TCCATGGCCATGAAGGCCAGGATCTGGAACAGGTGGGTCACCACCATGTCGCGGTAGGCGCCGGTCTGCTCGTAAAAGCCCGCGCGCGCGCCCAGCCCCAGGGTCTCGGGCACGTCGATCTGCACGTGGTCGATGAAGGTGCGGTTCCAGATCGGCTCGAACAGGCCGTTGGCGAAGCGGAAGGCCAGGATGTTCTGGGCCGGCTCCTTGCCCAGGAAGTGGTCGATACGGAAGATCTGCTCCTCGGCGAACACCTCATGCAGCTTGGCGTTGAGATGCACCGCGCTTTCCAGATCCGTGCCGAACGGCTTCTCCATGACGATGCGCGAGCGCTCGACCAGCTGAGCTTCGCCCAGCAGGCGCACGGCCGGCAGAGCCGCGGCAGGCGGCACGCTCAGATAATGCAGGCGTCTGACCTCGCCGCCCAGGGCCTGTTCGGCCTTGAGCACGGCGGCGTTCAACGCCTGCGGCCCGGCGGCCAGGGATACATAGTCCAATAGCTGGGCGAAGGCGGACCAGTCCGCCGCCTTGACCTTGCGCGGGAAGAACTCCTCGATGGCCGCCTTGGCCAGGGCGCGAAAGGCGTCAGCGTCGATCTCATCCAGCGAGACCCCGACGATGCGGCAGTCGGGGATGAAGCCCGCGCTGCACAGATGGAACAGGCCGGGCAGGAGCTTGCGCCGCGCCAGGTCGCCGCTCGCCCCCACCAGCACCACCACCTGGGGATGTCTGGGTCCTACGCCTGGAGGTATCTTGGCCAATCGGCCCTCCCCACTTCGCTCGTCCGCCCCAACTTGCGGGTCCGTAACGAGTCTGACCAGCGCAAATGCGCCAGCGCGCGCGGCGGCTTAAAAGCGCTGGATTTTCGGGCGTAAAGCCGGGCCTCAAACCCACAGGCCCGGCGCCGCCGGTCAACTCACCCCAAAAACCCTCGCGGGGTTCACGCCAGTTGCAGATTTTTGGGTTGAACGCCGGGGAAAACCTGGCCAAGCCGCGCCGCGCCAAGCCCCTGGGTGCGTTGGAGCAGTCCGCCGATCAAGGCGCGGTAATCGGTCAACACGGGATAGTCGCGGTTCTGGTTGAGATTGGCCTGGGCGACGGCGACCTGATCGCCGGCGATGCGGCCCCCCTTCACCGAGCCGCCCATGACCCAATAGACGCTGCCATGGCCGTGGTCCGTGCCCCTGTCGCCATTCTCGCGGAAGGTGCGTCCGAATTCGGACACAACGACCACGGTGGTCCTGTCCCAAACATCGGGGCCGATCTCGTCGGCGAAACCCGCCAGTCCGCGTCCAAGCTCGCCCAGGCGCTGGGCCAGATAGCCGCTCGCCGCACCCTGGTTCACATGGGTGTCCCAACCGCCCACGTCCACAAAGCCCAGGGTGTAGTCGGTCTGCATCAGTCGGCCGATGCGGCGGGCGGACAACTCAAAGCCCTTCGCCGTCACCGCGCCGCGACTGGCTGCGGCCATTTCGGCCGATATGGCGCGATAGACGTCATCGCGCACGGCGAACCCTTCGGAAACCGAGGCGCCGAGGAGCTGGCCCCGGTACATGTCCTGGATCAGCTTGGCCTGACGATCGTCGACGCCCGGCTTGCCCAGACCGCCAAGACCGAAGTTCGGGATGGGCTTTCCGCCACGGAAGGTCAGGGGGAGCTGATCGGTGAAGGCGATGGGGCGGGCGTCGGTCAACTGATCGTAGAGGCGGCTCATGAATCCCGAGCCGTAGTTGCGCGAACCCTGCAAAGGCTGGCCAAGTTCGATCGTGTCTTGCGTCTCGAAATGGCTGCGCGAGAGATCATCGGTCCCGGCGAACGGCACAAAGGCGATCTGCCGCTTTTGCCACAGGGGGTAGATGGAATCCTTGAGGGCGGGGTGCAGGCTCCAGTCCGCGTCCAGGGGAAGCGCCGCGTTGAGGTCGTTGGGATCGGGCCGGGCGATGTGGAGCGAGGGACGGGCCTGGTAATAGAAATCACTGCTGGTGGGTATCACCACATTGGCCGCGTCGTAGGCGCCGCGCAGGAAGACCACCAGCAGTCGGCTGTCGGCCTGGGGCGCCGCCCATACCCGGCCGGCGATCACGACCGGCGCCGCGGCCAGAGAAGCGGCCAATAGCTGACGGCGGTTCATAGTCGCGTCCTCATCTGAACATGAATTCCGGCGACGACAGGAACAGGGTGTTCCAATCCTGGGCGGAGGTGGATTGATCGAGCACCGCCTTGGTGGACGCGCCCAGGGCGTCAGATAGGCCCTGGTAGTAAAGCGCGTTCTGAATCAGGGGGAACCCAGGACGGTCCAGCGCGCCCTGCCCGTCAGGTCTGAACAGGCCAGCGGAGCCCGAACCAATCTGGCGGGCGATCTCGAATCGCACCGCGAGTTGGCCCGGCCCATTCCAGGCCGCGGCGATCATGGGATAACCGTCAGGCGTCTCGTGGTTATACAGGCCTTGCGCCATGCGGTTCAGCCAACCCTGGATCGGACCGGTGTTGAGAATCACCCGGTCGTCATAGGCCAGCCGCACGGCGGAGACGGCGAAGTGCGCCGGATCCTTGAACTTGTGTCCCAAGGAGGCGTCGAACTCGCGCGAGCGGAACAGGGTTTGCAAAACCTGGGCGATATCGCCGTCGCTGCGCCGGAAGGTTTGCGCCATGCGGTCCACCACCGGGTCGGGCGGCGTATCGCCCAGGAAGAAAGTGGCGATCTGCAGGGAGATATGGCGCGCCGTGGCCGGTTCGCGCGCGAGAATATCGAGGGCCTGCTCAACCTCGCCGAAACCGGACCCATGGATCTTGTGGCCGAGAAACACCTTGTCGCCAAAGTCGTGCCGGTTCGGATTGAACTCGAACAGGCCCGCACGAACATAGAGCGGGCGATACTCCGGCTTCATGTTGGGGGCGTTGGGCGAAAGGTCGACGCCCACGCCCGTCAGGATGCGCGCTAGCTCCTGGACGTCCTGTTGGGTGTAGCCCGAGCCCACGCCCATGGTGTGAAGCTCCATGATCTCCCGTGCGTAGTTCTCGTTGATGCGCCCCACGGCGTTCTGATCGTTGTCCAGGTAGCGGAGCATCGCCGGATGGCGCAGCGTCGCTTCCAGAAGGTCGCGGAACCGGCCCAGCGCGCGCGGCCGCAGCGCACGTTCCTCGTAGTCCCCCACCATCGCCCGTATGTCGCGTTTGTAGAGATGCACGTTGAAGTGATTGAACCAGAACCACGTCATCTGCGCCTGCAGTTGATTGGGCGAATAAAGGTCGCGCAACAGCGACCGGGCCGCCGCTTGGCGTCCAAGGTCGTTCAAGGCCTGTTGATGGGCCTGTTGCGCCGCCTTCTTCTGATCGGGGTCCGCGATCTGATTGGCGGCCTTGTTCTGGGCGTCCAGGTTCACCACGAGCGTCGCCATGGGCGTCGTGGAGACGGGCACGGCGTCGATTTCGGCCTGGGCGACGTTCGGCAGACGATCCTCAGAGGCAGGATGCAGCTGCCCGTCCAGCCAGCGGTCAGGTCCCAGACGGGCGAAATCGGCCATGGCCGATGCGCTCTGGCCCCAAGTAATTCGATTGACCAGCGCGAGGTCGTGAGCGCTGAAGGCGGCGGCTTGGGCGGGCGCGCCGCCGAGGAGCGCCAGTAGACCGGCGCACGCAAAACTTAGTCTGAGCAGCATCTGGACCTCATGAGCATCTGACGCACTCACCCGGGCTATAACGGACGCCAGGGCCGGATGATCCGGTCAGGCGCTGATCGCCGCTGAATGGAGCCTGCCAGACTGCGTGAACGATACTGAACGGAAATCGCTCTTTCCGTTCATCCACAATTCATCCGATGGGCGCGCCTCAGGCGGCGGCGCGGTCCTGCAAGGGCTGTACGATCGCTTCGAACAGTCCGCGCGTGCGCGGGCATCCTGTCTCCAGCCGGCCGCGAACCCCCCTACACTTGAGGGCCGTCATCGCCTCCAGCGCCGCCCTTTCCACGCCTTTGAGCCGGCCAAGATCGGCCACGCCGAACGCCGACTGAAGTTGGCGCAGCGCGGACAACAGGCCCCAGGTCGCCTTCAGCTGGCGAGCCAGGGCCGGCGCCAGCCGTCCGCCTTGCGCCAGCCGGTCCAAAGCCTCGCCGGTGTTGGCCGCCAGGATCGGGGCGCCGTCCCGCGCGCTTGCCAGCTGGAGGGCCTGGGCGATGAACTCAATGTCAACGAGGCCGCCGGGCCTGTTCTTCAGATCCCATTCGTGCCGCGGCGGTCGCTCCAGGTCGAGCAATGCGCGCATGGCGGCGACCTCCGCGTCAGTATCAATCGTCCGGCATCGCTCGACGATGGTCTGCCGAGCCAGATGCTCAACAGCCTTGGCCAGTTGCTCGCATCCGGCGACCGCCCGCAGACGGGTGAGCGCCTGAAGCTCCCACACCCAGGCTTCCTTGCGCAGATAGTGGCTGAGCGCCGAAAGCGGCGTGGCCAGCGGGCCGTCGACGCCGTGCGGCCTCAGGCGAAAATCGACTTCGCAGGCCGCGCGCCAGTCCGGAGCGCTCACCAGCAGATGGGTCAGGCGCATGGCCAGGCGCCCGAAATAGTCTTGGGCGCGCACTTCCGCCTCGGCGTCGGTTGGCTCAAACACGAACAGCAGGTCCAGATCCGACCCCAGGGTCATTTCGGCTCCGCCGAACTTGCCCAGCCCAAAAATGGCGTAGCGTCCAGGTGCGGGCCCATGATCCTGCGCCAATTGGTCCGCCGCGATCGACAGCATGGCCTGTAGGTTGAGGTCGGCTTCAGCGGTCAACAGACGCGCCGCCTCGGCGAAGTCCAGCTCGCCCGCGCAGATCCGAGCCTTAAAATTCTCGGTGATCTGGCGGTGTCGATCGCGCGCCTCCAGCGCGCGCGCCGTCAGCGCCTCCGCGCAAGGATCCGCGTCGGATTCAAAGATGCATTCAAGCCGCCGGCGCCACCGCCGCACCATGGGCGTCGGCGTCGATCCCAGGCCAATGGATTGGCGCGCATGGGTCCGCGGTGTGAAACGAGCGACGGCGAGCATGGATAGACCATAAACGCCACCTGTTAAATCTACACATATCTACGTGGTTACTTCATGATGAACTGAAGCGACGCCGATATATGTTCGTTAACCGTACCTGCTAAAGCATAGGTAGGATTTTCCGATGGCCGAGCGCGTCTGCGGCCGTCCCTTAGGCCACAGCCTTTTGCGGGGCCATGGAGGCGGCCAGCCGGCTTTCGATAACGCCGTACCAGCCCAGACCCTGATAGGTCTCATAGCCTGGCGTCAGGGCATAGGCGACCAGTCGATCGCCATCGACCATGTAGCCCCGCTTGGCGCCGTCGGTCTGCAGCAGAAACTGGTCACGCAGCACCCCCGTGTCGTCCGAGGCCGCGATCACTCGATGTTTGGCGTCGATCAGCAACACCCGGCAGGCTTGCCATTCCTCCTCGGACAGGCCGACGCCCTTGACGACCGCCTGAGCCTGCGGGGCCCAGTCAAAGAAAATCCCCAGGGCGCCGATGGCCTTCCCGTCCGACTGGCCGCCGCTGCGGATGGCGGTGGCGTAGGTCGCCACGGCGGCTTGATCGAGGGCGGCGTTGGTCTCGATATCGGTCACGGCGAAATCGTCGCCCGACCGCGTGGCCATGGCCTGGCGGAACCATTCGGTCTTCGACACGTCCAACCCGCGGGCGCGGGGATAACGGTTCGGCCGGCCCGTGGCCACGACACGCCCGGAGGCGTCGGCGATCCAAAGGTCGATATAGACGGTGTAGGATCTGAGAATGGTGTCGAGCCGGCTGCTGGCATAGGCGCAGCTGTCCTCGCCGCCGTTCTCGACGGCGTCGACCACGGCGCTGTCGGTGGCCCACCAACGAACGTCGCAGGACCGCTCGTACAGATTGCGATCAATGATTTCGATGGCGTTCAGCGCCAGATCGCCATAACGCGCGCCCCGGAACTGCTGAACCATGCCGGAACCGGCCTTCTCGAGGCGTTCGATATTGTCCCCGATGGCGCTCCGCAACTCACGCGAAATACGGCTGATGTCGGACGCCACGATCCCCATTTCCTGGGCCACCACGGAGAAGGCCGCGCCGCTGGATCCCGCACGGGCCGCTTCGATGCGGGCGTTTATCGCCAGCAGATTGGTCTGGCGCATAACGCTATCGATCAGATCGATCTTCTCCTCGGTGACCCGAGAAACCTCATAGGCCAAGTTTAAAATATCGTCCTGCATGGCCCAGACTGGGGTCCCCGTGGGTAAGCGGCCCTCACAAGGGCCAAAGGCGTTCGTTTGGATTTAGCCTTATCGCGTAAGGCGAGCAATGGTTGTCCACCACCGTTCGGCGAAGGCTGTCTACCGCCATTGGGCGCGAGGGCGCGCCCTCGCTCGCGTAAGACTCGGCGGCGACCATGTCGCGATGTGTTTCGCACAAGGATTGGGCAACCCAGCAACGAGTCGCCGAGCCAAGCCGGACGTTCGATACGCCGGCCCCAATCCTGTAGGGCTAAGGGATTCAAGGTCTCTTATTACCGAAAAACCCGCTTCGCGCCGAGGCGTAGCGGGTTATCGCATGACGCTCAAAAGCGCCCGATAGAAGCATCGGCCGAGGCCTGCGCCTCGGCCTTCGCAAAGGACCTTAGCGCTTGAGACCGACCGGCGCGTCCAAGGAGGACACCAGACGCAGGCCGCGTCGTTCCCCGGCAGGCAGGGGCAGTCGCAGGTCGACGAACAGCGCCACCATGTTGACCGGAATGGCGAGAACGAAGGGATAGCGCCATCCCCACGCCAGGAAGTCCGGTCCCTGAAGCACCGCAGCCAGTGCGCCCAAGATACCGGCCGCCGCCGTCAGTCCCAGCAGCACGCCGAGCGTCAGCCCCAGGGCGCGACCGCCACCATTGACTGAAACCAGTCCCCGGCGCGCCAGGGCGCCCATCGCCAGACCCTGGCCAAGGCGGCACGCGATCAGCAGGCACGGCGCCAGGACGGCATGACCTTCGCCCGGCATGAAGGCGACGGCCGCCGTCGAAATGCCCAGCAGAACGCGCGCACCGGCAAGCTGCACCGCCGAACCGGCGCCGCCCTCGCGGACAAAGCAGCGGGCGGCCACGGCCATGACGGGATAGGCCAAGAGCCAGATGGCGAGGCTCGCGGCCAGCGCGGTGGCCGGCGCCCAACTTTGGAAAATCGTCTGCGGGAAAACCGCGATCGCCAATATGGCCCAGACAAAGCCGTCAAGCGTTTGCGGCAGATTGCTGAGCCCTAAGGCGACGCCGTTGTCCATCGCAACAGCCGACATGGGCCGTCGCCCGATCCGTTGCTTCGCCTGCCTATCGCTACGCAAAGCAGACGGCCAAGCATACACGTGGCTCATCCCGTTCCTCCGTTTCCTTACCCTGTCGCCGCTAAAGCGGTCTTGCCCGTGAGCATGCCTCAGCTAGCGGAACGCGCAACTGTTATCTTGAGGGGCGCATGCTTTGTTATTCAGCGCCCGACCCTGGTTCAGCGTACTTCCCAGGCATTGGTTGCAGTGAGTTGCGCCTTGGACAAACGGTCCAATGGCGCCGCAGCCGCACACATCTTATTGCAGCGCAAAAATACGTGTCTCTCGAAAAATGGTTTGGGATCGTGCGGCTTATCAGAGCGATGTTAGGCGCCTGCCTTCTTAGTGGATTGGCAGGATGTAAGATGGTTGTGATGAACCCATCGGGGGATATCGCATTGCAGCAACGCGACCTTGTGTTGCTATCTACGGGCCTGATGCTGTTAATTATTGTTCCAGTTATCGGCCTAACCTTGTTTATTGCCTGGAAATACAGGGAATCCAATACGGCCGCGCCGTATGATCCTGAATGGCATCATTCGACTCGCCTTGAATTCGCGGTGTGGGGGGCTCCCCTGGCGATCATCATGGTGCTGGGCGCGGTGACGTGGGTCACCTGCCACACGCTGGATCCCTATCGCTCGTTGTCGCGCCTGGGACCCAATCGCCCGATCCCCGCCGGGGTCAAACCCCTCGAAGTGGACGTCGTCGCGCTCGATTGGAAATGGCTTTTCATCTATCCGGAGCTCGGCGTGGCCTCGGTGAACGAGCTGGCCGCGCCGGTCGACCGCCCGCTCGCCTTCAAGATCACCGCCTCCACGGTGATGAACTCCCTGGCCATGCCGGCCATCGCCGGCCAGATCTACGCCATGCCCGGCATGCAGACGCAGCTACACGCCGTGATCAACCAGCCCGGCGTTTATGACGGCTTCTCGGGCAACTACAGCGGCGCGGGCTTCTCGGGCATGCGCTTCAAGGTCAGGGGCCTGTCCGACGCCGACTTCGCCACTTGGGCGGCCAACGCCCGCGCCGGCGACGCCCGGCTCACGCGGGAGGCCTATGTCGGCCTAACCCAGCCTAGCCAAAATCAGCCGGTCAGCTACTTCGCCAGCGTGGACCCAGGCCTGTTCCTGGACATCGTCGACCAGTGCGCTGCGTCCGGAGACGGATGCAAGCGCGGCGACGCGATGCACGCCGCCATGAAACTGGCTGTCGCCGAGAAGGTCCTTTGCGGGCCGGACGGCAAGCCCCTGCCGCCGCGCCAGACGCGTTAAGCGACGCCCCAACAGACATCATTGCCGAGTTGACCGATGCCAACCACTGCCGAACTCATCAAGTTCATATTCGGGCGCCTAACAATAGACGCCCTGCCGCTCGATGAGCCCATCATCATGGGCACCTTCGTCATGGTGGCGCTGGGGGGACTCACGGTCGCGGGCCTGATCACCCGCTTCAAGCTGTGGGGCTATCTCTGGAAAGAGTGGTTCACCAGCATCGATCACAAGAAGATCGGCGTGATGTACATCGTTCTGGGCGTCGTCATGCTGCTGCGCGGCTTCGCCGACGCCTTGATGATGCGTGCGCAGCAGGCCATGTCGTTCGGCTCTTCGCACGGCTATCTGCCCCCGTCGCACTACGACCAGGTATTCTCCGCCCACGGCGTGATCATGATCTTCTTCGTGGCCATGCCCCTGGTGGTCGGCCTGATGAACCTGGTCGTGCCGCTGCAGATCGGCGCGCGCGATGTGTCCTTCCCGTTCCTGAACAATTTCAGCTTCTGGATGACCGTGGGGGGCGCAGTCATCGTCATGATGTCGCTGTTCATCGGCAACTTCGCCCGCACCGGCTGGCTGGCCTATCCGCCCCTGTCGGGCATAGGCGCCAGCCCTGACGTGGGAGTGGACTACTACATATGGGGGCTGCAGGTGGCCGGGATTGGCACCCTGCTGTCCGGAGTCAATCTGGTCATCACCATCATCAAGATGCGCGCGCCGGGCATGACCCTGATGAGGATGCCGATCTTCACCTGGACCGCGCTGTGCACCAACATCCTGATCGTGGCCAGCTTCCCGGTGCTGACCGTGGTTCTGGCCCTACTGTCGCTCGACCGCTACGTGGGCGCGCATTTCTTCACGAACACCCTTGGGGGCGACCCGATGATGTACGTGAACCTGATCTGGATCTGGGGCCACCCGGAGGTCTACATCCTGATCCTGCCCGCCTTCGGCGTGTTCTCCGAGGTGGTCTCCACCTTCAGCGGCAAGCGCCTGTTCGGCTACACCTCGATGGTCTACGCCACGGTGGCGATCACCGTACTGGCCTATGTGGTGTGGCTGCACCACTTCTTCACCATGGGCGCGGGCGCCGACGTGAACGCCTTCTTTGGCATCACCACCATGATCATCTCCATCCCCACGGGGGCGAAGATCTTCAACTGGCTTTTCACCATGTACCGCGGGCGCGTGCGGTTCGAGCTGCCGATGCTGTGGACCCTGGGCTTCATGGTCACCTTCGTGATCGGCGGCATGACCGGCGTGCTGCTGGCGGTGCCTTCGGCCGACTTCGTGCTGCACAACAGCCTGTTCCTGATAGCCCACTTCCATAATGTGATCATCGGCGGCGTTGTCTTCGGCATGTTCGCCGGCATCAACTACTGGTTCCCCAAGGCCTTCGGCTTCAAGCTCGAACCCTTCTGGGGCAAGGTGTCGTTCTGGTGCTGGCTCGTTGGCTTCTACCTAGCCTTCATGCCGCTCTACGTGCTCGGCCTGATGGGCGTGACCCGCCGCCTCAGCCATTTCGACGATATGTCCCTGCGGCCCTGGTTCCTCATCGCGGCCCTGGGCGCGGGCGTGATCCTGGTGGGCATCCTGGCCTTCCTGGCGCAGATCGCAGTCAGCATCATGAAGCGCGAAGAGCTGCGCGACCTGACGGGCGATCCATGGAACGGCCGCACTCTGGAGTGGTCGACCTCCTCGCCTCCCCCGGCCTATAACTTCGCCTTCACCCCCGTCGTGCACCAGCAGGACGCCTGGTGGGACATGAAAACCCACGGCTATCAACGGCCGGTGGCGGGTTTCATCCCCATCCACATGCCGCGCAATACCGGCGCGGGCTTGGTTCTGGCCGGCTTCGCCACCGCGTGCGGCATCGGCATGGTCTGGCACATGTGGTGGCTGGCGGCGCTGGGCCTGTTCGTCGTGATCGGCGGCGCCATCGTCCACAG
>Ga0182016_10008281_pt1 | contig 10534 bp, 12 predicted proteins | sample 712S2MmetaG_FD_120491 | JGI IMG/M metagenome (GOLD analysis project Ga0182016, IMG submission 120491) | Permafrost microbial communities from Stordalen Mire, Sweden - 712S2M metaG | ecosystem: Environmental > Terrestrial > Soil > Wetlands > Permafrost | place: Sweden: Stordalen | collected... | reverse complement strand
TGCGCCCATCCACACGAAAAGGAAGATGCATCGCTTGAATTCTAACGCCTTGCAGGTGCTACAGGACGAAGTCGTCCAATGCCGGCGCTGCCCGCGGCTGATTGCGCATTGTGCCGAGGTGGCCCGCGTCAAGCGCCGCGCCTACCGCGACTGGGAATACTGGGGCAAGCCCGTGCCTTCCTTCGGCGACCCGCGCGCGGAGTTGTTGATTGTCGGTCTGGCGCCGGGCGCGCACGGATCCAATCGTACCGGTCGCATGTTCACCGGCGACGGATCCGGCAACGTGCTGTATCGCGTGCTGCACGAAACCGGCTTCGCCAGCCGGAGCGGGAGCCTGTCGCGGGACGACGGACAGCGCCTCATCAACGCCTACATCACGGCGGTGGCGCGCTGCGCTCCTCCCGCCAACAAGCCCACGCGCGAGGAGATCGCCAACTGCCGGCCTTACCTGGAGCGCGAACTGGATCTGTTGCGGAACACCAAGGTAGTGGTCGCGCTGGGGCGTGTGGCGTTCGACAATTATCTGGGTATTTTGCAGAGCCGCGGTCTGGTCCGGAGCCGCGCCGCCTTTCCGTTCGGACACAATCGCGTGTTTGAGATCGCGCCCGGCCAGCCGGTGCTGATCGGTTCCTACCATCCCAGCCAGCAGAATACTTCCACGGGCAAGTTGACGGAGGAGATGCTGATCGCGGTATTCCGGCGCGCGAGCAAATTACTAACCCGCGCACATCAGTAAGCGGTGTGGCGCGCTATTGCGAATTGTGTTGCGCCGACGGAGTCTTCTGAGCCGCCGCGGTCTTCAGTGTACGGGCTTTGGGCTTCGACTCGGAGGCCGAACGATCCGCCGATTTGTCTCCGCGCGTCCGCGCCTCTTCGATGCGGACCTGCCGGTCGGCGGCCGCCTGCTTGGCTTTTTCAAAGCGGATAGCTTCGGCTACGCTCGCTGCGTCCGGGTCCTTCTGCGCCGCAGCCAGGCATGGCAACCCCGCTATGGCGCCTGTCAATCCGAGAATCAAAACGAACTTGGGCTTTAACATGCGTCTTCCTCCTCAGCAGAGGAAGCATTGCACCTTTGCTTCCAATAACCCATCCATTTGAAAGCAAAGCGTACGCCGCGCGAGAACGACCGCATGCCACGCAAATTATGCATACCTGTGTAGGTGCAATCTTACCGCCTGCTGGAGGGCGGGCTTAAGCCCGCGCTGGGCTTAAGCCCAGCTTTTCCGTTATCCCAACTTGCCCCGCATCTTGGCCGTGAATCGCGCGATGTCGACCACCGCTCGCTGGTGCGTGCCTTCGCCGCACTTTTCCTTTTCGTCCCAAGCTTCCACTCTGAAGTTGACGCGCCGCCCCTCCACGCCGATGACCTCGGCTGTAAACGTGACGGTCATGCCCATCGGCGTGGCCGCCAGATGATAGACGTCCACGTGGGTGCCCACCGTGTCGTGGCCTCGGTCCAGCAAAGGCAGCACCGCGTCGCGGCAGGTGCGCTCCATCCAGCCGATCATCCACGGAGTGGCAAGCACCCGCGCGCCCTCCATGCCCAGGAAATCGATGGCCACCGCGTCATCCACCAGCAGCTTCTTTTCGAGCTTTGTTCCAATAGGTATTTCCATTCCGACTCCCGACTCCAAGAAATGACTGTACAGCAGATTAGCTGTGGGGCAGGCCATCGGTTTTCGCGGCCTGCCGAGTTCGAGCACGGCGCGCAGACGACAACGATCGTCTGCGCCACGCCCGGCACCAGAACTCTAGCCGTTCAAGCCCGCCAGCACCCCGCGCATGTAACTGAAGGAGTTCTTCATGCCCGGCAGCGGATTGTCGCCGTTGATTTCGTACTCCAGATTCACGCAGCCTTGATAACCCATTTTTTGGAGCTGCCTGAAGATGCCCACAATCGGCATGATGCCCTCGCCTACGTCGCATTGCACGGCGTGCGGCTCGAACGTGCGCAGGTCCTTGATGTGCATGTCGAACAGCCGGCTGCCGGCCTCCGCGATGGACTCCACCACGTTCGCCCCCGCCCGCGCCGAGTGTCCCACGTCCATGCACAACCCGCAGCGCGGGTCCATATTCCGCACTACCTCCAGCACGGATTGCGGAGTCGGATACTGCTTATCCTCCGGGCCGTGATTGTGGATAGCAATGCGAATGTTGTACTCCTTGACCAACCGCTCGATGGCGCCCAGATTGCTATGCGTCGGCGCGCAGACCATCATGGGCATGCCGCACATTCGGGCATATTCGAAGTAGCGGCGGATATCGTCGGGGTCGTCTTTCGCGAGGCCGATGTTCCCGCCGCTCACAATGGTGAGGCCGGCGCGCTCGAATTCCTTCCGCCCGCTTGCGAGTTCTTCCGGACTGCTGCGATACGGCAGGTGAAATTCCTTCACGCTGACATACGGCGTGCGCAGCTCTTTGATGCACGTAATGGCCAGCGTGCGGCCGTACTCGCGCAGCGAGTAGCTGGCCACCCCCAGCTTGATCGCGCCGGAGGTCTCTTCGGCGGCGGAGCCGCGTCCCGGCGTGCCCAGGCCTGCCATACCGGCCGCCGCCAGGAAGCCGCGGCGATTCAGTTCAAGGCTCATAATGCAACCATTCTACATGGCTTTGTGGGGCAGGCCCCCGGCCTGCAGCGGCCTCTCAGGCCGCGTGGCCGCGCCTTTGAATCCCCCAGCCTGGTACACCTCCACCTCAAACGACCGCCGCACCACCGCCCGCGCCTCCTCCAACCCACTCAACTCCCCAGCGCCAATGGCCTGAATCAGCACATTCCCGATCGCCGTGGCTTCGCTGGGCCCCGCAATCACCGTCCGCCCCGTGGCATCCGCCACCAACTGGTTCAGGAGCGCATTGCGCGACCCGCCGCCCACGATATGGATCGCCTCGAACCGCCGCCCAGCCAGCGCCTCCAGGCTCTCCAGCACCTGCCGGTAGCGCTCCGCCAGGCTCTCCAGAATCGTGCGCGTGAACTCGCCGGGCGTCTCCGGCGGCGTCTGTCCCCGTGCCCGGCAATGCGCCGCGATCTTGCGCGGCATGTCGCCCGGCTCCAGGAACGCGTCCACATCGATCGTCGCCCGCGCCGGCCCCGCCTCGCCAGCCAGGCGCGTCAACTCGTCATAGGTGTACTCGGCCCCCTCCTGTGCCCACGCGCGCCGGCATTCCTGAACCAGCCAAAGTCCCGCGATATTCTTCAGAAACCGTATCTTCCCCGCCGCGCCGATTTCGTTGGTCAGATTCTCGGCCAGCACCCGCTCGTCGATCACCGGCTCGTCCAACTCCGCGCCCATCAGCGACCACGTCCCCGAACTGATGTAGCACCAGTTCGCGCCCTCGGCCGGCACTGCGGCCACCGCCGACGCCGTGTCGTGGCATCCGGTCGCGTACACCGGCACGGCCCCCAGCCCCGCCGCCCCGGCCACCGAATCGAGCAGCGGACCGAGCAGCGTCCCCGGCGCCACAATCACGGGCAGGATGCCGGTGGGCAGCCCCAGCCGCTCTAGCAAATCGAGCGCCCACGTCTTTTTGCGCGGATCGTAAAACTGCGACGTGCTGGCGATGGTCAGCTCCGCGCGCGCCACTCCCGTCAGCCAGTAGTTCAGCAGGTCCGGCATGAACAACAGCGTGCGCGCGGCCTCCAGCGCCGGCGAACCGGCCAGCTTCAGCGCATAGAACTGGTACAGCGAATTGAGCTGCATGAACTGGATGCCGGTCTGCGCGAACACCTCCGCGCGCGAAACCACGCTGAAGACCTTCTCCATCACGCCATTGGTGCGCGCATCGCGATAGTGCCGCGGATTATCGGCCAGCGCGCCGTCCGCCCCTAGCAGGGCGAAGTCCACGCCCCAGGTGTCGATGCCGATGCCGTCGAGCTGCAAGTGCCGGGCCCCAAGGGCGCCCCGCCCGGCAATGGCTAGGCCGCGCTGGATCTCGTGCCAGAGCCGCAGCGTGTCCCAGTAAAGCGCGTCGAACACGCGCACCGGCGTGTTGGCGAAGCGGTGCAGTTCTTCGACTGCCAGCCGGCCGCCTTCCAGCGTGCCCAGCATTGCGCGTCCGCTCTCCGCGCCCAGATCGAAAGCCAGATAGTGTGACATGTGGGGCAGGCACCCTGCCTGCGGCGGCCTCCCAGGCCGCCAGACTGGTTAGCCCGTTTTCCTCTTCCGCGATCCGATGGCCCGCTCCTCCGCCAGCGCGCGGGCGAGCAGCGTCTTAATGGCCGCCTGCCGGCTGATATTGAGGCGAGCCGCGCGGTGATCCAATTCACGCAGCATGCCCTCCGTCAGATCGACATTGACCCGGCGGACCGGCCGCACGACGGTGAACTTGTTAGTGAAGTAGCCGGATATGTCCTCGCCCCGCGACGCCATATCCGCAATCTCATCGGCGGTCGCGATCTTCTTAGATGTTCTCGACATAGCTTTGTGCCTCCTCTTTCGTCGCCTTCCAGGCCGTTTCTTGAAGACGCCTTTGGCGCGTCCGCGCGGGTGCTTAACCATTTTGGGGATTCCTGATTGACAAAGACCGCTCCCTGACAGTCGCGGTTTCCCCAAAACCGTTAAGCACCCCGTCCGCGCCAACCGAACCGCCCGCGCTGCCAAGCATTATATAATGCGATAGCACTCTCCGCTGTCAAATGAAGCTCGATTCCAAATACGAGCGGGAACAGGGCGCAGTCTACCTCACCGGCATTCAGGCGCTGGTGCGTCTGCCCATGGACCAGATGCGCCGCGACCGCCGCGCCGGTCTGAACACGGCCGCCTTCATCTCCGGATACGAAGGTTCGCCGCTGGGCGGCTACGACCTGGCGCTGGCGCGCGTGCGCCGCCTGCTCGACGAGCATCGCATCCATTTCGTGCCGGGCGTCAACGAGGATCTCGCGGCCACCTCCGTCTTCGGCAGCCAGATTCATCACTCGCTGGGGCAGTCGCGCTACGACGGCGTGGTCGGCATCTGGTACGGCAAGGGGCCGGGCGTCGACCGCTCCGGCGATATCTTCCGTCACGCCAACATCGCGGGCACCGGCGCCAATTGCGGGGCACTGGTCCTCGGCGGCGACGATCACGTTTCCAAAAGCTCCACCATCCCGCATCAGAGCGATCTCAGTTTCTACAACCATGCGATGCCCGTCTTCTACCCGGGCAATACGCAGGAGACGCTGGACTACGGGTTGCTGGCCATCGCGCTATCGCGCTTCTCTGGCGCTTGGGTAGCCATGAAGATGGTGACCAATGTGTGTGACGCCGGCGGCACGGTGGAGGTCGATCCGGCGCGGCTCGCCATCCGCATTCCGGAAGGTTACGAGAAGAAGACCGACGCGCGCCTGCTGATTCCCATGACGCTCATGCTGGAGCCGGAGGTGCTCTACCGGCGCTTGGAAGCCGCGCGCGAATTCGCCCGGGTGAACAATGTGAACCGCAGCTTCGGCGCAGGCGACGGCGCGTGGCTGGGCATCGCCAGCGCGGGCAAGGCATATTACGACCTGATGCAGGCGCTCGCCGATCTCGGGCTGCAACGCGCCGACGATCTGGCGCGCGCCGGCGTGCGCATCGCGAAGTTCGGCATGACCTACCCGCTCGAGCCGCGCTTCACCGCCGAGTTCGCGCGCGGGCTTCAAACCATCCTGGTGGTCGAGGAGAAACGCAGCTTCTTGGAACTGCAATTGCGCGAGGCGCTGTACAACGCGCCCGACCATCCCGCTATCCTCGGTAAGGGCGATCAGACCGCCGCACCGCTGTTCTCCGCCGCCGGTGAACTGGACCCTGAGATGATCACCCGTGTCCTGGCCCAGCTATTCAACCTTCCAACCGCCCGCCTCGCCCTCCTCGACGAAATCGACAACCGCGAGCGCCGCATGGTCCCCGCGCGCTTTCCGAACTTCTGCTCCGGCTGCCCGCACAATCGGTCCACGCTGCTGCTGGAAGGCCAGATGGCCGGCGGCGGCATCGGCTGCCACGCCATGGCCGCGCAACTTCAGCACTCGCACCACGCCTACACGTTCCTCACCCACATGGGCGGCGAGGGCGCGCCGTGGATCGGTATGGCTCCCTTCGTCGACCGGCCGCACATTTTCCAGAACGTCGGCGACGGCACCTATTTTCATTCCGCCTCGCTGGCCGTGGAAGCCTGCATCGCGGCGGGCGTGAACATCACTTACAAGATCCTGTACAACAGCGCCGTGGCCATGACCGGCGGCCAGCAGGCGGCGGGCGCCGTGCCCGTCCCCGAGTTGACCCACAAGCTGGCGGCCGATGGCGTTCGCCGCATCGCGGTGCTGACGGACGACCTGGAGAAGTATCAAGGCGTCAAACTGGCGGCCAACGCCCAACTGCGCGATCGCGACGATCTGCCCGATGTGCTGCGCGAGTTCGAGAAGCTGCCCGGCGTGACCGCGATCATCTACGACCAGCAGTGCGCCGCCGAGAAGCGCCGCCAGCGGTCGCGCGGCAAACTCGCCGAGCCCACCCTGCGCTTGGTGATCCACGAAGAGGTCTGCGAGGGCTGCGGCGATTGCGTAACGCAATCCAACTGCCTGAGCCTGCATCCGGTCGAAACGGAATACGGTCCCAAGACCCGTATTCACCAGTCGTCGTGCAATAAGGATTATTCGTGCGTCTTGGGCGATTGCCCGTCTTTCGTTACGGTGAACCTGAAGCCCGGCACGGGGCAGCGCCGCCAGCCGCTACCGCAACTGCCGGAGACCGAAGCGCCGCCGCCGCGCGAACGTGTCGCCATCGCCGAGCGCTACTCGATCCTGATGCCGGGAATCGGCGGCACCGGCGTCGTCACGGTGAACGCGCTGCTGGCGACGGCGGCCTGGATCGACGGCCTTTCGGTGATCACGCTCGATCAGACCGGCCTCGCGCAGAAGGGTGGGGCAGTCGTGTCAAGCATCGTCTTGAGCCAGCGGCCCATCGAAGCGTCTGCCAAGATCGGCTACGGCAACGCGGACCTGTTGCTCGGCTTCGATCTGCTCGGCGCGGGCAGCGCGGACAACCTGAAGCGCGCGCATCCGTCGCGTACGGTGGCCGTCGTGAACACGGCCGAAGTGCCCACGGGTGACGCCATACGCGGCGGCGCGCGTCTGGCCGGCCCAGGAGCGGTCGTCGATCTGATCAATACTTACACGCGCAAAGACCGCAACTTGTTCCTGGACGCCTCGCGCCTGGCCGAAGGCCTCTTCGCCAGTCACATGGCGGTGAACATTTTCTTGCTCGGCGCGGCGTGGCAGGGCGGCCTGATTCCGATTTCGGAGACGGCCATAGAGGAAGCCATCCGGCTGAACAAAGTGGATGCCGAACGCAATGTGCAGGCGTTTCTCTGGGGCCGCAAATACTATCACGATGCGCAAGCCGTCGAGTCGCTCATCGCGCCGCCCGCCGCCCCCGCCGATGACCGGTCACTCGTTGAGCGCCGTACCGCGGATCTCACGCGCTACCAGAACGCCGCGTACGCCGCACGCTACACCGCGTTTGTCCGCGAGGTCGAAACCCGGCAGCCTGCCCTCGCCGAAGCGGTCGCCCGCAACCTCTACAAGCTGATGTCCTACAAAGACGAATACGAAGTCGCGCGCCTGCTGACGAATCCCGAGCGCGAAGCACAGATTCGGGGCATGTGGGAGCAGGTGGAATCGATCGGCTACAACATCCATCCGCCGCTGTTGCGCGCCATGGGACTGAAGAAGAAGATGAAGCTCGGTAGTTGGTTTCGCGCGCCGCTGCGCATGCTGGCGTCGTTGAAAGGACTCCGCGGCACGCCGTTCGACCCGTTCGGTTACGCCGCAGTGCGCCGCGAAGAGCGCGCGCTGATCGGCTGGTACGAACAACTCGTGCGCGACTGCCTGGATCGCGCCACGGCCGAAAACCTGCCGCTCGCGCAAGAGATTGTCGCGCTGCCCGCCCAGATCCGCGGTTATGAACAAATCAAGCTCGCCAGCGTCGGCAAAGTGAAGGCCCTGGCGGCTGAAAAGCTCTCCGCGCTCAAACAGAAGCTCGTGCAGGTCTGCTAGACTATACACATGAAACGCACGAATCTTGTGTTAGATGAGCAGGTCCTCGAGGAGGCCACGCGCGAGTTGGGTCTCAAGACCTACTCCGCAACCGTGAACCACGCATTGAAGGAGGTCTTGCGTCTCCGGAGGGTCGAGGGGCTGGCGGAGTTCTGGGGATCCAACCTTTGGCAGGGCGATCTGGCAAAGATGCGAGAGGACCGCACTATCCGTAAGCCGCGGAGACGCCGGTGATACTGGTGGATTCCTCGGTTTGGATTGAGTTCCTGTGCGGGCGCATGCAGCACCTGCAGACCGGTGACTTTCACCAGTTTGCGACCTGCGGTCCAATTTTGCAGGAGGTGCTACAGGGCTTGCGCGTGGGCGCAGCCAGCGCGAAATTTGAAGAACGGATCCGGTCGTTGCCTTGTCTTAGCGACCCGCTCCCGGTCGGATTGTTTCTCGAAGCCGCCGAGATCTATCGCGAAGGGCGCCGCAAAGGCCACACAATCCGATCCACGGCCGACTGCCTGATCGCGGCGATTGCGATTGAAAACGCTATCCCGCTCTGGCACAAAGATCGCGACTTCGAAGCTATTGCGAAATACACTCCGCTGCGCATCTCGCCGCGGATTCTGCCACGCGTCCAGTAAGGAAGCCTAAGCCACTACATCCACGCCCATGCTGCGCGCGGTGCCCCTGACCGAATTCATGGCGGCTTCCACCGTGAAGCAGTTCAGGTCCGGCATCTTGATCTTGGCGATCTCTTCCACCTGCTTCTCGGTGATCACGCCGACCTTGGTCTTATGGGGCTCCGGCGAACCCTTGGCCAGATTCACGGCGCGCTTGATCAGCACCGGCACCGGCGGCGTCTTGGTGATGAAAGTGAACGAGCGATCCGAAAAGATGGTGATCACCACCGGGATGATCAGCCCTTCCTGGTCCTTGCTCGACGTCTTGGCGTTGAACGCCTTGCAGAAGTCCATGATGTTGACGCCTTGCGGGCCAAGGGCCGTGCCCACCGGGGGCGCCGGCGTAGCCTTCCCGGCGGGGATCTGCAACTTCACGGAACCGGTAACTTTCTTTGCCATCTCTAGAATCCTTGCGAATCGTTATTCTTCTTCTATTCTTTTTCGACTTGGAGGAACTCGAGTTCCACCGGCGTGGCGCGGCCGAAAATCATGACCATCACGCGCAGGGTGCCGCGATCGGTATTGACCTCGTCCACCTTGCCGCGAAAGTTGGCGAACGGACCGTCCACGATGCGCACGCCGTCGTTTCTCTCGTAAGTCGTCTTGGGGCGCGGCCGTTCGGTGGAGGAAGCCTGGCGGTTCAGGATGGAGTTCACTTCGTCGGCGCTCAATGGCACAGGCTGCGTGCCGCCGCCCACGAATCCGGTCACCCGCGGCGTCTCTTTGACTTTGTGCCAAAGGTCGTCGTTCATTTCCATTTCCACCAGCACGTAGCCGGGGTAAACCAGGCGTTTGCTGGTCACCTTCTTGCCGCCGCGCAACTCCACCACTTCTTCGGTGGGAATGAGCACCTGGCCGATCTTGTCGGCAAAACCGAATGCCAGCGAGCGGCTGCGCAGCGACTCGGCCACCTTTTGCTCAAAACCGGAATACGTGTGAATGATGAACCACTTCTTGGGAGAGGACTCGTCGTAGGCCGGCGCAGCGGGCGCTTCCGCCGGCTCGGCAGCCTCAACCGGTTCCGCCTCGGGCTCGGCGGCGGCCTGCTCCGCGGGCGCGGCTTCCTCTTCGGCCGCCTCTTCGGCTAGGTCGGCGCTCACCGGCTCCTCTGGAAGCTCTTCTTGATCCACGGGATACACGTTCTCGTCGTCCATAGGGTTACCGCGACAAAGCATGGTACAAGCGCGTAACGGTGTCTTGCAGCACCGTATCGACCACCGCAAAGAAGGCCGCGAAGCAGAACACCGTGAAGATAACCACCAGCGTGGTGCCCTCCACCTGCTTGCGGTTGGGCCATGTCACGCGCTTCATCTCCAGCTTCAGCTCGTTGAAATAATCGCGCGTGCGCGTGGGCCAACTGGTCACGCTCTCAAGAAAATTGCCGCTGCCTTCCATGCTGCCTCGTTTCCAAACTCTACGCTCGGTCAATCGGTCAATTGGATTGGCAGGGGCGGAGGGATTCGAACCCCCACTCGCGGTTTTGGAGACCGCTGGTCTGCCGTTAAACCTACGCCCCTATGCCTGTCCTTCCTAATTCTACTTGATTTCCTTGTGCGGCTGGTGCTTCCGGCAATACGGACAGAATTTCTTCATTTCCAGCCGCTCCGTGGTGGTCTTCTTGTTCTTGGTGCCCGAATAGTTCCGATTCTTGCATTCCGTGCATTGAAAAGTGATGATCTCGCGTGCCATGTTCGTTGTCCTTCTTTATTCGAGAATTTCCGTCACGGTTCCGGCACCCACCGTGCGTCCGCCTTCGCGGATGGCGAACCGTAACCCTTTGTCCATGGCGATTGGCGTGATCAGATCGATGGTCAGGTTCACGTGGTCGCCCGGCATCACCATCTCGGTGCCCTCCGGC